>Ga0224555_1004918_pt1 | contig 11786 bp, 10 predicted proteins | sample 714S23034metaG_FD_180687 | JGI IMG/M metagenome (GOLD analysis project Ga0224555, IMG submission 180687) | Peat soil microbial communities from Stordalen Mire, Sweden - 717 S2 30-34 | ecosystem: Environmental > Terrestrial > Soil > Wetlands > Peat | place: Sweden: Norrbotten County, Stordalen...
CAAGGTCGAAGACCTTGAGCATGATCTCGCTCTTGCCCACGATATTAGCGAAGTTATAACGCTGCTTGAGGGTACGTTTGAGTTGCAGGTTCTCTTCTTCGGCCTTGTGGCGGGCGACGGCGGAGCGGATGTCGGCCAGGAGCTTTTCGTTGTCCCAGGGTTTCTGAACGAAGTTTTCCGCGCCGGCGCGAATGGCATCGACGACGTTGTCCACCGTGCCGTAGGCGGTGATCATGATGACCGGCAGCTCGGGCTGGCGCTCCTTGATTTGGGGCAGAATTTCAAGGCCGCTTTGGCCGGGCAGGGCCAGGTCGAGCAGCACCAGATCGAAGCTTTCCTGGTCCAGGATTCGCAGGCCTTCGACGCCGTCGCCGGCGACTCTTGTGGTGTACCCCTCAAGCGAGAGCAGCACTTCGAGCGACTCACGGATGGCGGCTTCGTCGTCGATGACGAGAATGCTTGCCAGGCCGCTGGAAAGGCCGGGTTCGTCAGCGGCGGTTGCGGATGCGGGCGGATTCAAAGGCAGTTCGACCTCAGACATGAACGGAATTCCTCAGCAAGGGAAACTCAAGGTGGAAGGTTGTGCCGGCGCCGATGGAGCTTTCGACATGAATCTTGCCGGCGTGTTCCTGGATGATGCCGTAGGAGACGGAAAGCCCCAGGCCTGTGCCGCGGCGGTCGCCGGGCCGGACCATGGTCTTGGTGGTGAAGAAGGGATCGTAGATGCGCTTGAGGTGCTCGGGCGCGATGCCGGAGCCTGAATCGGCCACAAGCGCGGCGACATAGCTGCTTTGCCCGGCAGGCGAATTGATTTGAGTGGCGACGCGCAAGTGGCCACCGCCGGGCATGGCCTCCTTGGCGTTGAGCAGCAGATTCAGAAAGACTTGCTGGAGCTTGCCGGGGTTGCCGTTGATGGGTGGCAGCGACTCGGTCAGTTCGAGATCGACGATGATCTGCGCGGTCTTGAATTGGTGTTCGAGCAGGGAGAGCGTGTCGCGGATAACCTGGTTAAGGTTGGTGTCACGAAATTCCGTAGTCGAAGTGCGGGAAAAATTCAAGAGGCCATTGGCGATCTCGGCGGCGCGGAAGCTCTGCTGGATGATCTTGTCGAGCACCGGGCCAAGGCGCTCGTCGCCCTTGAGCTGCTTGGAGAGCATTTGCGCGTAAGAGGAGATGACGGCCAGCGGAGTGTTGATCTCGTGGGCCACACCGGCGGCCAAAAGGCCGATGGAGCTCAGCTTGTCAGACTGCGCCAGTTGGGTTTCCAGCGAGACGCGCTCGGTGATGTCGTCAACCAGAATGATGCGGCCCACGGAAACGAAATCGCGCGAGAGCAGGGGAGCGATGGCGATGTTGGCGGTGCGCATCTCGCCGGCGCGCGTGGTGAGGGGGAACTTGTAGAGGTGATGGACGCCTTGCTCGTTGCGGAAGGTGTCGAGAGCGTCGACAAACTCAGCAGGGAAGACGGAACTGAGTTCCTGACCGATTGCCTCGGCGCGGCTGAGGGCGTACATGGCCTCCATCTGCGCGTTCCAGCTCTCGATGCGTTCGTCGAGATCGAGGGCCAGAATGCCGACGTTGATGGACTCGACAATGTTTTCGTTGAATTCCTTCAGACGCTCGAATTCGCCGATTTTTTCTTCGAGCCGGGCGTAGAGGCTGGCGTTCTGGAGGGCGATACCGATGTAGCTGGCGAGGGATTCGAGCAGTTCAATGTCTTCGCTGGAGAGGAAGTCGCCGCCGATGGTGCGGCCCAGGCCGATGACGGCGATGGTGCGCGTGGCAGAGCCGTCCTGAACGCGACAGGGCAGGTAGTAGTTCAGGTCGAGCAGGGCGGCAGTGCGCTGCTGGCGCGGGGGCAGGTGGAGGGCAGCCTGGGCGTTTTCGAGGAAGATGTGCGAGTGGTCCTGGGTGCGGTCGAAGTCCAGGAATTCCAATGCCATGTTGTCCTGCGCGGCCAGGGCCTCGGGAGGGAGCCCATGAGAGGCGGCCAATTGCAGCCGTCCGGGGGCTTCGGAGTCCGGAGCGAGAAAGATAGCCACGCGCGCCACAAGCAAAGTGCGCGGCAGGCGCTCGACGATGGACTTCAGCAGAGCCTCAAAGTCGGTCTCGGAACTGAGGCCGCGGCCAAACTCGACCAGCGCCTGGCGGTAGTCGTAGCGATGGCGGTCGAAGACCTTGTCGACCCAACTCTGAATTCTGCGCTTGAGAGGCTCGAAGAAAGCCGCCACCAGCACGATGGCGATGCCTTCGCCCCAATCGCGAGCCGACTCAGGCAGCCGATTGTGGGCGATGCCCGCGGCGGCCGCGATGATGCCGAAGTAGCCTCCTAAAATCAGGCCGGTGGCCAGCGTGTAGGCCATGCCGCGCTTGAAGATCAGGTCGGTGTCCATCAGGCGGTAACGCACGATGGCCCAACTGAAAGTGAGCGGCAGAAAGACGATGGAGAAGCCCGCCAGATTGGTGAACAGGCTGGGCATACGCAAGTCGAAGAGGAAGGGAATGGCGTAAAAGAGCGTGAAAGGAACAACCGCGAGCAGCGCGCCGCGGGTGAGCCACTTCAATTGCTGGCGCAGCAGCGGCGTGTTGGCGCGGCTGTAGCTGCGCAGGAACAGAGCGGCTGCCAGCACATAGAAGACGGCGTCGTAGGCCGTTCCGACCTGCTCGAGGCGGTGCTTGAGCAGCGCCGTGGCCTGCCAGAAGTTGATGGCATAGAGCCAAAGGACAAACAACGCGGCGCCGGGCGTGTAGATGAGCGGCAAAAGCCAGCGGCGGCCAAGCTTCTTGAGCCGCTCTTCGGGGAAGCTGAGAGCGAAGTGAAGAAACAGCGCCGGTTGCAGGGATTCAGCCAGCACGTTCGACCAGAAGACGGTCCAGTCGAGCGTGCCGAATGTGCCGGTGTACTTGAGCGCATAGAGCGCGAAGGAGACCAGGCAGAACACGTAGAAGTGAGTGGCGCGCGGAGCTGTCCAGCGGCGAAAGAGCACGTAGATGCCGATGGCCAGATAGATGAGCCCAATCAGGCGCTGGCCCAGCGCCAGACTCCGGTCCATCGGCTCGGGGATTACCTCGACGACCACCTCCGCCAGCCTGCCCGGCGCGGCGGCGCCGCGCGTGATCCGGTAGTAAATCTGAAAGTAGTTGCCGGTGCGGTAGAGGGCGCGCTCGAGATCGGCCGATCTCTTGATATCGGTGAATTTTACTTCGGGGGAGAGAGCAAGCTGCTCGTTGCCGGCGCTCTGGTCTGCCGGCTCAGGCAACTCCTTGACTCCCGGCAAAGGCTCGTGCGAGCGGATACTCGTGGGCAGGCTCGAGCCGACAGATCCGACGGGCAGGATATTCACACCCGTCAGCAGGTCGCCCTCGCGGATTCCCGCGCGCTGTCCGGGGCTGTCCGGCAACACCTTGTCTGCTACCAGTCCGCTGCCACCGGCCGCTTCGCGCCACCAGACGCCGTCGTCAGGTTGCTGGGCGTGGCGCTCCTCGATAAAATTCAACACTGCCAGCAGCACCAGGCCAGCCGTGACCACGGCCAGCAGCGTCGCCTGCAAGCGGTTGAGGTAGCTTGTCTCCACAGGGAAGCACCTTGAATCAGTCTAAATTGTTGCACGTATGGTGCCACGACCGCCGAATGTGTCCCCCGCCGTGAGCCAGCGGGCAACCGATTGACAATACGCAAGATAGGGACGCATGGTTGCTGGAAAGGTCAACGGAGGTTGGAATGACTGTCCCCCGGCAATACAATAAACAGTATATCGTATATTAAAATACGTATTAGCCTATTGAAACCTGTACTAAAGCAGCAATTAACTCCGCTTGAGCAGTTAAACTTGATGGCCACGTTCTCATTTAACGGCAGCGCAGTCTCTGGCCTTGACCGGGGGGAAATGAAGGAAGGCTGCGGATGCTTTGTCTGCTTTGAAATTCTTTATTGAGCAGTGATACGCAGGCCGTTCTCATCGCGTATTCTGTTGTGAAATACGAGTTTTGAATTTGGGTCAGGAAGGAGTCTTTTCGATGCGCCGTGTTTTGTTTTGCAGTTTGGCGGGGCTTGCAGTTTGCGTGCTGCTTTCAACGGCGGTGCTTGCCGCCCGTAATCCTGCCGATTATCCGTTGCGGGTTCACATCTTTCAGCACAGTTCGTATTCGATGTACGCGTACCGGAACCTCGATGGAGTGGACGGGGAGGGCCGGGCGAATCTCTATGAGAATGGCGAGCCGCGGGGCTTCGACTTCAGATACTACTGCGGGAACCGTCTCATGAACTCCATGGGCTATGAGACTTACCCGGCGCGCTGGAAGAAGCCGGGCAAGGATTTGCAAATACTGTTGCCGGCGGATGGCGGCGCCTGCGACCTCAAGGTTGAGGTGAAGGCGAACGTCGTTTATGTCAGGCACAATGGCTCGCTGAGTGAGGAGCCGGCGGTAAAGTTCAAGGAATGGATGGTGAAGCACCAATACGATCCGGAGCATGGTATGGACCTGCCGGTGGCGGCGGCTCATGAGCCTGCGCCCGCGCAGGCGCCGGCTGGGAACGGGGCGAGCGCGCCCAAATAAACCGCGACGCAATAAAAATATGACGGCAAGCGGGGCGGGCAGATCTGTCCGCCCCCGCATTCTATATACATAAATGAGAATTGCTGCTGGGGCTGTAAACTTGCAGCCAGTGCGGGCGTCTATCTAAGTAATGGCAGCCGGCACAGCATTGGAACCGATGACCATGGCCATGGCAGAGGAGATAGGCGCCGAAGAGTTTTCGGCTGTCGTCGCAAGGCACCGTGTGCAGATCTTCCGGTTTCTGCTCGCGTCGACGCGCGACGTGGACCTGGCAGAGACGCTGACGCAGGACTGTTTCCTGAAGGCGCACCGGAACTGGAAGAGTTTCCGCGGCGAGTCCAGCGCGATGACCTGGCTGATGCGCATTGCCATCAATCTGCAGAAAGACCACTGGCGTAACCGGCGGATGCAGTTTTGGCGGCACGCGCGAACCAATGCGGTGGATATGGGCGAGGCCAGCGAGTGGCTGCCGAGTGGAGAAAGGTCGGCCGAGCAACAGTTGCTGGCGCGTGAGCGGGTTCATCAGGTGAGCAAAGCGGTTGAGGGATTGAGTGAGCGTCAGCGAACGGTATTTCTGCTGCGCTATATGGAAGAGGCTGAATTGAGCGAAATTGCACGGGCCACGGGGCTCAGCGAGGGCACGGTGAAAGCGCACCTGTCGCGGGCAGTGGCAAAAGTACGTGCGGAATTGGGGGGAAGACAGTGAATTTCAACGAGAAAGCTGGCAGAGTTAGCGGAGTTAGCAACATTGCGGACGAGCCGGACGAATTGGATGAAGCGCTTACGGAGTTCCGTTTGAGTGTTTATGCCTGGAGCGAGGCGGCCTATAGCCGTACGCGGACGGCGGTTGTACCGGGCCGGAGGCGGATTTGGCGGCTGGCGGCTGGGTGGGCGCTGGGCTGCGTTCTGGTAGCCGGCGGCGGTTCGGCTGGAGTGTGGGAACACCATCAGCACCAGCAGGAGATGAGGATTACGGCAGCGCGCGTGGCCGAGCAACAGCGGCTGGCTGCCCAGCAGCAGCTTTGGCAAGAGGATGAGGATTTGCTGGCCAAGGTGGACAGCGACGTATCGCGGCAGGTTCCGGCCGCCATGGAACCGCTGGGCCAATTGATGGTCGGGGACGAGACCCGGTAAGGGCGAAATCATAGAACAGGCAACCCCCGCGAGAGAAAGGCACGAGAGCGGGGCACAGGAGCGAGTCAGAGGAGAAGGCGATGAGGGCATTTGGAACAGTGCGGTTGGGAGTGGCGATTGCGGGAGCTTTGCTGGCGGGAACGGTGGCGCTGGCGCAGGCGCCCGGCGGTGGAATGGGGCCGGGGCCGGGATTTGGGGAGCATCGGCCTCCCATGGAGAGAGCCTTCGGGCCAGAGGGCGACCATGGCCGCTGGTGGAACAATCCCAAGGCCGTGGAGCGGCTGAAGCTGACCGATGAGCAGCGCAAGGCCTTTGACGGCATTCTGCTGGAGCACCGCGAGAAGCTGATCGACCTGCGGGCCAGCCTGGAGAAAGCCGAGCTGGTGCTGGAGCCGCTGATGGGCGACGATCAGCCCAACGAGGCCAAAATTCTGGCCCAAATCGACAAGGTGGCGCAGGCCAGGGCCGAGCTCGAAAAAGCCAATGCCCGTTTTCTGCTGGCGATTCGCGGCAAGCTGACGCCCGAGCAGTGGAAGTTGATACAGGCCTTCCGGGCCAACCGTGGGCAGGAGCGCCACGGCCAGGGCCCCGGATGCCGTGGACCCGATGGGCAGGGAGCGGGTGGCTGGAAGCAGGGTGGCCAGGGACACCACCAGGCGCCTCCGCCGCCACCGTCTCCGCAAGGCGCCGGACCGCAAGGCGCAGAACCGCAAGCACCCGCGGCGCCTCAACCGGGAGCTAAACAGTAGAACGGGCTTTTGCAGCGCACGATTCAGACAGAGAGCAGATGTGATTGCGGTAGAGACAGATGGCGGCTGGAGGCGAGTCCTCTTGCCGCCATTGTTTTGCGCAAAAGAAGGCAGGGCGCGGGTTTGCGGCAGCTTCAAGCGCGGGTCTGCGGGTACTCGAAGGGCGCAGGCGGCCGTGGTCCTGTCGCGAATCGAGGCAAAATAGTGAAGCGCAACGCGACAGCATTTGAATCACTTCAGGACATGCTCTGAACGAAAGCGGGACAATATGATTCGAGCCGCGACAAAAGGGGCAAAAAGCGGCGTTGAAATTTGTGACTAAAGTTATTTTCAACCGGACCGATGAAGGGTGCAGATGCAAGAACGCCCATCCGGAAAGAGCGGAGGGCCTGGCGGACGGAAAGATGTTCCGGCGGACCTGCGATTCAAGGCATCCCAAAGGAGTGACCTTCCATGGCCCTCGGTGTTTTGAACAATCTTTCAGCGATCTATGCAGAGAACAATCTGAACAACACCAACAGCAGCTTGCAGACGGTGCTGCAGCAGTTGTCGTCGGGTTCTAAGATCAACTCCGGCGCGGACGATGCGGCGGGCCTTTCGCTGGTGAACGGCCTGGCAGCGAACTCGGCCGCCCTGACCCAGTCGGAGACCAACGCGACGGAAGGCGTAGGGCTGCTCCAAGTAGCCGATGGCGCCCTCTCGCAGATAACGAGCCTGCTCGACCGCGCTGTAACGCTGGCTACCGAAGCGTCGAATGGCACCCTCGACAGTTCTCAGGATGCTGCCGCCAACCAGGAATACCAGTCGATCTTGTCGGAAATAAACAACATCGGATCGACGACGACGTATAACCAGAATCAGGTCTTCACCGGTTCAACGTCGGGCGTGTCCATCTATACGGGCGACTCGTCTTCGACGGGGTCGTCGATCGACATTCTGTATTTTGCCAAGCTGACTTCGGCCAGTGTGGGCGATGCGGGTGGCTCGGTGAAACAGGACAGCACAGGCCAATTTGTGGATTTGTCCGAGGATACTAGCGGCGTTCTGACCAAAGCGGCGACCACTGGCGATGCGGTCACCGGCGGCTTGACGTTCACCACTACCAACGCCGACGGCACGACGAGCACGTATACCACGACGTCCACCACAGTGAGCGGCCTGATCGCGGAAATCAACGCTAAGGATATTCCCGGTGTGACGGCCAGCTTTACCACCGCAAGCACGGTCGGCGATTCGGGCGCCACTGTTGCCGCCGCCGATACCGGTATCCAATTGTCCAACACCAATTCCAATGTGACCATCACCGAGGGATCGACTGCCCTTGCTGACACGTCAACGGGCATAACTGCGGGGACGCCAGCCAGCAATACAGCGGCGACCACGACCATCTACTATAAGTCCGCGACCGGTGGGGATACCAGCGCCGATCTGAGTAATACCAATCTGAGCAGCGCAGCCAATGCTCAGATTGCTCTGTCCGCCATCAACGATGCGGTTACCGATGTGGCGGCGCAGGATGGATATATTGGCGCGCAGATCAATACGCTGAACTCGATCAGCACGGTAATGAGCACCCAGCAGGAGAACGTGACCTCGGCGCAGAACGCGATCCAGGCTACAGACTATGCCTCGGCGACGTCGAATATGTCGAAGTATGAGATTCTCTCGCAGACGGGCATCGCTGCCCTGGCGCAGGCCAACAGCGTCGAGCAGGAAGTTACCAAGCTATTGCAGTAAGGCTTTAGCAGAATTGCAGTTACTTCAAGACAACCCAGGGACGGGCGGCGGCAAGGGCGAGACCTTTGCCGCCCATTTTTTGAGACAGGGAACAGGGACTAGGGAATAGGACGGCAGCGCGTCTCTCAGGTCTCAAAATCGAGACCGGGGCACCCGCTAGCGACTAGCTGTTTGCGGCCTTTTCCCACTCGCCGGTGGTCAAGTACTCATGAATCGAGGCGGCGGCTTTGCGGCCCGCGCCCATCGCAAGAATTACGGTAGCTCCGCCGGTGACAATGTCGCCGCCGGCAAAGACGCCGGCCTTGGAGGTGCGCATTGTCTTCTCATCGGCCACGATGTAGTTCCATTTATTGGTAGCGAGATCCGGCGTGGTGCTTTGGATGAGCGGATTTGCCGTCGTGCCAACGCCGATAATGGCCACGTCCGCAGGCAAAACAAATTCAGATCCCTTGATCTCGACCGGGCGGCGACGGCCGCTTTCGTCCGGCTCGCTCAGTTCCATGCGCACGCAGCGGACGCCGGTCAACCAGCCTTTTTCGTCGCCGAGGAACGCGACCGGGCCGGTCAACATGCTGAATTCGACGCCTTCCTCACGGGCATGCTTCACCTCTTCGGCGCGGGCGGGCATCTCGGCATCGGAGCGCCGATAGACCAGAGTCGCCGTACGCGCGCCCAGACGCCGAGCGGTACGCACCGCGTCCATGGCGGTGTTGCCTCCGCCTACCACGATCACGTTGCGATCGCGGCAATCGTAGACCGGCTCGTCGTACTCCTCTGTTTTGTAGGCGCGCATCAGGTTGATACGCGTGAGAAATTCGTTGGCCGAGTAGACGCCGTTCAGGTGTTCGCCCGGCACGCCGAGAAAGACCGGCAGTCCCGCGCCGGTGGCCACAAAGACCGCGTCGTAGTGTTCGTCGTGCATCAGCTCGTCGATAGTGACGCTCTTGCCCACCACCACATTGGTCTCGAACTCAACGCCCATCCGGCGGAGATTATCCACTTCGCCCTTCACGATGGACTTGGGCAGGCGAAACTCCGGGATGCCATAGATGAGCACGCCGCCGAGTTCGTGCAAAGCTTCAAAGACGCGCACACGATGACCCTTTTGGATGAGGTCTCCGGCGGCAGATAGCCCGGCTGGCCCGCTACCTACGATAGCCACGCTCTTGCCGGTCGAGGGCGCGTTCGGGGGCAGTCCCAGTTGGCCGCTCAGGCGCTCGTAGTCGGCCACAAACCGCTCGAGGTTGCCGATGGCCACGGGCGAGCCCTTTTTGCCCACGATGCACCCGCCCTCGCACTGATTCTCCTGCGGGCAGACGCGGCCGGTGATGGCCGGCAGCGAGTTGTCTTCGCGCAGCTTAGCCGCGGCGCCAAGATAATCGCCAGCGCGAATCAAGGCCACCATTTGCTTGATATCGACGCCCACGGGGCAATCGACAACGCAGCCCGGCTTGGCACATTCAATGCAGCGCGAGGCCTCGGTGAGGGCGTCGTCGGTTTCCAGGCCCAGGTTGACTTCTTCAAAGTTGCGGCTGCGCACTTTGGGATCGAGCTCCGGCATGTGCCGGCGCAGGATCTTCATGCGTTCCTTCAGCGGAAGAACATTCATTGCGGAACGCGGGAGAGTGTTTATTTCAGGCATAATTGGGTCTCCTGGGCGGCCAGCTCTTTGCGAAGCTCGGCCACTTCCGCATCCATGTTCTGCTGGAACTGCTTGAGCGATGCGCACTCCTTCTCGCGATACATGGTATTGCGCTGCATGAGCACCTCGAAGTTGACCTGGGAAGCGTCGAACTCCGGCCCGTCAACGCAGGCGAATTTGCTCTTGTCGCCCAGCAGCACGCGGCAGCCGCCGCACATTCCCGTGCCGTCCACCATGATGGAGTTCAGGCTGACCATGGTCTTAATCCCGAGTGGTCCGGTGATGCGCGCCACGGCCCTCATCATGGGCACCGGGCCGACGGCGAGGATGAAATCGATCTTGCGCCCGGCGGCGATCAGCTCATCGAGCTTCTTTGTGACCAGGCCCTGCTCGCCGTAGCTGCCATCGTCGGTCATCATATAGGTCTCGTTGCTCGCGCTGCGCACTTCGTCCTCAAAGACCACCATTTCAGTCGAGCGGGCGCCTTCAATGAAGATCACGTGATTGCCGGCCTGCTTGAGCGCGATGGCCGTAGGAAGCGCCATGGCCGTGCCAACGCTGCCGGCCAGAACCACTACCGTGCCGTATTTTTCAATCTCCGAGGGATGGCCCAGGGGTCCGACGATGTCCAGAATGGAGTCGCCCGCTTCCAGGCAATTCAACAGAGAGGTGGTTTTGCCGATGGCCTGCACCACGATGGTGACGGTGCCCGCATCCGCGTCAGAGCTCTTGATGGTGAGAGGAATGCGTTCGCCCTTGGAATGAAGGCGGAGAATGATGAACTGCCCCGGCTTGTGCTTGCGTGCGATGCGTGGTGCTTCAATCACAAACTGCTTGATATTGAGGCCGACGCAGCTAGCTTCCAAAATCTTATACATAAAAAACGTCTCCGATTTGGCCATGGCGACCAGCAATTCGACTCCGCGTGGGGTTGGGAAAACCAGACGCATCAACGAATTGCGCACCAAGGCACAAGCGAACCTATCGCCGTCTTTCAGGATCGTTCAGTGGGCGCGAGAGGGGATGTGACGCGAGTCACCGGGGGGATTTCCTCCGTTAACTCGGGGTTGTGACGTGTTTTGATCATGCGCTGGCTACGGCTGTTCTCCGCGGCCTTCCGCCTCTGGCGCCGTTGGCTTTTGCCGCGCGGCGTTTGGCTTCGGTTTTGGCGCTGCCGCCTTTCTTGCCCAACTGTGCCATCCAGCGGCGATTTCCGTAGACGCCTTCAATCAGCGCGGGAACATAAAGGTCTACGTCGAGGTCTGGGAAACTTATGCCGGTTCCGTTGCCGAGCAATTCGTAGTTCTGAATTTGGCTGTGCGTCGCGCTGCCAAGCCCCTGAATGTCCTCGATGGGAAGCACTAGCCTGCGCCCGTTGCTGAGGCCGACGATGAGCAATTTGAGGTCTGGGATATGTGCGACAGACTGCGCGCGCGGCTCGCTGTCGTGGAGCTTTGCCCTTTCCAGCGCCGCTTCAATCCCAGCATCGGTCGTGATAACTTCATGCTCAGTCATGCTGTTTCTCCCAAAGTAAAACCAGATCGTCGAAATGCTCTGCGGCTATGGTCAGGACATGGCGCACATCCGATTTACTTCCGTTGCCCGGCCTGACGGCATCTGTTCGATTTGCGAGGGAGACGTTGCCGTCTGGGCGGAGATCGGCGATTACTTCCACGTCCGCGTAGAAACCGTGTACATGCCGTGGCTCGTGGTCCATTGAGTATGCCGCGAACCTTACCCCACTAAACCGGATCGAACCCATTTGCACCTATTATAACCCAAGCTCATTGGGTTATTCAACTTTCCATTTCCAGATCCTGCTCGACCTCGGCCTCCATGACGGGGAGGATGGCCCGCATCCGCTCGAACTCCGGGTTGCCGTGGAGGGGTTTCAGGCGCGGATCGGCCAGTGCCTGGAAGAACCAGGGGCAGCGAGCCTCGTCCGCAGCGCGCAACTCGGCCAGGGC
>Ga0224555_1004919_pt1 | contig 11784 bp, 12 predicted proteins | sample 714S23034metaG_FD_180687 | JGI IMG/M metagenome (GOLD analysis project Ga0224555, IMG submission 180687) | Peat soil microbial communities from Stordalen Mire, Sweden - 717 S2 30-34 | ecosystem: Environmental > Terrestrial > Soil > Wetlands > Peat | place: Sweden: Norrbotten County, Stordalen...
CGCGACCCTGGCCAAGGTGCCGCCCAACGACCGTGTCGCGTTGGAAGCAAGTTACTATGGCGGCCTGGCGCGCTTCAACATCGCGAAGTACGCAGAAGCCGAGGCAGCCTTCGCCTTCGTGGCCAGCCGGCTGCCGCTGCCCGAAGTGGTCAACGACCAGGGCGTAGCCGCCAGCCGCCAGGGCAAAGATGCCGTGCCGCTGTTCACCCAGGTGATCGCCGCCGACCCCAACGACCCCGACTACCACTTCAACCTCGCGGTGGCGCTGCTGGGCCGCAACGACATCGCCGGAGCCACGCGCGAGGTGCAGGAGGCGCTCAAGCTGCACTCCGATGACCCCGAAGCGACGGAGTTGCTGGCGCGCCTGCAGGCCACGCATGGCTCGACCGCCAACCTGAAAGCCATCATCGGTGCGGAGGGCTTCGACCCCACCACGCGCATCCGCCGCACCTGGTCGGAGGCATCATTCCGCCAGGTAGCGTTCCAGCTCGACCAGATGCGCGCCGTCCAGATGGCTGCGCTTCCCGCCGCGCAGCAGGCAGTCGAGTACTCGCAGCTCGGCCGGCAATACCTCACCCAGGGCCTCATCGCGGAGGCCGAACAGGAGTTTCACTCTGCGCTAACCGCCGACCCGAACAATGCCTCAGCGCACGCCGGCATCGCCCAGGTGCGGGAGCGCAGCGGCTCGGCCGGCGACGCACGCGCTGAGGCGGACACTTCGCTCAAACTCGCGCCCAACGTCGACGCCTACCTCGTCCTCGCCCGCCTCGACCTGCAAGCCAGCAAACTCCCCGACTCCGCCACCGACGTCGCCGCCGCCCTCAAAATCGAACCCGCCAACGCCGTCGCCCTCGGCATCAAGTCCGCCCTCCAATCCCGCGGCCAATCCCTCCCGTAACCTCGCGTTTTTGGTTGTTATTCTGAGCGCAGCGAAGAATCCCCGTAAATGATCATCCAGTTAGCTCCGGGGGGCTATAGCTCTACGCGGATTTAGCGCGAGCCTTCAGAGGGTGCTGAAAAAGTCGTCTCGGACCGCGAATGATGACCTCAGCGGCTGAAGCCGCGATGATTATGCGGCGTTTACGGCACGGATAAATCCGTGCCCTTAACGAAGAAGCCCTTTTTCAGCGGCCTCTTCAGCCCGCCGAATCCTCGGTTGTTCGGCACCTGGGGCGGTGCCCCAGGCTACGATAGATCGCGCCTTCAGCGCGCCAATGCCGGTCACCGGGGCTAACTGGATAATCATCTCCCCGTAGTTGTCTCGTCTTCAATCTCCAGGCCATTCCAAACTCTCCGAACCCCGCAAGACCTAAGGGCTGAAGGCCCGACGACATATTAGCCCTAGGATAGGACGCGCTCGAAGATGGCGTCGACGTTGGCGAGCTGGCGGGTGTAGTCGAAGGCGGCGGCGAGCTGCGCGGGCGAGAGGCGCGAGGTGATGGCGGGGTCGCGGGCGATCTCGTCGCGGAAGGTGAGGCCTTCCTTCCAGGAGCGCATGGCGTGGGACTGGACGAGCGAGTAGGCGTCTTCGCGGGACATGCCGGCGGCGCTGAGGTCGAGCAGGAGTTGGCCGGAGAAGACCAGACCGCCGGTGGACTCGAGGTTCTTCAACATGCGCTCGGGGTAGACCAGCAGGTTGGCGATGAGCTGGTCGGTTTTGCTGAGCAGGTAGTCGCTAAGGATGGTGGAGTCGGGGAGGATGACGCGCTCGGCGGAGGAGTGGGAGATGTCGCGCTCATGCCAGAGGGCGATGTCCTCGAAGGCGACCTGGGCGTTGGCGCGGACGACGCGGGCCAGGCCGGAGATCTGCTCGGACTGGATGGGGTTGCGCTTATGGGGCATGGCGCTGGAGCCCTTCTGCTTTTCGGAGAAGAACTCCTCGGCCTCGCGGACCTCGGTGCGCTGGAGGTGGCGGATCTCGGTGGCGATCTTGTCTAACGTAGAAACGAGGATTGCGAGGCTAGCCACATAGGCGGCGTGGCGGTCGCGCTGGACAACCTGCGTGGCGACGTCTACCGGCTTTAGGTTCAGCTCTTTGCAGATGGCTTCTTCGTGTTCTGGTTTAAGGTGGCCGAAGGTGCCGACCGCGCCGGAGAGCTTGCCGACGCGGAGGTCTTCGGCGGCGGCGTCGAAGCGGGTGAGGTTGCGCTGCATCTCCGAGTACCAGAGCAGCAGTTTGAGGCCGAAGGTGGTGGGTTCGGCGTGGACGCCGTGGGTGCGGCCGATGATGGGCGTGTGCTTGAACTCGAGGGCGCGCTTTTTGAGGGTGGCTGAAAGGTCGAGGATTCCCTGGCGGATCAACGCGGAGGCTTCGCGGAGCTGGAGGGACTGCGCGGTGTCGACGACGTCGGTGGAGGTGAGGCCGTAGTGCAGCCAGCGGGAGGATTCGGGGTCTGCGATGTGCTCGGCTACGGTGGTGGTGAAGGCGATGACGTCGTGGCGGACCTCGGCTTCGATCTGGTCGATGCGGGCGACGGTGAAGTTGCCGCGGTCGCGGATGGCGTCGGCGGCGGCTTGCGGGACCAGGCCGAAGCGGGCGAGAGCCTGGGAGGCGGCGGTCTCAACGGCGAGCCAGCAGCGGTACTTGTTTTCGTCGGACCAGATGCGGCCCATGGCGGGGCGTGTGTAGCGAGCGATCATTTAGTTGTCAGTTCTCAGTGGTCAGTTGTTAGTTGAAAGGCAAATGCGGGGATTCTTCGCGTTGCTCAGAATGACAAACAAAGGGGGCGGGGCGTGTGAGCGAGGGATCATAGGGTAGGTTCGAGGTACAAGGTTCGAGGTTCGAGGGAAAAACTATACGCCGAAGAGCGCGGACATTTCGTCGTGGAGGAAGCCGCGGCCGGGGCGATAAGGCTGGATCCATTTGCCGTTGAGGACGAACTGGGGGATGGCGCGCTTGCCGACGTTGGCGATGACCTCTTCGGCGGCGCCGGGAGTGGTCTCGATGTCGATCTCAATGTAGGGAATGGCGTGCTCTGCGAGGAAGCGTTTGGCAGTGCGGCAATCGCGGCACCAGGTGGCCGAGTAGACGATCAATTCCATAGCTCTATTCTCGCTGATTCCGAGGGTTTTTATCGAATTATTCGACGATGGGGCGGATTCAAAACAACGGCGCTGTGACGGGGCGGCGCGCAAACTGGGGGGCGGGCGCGCGGCGATAATCGGCACGGATTCGGAAGGTTGGGGGCTGTGTAATCGCGCAGTGCGAGGTGCCGTCTATGGGGGCATGAACGCGATTCGTAGGACCAAAGTGGTGGTTGGGCTCGCCTTGCTGCTGCTTGCTGCACAGCCGGGCGCCGTAGCCAAGCCGCAGAAGCAAGCTGCGACCGTGGTAACGACCAAGGCGGATGCATTGACGGTGGGCAACAAGATGTATGACGCCGAAAAAGAACTGGCGCGTCTGACCAAGCGCTACAGCCTGACCGCGGACCAGAAGACGAAGATACAGCCGATCCTGCTGGAGCAGCAGCAGCAGGTGCATGCGCTGGGCGAGGATGACGCGTTGAGCGATACGGAGTGGGCCGGCGCGGTGCGGAAGGTGCACACGCAGACGGTGGCGAAGGTGAAGCTGGAGCTGACCGATGCGCAGGCGACCAAATACGCGAAGGACGAAACGAAGCGCGCGAAGAGCAACGGCGATACGGACGATGCGGACGACGGGCCTCCGGATGGGCCTCCGCCGGATGGCGGGCCGCCGCCGGGCGGTGGTGGGCCTCCGGGCGGGTAGGCATTATGCGGCTCAGAGCAAGTGAGGTGGCCGAAATGGATAGGATGCTCTCGGCAGGACGAGCTTTACCGCAGGTCCTTCGACTCCGCTGCGCTGCGCTCAGGATGACAGCTTGGTGGTGAGTGAGGGTGGCTAGCGGCGGGCGCGGAAGAAGCTGGTGAGGAGCGCGCCGCACTCGTCGGCGAGCAGGCCGGCGACGACCTCGACGCGGTGGTTGAGCTGGGGATGGTTCATGACGCTGAGGACGGAGCCGCAGGCGCCGGCCTTGGGGTCGGGTGCGGCGTAGACGAGGCGCGCGATGCGGGCGTGGAGGATGGCGCCGGCACACATGGCGCAGGGTTCGAGGGTGACGTAGAGAGTGCAGCCTCGGTCGCCGTCATCTTTGTCGACCAGGCGATAGTTTTCGAGGGCGCGGCCGGCTTGGCGGAGGGCGACGATCTCGGCGTGGGCGGTGGGGTCGTGGTCGCGGAGGACACGGTTCTGGCCATGGGCGATGATCTCGCCCTGGTGGACGATGACAGCGCCGATGGGGACTTCGCCGGAGGCTTCGGCGGCGCGGGCTTCGGCAATGGCGGCGTGGAGGAAGGAGAGGTCGTCCATGCTACTGGCTCCGCTCGCGGACCTGGGGGTGGGCTTCGGGGCCGAAGAAGCGGGCGATCTGCTGGGCCAATGCATGAAGCGCCGGACGACGAAGAGCTAGCTCCGCGTCGTCGTCGATAAAACTCTTGCGCCATATCGACTCGAGCGGCGGCAAGAGGTTGGTCACGGTGATGTCATTGGTTGCGAAGTGAGCGATTGCAGCGTGGAGAGCTTCGGCTTCTGTGTCGTACTCATCGGAAGGAGCGCCGTGGATTTTGATCAAACCTTCTACGTCTGCGTCGCGGACGAGTTCCTTGATGGATGCAAGGTCGGGCGGCGGCGGCCAGGTCGCGTTCATGCGGGTTCCTGCTGGGTGAGGCAGTGGAGGGTGCCGAGGCCCCAGACGAGGTCGACGGCGTGGATGCCGATGACTTCGCGGGTGGGGAAGCAAGCGGCTACGATGTTGAGCGCGTGGCGATCTTGCGCATCATTGAAGGTGGGGACGAGGACGAGCGAGTTGGCGATGTAGAAGTTGGCGTAGCTGGCGGGGAGGCGCTGGCCTTCGAAGTAGACGGGCGACGGCATGGGAAGCTGGACGATCTGGAAGGGCTTGCCTTCGAGGTTGCGGAAGCTGCGTAGGCGGTCGAGATTTTCGGCGAGGAGGAGATGGTTCTCGTCGGCGGTGGAGGGCTCAACGCAGGTGAGGATGGTGTTTTCGGCGACGAAGCGGGTGACGTCGTCGATGTGGCCGTGGGTGTCGTCGCCGGCGCAGCCGCGGTGCAGCCATAGGGTCTGCTCGATGCCGAGGTGGTCGTGGAAGGCCTGCTCGAGCAGGGCGCGAGTTGTGGATTCGTCGCCGAGGCCGGGGTTGCGCTGCTGGACCTCAGAGAGCAGGCACTCTTCCGTGGTGAGGAGGATGCCGGCGCCGTTGACGTCGATGGAGCCGCCTTCGAGGACGATGCGGTGAGGCTTGTCACCCCTGCGGGCAGGTTCGCCCGCCGGGGACCCCGGCTTGTCACCCCTGCGAGCAAGTGCGCTCGCCGGGGACCCCGGCTTCGAGCTTGCGGGAGCGGCTGGGGGCGGCGGGACTTCGGGCTTGATTTCGGGGATGTTGTAAAGCTTGGCGACGTGGTGCGGAATCCGGTCGTCGCGGCGCCAGTTGTCATATTTGGCCCAGGCGTTGAACTTCCAGTTGGTGACGGCGAGGTCATTCTGCGGAGTCTTGACGGAGCCGTTGGCTCTCTTGACAAAAACGGGGCCGGAGTCGCGCAGCCAGACGCGGTCGGTGGGCCAGTGGTGGAAGTGGGTGCGGGCGAGGTTGGCGCCGCCGCGGAGAAGTAGGCTGGTGGCGCTGCGTTCGGCGGCGACATGGTTGACCAGGATGTGCACGTCTTCGACGCGGGAGAGGTGGCGCACGATCTCGGCGTAGACCCAGGGGATGGGGCGGAACTTTCCGGGCCAGTCCTCGGGATTATGCGGCCATGCAATCCAGGTGGCGGCGTGGGGCGCCCACTCAGCGGGCATGCGGGTTGCGGGGACGGTCATCGGTGCGGGCGGCGCTCCTCTGCTACAGAGTACCGCCTCGCCCGGTGAAAGTATGTGAAGAGTTGGTGGAGGTTGCTTATGGCAACTGCTCCGCCGTGACCTCGATATCAAGACGGTGGGTGGTGCCGGGGAGATCGACGGAGCCAATCATCAGGGGCTTGCCGGGTGGCACGAACAGAACACTCTTCAGGGATGTCTGCTTGATGATGGGATCCTCTGGGCCGACGCCGGACTTTTCGTCGGCGACGCTCAATTGCTCGACGTCGGTCTTCAGGCTGATTCCGTCGGCTACTGTAGTTGGGGTGACCGCGAAGTTCATGCCCACGTCGAGGTAGGTGATCTGGGTTTGCGCGCCGGCGGGAGCGGCATTGGGTCCGGTGGTGGCGGTGGCGTTGTACGATCCGGTGGCGATCGGCACCTTGCTGCCTTGCTTGAGCGTCGCCTGCTGGCCTGAGGCTCCGACCAAGGCGAAGCGCTGCGAGCCAACGCGCCGGGCGCCGTCCATGTCAGTGACGGTGTAGGTAAGGCGATAGATCTTCCTGGGCCGGTCGAGATCGTTGATGATTTTCTGGGCCAGCGCCAGATTGTCAGGCGTGCTGCGAATGATGATGGTGTTTTGACTGGGAACGAGGTAACTCTTGCTGTCGGCCGGGAGCATGTTGCGCAGGGCGGTGTAGAATTCGTTGGCCTCGCTGGCCTGGGCGGCGTACTTGAGATAGAAGATCTGCGTTTCCAGATCATCGAAGTCCTGGTGCTTTTGATGACTGTCCAGCGCGACGAAGATGGTGTCCGGAGTGAGCGGCTTGTAGAAGGTGCCGGTGATTTCGCCCACGATGCGCAGGGAATCGCTGAGGGTGGCGTTAGTCACGTCGATCTGGACGCGCCTGGAGACGTAGTCCGGATCGAAGAGAACGTTGAGCCCGGCGAGCTTGCCGATGGCCAGATAGATGGTCTTGCTGTCGTCGGTGAGATGCAGGGTGATGGGAGCGCTGGAGACCGGCTTGAGCTGGACGGGCGTGACCGGCCTGGCGAGCGTGGGGAGCGCTTGGGCCAGGGCGGCCGATCCGCCTAAAAGCACACTGAGGGTTAAGGCAACGATGCCGCTTGCGCACTTCATATAGCGATGCTCCTTCTTGTTTCTTGCTACGAACTTCGGTGTACCAGATGTTCGTAGGACGAGGGCGCAGGAAGGAACGTCAACACAGTTTCAAAATTAAAGTTACGCGGAGTGCGGCGCGAGGCGCTGAATGCTGCGAGGAACGTGGAGGCAGACGAAGGATCACGACCACGATTCTTCGCGTCGCGCAGAATGACGCCTCTGAAGGTGATGGGCTCGGGGCTCGCCACAGGCCGCTCGACCGTTTAGGGCAGATACTCCATAACGACTTCGACATCGAGGTGGCGAGTAGACCGGGCCGGCGGCGAACAGGTCGTCCAACTGACTGGGCCGGGTGCGGCGGACGCGGTCGAGAGCGAGGTTCCAGGCAATGCGGACCAGCCATGGGCGGATGTCGATGACGGCGCCGAGCGAGTGCCGGCGCTGGAGGACGTGGAGGAATGCGTCCTGGACCACGTCTTCGGCTTCGGCCGGGTTGCGGAGGACGGAGAGCGCGACGCGGTAGAGCAGGCCGGAGTAGTCGCGCACCAAGGCGGTCAGATCGGGCTCAGCTATATCAGTTGGCCCAGCAGTTTCGGTTGGCTCAGCCGAGGCCCTTTCTGCCGAGAACCATTGCAAGGCTTGTTCCCCGATCGCGTTCATGTAAACCTTCTTCTCCACAGACGGGCGAGGGGCGATGCGCTCGGGTTTATTTTGCGTGTTTTTGGGAGGAGGAGGCGCGATTGACTGCAATCCGTCCAAAACCGGCCCGCTCCCGATACAATAGACCGGATGCGGCGAACGCCCAAGAAGGATTGTGCATGACCTGGTTCAAGCGGGAAGACAACCAAATTACCAACGACAGGGAGAAGACGGTGCGCACCGAAGGCCTGTGGACTCAGTGCGGCAGTTGCAAGCAGGCAATTTTCAAGATGGACCTGGAAGAGAATCTGAACGTCTGTCCGAATTGCGGCCACCACTTCCGCATCGATGCGCGGCGGCGGGTTGCGCTGCTGCTGGAGCCGGGCTACGAATTGGTGGACTTGGAACTCCGCTCGTCGGACCCGCTGGACTTTACGGACCTGAAGAAGTACAAGAATCGGCTGGCGGAGGCGCGCAGGAAGACCGGGCTGAACGACGCGATCATCAACGCGGTCGGCAAGATGGGCCCCCACGATGTGGTGATGAGCGCGATGGAGTACGGCTTCATCGGCGGCAGCATGGGCGCGGTGGTGGGGGAGACGATTGCCCGGGCGATCGACCGCTCGCTGGCCACCCGCCATCCGCTTATCATCGTGGCGGCATCGGGCGGTGCGCGCATGATGGAAGGCGTCGTCTCATTGATGCAGCTGGCCAAGATTGCCTCCGGCCTGGCGCGACTGGCGGACGAGCGCATTCCGTACATTTCGGTGGCGACCGATCCCACCTTCGGCGGCGTTACCGCGTGCTTCGCGATGCTGGGCGACCTGAATATCGCCGAGCCGGGCGCGCTGATTGGTTTCGCCGGCCCGCGCGTGATCGAGCAGACCACCCGGCAAAAGCTTCCGGAAGGATTCCAGCGTGCGGAGTTCCTGCTGGAGCACGGATTCCTGGATGCAATTGTGACGCGCAAAGACATGAAGAGCTACCTGATCCAGGCGCTCAGGTGGATGGCTCCGCACGACCGCGATGCAGCTGCGGGAAGTATCGCGAGCTGATCCCGCTTGGGAACGACCGCGGTGCACACTGTTAATGCGAAGGCGTGGAGGAGTTCGGCGAATTCGCCGGTGGGGATGCAGGCTTTGCGGCAGGCTTTGCAGCAGGCCTGGCGACCTTCTTCTTAGGTGGGGGCGGGATGCAAGCGACCGGAGCGGGCGGCGGCGCCGGCAGTGGCACGGCCTTCAGCGCGGCCTGCAAATGGATGACGCGCGCCTCCTGACCTTCGGCGTTGGCCTGGACCTGATCTCCTAAAGCGCGCCGCGCGTCGCCAATGCTTGCCAGCGCCTGATCGAGTGCCGAGATCTGGTTGCTGGGAGCGGCCAGCCGGCCGGCAGCGTCCAGGCGCAACATCACGTCGTACAGCGCTTCGACGTTGCGATAGACGGGCAGGGTCTTGGCGGGGGAATCAGGCGCCGCATCCGCGGCTGCCAGCAGCGGCGGCAGGGTGGACGCCAGGTCGCGCTGGATCGAGCGAAGATTGCCATCCGCCTCGGTGCGTATAGCGGGCGAAGCCTTCCACTTGTCAAGAGTCATCTCGCCGACCGCGGTCTCAAGAATCTCCAGCGACGGCCGCAGGATTGCGGAGGGGGGATTCGCATGTGCCGGCGCATTCGTTCCCGGCGTATTGCCTGACGAGGTTTGTGCTGCCAGCGCCAGGGCCGGCGCGCAAAAAGCCAAAACAAAAAAAGAGGCCCGCAAAGCCATTGCATCCTCCGGTCGGGCGACGCGCTCGTCCACCTTACTGCGCCAGCCGCGATGTTCCATGAGATGCATAAACTCCGCCTACCGCCAGAGATTGCGCGGCGAAAACGCAGCTACCGCTGCCGCATCAATGCTCGCAGCCTAGTCCGGCCTCAAGTCCATGCGCTGACCAGGCGGGCCGCGCTGCCGAGCAGTTTGAGCCCGTCGCTGCGGCCGGCAAAGTAGCGGGTGTTGATTTCAGGTGAGCCGAGGTCTTCGAGTTCGCGGAAGGCAGCGAGCTCGGCGGCGACGTCCGCGCGAGTGAAGAAGAGCTGAAAGGCTTCGCCCGCGAGATGCACACGCGCGGCGAGCGAGTCGTGGGCAAGCTGTTCGAGCGGGGTGAGGACGGAGCGCGGCTGGCCATAGTCGAATACCACTCCGCTGCCGCTCGGCTGGGACGAGATAAAGCGAATGGTCGAACGAAAGGCGGCGAGGGTGATGTAAAGCACGACTCCCAGCCAACTGAAAAAGGCGGGAGCCGCGGAGCTGAAGCCGGCCGCATGAAGTTGCTCTGGAAGAGACTGCCGCTCGAAGTCCATGGGCGCGTAGGCGAGATTCGCGGGCGTGGGCAGACCGCCGGAGTGCAGCAGATTGCGCTTCCACTGCTGCGTGGCGGGATGATCGACCTCGAAGACGCGCAGCGCCGGGTAAGGATTGCGGTGGGCGAAGGTGTCCAGCCCCGCGCCGAGCAGGACGTACTGGTTGACGCCGCGCGTGACCGCATGGGCGAGGAGGTCCTCGGCGTAGCGGCTGCGGGCGACCAGGAAAGCGCGCAGGGCGATGGAGAACGGGCGCGGTTTGTTGGCCGGGTCGCGGCCGGGTGTGCGTTCGATCTCGACGGCGTGCGGGCCAAGGATGGCGACGGCAATGGGGTCGTCGAAAACCAGCGGCCGGGCGTCGTAGAGCTGGTGGGCGGCGCGGCGCATGGCGACACGGAGCGCGGTGCGCGAAGGGCGAGCCTGCTGCATGGAATCCGTTCAGCTCCGGCGGAAGATCCGCTTGCACCACAACATGCCGAGATAGCCGAGCGCGATCGCCAACACCAGCAAGCCGGCGGGCAGACCTACGCGCCGATAGCTCAACGCGAAGTCGATGGCGCCGTGCAGGGCGCTGTTGTAAACGAGGATGAAGACGATGGCGCAGAAGGTGGCCGCGAAGAATGCCATAAAGCCCGAGGCTACCGCCATGAGCAGACTCGCGAACCAGCCCAGGTTGCCGAGAGGCACGCCGAAGAGGTAGCCCGCGGCGAAGGTCTTCGGAATCGGGTTTGCGTGCGCGCTGGTGGGGGAAGAGTGCGTCATACAGGTAGAATATCTGCTTATGGCGGAAGATGTGAGGACTATGGCAGAGAGCACTCAGGGCGGGTTGGTGGTGGCTACGCAGGTGGCGCGGGAAGCGGCTTTGGTCCGGTCGCCTAACGGCATCTGCTTTGCGGCGTATGGCGAGACCGGCCTGGATGAGGTGGAGCTGGCGCGCATGGTGCAGGCGGTTCCATCCGCGGTTGCCGCCGCGCTTAGCCGCAAGACCTACTACTTTGTGCCGCTGGCGATGGCCGAAGGCCGCGGCGGCGAGCCCGCCGAGCAGCGCAGCGGAATTGAAGCGACGATGGTCTCGCCGGTTTACACCAGCGAGCTTGCCGAACTCGCCATCTGCCACCGCAACGTGGAGCTGGAACCCGGCGCGGGAGGCAGCCAGGACAAAGGCGAGGGCGTGTTCATCTCCACGCGGCTGTTGAGCGACCGCTTTTCGCTGGCGTTCGAGTTCTTCATCAATGTGGGCCACGCGTTTGTCGACGAAGCGGGCGTTGCGGAGAGCTTTGCCGAGCTGGCGTGGAACCAGGCGGTGGCCGACGTGCGCGGAGAGACCAGCCAGGACGCGTGGGAGAACCGGGCAGCATCGCTGGGAGGCGAGAAGGCGCTCGGGGGAGGCGAGAATGCAGGCCGCGATGGGAAGCCGCGGATCGATGAGAAGGCCAAGACGGAATACCTGGAAGCTGCGTTCTCGGATGCGGTTGCGATCTACCTGCTGTCGCTCGCGGTTGATTTTGACTACTCCGAGCTGCGCGAGCGCGAGTATCCGCTGCTTGCTCCGCAGGCGCTGGCGGAACGGCTGAGACTGGTGGCGGGGTTGTTTCCGCCAAATGCCGATTATGAGTTTGCGATTCGCTACCGGCGGCGCGCGTAGCTTCCAGTTTTTTCCCAGATTTGATCTTTGTTTTGTTGCAATAACAGTTAGTTAGCTATAGGGGAGTCCCTTTCTGGTTAACATGAGTTAACGAGCTGAATTCGTAAGACAAAATATACGGAGAGATGATTATCAAGCTAGCTCAGGCATAGCTGTGAGTTGTCTATATGTGATGGTATGTGTGGCGAGGCCGGCGCGGAGGAGTCTGATGAGC
>Ga0224555_1004920_pt1 | contig 11782 bp, 10 predicted proteins | sample 714S23034metaG_FD_180687 | JGI IMG/M metagenome (GOLD analysis project Ga0224555, IMG submission 180687) | Peat soil microbial communities from Stordalen Mire, Sweden - 717 S2 30-34 | ecosystem: Environmental > Terrestrial > Soil > Wetlands > Peat | place: Sweden: Norrbotten County, Stordalen...
GCTCCCCGAGGTCAACGAAACCTACCGCGCCGAATACATCCGCTTCCTGCTCGACGCCGTTCCCGGCATCTCCCTCGACAACCGCAGCGTCGTCATCGACTGCGCCAATGGCGCCGCCAGCTCCGTCGCGCCGCAGCTATTCGAGTCCCTCCACGGCACCGTCGAAGTCACTCACGCCTCGCCCGACGGCCGCAACATCAACGAGCACTGTGGCGCTCTGCATCCCGAGATCGTCGCCGCCCAGGTCAAGGTCAGCGGCGCATCCATGGGCTTCACCTTCGACGGCGATGCCGACCGCGCCCTCTTCGCCGACGAGCACGGCAACGTCGTCAACGGCGATGCCGTCATGCTCGCCTGCGCGCGCGACCTCCAGGCCCGCGGCGAACTCGCCGGCAACCTCGTCGTCGCCACCACCATGTCCAACATGGGCCTTGAAGCCGCCTTCGCCCGCTCCGGAATCCGCATGCTCCGCGCTCCGGTCGGCGACAAGTACGTCCTCGAGGAGATGCGCAACTCCGGCGCCTCACTGGGCGGCGAGCAGTCCGGCCACATCCTCTTCCCCGCCAAGGCCACCACCGGCGACGGCCTGCTCACCGCGCTTCTGGTCCTCGACCTCGTCCATCGCAGCGGCAAGACGCTCGGCCAGCTCATCGCCGACCTGAAGAACTTCCCCCAGGTCATCCTCAACGTAAAGGTCCGCGAAAAGCGCCCACTCGCCTCTCTACCTTCGGTCGTCGAAAAGATCAGCGCCGCGGAGATCGAGCTCAAGGACTCCGGCCGCGTCGTCATCCGTTACTCCGGCACCGAGGCCCTGGCCCGCGTCATGATCGAGGCCGAAAGCGAAGAAGCCATGCGCCGCCACGCCAATGCCATCGCCGACGCCATCCGTTCCGAACTCGGCGTCTAAGCGAAGCGACCGGATCCTTGGATCAAGCCGCTACTTAATATCGCGCCAATTCCTGCCCAACCCAACCTCGGCCACAATCGGCACCGAGAAGCTCGCCGCCGACTCCATCTCCGTCTTCACCAACTTCAGCATCTCCTCCACCTCATGCGGCACGACGTCAAACAACAGCTCATCATGCACCTGCAGCGTCATCAGCGAGCGCAGCCCGCGCTCCCGCATCGCCGCATCGATCCGTAGCATCGCGATCTTAATCAGATCCGCGGCCGTTCCCTGCAACGGCGTATTCACTGCCGTGCGCTCCGCAAATCCACGCTGATTCGGATTACGCGATTGGATATCCGGAATCGGTCGCACCCGCCCAAACGCAGTACGCACCGACTGGTCGCGGCGCACCGTCTCGAGCGTGCGCTCAATAAACGCAGCAACACCCTTATACCGCTCGAAGTAGCGTGCGATGTACTCCTTCGCCGTCTTCTGGTCGATCCCCAACTGAGCCGCCAAACCAAACGGCGAAATCCCATACACGATGCCGAAGTTCACCGCCTTGGCCCGCGCGCGCGTCTCCTTATCCATCGTCTCCGCGTCCACCTCGAAGACCTCCGCAGCCGTGAGCGTATGAATATCCTTGCCCGTGCGGTATGCATCCAGCAGCAGCGGATCCTGCGAGAAGTGCGCCATCAGCCGCAGCTCAATCTGCGAGTAGTCCGCCGACATCAGCAGATTTCCCGGAGCCGCAATAAACGCCGCACGAATCTCTCGTCCCACCACCGTGCGCACCGGAATATTCTGCAGATTCGGATTCGTCGACGACAACCTTCCCGTCGCCGTGCCCACCTGATTGAACGTCGTATGAATCCGCCCGTTCGCATCCGCGAGCGCCGGCAATGCATCAAGATACGTGCCCTTCAGCTTCTGCAACTGCCGATACTCCAGCACCAGCGCCGGAACTTCATGGTGCTGCGCCAGGTCTTCAAGAATGTCCTGCGCGGTCGAGATCACCTTGCCCTTGCCATGCTTCAACGGCTTCGGCAGATCCATCTTGTTGAACAGCACATCCCCAAGCTGCTTCGGCGAATTGATATTAAACTGATGCCCCGAGCTTGCATACACACGCTCCGCAAGGTCATCGATCGTCACCGCCAGCCGCGAACTCATCTCACGCAATAAATCACTGTCGACCCGCACACCCGCCTGCTCCATATGCAGCAGCACGGGCACCAGCGGCAGATCCAAATGCTCATACACATCCGCGAGCGTCGACTGCTCATTGAGCGCGCCTGCCTCACTCCGTCGCACCTCGGACACCGCACCACTCGCCGGACTCTTCGCCATATCCGCGAAGAGCATCTCCTTCGTAACCGCGCCACCAGGCCCAGGCTCATCGCGCAGCATCTCTTTCGGCCTCGCGACCGCCGCCTCAGCCATCTGTTCGCCCAGCGTCTTTGCCAGCCGCACAACCGCCGCAGCCGCCTCCGCCAATCGCTTCGGGTCCGCTGGATTCTCCTTCGTCGGCTGATGCGTGAGGGCTCGGCTCGTAGAGCGCGCAGCGATATCAACCAGCGTATGCGAGCCATGCGTAGGATTCAGCAGATAGCTCTCCAACATCACATCGGTGATTGCGCCCGCAATCGTCACGCCGTGCGGCTCCAGCACCCGCAGCACCGCCTTCAGATCATGCACCTGCTTGGGCAGCGTCGCATCAGTCAAAGCCTCGCGCAGGCCACGCGTATCCAGCGAAACCTCAATCGCATGCACGGACGTTACAGCCAACCCGATACGGCACGCCGGATCATCGGCAGCCATCAACTCCTTCGCATTTTGAACCGCCTCGGGCTCCGGCACTCCAAAGAGCGACATCGTCCGTGGCGGCTCAGGCTCCGCTTCAACCTCAACATCGGCGTTGCTGTTCGGGTCCGCCGCATCGGCAGAGATTTCTTCAGCAATCGTCTGCGTATTCGCAGCCAGGGCCAGCGCAAGGTGCCCAGCCTTCCGCGCCTCTGCAAGCAGCTTCGCCAGGTCTTCAGCAGTCGCTTTGACGTTGTAGCTCGTCGGTACCGCATCCACGTCCGGCGCAAGATCCTTGAGCATCGTCGTAAACTCAAGCTCCGTAAACAGTGCGCGGCACGCTGCATTGTCCACTGGCCGCGTGCGCATCGCGTCGAGCGAAAACTCAATCGGCACCGACGTGTCAATCGTCACCAGCTCTTTCGACAACAGGATATTGTCGCGGTTGTTCTGGAGCGACTCACGATAGGTCTTCTTCTTCACCTCATCCGCTCGATCCAGCGCCCTCTCGACAGAACCGAACTGCTGAATCAGTTCAACCGAACCCTTCTCGCCGATCCCCGGCGCGCCGGGGATATTGTCGATCGCGTCACCGCGCAGCGCCATCACATCCACCACGCGTTCCGGCGGCACGCCGAGCACCTTCTCCACTCCCTCCGGATCGAGAATCAGATTGTCCTTCATCGGATTCAACATCGAGACATTCTCATTCACCAACTGCATCATGTCCTTGTCCGACGACACGACAAACACCTTATGCCCCAGCGCCGAAAGCTGACGGCTCAGCGTGCCGATCACATCATCCGCCTCGAACCCTTCGTAGTACAAAATCGGAATCCGAAACGCCTCCAGCGCGCGCCGGATATACGGCTGCTGCTGGATCAGATCGGGCGGCGTCTCCTTACGATTGGCCTTGTACCCGCCATATTCGATGGTCTCGAACTGCTGCGTCTTGATGTTGAACTTCTGCACGCCCTTCATCTGCATTGCAAGTTCATCGCGAAGCAACGGCGCGCCCACGTCATACACTGCCGCGAGATACTCAGGCTTGAAGTCCGCGCGCAACTTATTAATCATGTTCACGAAGACATACGTCGCCGCCGTCGGAATGCCCGTCCTGGTCGTCATCGGACGCGACCTCTGCATCGCGTGATATGCACGGAAGATAAACGCCATCGAGTCGAGCAGATAAATGGGCGGCTTTTCGCTTTGTTTCGTCATGATCGTCTTTCAGTTGGATGCTGCGGCCTACACCTAGAGAATCAGCATACAGTCGCCGTAGGAAAAGAAGCGGTACCGCTCCGCCACAGCATGCGCATACGCGGCCAGCACATGCTCACGCCCCGCAAACGCCGAAACCAGCATCAGGAGAGTGGACTCCGGCAGATGAAAATTCGTAAGCAGCCCACCCACAACCTTGAACTCTGCTCCCGGCGACAGGAACAAACTCGTACTCCCTGAATGCGCCTCGAAGGCCGCCTCAATTCCCGCGCCGGCTCTCTCCGCCTCGCGTGCAACGTGCTCCATCGTCCGCGTGCTGGTCGTTCCCGCCGCGATAATCCGCCGCCCCTCTTTCCGCGCTCGATTGATCGCATCGGCGGCTGCCGCCGAAATCGTATAGCTCTCCGCGTGCAGCCGAATCTCCTCCGTGCGCTCAGCGCGCACCGGCTGAAACGTCCCCAGCCCCACATGCAGCGTCAGCGTGGCAATCTCCACCCCTCGCTCCCGCAACTGCTCCAGAATCTCCGGCGTGAAGTGCAACCCCGCAGTGGGCGCCGCCGAAGATCCCTGCGCCTCCGCGCTCGCCAGCGGCTGCGAATACACCGTCTGGTAGCGCTCCCGATCCTCCGCGCTATCCGGCTCATCCTTCGGCCGATGAATATAAGGCGGCAGCGGCAAATGTCCAATGCGCTCCAGCGCCGCATAAAAATCATCGACCGCATCGAACCGCAGCGTACGCTCGCCAAACTCTCCCGCAGACAAAACCGTCGCCCGCAGAACCGCCTCAGAAGAACCCGGCGCAGCGAACAGCAGCGTCTCACCCGGCTGCACCTTCTTCGCCGGCCGCACCAGCGCAGACCAGTCGTTCTGTCCCTCCAACCCCGCCAGCCGCTGCGTCAGCAGCACCTCGACATGCCCGCTCGGGGCAGGAGATTTATGCTGCGTCGTAAGCCCCGACCGTGTCGCAAACAACCGCGCCGGTATCACCCGCGAGTCATTCAGCACCAGCAGATCGCCCGGCTGCAACAGCGACGGAAGATCAGCGAAGCTGCGATCCGCAAACTCCCCATTGCGACGACCGAGCGTCATCATCCGGCTCGTGCCGCGCACCTCGGGAGGCCGCTGTGCGATCAGATCTTCAGGAAGACTGTAGTTAAATTCCGAAACAAGCATGCGCTCTCACGATTGTAGGCGTTCAGCGCGAAGTCATCGCCACGGCCTCATCCAGCGCCTTCTGGACCAACTCCAGCTCCGGCTTCACGTACGCCGGCCAGCCAAACGTCACCGTCGCAAACGGCTTGGGAATCGTGAAGCTGTCCCACGAACGCAGCCTCCACGCGCGATCCGGCTCGGCGTGATATGCGCCAATCCAGGTCGCCCCCGTCAGCTCCGCGAGTTGCACCGGCCCAGCCTTCGCAACCCGTGCCGGCCCCATCGGTCCATCTGCCGTGAACGCGCAACGATGCCCCTGCGCATACGCCTCCTGCATCCCGCGCAGCCCGGACGCTCCACCGCGCGAACTCGAACCGCGCACCGCATGAAAGCCTAGGAACTCCACCGTGCGCGCAATCAGTTCGCCATCAAACGAGCGCGAGATCAGAATCGCAATATCCATATCCCGAAACCGGTGCGCGCACGTCAGCAGCGCGCAATGCCAGAACGCGAAGATCGTAGGCCCAGGCAGCGTATCCCCATTCGGCGTCCCGGGCGCATTCACGTTGCGATAGCGCAGCGTCGAGCCGACCACGCGGATCAGCAACGCCACCAGCGGCGGCACGATGGCAAGCAGCACTCTCTGTTTTCGTGTAAATGAAGGCACTAAGACAAGTGTAGCTGGTGTTCTCTCGGATCAGCGAGTCCGGCCAGCGAAGCTATCCCAGTCACCCCGCCAGTCGCACACCGCCGAGCGAATAGCCTCTATCGCAGCCTCAGCACCAGCGAAATCGATCTCCATGCAAGCTCTCCCGAGGAGCTAGAGCATTTCCTGCTCTAGCTGTACTTCAACCAGCGAAGAATCTCGGGGAGATTGGGCTTCTTGCCGTACATCAGAATACCAACGCGATAAATGCGCGAGGAGATCCACAACACCGCATAAATCGTAACGAGGATCAACCCGATCGAGAGAGCAATCTCCCACGGCTGCGGCATCGAAATCGAGATGCGAAGCTCCATCAGCAGGGGAGCGCAGAACGGAATCTCTGAGACGATGCGTGACAACATCGAATTAGGATTGGTCACGATTGGCACCAGCATCCCCATGCATAAGAAGAGCGGCATCATCATGAACATATTCAGCTGTTGCAGCTCCTGCTCCGAGTTCGTCATCGCGCCAAGCGCGGCTGCAACGCTCGAGTAGAGAGCATAGCCAAGCGCGAAGTACACGATGAAAAAAACTACCTGCGCCACGCTGAGAGAAATGCCGCTCATGGCTCCTGCGCGTGCCGCCAGAAGGCCTGCGGCGATCATCCAGATTCCAACCTGTGTCAGTCCCACTGCGCCGACGCCAAGAATCTTGCCCGCAAGCAGCTCGTCCGGCGTGATGGTGGCAAGCAGAACCTCGAACACCCGCGACGTCTTTTCCTCGATGATGGACCGCGCCACATTCATGCCGTAGAGCAGCACGACCATGTACATCAGGAAGAACAGCACATAGGCCACATAGAACGAAGACTTCGAATTTCCGCGCTCTCCGTTCTTCCCTATGATGTTCAGCGTCACCGGCGCCATCAGGGCTGCGGTCTCTGCAGCCGAGACGCCTCTGTCTCCGAGGTACTCACGCATGAGCACCGTGTGCAACGCATCTTTGATAGCGGTGCTGGTCGTAATATCGGCCGACGAGCGGGGCGTGAAGTCGAACGACGGTCGCTGGCCGACAACCCCAGCGGGCGTTATGACAAGATAACCATCCAGTTGCTTGTCCGCGATCTTCCGATCGAGCGACGCACGCGGAGTCGATGCCGGCAGAATGTCCACGGTCATCTTGCTGTCTTTGCCGTTCTCCAGGTCCTTCTTCAAGTCCTCGGCAGGTTGCGGCTGCGATGCAACAACGGCGACATGCGATGTCGCCTTGCTCCGTGAAGCGAGCGTTGCAATACCGAAGACGCCGCCGCCCATCAGTGTCGGAATAAGGATCGTCGCGATCAGGAACGCTTTGGTCCGAATACGCTCCATGTACTCGCGCTTCGCTATCAGCCAGATATTATGCATCGACGATTCCTCTTGCTTCTTCGTCGCCGAAGCTGGCGCGGACTTGTTCAATAAAGATCTCTTCCAGCGTCGGCTCTTTGACCTCGAATCGGTTGATTACCGTGCCGCGTGCAATCGCCTCAGCCAGAACCACCTGCGCACCCGCCTCATGGTGCAGCTTGAGATGGGCGACCCCCGAATAGTTCTGCACCTCAGCAACCTCGGCGTGACCAAGGAACGACTCGTCGCCCGAGAACACCACCTGCACTCGATTACGCGGATAGCGCGACTTCACGTCCCGCATCGAACCCGTTAACACCAGTTTGCCCCGCGATATCAGCGCAATGGAATCGCACAGCTTCTCCACCTGGTCCATGCGGTGCGTCGAAAACAAGACAGTCTTGCCCTCTCGTCGCAGGTCAATCAGCGTGTTCTGCAGCAACTCGGCGTTCACCGGATCAAGCCCACTGAACGGCTCATCCATAATGATCAACTCCGGCTCGTGCAGCAGCGCTGCGATGAACTGGATCTTCTGCTGCATCCCCTTGGAAAGTTCCTCGGTCTTCTTGCCGATGGCCTCGGTGATCTGCATCCGCTCGCACCACACCAATGCCCGCGAACGCGCCGTCGCCTCACTCAGGCCATGCAGCTGCCCGAGGAACACCAGCTGATCGAGCACCTTCATCTTCTTGTACAGCCCCCGCTCCTCCGGCAGATAGCCGATACGGTGCAGCGAAGCGCGATCGAAGGGCTTACCGAACAGACTCACCGTTCCCGAGTCCGGAACGGTCATCCCGATCATCATGCGAATGGAGCTGGTCTTGCCCGAGCCATTTGGCCCCAGCAGGCCGAACATTGTGCCCGGCTCAATGGTCAGCGAAAGGCCTTCCACTGCAACTTTTGTGTCATATACCTTGCGAATCTTCTGAAGTTCAACGATGGGCATGCGGTGAGGGGAGCCTTCTTTCAGAGCCAATACGATTAGTCTAGCGTAGTAACGAAGCCGCACCCGTCATCGCCTCCGGCTTGCTCGCAATCCAGCGCTCACGGGAAGATTCATCGCGCGCCCCAACAGCCACCGGAATGAGCGCACCATCGACTCGCTAAATGCAAGAGGCGCACCCCATGGGTGCGCCTCCCGTTGTCGATATCTCGTGATCCCTACGGCTTGACGCTGGGCTCCGGCTGTTCGCCTTCGCCCTGCTCAGCGAGCTGCTTCTGCAGCTCTTCATTGCGCTTGGCGCGTGCAGCCGAGCGCTTCTCAGCCTTCTCGCTCAGCTCCAGCTCGGCGCCGAGCAGCTCGATGTAGGCCATCTCGGAAGCATCACCCTGGCGCGTGCCGGTGCGCACGATCCGCGAGTAGCCGCCCGGACGTGAGCCATAACGCGGCGCCACGGTATTGAAGAGGCGATCGACCGACTCCGGCGTCATCAGGTACGCCAGCGCCTGCCGACGAGCATGGACGCTGCCATTCTTGCCGAGCGTGATCATCTTCTCGACGATTGGCCGCGATGCCTTGGCCTTGGTAATGGTGGTGTGAATGCGGTCGTTCAGAATGATGGATGTAACAAGGTTACGAAGCAAAGCGCGGCGATGGCTGGTATTGCGACCCAGCTTGAAACCGCCATTACGGTGGCGCATGATGATCTCCTTCGACCTGGACTTCTGTCCAGCTCGGATACTACGGTGAAGCGGTTTTTGCAGCGCAGCGACGAATGAACGCCGCTGCGCTGCGATGAAAGTTAGAAGGTCTCAGGCTCGATGACGAGGTCGACATCGTCTTCATCCTCGTCTTCGTCCTCATCGTCGAAGTTGTCGTAGCTGGCCGCCAGCGTCGCCGCCGGAAGAACCGAGGTCGGGCCCGGAACAGGATTGCCCTGCTCGTCGATCTTCATGCCCAGCGAAAGACCCATCTGCGCAAGAATCTCCTTGATCTCGTTCAGGCTCTTGCGTCCGAAGTTCTTGGTCTTCAGCATCTCCGCTTCGGTCTTCTGAATCAGCTCGCCTATCGTCGCGATATTGGCGTTCTTCAGGCAGTTGTAGCTGCGCACCGAGAGTTCAAGCTCCTCAACCGAGCGATTGAGATTCTCATTGCGAATCGCCACCCCATCGTGCAGACCGTCAGCGCCCGCCTCCAACTCCTCTTCGAAGTTGATGAAGATGGTCATGTGGTCCTTCAGCAGCTTCGCCGAAAGCCCGAGCGCATCCGCCGGAAGAACCGTCCCGTTGGTCCAGATCTCCAGTGTCAGCTTCTCGTAGTCGGTAATCTGACCGAGACGCGCAGCTTCAACCAGGTAGTTCACCTTACGCACCGGCGAGTGGACCGAGTCGACCGGAATGAAGCCGATGCCCAGATCGCTGTCGAAGTTCTTATCGGCCGATACATACCCACGGCCGCGCTTCAAGCGCATCTCCATGTCGATGCGTCCGCCCTCGGAGATCGTGCAGATGTAGACGTTCGGATCGAGGATCTCGACATCCGAATCCGCCTCGATCTGTCCCGAAGTAATCACGCCCGCAGCGTCCGCGCGCAGATAAAGAGCCTTCGGGCCCTCGCCATTGAGCTTGAACGGAATCTGCTTCAGGTTCAGGATGATGTCGGTCGCATCCTCAACAACGCCCGTGATGGACTGGAACTCGTGCAGCACACCCTCGATGCGGACGGCCGTAACGGCCGCGCCTTCGATCGACGAGAGCAACGTGCGCCGCAGCGCATTCCCGATGGTGGTACCAAAGCCGCGCTCAAAGGGCTGCGCGGAAAATTTGCCGTAGATGTTGGTCAGGGTCTCCTGATCGACGGCGAGACGCTTGGGCTTTTGAAAACCTCTCCAAAGCATGATGGATCCTTTCGTTCGTCGCCACGCGAGGCATTCTGCGGGGCTGACGGTCGTGGTGCGTTGTGTTGCGGAGCGTCCTCGTGCCTGGGCGAGTGAAGGATCTTTCCCTCACTCGCTCAGGCCGACGACGAAGAGCAAAATCTACTTGCTGTACAGTTCGACGATCAGCTGCTCGTTCACAGGCAGATTGACGTCCTCGCGCTTCGGCAGAGCGATGACCTTACCTGAGAGATTGTCGGAGGCCACTTCGATCCAGTTCACGCGGTTCTGGCCGGAGATGAAGTCCTTCGCCGCCTCGAGCATCACAAGCTGCTTCGAACCCTCGCGGATCGCGATCACATCGCCAACCTTGCACTGAAAGCTCGGAATGTTGACCTTGCGGCCGTTCACCTGCACGTGGCCATGACGAACGACCTGCCGCGCCTGGCGGCGCGACATCGCAAAGCCGAGGCGGTAGCATACGTTGTCCAGACGGGTCTCCAACTGCTGCAGCAGCAGCTCGCCGGTAACGCCGGGCCTGTTTGCAGCCTTCTCGTAGTACGCGCGGAACTGCGTCTCGAGCGTGAAGTAGATGCGCTTGGCCTTCTGCTTCTCACGCAGCTGCAGACCGTAGCCGACGACCTTCTTGATCTTCTTGCTCTGGCCATGCTGGCCTGGGGGAAAGTTGCGCTTCTCGACGGCGCACTTGTCGGTAAAACACTTCGCGCCCTTGAGGAACAGCTTGGTTCCATCGCGGCGGCAAAGGCGGCAGACGGGTCCTGTATAACGTGCCATTTCTTTCTATCTCCATTACTTCGGTTGTCGATCGCTTTACACGCAGGCTGCGCTTCATCGCGATCCATGTTGCGGAAACAAGTTGAGGACAGGGCCGGGGAAACTCCCTGGACCCTGCCCCAACCAGAAAAATCAGACCCTGCGGCGCTTCGGCGGACGGCAGCCGTTGTGCGGCATCGGCGTAACGTCGCGGATCGAGCGAACCTCGATACCCGCAGCCGCCAGCGCGCGGATCGCCGACTCGCGTCCCGAACCCGGCCCAGCCACGCGCACATCGACCGAGCGCAGACCATGGTCGCGGGCGGCCGTAGCTGCACCAACCGCTGCCTGCTGCGCCGCAAACGGGGTTCCCTTGCGGGAGCCGCGGAAGCCCAGCGAGCCCGAACTCTTCCAGCTGAGCGTATTGCCCTGCTGGTCGGTGATCGTCACGATCGTGTTGTTGAACGAAGCCTGGATGAACACCAGGCCAAACGGAACATTCTTCCGCTCGCGTTTCTTGAACTTCTTATTCTTGCCGACCTTAGCGCCGGTACCCTTGTTCTGTGACTTTGCCATGGGTTACTTGGTCGCTTTCTTCTTACCGGCAACAGTGCCCTTGCGGGGGCCCTTGCGGGTACGAGCGTTGGTGTGAGTGCGCTGTCCGCGAACCGGAAGGCTGCGGCGGTGGCGCAGGCCACGGTAGGACTGGATCTCGATCAGGCGCTTGATGTTGAGCGAAATCTCCTTGCGGAGATCGCCCTCGATGCCGCCTTCCTGCTCGATGACCTGACGAATCTTGTTGAGCTGATCCTCGTCGAGGGTAGCCATCTTGGCGCTGGGGTCGATGCCGGCCTTTTCCAGAATGCGGTGGGCGCGGGGATCTCCAATGCCGTAGATATAGGTGAGGGCGATACGAGCCTGCTTGTTTCCTGGCAGGTCGACGCCGGCGATACGGGCCATGGTGTGCCTTTCGGTTGGGCTTCAAGAGCATCGCTCCGAAGCGGGGTTGGTCGTTATGTGGCTGACCTGATTGCTGTCTCCTCCGGGTTCATCGCACGCCTTGATTTCGGCGAACTCGCCCGGTGGGGCCACG
>Ga0224555_1004921_pt1 | contig 11780 bp, 11 predicted proteins | sample 714S23034metaG_FD_180687 | JGI IMG/M metagenome (GOLD analysis project Ga0224555, IMG submission 180687) | Peat soil microbial communities from Stordalen Mire, Sweden - 717 S2 30-34 | ecosystem: Environmental > Terrestrial > Soil > Wetlands > Peat | place: Sweden: Norrbotten County, Stordalen...
CTCGTCGGCATCCTGCATGGCTGCCTCCGCCACCACACCGCCTACGACGAACACAAAGCCTGGGCACACCGCCAACCTGCCGCAGCAGCTTGACACCTTACGATCCTGGGATGTCTAGCGAGTCACACCCGCCACTCGGAGAGGCGGCAACCGTTGTGCCCGCCTCTTAGCGACAACCGCGGCCCATGTCGTACCGGCGTGCAATGGTGCGGCGATGAATCAGCGCTTCCTCCGCGGCGTCGAGCTGCGTTACGTACTCACCATGCACCTGGCTAACCAAGGGCCGGCGACCATCGCCGAGCTGATCAATGCCTTAAGCCACCACGGTTTTCATATTCGGGGCCGGCCATCGAAAGCCGTCTCCGACGCACTGCGATGGGAGATCGAGCACGGACGAGTGCACCGGCTCGCGCGCGGACGATACGGGCCCGCATACATCCCGCGGTCGACCGATTACCGAATTCACCAGCGGGTGCTGGCCCTGCGTGCAGCCGTTGTCGCTGAGAGGCGGGCAAATTGTGTGCCGCCTCCCAGCCGGGTGCGACAGTGACGAATGTGACTGGCTAGCGAGTCCGGCGGCAGGAAGCCGTCATACCTTGGAGCTATGGCTTCCAAGCACACGCTGTTTCGCATCTTTTACCGGCTCGGCTTCACCCCGTGGGACGGTCATCCGCTCGCTCAGAGCTTGCGGGATATCGTCGAGGGAACCGACGTCACTGCGGCGCTGCCCGCGGGATCGGTCCTTGAAGCCGGGTGCGGGACCGGAGACTGCTCGATCTACCTGGCCCAACACGGATGGATAGTCACCGCAGTCGACTTTGTGTCCACGCCACTCACCAGGGCACGCGCCAAGGCCGCCGCGGCCGGTCTTTCGATCGAATTCATTCAGGCCGACGTTACCCGCTTGAGCTCAGCCGGTCTCGGCGACAACTTCGCGCTGATCGTGGACAACGGCTGCCTGCACAACATGAGCGACAACGACCGCGACTCCTACGTGCGGGAGGTAAGTGCGGTGGCAGCACCCGATGCGCAGTTGTTGATCGTCGCGTTCGTTCCCGGCGGACGGCTGGGCGTACGCGGCGTCGACCGCACCGAGATGGAACGGCGCTTCGCGCCCGCCTGGACCTTGCTGTCCGCCGGCGACGAGCGGGAGTTAGACCGCGCCGAGAAAACCCCGGCGCGGTACTACCTCTTCCAGCGTGCGGGCTAGGTCAGCGAGTCCGGCGGCAGGAACCGGTCGCCGTACTTGGCCGCGAGCTCCTTGGCCCGCGCCACAAAGGCGTCCTTGCCCGTGCCGGTCGCGCCTTGGTAGCCGACGATGAACTGCGCGCTGCCGCCGGTCCAGGGCGGGAACCCGATGCCCATGATCGACCCGATGTTGGCGTCGGCCGTGGTGGTCAGCACGTTCTCGTCGAGACACTTCTGGGTTTCCAGCGCCTCGGCGAACAGCATCCGGTCGATCATGTCCTGCAGCGGCGGCTCCGACGAACCGGATTTGAACGTCTCGCGCAGGCCGGGCCACAACCGAGTGCGCTTGCCGTCCGCGTACTCGTAGAAGCCCGCGCCCTTCAGCCGGCTGGGCCGGCCGATCTCGATCATCTTCTCGACGACGGCCTCGGCCGGGTGCGCCTCGTAGGTGCCGCCCGCGTCCTCGACACCCTTGCGGGTGGCGGCCGCGATCTTGTGCATCAGCTCCAGGTTGAGCTCGTCGGACAGCTGCAGCGGCGGCGCCGGGTAGCCGGCCTGCGAACCCGCATGCTCGATGCTGGCGGGCTCCACACCCTCGCCCAGCATCGCCAGGGCCTCGTTGACGAAGGTGCCGATGACCCGGCTGGTGAAGAAGCCGCGGCTGTCGTTGACCACGATCGGGGTCTTGCCGATGGTCAGCGTGTAGTCGAATACGCGGGCCAGCGCCTCGTCAGAAGTCTTCTCGCCCTTGATGATTTCGACCAGCGGCATCTTGTCGACCGGGGAGAAGAAGTGGATCCCGATGAAGTCCTCTTGCCGCTTCACACCTGTCGCCAGACCGGTGATCGGCAGCGTCGAGGTGTTCGATCCGAGCAGCGCGTTGGGTTCGACGATGTCCTCGATCTCCTGGAAGACCTTGTGCTTGAGGTCCTGGCTCTCGAAGACGGCCTCGACGACGAAGTCGACGCCCTTGAAGTCGGCGGGGTCGGCGGACGGCGTGATGCGGCCCAGGACTTCACTGGATTTTTCCGGGGTGGTCTTGCCGCGCTGCAGCGCTTTGGCTTCGAGCTTCTCCGAGTAGGCCTTGCCCTTCTCGGCGGCCTCGATGCTGACGTCCTTGAGCACCACGTCGAATCCGGCCTTGGCCGAGACGTACGCGATGCCGGCGCCCATCATGCCCGCGCCCAGCACACCGATCTTGGTGATCGGGGTTTTGCCGATGCCGTCGGGACGCGACCCGCCGCCGTTGATGTGCTGCAGGTCAAAGAAGAACGCCTGGATCATGTTCTTGGCGACCTGGCCGGTGACCAACTGGGTGAAGTACCGGCTCTCGATGCGGCTGGCCGTGTCGAAGTCAACCTGGGCACCCTCGACGGCTGCGTCCAGGATGGCCCGCGGCGCGGGCATCGGCGCACCCTTGAGTTGCTTCTTTAGCAGCGCCGGGAACGACGGCAGGATGCCGGCCAGCGCCGGGCTGCTCGGCGTGCCGCCAGGCATCTTGTAGCCCTTGGCATCCCACGGCTGGGTGTGCGAATCGGGGTTGGCCTTGATCCACGCCTTGGCGGCGGGCACCAGCTCCTCCACCGAGCCGACCAGCTCGTCGACCAGCCCGATCTCCTTGGCCTTGTCGGGCTTGAACCGGGTGCCCTGCGACAGAATGTTCATGAACGCGTTCTGGATACCGAACATCCGCACGGTGCGGGTCACACCGCCACCGCCCGGCAGCAGGCCCAGCGTCACCTCGGGCAGACCGACCACGAGGCCCTTGGCGTCGGCGGCGATCCGGTGGTGACAGGCCAGTGCGATCTCCAGACCGCCACCGAGCGCGGCGCCGTTGATGGCGGCCACCACCGGCTTGCCCAGCGTCTCCAGCGCACGCAGGTCACGCTTGACGGACTCGACGGTGTCGAATGCCTCGCCAGCGTTCTCCGGGCCCAGGTGGATCATGCTCTTGAGGTCACCGCCGGCGAAGAAGGTCTTCTTCGCGCTGGTGATGACCACGCCGGTCACCGAATCCTTCTCGGCGACAAGGCGTTCCACCGTGTTGTGCATCGACTCGGCGTAATGCTCGTTCATCACGTTGGCCGAGCCGGTCGGGTCGTCGAGCGTCAATGTGACGATGCCGTCGGCATCCTTGTCCCACTGAATAGTGTTCTCTGGCATTGCCTTAAACCCTCTCGATGATGGTGGCGACACCCATGCCGCCGCCGATGCACAGCGTGATCAGCGCGCGACGCGCGTTGCGGCGCTCGAGCTCGTCGACCATGGTGCCGGTGATCATGGCGCCGGTGGCACCCAGCGGGTGGCCCATCGCGATCGCGCCGCCGTTGACGTTGAGTTTCTCGTCGGGGATGTCCAGGTCCTTCTGGAACTTCAGCACGACTGATGCGAAGGCCTCGTTCAGTTCGAACAGGTCGATGTCGTCGACCGTCAGGCCCGCGCGGTCGAGCACCTTGCGGGTGGCGGGGGTTGGGCCGGTGAGCATGATGACCGGGTCCGCGCCGCTGGTGGCGGTCGCGACGATGCGGGCCCGCGGGGTCAGGCCCTGCGACTTGCCTGCGGCCTCGGAGCCGACGAGCACCAGCGCGGCGCCGTCGACGATGCCGGAGCTGTTGCCGCCGGTGTGGACGTGGTTGATCTTTTCGACGAAGTGGTACTTCTGCAGCGCGACGTCATCGAAGCCGCCCATCTCGCCGATGCCGTCGAAGGCGGTCTTCAGCTTGCCCAGGCCTTCCAGCGTGCTGTCGGGTCGCATGTGCTCGTCGTGGTCGAGAATGACCAGGCCGTTCTGGTCGCGAACCGGCACAACCGATTTCGCGAAGTAGCCGCCCGACCAGGCGTCCGCCGCCTTCTGCTGGCTGCGCAGCGCGTAGGCGTCGACGTCCTCGCGGGAGAAACCCTCGATGGTGGCGATCAGGTCGGCGCCGATGCCCTGCGGCACGAAACCAAGCCGGTAGTTGGTCTCGGGGTCGGTCGCCCAGGCGCCACCGTCGGAGCCCATCGGGACGCGGCTCATCGACTCGACACCGCCGGCCAGGACCAGATCGTCCCAGCCGGAGCGCACCTTCTGCGCGGCGGTGTTGACGGCCTCGAGGCCCGAGGCGCAGAACCGGTTGAGCTGCACGCCGCCGGTGGTCTCGGGCAGGCCCGCCACCAATGCCGCGGTGCGGGCGATGTCGCCGCCCTGGTCGCCGACGGGCGACACCACGCCGAGGATCAGGTCGCTGATCAGGTTCTCGTCGAGGTCGGGGTTGCGTCGGCGCAGTTCGTCGACCAAGCCGACGACCAGGTTCACCGGCTTGACCTCGTTCAGCGAGCCGTTGCGCTGCTTGCCGCGCGGTGTGCGGATGGCCTCGTAGATGAAGGCTTCTTCGGACATGGCTGATTCCTCTTCACGAAATTGGGTTTCGGATCCGTCATTGGCGACGCTAGTCCTCGCACGCCACCCTAACAAAGTGCCCGGCCAACCTGTTGGTTGGGAGTGCTGCAGCTTCTTCAGCCGCCGACACGCCTTACCCTGAGGCCCATGACGGTGTCGCGACTGCGACCGTACGCAACCACGGTGTTCGCCGAGATGTCGGCGCTGGCGGCCCGGGTCGGCGCGGTGAATCTCGGCCAGGGGTTCCCCGATGTAGACGGGCCGCCGGAGATGCTCAAGGCTGCCCAGGATGCCATCGCCGAGGGCGTCAACCAGTACCCGCCGGGAATCGGCATTCCGGCGCTGCGGGAGGCCGTCGCGGCTCAGCGCAAGCGGAAGTTCGACGTCGACTACGACCCAGTGACCGAAGTGCTGGTGACCGTCGGCGCCACCGAGGCCATCGCGGCGGCAGTGCTCGGTCTGGTCGAGCCCGGATCCGAGGTCATCTTGATCCAGCCGTTCTACGACTCCTATTCCCCGGTGGTGGCCATGGCCGCCGCCCATCGGGTCGTCGTGCCGCTGGTGCCGAACGGTCGCGGCTTCGCGCTGGACATCGAGGCGTTGCGGCGTGCGGTGACACCGCGCACCCGGGCGTTGATGGTGAACTCCCCGCACAATCCCACCGGCACCGTGCTCAGCGAGGCCGAGCTGGCGGCCATCGCCGAGATCGCGGTGGCAGCCGACCTACTGGTGATCACCGACGAGGTCTACGAGCATCTGGTGTTTGACGGCCACCGGCACGTACCGCTGGCCGGTCTCGACGGGATGGCCGAACGCACCGTCACGATCTCCAGTGCCGCGAAGATGTTCAACTGCACCGGCTGGAAGATCGGATGGGCCTGCGGGCCGGCAGAACTCATCCTCGGCGTGCGGGCAGCCAAGCAGTATTTGACTTACGTAGGCGGTGCCCCGTTTCAGCCGGCCGTGGCGGATGCGCTCAACACCGAGGACGCCTGGGTGGCCGCGTTGCGAATCTCGTTGCAGAACAAGCGCGATCGGCTGGCGCAGGGGCTGACCGCGGTCGGCTTCCTGGTGCATGAGAGCGCAGGTACCTACTTCCTGTGCGCCGATCCACGTCCGTTGGGTTACGACGACAGCACCGCATTCTGCGCGGCGCTACCCGAACAGGTAGGGGTGGCCGCAATACCCATGACGGCATTTTGCGATCCCGCCGCCCAGGACTGGAATCAGTGGAATCACTTGGTGCGGTTCGCCTTCTGCAAGCGTGACGACACGCTCGACGAAGCGATCCGCCGACTTGCCCGGCTGCGCGACGGACCGGCTATGTCGGCCGATCCGAACGAACGACACCCATGACCCGTCGTCGAAGTCCCTCGGTCGCGGCGTAGAGGACCTTCTTGCGGGCCCGACTGATCAGGAATTCGGGAATGGGTACCGACGGCTCGAGGGTGATCACGAATCGCACCCGCGTCTTGTCTTCGGCCTCACGCTGCAGCGTGTACTCGACGTGCTGAGCATGTTGCTGCACGGTTTTGTCGGCATCCCACACCAGCCAGTCCGGCCCCCAGTGGTATTCGAGCACTTCGGTGTCGACGATGCCGACCACCCTGACGGTGACCTTCACATGATGTGGTCGGCCGTCGGGGTAGCTGTCGATGATTTCGGCCCGTTTGTGCACCGGGGACCAGGACGGCAGGGAGCCGACGTCAGCCAACGCCTCCAGGATCACCTCTGGCGGCGCGTCGATGACAACCTCTCGCGATGCTTGTACGGCCACTGACAACAAAGTTAGCAACGCTGCCCCGTTCGCGGACCAGGTTGCGCGGCTATTTCGGCCGTTCTGGACCCAAGCCGGCCATCACTTGGTCACGCAGCCCGTTGGTTGCGGCGTCGAGCACGATCTCGCTCGCTCGCCTGACGACGAAGCCGGGGACCGGTCCGGTCGGTTCGACGGTGATGTCGAAGCGCACCCGGGTCCTGTCGACACCGACCGACTGGAGGTTGTACTCCACGTGTTGCCCGCGCTGCTGGAATGTATCGTCGGCATCCCAGACCACCCAGGTGGGCCCCCAGTGGTATTCCAGGATGTGCTTGTCGACGAGCCCGAAAATCTTGATGGTGGCCTTCACGTGGTGGGGCCGACCGTCGGCGTACCAGTCGAGAACCTGAATCCGCTTGTGCACCGGCGACCATGACGTCAACGCACCGACGTCGGCCAGCGCCTCCAGGATCACCCCCGGCGGCGCGTCGATGACAATCTCTCGCGATGCTCGTACGGCCACTACCAACCAAGCTAGCAGCGGAGCGGCTTTGCCGGCAGATGCCGGATTACCAGCCGATTTCGCTCAGCGGGGTTGTTGCGGGCGGCGGCGACCCGACCGGACCGGCCGGTGTGCGGGAGAACCGCGGCGCAGGGGCGGCCTGATCGACACCGCCGGTGTTGATCACCGTCGCCCGGGCGGTCAGATGGGCATCGACGGCGGCTTCGCTCCAGGTCAACACCGGTGTGACGCACGCGTCGGTGCCGTCGAAGATCTCCGCCCACTCGTCGCGGGTCTTGCTGGCGAATCGCGCGGTGAAGGCCTCGAACATCTTTGGATACAAACCGATTTCGAACTGGCTCGGGACCTCGTCGGCCGATAAACCCAGTCCGGCGAGCAATTCCGCGAAGAACTGTGGCTCGATTGCGCCCACGGCCATGTACTTGCCGTCAGCGGTCTCATAGCAGCGATAGAACGGGGCACCCCCGTCGAGCAGAAATGATTCGCGCTCGTCGCGCAGCGCGCCGGTCGCCTTCATCGTCCACATCATCTGAGCAAGCACGCTGACCCCGTCAACCATCGCGGCGTCGACGACCTGACCGGTCCCCGATCGCTCTCGCTCGTAGAGCGCGGCCACGATGCCCAGCAGCACGAACATCGAGCCGCCGCCGAAGTCGGCGACCAGGTTCAGCGGCGGCATCGGCGGCCGGTCGCGGTAGCCCAGCGCCGACAATGCCCCGGTCTGGGACAGGTAGTTGATGTCATGGCCGGCCGTTGTGGCTCGCGGCCCGTCCTGTCCCCAGCCGGTGATGCGCGCAAAGATCAGTCGCGGGTTGACCGCCGCGCAGTCGTGCGGACCGATACCGAGCCGCTCGCAGGTGCCGGGCCGAAAGCAATCCAGCAGCACGTCGGCCTTGGCGACCAACTCCAGCAGCACCTGTGGTTCGGCTTTGACGTCCAAGTCCACGATCCGCTTTCCGCGGTGCAACAGGTCGCGGTCCTCGGCCGGCATCGTCAGTCCACCGGGACGGCGCACCCGCACTACGTCGGCGCCCAAATCCGCGAGCACCATCGCCGCATGCGGCCCCGGCCCGATACCGCCGAGTTCGATGACCTTGATCTCCGCCAGTGGCCCCCCGTTGGTCACCGCGCTATTTCCCCTTCTTCAGTTTCAGCACCCGGTCGCGCAGGCCCTTGGTGCCCGTGTCGATCGTTCCTTTGACGGCGCGCTTCAGCACAAAGCCCGGCAGCGGCACCACAGGGTCGACGCTGATTTCGAACGTGACCTTCGTCTTGTCGCCGTCGGGCGTCAACGTGTAGGAAGCATCCTGCGACCGCTGCTGACCGGAGCTGACCAGCGTCCAGCTCACCTTGTTGTCGCTCCACGTGTAGGCCACCACCTGTTCGTCGGTGATCCCCGCGGCCTTCACCTTCATCTTCACTTTGAGCGGCCGACCGTCCTTGTCTCTCTCGAGGACCTCAGCGCTCTGATGGGGCTCCGACCACTCGGTGATCGATTCCAGATCGCCGATGACGTCGAGGATCTCCTCCGGGGTCGCCTCGATGACGATTTCGCGGGTTTCGTTGATTGCCATGCCCGGACGATAGCGAGGCGACGCCGCGCCGAGGGCGGTTTCGACCGCAGACGCGTACCGTCAACCCCGTGACTGCTGATGTTTCGGGTCCTGCGGACCCGCTTTACACCGTCGGTGACTATCTGCTGGACCGCCTGGCAGAACTCGGCGTCACCGAGGTATTCGGTGTACCCGGCGACTACAACCTGGAATTCCTCGACCACATCGTCGCCCACCCGCAGCTGCGGTGGGTCGGCAACGCCAACGAGCTCAATGCCGGGTATGCCGCCGACGGATACGGCCGCCTGCGCGGAATGTCTGCTGTGGTAACCACATTCGGAGTCGGTGAGCTTTCTGCGGCCAATGCGATCGCAGGCAGCTACGCCGAGCACGTGCCAGTTGTGCACATCGTCGGCGGGCCATCGAAGGACGCGCAGGGCACGCGCCGAGCTCTGCATCATTCATTGGGCGACGGCGATTTCGAGCATTTCCTCCGAGTGAGCCGGGAAATCACCTGCGCCCAAGCCAATCTCATGCCGGCGACGGCCGCGAGGGAAATCGATCGGGTGCTCAGCGAGGTGAGGGAGCAACGACGGCCCGGGTATCTGCTGTTGCCCACCGACGTGGCGCGCTTCGAAACGGAGCCGCCGACCGCGCCGTTGCCGCGCTACACCGGCGGGACCAGCCCACGGGCGCTTGCGCTATTCATCGAAGCCGCAACCAAACTCATCGCCGACCACCAGCTCACTGTGCTGGCCGACTTATTGGTCCATCGCTTGAATGCCGTCAGTAATCTCGAAGCGCTGCTGGCGGCCGACGTCGTGCCGCACGCGACGCTGATGTGGGGCAAAAGCCTGGTCGACGAGAGCGCAACGGAATTCCTGGGTATCTATGCCGGCGACGCCAGCGCCGAGTCGGTACGCCGGGCGATCGAAGAAGCGCCCGTGCTCGTCACAGCGGGAGTCGTGTTCACCGACATGGTGAGCGGCTTCTTCAGCCAGCGCATCGACCCGGCGCGGACCATCGACGTCGGGCCGCAGCAAAGTACCGTCGGCATTCAGGTTTTCGCGCCGCTGGATATGACGGCAGCGTTGGACGCGCTCACCTCGATTCTGACCGAACGTGGGATCAGCTCACCTCCGGTCGTGCCGGCGTCCGACAACGCCTCGGTCCAAAAGCCCTGCCGCGACGAGCCACTCAGCCAAAAAGTGTTGTGGGACAGGTTCTGCGACGCGCTCACTCCCGGCAATGTCGTGCTCGCGGATCAGGGCACCTCGTTCTACGGCATGGCCGCGCACCGGCTTCCCCGCGGAGTCACCTTTATCGGCCAACCTCTCTGGGGTTCAATCGGATACACGCTGCCGGCCACGCTCGGTGCGGGCCTGGCTGAACGGGATCGCAGACCGGTGCTGTTGATCGGCGACGGGGCCGCGCAGCTGACCGTTCAGGAGCTGGGCGCCTTTTCGCGCGAAGGCCTGTCGCCGGTCATCGTGGTGGTCAACAACGACGGCTACACCATCGAGCGGATGATCCACGGAAAGACCGCGCCCTACAACGACATTGTCCGTTGGAGCTGGGCCGATATTCCCACCGCGCTCGGCGTGACCAACCATCTGACGTTTCGGGCACAAACCTACGGCGAACTCGACGACGCGTTTGTCGCGGCAGCAGATCACCGTGACCGGATGGTGCTGATCGAGGCGGTGGTGCCGCGCCTGGACATCCCCGATTTGTTGACCGATCTGGTCCGACCCACCTCTGCGGATGGCAGTCCGCGTCGATGAATCGGCTGCGGCTTCAGGTGTGCACGCCGCCGCGATCCCCGCTGGACGTGCCGAGCAGCAAGCGCAGCGTGCGCCGGCAGCGCCCGCAGTCGGCGCCCGCCCCGCATGCCGCGGCGATCTGATTGGTCGTCGACGCCCCGTCGGCGATTGCCTCAGCCACCACCTGGCCGGTGATGCCGTTACACAGGCAGACGAACATCGAGTGGTCCGTTCACTCGTCGATCCGCATCATGTCGAAGAGCTTGCCCACGAACAACGGCGGATAAGCGCCCACTCCGGCTCCGGTTATCCACGGGGCAGCGGCGTCGGGATGGTCGATCCAGCGCCGCGCGCGGTCCTCGTCGTCGAGCTCCTGCAGGATCATTACTTCGTGACCGTCGTCGAATGCCCTGAACAACCGGGTTTCCCGGATCCCCGCAGCCTCGAATCTGGTTAGGGCGCCGCGGATCTCGGCGGCGAGCGTGGTCACATCGTCGACCGACGCGATCGCGGCGAGCACGACGCCCGGCGCAGTGCGAGCCGATGGCGCGATGGATCCGAACCGTTCGACGATCTCGCCGGCGAAGACGGCCGGAATGTCCTCGACACCAACCGCGTCGAACCAGTCGAAGAACACCCGCGAGCGCAGGAGTTCCACAATCGGCTCCCGGCTGCGCACACCGATCGTCACCAGTACGCGACCGTGGTCATGTGTCGATGTGTAGAGCAACACATGGTGTGCACCTATCCCGGCGAGTGCCGATTTGCGGCGTTTGAGCAACGGCCACACTCGCTCTGGGTTCGGCACGCGGTAGTCCGCCGCGATCACCATGGAATGCGGATGCGGGTCTGCCGGGCTCACCGCAGATGGTCCTTCATCACTTTCCCGGTGGCATTCAACGGCAGCTCACCGAGGAATTCGACGTATCGTGGCGCTTTGAATCCGGCCATTCGCTGACGACACCACGCCATCAGATCCTCTTCGGACACTGGCGTTCTCGGCACCACGAATGCCTTCCCCACCTGGCCGAGCCGCTCGTCGGGCACACCGATCACGGCGACCTGAGCAACTGCGGGATGTTCCAGCATGAAGCCCTCAATCTCGGCCGGGTAGGCGTTGAACCCGCCAACGATGAACATATCCTTTTTACGCCCGTCGATCTTCAGCCGACCGGCCGCGTCGAAATTCCCCAAGTCTCCGGTGTGCAGCCAGCCGTCGTCGTCGATCGCCTGCGCGGTGGCCGCCGGGTCGTCGAGGTAGCCCTGCATGACGCCGTAACCGCGGACCAGCACCTCGGCGTCGTCGGCGATACGCACCTGCACCCCCTCGCAGGGCAGGCCCGCGGTGGTGGCCACGTCCTCGAAGGAATCGCCGGGCCGCGACAACGTCACGTTGCCGGCCTCGGTGAGTCCGTAACCGGTCATCAGCGTTTGGAAGGGCAGTTCGCTGTGGATGCGACGAACCAATTCGACCGGGATGTCGGCGGCGCCGGTGACACCTGCCCGCAACGTCGACAGCTTGGACTTGTCACGAACCGTCAGCAGCGAGTGATACAGCGTCGGCGGGCCCGGCAGCATTGTGATGCTTTCGCGCTCAATGAGATCCACGACGGTG
>Ga0224555_1004923_pt1 | contig 11779 bp, 9 predicted proteins | sample 714S23034metaG_FD_180687 | JGI IMG/M metagenome (GOLD analysis project Ga0224555, IMG submission 180687) | Peat soil microbial communities from Stordalen Mire, Sweden - 717 S2 30-34 | ecosystem: Environmental > Terrestrial > Soil > Wetlands > Peat | place: Sweden: Norrbotten County, Stordalen...
CTGGTTCGGGCAACAGGCGTGGGTGCCTGGTTAGCTGGGTCCCAATTGCACGAAAAAGATCGCCGCGCCCGGTTCCAAGGGATCCGGAAACCCAACAGGTTTACACTTCAACTGCCGTTTTTAGGATTATGGGTCCGTCGCGCTTTTGGTGGATGATTTCCCGGGTTTTTGCAAGCCTCTTTTGAGAGATTCTGCCGTCGTAATTCGTCTTCCAGGCAGGCACAAGGCTGGCTTTTCGGTGTGCTTGGCCACCTGCAACGGCGGGGGAACGGGGTAATTCTCCATCCGTCAGAAGGTCCCGGGCCTATCTCATCGTGAGGACTTTGCGCTGGTTGTCGTATTCGACGGTGACACTGGTGGGACTGATGTCCAGAACGCGCAGGCCGGCTTTTTGCTGCTTCACGTACATTAGGTTGCCGTTGATGATGGCGGACGGATGGCTGGCGGAGTAAAAGATGCCTTCCAGTTTCAGGGTCTTTTCATCAGAGTCCGCCGCCGCAACGAGGGCGGATGCGGGCGGGGAGGGGTTGGCTGCCGCCAAGGCATTGGTCACCGCCACAGCCTTGGGCGCTGCCACGGCGTTGGTAGGCGCAACGGATGCTTGCGCTGGCGGTGTGACGGGCGCCTGGGGAGCGGCGGCGGCAACCGCCATGACCGGCGCGGGAGCGGGCTTGGGCGGGCTTGACGGGACGGCGGGAGGCGTGACAGCCGGCTTGTGCGCGACGGCGGCCACGGTCGGCGCGGGTGCAATGGACGCGGCAGCCTTGGGCGCGACGGTTTCCGCCGCCTGCGATTGATCTTCCTCTAACGAGGCGTTTTTGAGGCGCTGGACTTCGACCCCGCACAGGAGCGCCACCGCGGCCGCAACACCCAGTCCGGTCAGCAACCATTGCCGCAGGCCCCAGGGTGGCAGGACCTGGCCGCTGGGTTGAACCGGCTCGGGAGCATTGGGCTTCGGAACGGATTTGACGGGCGCCGCGGTCGCTTCGGGTTCGGTGGTGGTGGCCATGCCCAGAGCACGGCGCCACTCGGGCACGCGGTGGGTCAAACCCAGTTCCTCCAAGTACGACATGTCAAGCAAGGGTATTGGCAGGTCGTCCGGGTCGGCGTTGCTCTCATGATCGAGCGCGTTGGCGACGTGGACGGCGGTGAGGGCGTTGAAAGTTCTTTCGGCGCAACGATAGGGATGGTGGTGCAGAGAAGCGGCGTCAATCACGCCCGGGAGCATCCCCCACAGGCTGAAAAGATAGGCGGCGATTTGCCCGTGGTTGGCTCCGAAAATGTCGCTTTCGACTTCGCATAACTGCAGTTGGTTCTTGCGGGCGATGGCGTGGGCGCCGCTGTACTGGCTGTCGAAGTTGGCCGCGAGGATGATCTTGCCCAGGTCGTGCAACAGTCCGGCGGTGAATGCCGCGGCCGCCATGGCGTTGTCGCCGGTTTCCAGGTCGGCCAACTGCTTGGCCAGGTGCGCCACGTTGGTGCTGTGCCGCCAGACGTTGTCAATGGAGAAGTAAACCGGCTTGATCTTGTCGTATTGGCTCCGGAGCTTGACGCTCATCACCAGGGATTTGACCGTTTCAAAACCCAGAAGGCCGACGGCCTCGGCGGGGTCGGATATGGTGCGTGGAAAGCTGAAGTAGGCCGAGTTGAGCATCTGCAACAGTTGGGTGGTCATCGCCATGTCTTTGGCCACAATGCCGCCCACCTCCGCCGTCGTGGCGGTGGGATTGCTGAGGGCGCTGACGACTTCCAGGTAAAGGGACGGGATGGTGGGAAAGGAGCGGATGCGTCCGATCAGTTCCCGCATGCTGTTGTTGATGATCCCCTGATCGGCGGCCAGGCAGCGTTCGACGGTGGCTTTAAGGGTGGCGGTGTCGAAAGGCTTGGGCAGGAACTGGTTACCCCCGGCCACATGGCACATGGCCCGTTGCTTTTGGACTTCTGTCGCGGCCAGGAAACGGATGGCTCTGGGATGGGCAATGCGGATGAGATCAAGCACTTCGGCCCCGTTCAGTTCCGGCAAGTCCAGGTCGGCGACTATGACGTCACAGACCTGTTTCTGCATTTGAAAGAGGGCGCCGGGGCCGGTGGCGACCCCGACAACGTTCCAAGCCGCGCCCAGAAGCTGGCGAATTTCATCCGCCGCTTTCGGGTCGGCATCGGCTACCAAAATGCGTCTCTCTGGCATACTAATAGTGCCTATCATCTGTTTATCGGCATCTGGCTTAATAGACTTGAATCCAAATTTCACTTCTCATGCGGCGTTGGGCGGGGCATACTACCAAGTTGCGCGGCGCGGCGCGGCGCAAGCGAAGAGATTTGACCACGGATTTCACCTCCGCATTCGCGCCGTTTCGAGGCGACAAGGATGGGAAATCCGTGGTGAATAATCTTCAGGAACCGCGTGGCGCCGACGGACTTGAGTGCGTAGCCCGGAATGAAACGAACCATTTATGTAGTGGACGACCAGCCGGAGGTGCTTGAAACCACCGTCATGATTTTGCGCGCCCTCATGCCGGATGCAGAGGTGACGGGCTTCACCCAGCCGCGGGGGGCGCTGGCGGCCGTCCAGACCAGCCCGCCGGACCTGATCCTGACCGACCAGCTCATGCCGGACATGCGGGGCGGCGAACTGCTCGAAGAGGTGCGCCGGATCGCGCCGTCCACGCTGCGGGTCGTGATGTCCGGCTACGTCTCACTGGACAAGCTGACGACGACGACATCGGCCCATCAGTACATGGCGAAACCGTTTGACGGGATGAAACTCAAGGCGATGCTGGCGCGGATATTTGCGGCGCAGGAACGGTTTGCGGACGCCGGCTTGAGAAGGGTCGTGACCGAGATGCGCACCCTGCCGTCGCTGCCCCAGGTGCATCAAACGTTGCTGGCGGAATTGGAGGACAATCGGAATGCCGCTGCGGCCATTGGCCAGATGGTGGCCCAGGACGCGGGGCTTTCGGCCAAGGTGCTGCAATTGGCCAACTCGCCGCTGCTTGGACGGGCTTCCTACCTGATAACCAGCCCGGCGGAGGCGGTGTTGTGCCTGGGAACAAACATGATCGCGGCCGTGATCCTTGGGCAGACTCTCTTCAAGCACTTCGACGCGAAGACCCATCCGGCGCTGGACCTGCCGCGCCTCTGGAACCATTGCTGGGAAACCGCGGCGCTGGCGCAGGCTTTTTGCCGCGAGCAGGGCCTGCCCCGCGCTGTCCGCGAAGAGGCGTTTCTGGCCGGCTTGCTGCACGAAACGGGCCGCTTGATTCTTATTGACAACTTTCCCGACAAGTTCCAGGAGGTCTGCGACGCGGCCGTCCGGGCCAATGTGCCGCTGGGGCCGCGCTTGCGTGAGGCCTTCCAGGCTTCACCGGCCCAGGCCGGCGGCTACCTGCTGGATTTGTGGGGGATGCCCGAAAACGTGGCCGCCGCCGTGTCGCTTTTGGACGCGCCCGAAGATGAGGGCGCGACGCAGTTCTCCCTCGCCGCGGCTCTTTATATTGGCGATCACGTCGCCACGCTCAAGTATCCGCCGGACCCGTGTCCGCCGATGGAATGGAAGGCCGCCTATGTGCGCTCCCTGGGCTGCGCCGAGGACCTCAAGTTCTGGCTGCGCGACGAGTCGAACATGGAGTGAAGGAGAGGCGCCGAAAGGCGGGCGCTCCGGCTAATCCCGTGAAGTGCCCATGATCGCACAATTCATCGCAAGCTGCTTGCTATGTGTCCTTATCCTCGCCATCGGTAGTCTGGATCGCGCTAAAAGGCTGGGGGATCGACTTTTCAGGTTCGTTTTTGGCATTCTTTAAATAGGCTGAGTGAGGTGATCGCCATCACTTGTTCAGCATTTGTTCGGAGGGCGCTCGTTCTGGCGATCACCTGGGCTTACGTTCGTTTAGGCACGAAGCCGCGCTCATTTTTCACCGCACGCCTTACCTCTAACCGCTCTTAGAACTTGCCAGCCAACACTTTGAGGTCACTGCGCGTCCGCGGCGGCGCGGCAGCGCTTGGCCACCCAGGCCAGGTCTTTCAAAAACTGCTCGCGCTTGCGGGCCGGCCAATCCGCCAGCACTTCGGTCTGCAAGGCCAGGGCGATGTGCCGCGCCATCTCGAATTGCTCGCGCCCCGCCGGCAACAGGCGCAGCCGGTTCGCCCGCCGGTCGCGCTCGTGCCGCACCCGCGCCACCCAGCCCAGGCTCTCCATCCGTTCGAGCAGCGCCGCGATCGTGTTCGGGTCGCTGACTATCAGCCGCGCCAGATCACTTTGCGTCAAGCCGTCCGGCTCGTGTTCCGCCAGGGTCCGCAAGGTCGTGAATTGGTCCGGCGTAATCCCCGTGGGGGTCAGGCGCCGGCGGAAGGTCTGGTTGAGGCTGAACCAGGCCTGCCGCAGCAGAATCGGCAGGCGGCGGCGGCCCGGCGCGTCGATGCGGCGGCGGCGGGCGGCGGGTTTCGGAGGCGATGGGGCGCGGGGCATGGGGATCAAAAATCGTACGTGTAGGTATTATTCCATTTGCATTTCCGGCTAATGTGTAGAATAATAATCTCCATCTTGGAAGACAATTGTCGCCCGTTCGTGTCGGGCGCCGGTTGCCTCCAGGGACGTTGTCTGGAATGTTGGTCACTTGCGTTGATTTGATATGAAACTGATTACCGCGGTCGCGTTGGGCCTTCTCGGTTTTTGCCTTTCGATCCGCAATCTCGCCGCGGCTCCCACGGGCTGGTTTGGCTGGCGCGGCCCAAACCAGAATGGCGTCTCGGCGGAGACGAATCTTCCCGCCACGCTCGACGCGGCGCACCCGCTGTGGACGGCGGAATTCCCCGGCCTCTCCACGGCGGTGGCCAGCCAGGGGCGCGTTTACATCATGGGCTACCTGGGCCAGGGGCCTGAATTGTCCGAAGGCGTGGCCTGCTTCGACTCCGAAACAGGACGGAAGCTCTGGCAGAAGCTCTACCTGGATTTTCTGAGTGACACCATTTACCTGCGTTATTCCACCTCCAGTCCCGCGATTGATCCCGAAACGGGCAATGTTTATATCCAGGACACTCAAGGCATCTTTGCCGGATTCACCGCGGACGGGCGGCCGCTTTGGGAACATTCCTTGATGGAGGAATACGGACGCCTGACTTTTCCCAATGGCCGCACCGCTTCCCCCGTGGTGGATCGGGATTTGGTCATCACCCGCGGCATCACCGCCAATTGGGGCGCCCAAGGCCCCGCCGCCGACCGCTTCTACGCCTTCGACAAAAAGACCGGCGAAGCCGTCTGGGCCTCCACTCCCGGCGGACGGCCCAAGGACAATTCCTACTCGCATCCCGTCCTGGCCTGGCTGGATGGGAAGAGGGTCTTTTATTCGGCCACGGGCGACGGCGCGGTCGTGTGCGTCAACGCGCGCACAGGGGAGCCGATTTTTCAAATCCCCATTTTCAAGGCTGGCATCAATTCATCGGTCTTGCTGCACAACAACGATGAGATCATCGCCATTTACGGCACGCCTTACGAACCGGGCCAGATGGTCGGCCTGAAAATCCCCCATCTCGCCCCCACCAACGCCGCCAGCCCGGTGATTGTGCCGCGCTCCGAGGTTGAGCTTTGGGACAACGAAATCCGCACCTCCGCCAGTTCCCCAATCCTTGTCGGCGACCGCGTCTATGTCACCAGCGAGATCGGCTACCTGGTGGCGGTGGACGCGCTGGACGGCAAATTGCTCTGGCGCTTGAAACTGGGCATCGAGCAGCGCAATTCCTGTCCGCTTTTTGCCGACGGTAAAATCTACGCGCCCATCCTCAACGATCCCGGCGCCGCCGCCGCCGCGGGCGAAGAAACCGCCGAAGGCGGCCACGGCGGGCTTTATGTCATTGCGCCGGGCGACAACGAGGGCCGCATCCTCTCGCACACCGTCCTGGACGGGCGCTGCTACGGAACGCCCACCGCTTACAACGGCCGCATCTACATGCAGACCACCAAAAAGCTCTACTGCTTCGGTCCCGCCGCTCCCGCTTCCGCCTCATTCGATACCGCTGACGCGGCCCCGGATGGCAAATGGCCCGATCCCGGCCCGGCCAGGAGTTTGCAGGCAGTCCCATCCGAATTGTCCCTGCAACCAGGCGGCGCGGCGTCATTCCATGTCCGCGCCCTGGATGCTGGCGGCCTGACTGTCAAGACCATTGATGATCCCAAGTCGATCCACTGGGCGTCGTTCATTCCGCCGACGGCGAAAGTCAAGGCGACGATGAACGCCTCGTTCAACGCCGAGGGTCAATTGGTGGCAGCCCCGGACACATCGCCTTCCGCCGGCGCCTTCGAGGCCAGGGTGGACGACCTTAGAGGCTACATCCGCGGCCGCGTTTTGCCGGGATTGCCCATCTTGGAGGATTTCGAGGGGGCCACCCTCGCGGAAATCACCACCAACACCTTCGAGCCGCCGACGAAATTCGCCTACCCGCCGCTGCCCTGGATCGGGGCGCGTTTCAAATTCGAGGTGCGGGATGTGGGCGGGAACAAGTGCCTGGTCAAGACGATTGACAACCCCTTCTTCCAGCGCGCCACCGTCTTCATGGGCACGCCGGATTTGAAGAACTACACCGTTACGGCCGATGTGATGAGCGAAGGCAACAAGCGGAAAATGTCCACCGTGGGCGTCATCAACCAGCGCTACCGCGTTGTCCTCAAGGGCAATGAGCAAATGCTGGAAACCACCTCCAATGAAGAATTGCTCCGCTCCCAGACCCCCTTCCACTGGGAGGCCAATGTCTGGTACGTCTTGAAGGCCCGCGTCGAGGTCGCCTCCGACGGCTCGGGCGTCATCCGGGCCAAGGCCTGGAAAAAAGGCGACGCGGAGCCGTCCGCCTGGACGAGCGAATTGCCCGTGGCGCGTGCCAACGCCAGCGGCTGTCCCGGCTTGTTCGCGTTCTCCCCCCAGAATATGCGCGTTTATATTGACAATGTCGCCGTCACGGCGAACTGAAAGCACTCTCCCATGACCATGAAACCCATCTTCACCTTCACAACCGCGCTGCTCCTGTGCCGTCTGGCCGCCCAGGCCGCCGACTGGTCCCGCTGGGGCGGACCGGACCCCGGACGCGACATGTATTCGACGGAGACCGGCCTGCCGGACCGTTTCACCCCTTCGACAAACGGTCACATTGATTTCAAGCCGGGCGGCAATGAAGTCGATTTGAGCGGTGCGCCCAACGTCAAATGGGCCGCCAAAGTCGGCTCGCAAAGCTACGGCAACGTCGTTGTCGCCGGCGGCAAGGTCTTCATCGGCACGAACAACGAGAACCCGCGCGATCCACAGCACCAGGGCGACCGCAGCATCCTCATGTGTTTCGATGAAAAGACCGGGGCCTTTCTCTGGCAATTGGTCGTTCCCAAACTTGCTTCGGGCAAGGTCAATGATTGGGAAAACCTCGGCCTGCTCTCTTCTCCGTGCGTCGAAGGCAACCGCGTTTACCTTGTCACCAGCCGTTGCGAAGTGATATGCCTGACCACCGAGGGCATGGCCGGCGGCAATCAAGGCCCCTTCACGAACGAGGCGCAATATGTCGCCGGCCCCGGCAATCCCCCCGCGAAAATCGGCCCGCATGACGCCGACATCATCTGGAAGTACGATATGATGGACGAACTGGGCGTGTTTCCGCACAATGCCTCCAATTGCTCCCTCCTCATCGTCGGGGACTTGATTTACGCCTGCACCTCCAATGGACAGGACTGGACGCACGTCAACATCCCCTCCCCCAATTCCCCCAGCCTCATCGCCATCAACAAGATCACCGGCCAACTCGCCGGCGAGGACAACGCCGGCATCGGCCCGCGCATCTTTCACGGCCAATGGAGTTCCCCCTCCATGGGCGTCGTCAACGGTCGCACTTTGATTTTCTTCGGCGGGGGCGACGGCGTCTGTTACGCCTTCGACGCCAAGCCCCAAAAGGGCGACGGCTCGCCCATCGTCCCGGTGGTCCCCGGTCCGCCCATCAACCGCGTCGAGGACAAGGACACCTACTACCTCAAAAAGGTCTGGTGGTTTGATTGCAACCCGCCCGAACGCCGCGTCCATGACGACGCCCACAAGTATCCCGCGCCCGACGGCCCCAGCGAAGTCAATGCAACCCCCGTCTTCTGGCACAACCGCGTCTATGTCGCCGTCGGCCAGGACCCCGAACACGGCGAAGGCGTCGGCATCCTCAATTGCATTGACGCCACCCAAACGGGCGACATAACAAAGACGGGCAGAATCTGGAGTTACGAAAAGATACACCGCAGCCTGTCAACCGTTTCCATCACGCCGGATGGGGTGATGTTCATCGGCGACTTTTCCGGCTTTCTCCACTGCCTGGATGCGAACACGGGCGGGGAGTATTGGACCGATGATCTCAAGGCCCATATGTGGGGATCGACCCTGGTGGCGGATGGGAAGGTCTATTGCGGCGATGAAGACGGGGACTTCTTTGTGTACGCCGCCAGCAAGGAAAAGAAACTGATCAGCCAGACCAATCTGGGCGGACCGGTCTATTCGACGCCCATCGTGGCCAACGGCGTGCTCTACGTCCATTCCAACACGCACCTTTTCGCCTTTTACGACGCGCGGCGCCAGCAGATGCCCACCGACGTGAAGCCGAAGGTGGAGATCGAATTGAACAAGCCGGACGGCAACAAATGATGAAAAAAATCCTGTTGGTTCTGTTGATCGCGGCGGTTTATCTGGCGCACCAGGACAGTTGGAACTGGAGCAAAGCGGACCCGATGATCTTCGGCTTTCTGCCCGTTGGCCTGGCGTATCACGCGGGCTATTCCATTGTGGCCGCCGCGATGATGGCGGTCCTGGCGGCCCTGGCGTGGCCCAAACACCTTGAGGATCAGGAGAAGTGATCCCCGTCATCGTCATCCTGGGCTACCTGGCGCTGATTGCGTTCATCGGCGGCATCGCGTTCAAAAAAAGCAAGGAAAACACCGAGGACTTCTTCCTCGCCAGCCGTTCCATTGGACCGCTGGTTTTCTTCTTGTCCATCTTCGCCACCAATATGACGGCGTTCGCCATACTGGGCAGTTCCGGTCAGGCCTACCGCCAGGGCATCGGCATTTACGGGTTGATGGCCTCCTCCTCCAGTTTCGTCATCCCGTTGACGATCTTTTTCATCGGCACCCGGCTCTGGGCGCTGGGAAAGAAATTCGGCCATCAAACCCAGGTGTCCTTTTTCCGGGACCGCTGGGAATGCAACCACATCGGCACGGTCATCTTCGCCCTCAGCGCCGCCATGCTCGTGCCGTACATGATTATCAGCATCATGGGCGGCGGCACGGTCTTGTCGGCGATCTCGACCTCCCCGGAAACTCATCAGGCGCTCATTGCCTACCCGGTCGGCTGCGCGATTGTCGCCGTGGTCGTCACCTTGAACGTCTTCCTGGGCGGCATGCGCGGCACCGTGTGGGTCAACATTCTGCAAACCCTCCTCTTCCTGTGCTTCGGCGCCGTGGCGGTCGCCGTCATCAGCCATAAGCTTCCGCATGAGTTCAGCTATTACATGCGCAATCTGGCCGCGGACCCCAAGACCCGCTTCCTGGTCACGCGGGAGAAAATGCCGCCGCAGGTTTTCTGGAGTTACACCCTCATCCCCCTCTCCTCGATCATGTTCCCGCACATGGCGATCATGTGCTTTTCGGCCCGGCGCGTCTCCGCTTTCAAGCAGACGGTCGTCGCCTATCCGCTGGCCATCCTGGCCATCTGGCTGCCGTGCGTGTTCCTCGGCGTGCTGGGCTTCGCAACCCTGGGGAAAATACCCGATCCCGACGGCGTCTTGCTGCGCCTGCTGGACGCCTACGCCCCGGCCTGGCTGGCGGGCGTTCTGGGCGCGGGCATCATCTCCGCGGTCATGGGCTCGGACGCGCACCAGGTTCTGGCGTTGAGCACCATGTTCACCCGGGACATCTTCGCCCATTACGGCGGCCGGGAAAGATTTGGCGAGAGGCGCTCCGTCCATTTCGCGCGCGGATTTATTGTTGCCGTCACTCTCATCGCCTACCTGGTGGCGCTGGCGCTGAAGGAGAAGCAGGGCATCTTTGAAATCGCCGTGCGCTACGCCTTCTCCGGCTTCGCGGCGATGGCCCCGGTCATGATCGCCGCGCTGTTTTGGAAGCGCAGCACCAAATGGGGCGCCCTGGCCGCGACGCTCTACGTCGCCGCCTTCCTTCTCTGGACCGCCCTGATGCAAACGGGCCACAAACCCGGCGACATCCTCTGGCAGGCCGGCGACATCAAGGTTTTCTTCATCAATCCTCGCGGAGACGTTGCTTTTTGGAACGGTTTTATGACCGTGCTTCCCATGGTCCTCGGCTCCGCTTTTTGCGTCTTCTTGTTTTCGGTCCTGACGCCGCCGCCCAGCGCTGCAACGATTGCCAAGTATTTCAACGCCACCGCGCCCCATGCCCAACCCTGACCCAATCGCCCTCAAGACCGCCGCGGACCAACTCGACGCCCATGTGCGCGAAATTGTCCGCTGGCATTTCTCCCCGGAGACAGGCTGCCCGTTCTGGCTGGACTGGGCGAAAAAGGCCGGCTGGAATCCCGCCGCGGAAGTCAAATGCTTTGGCTGCCTGGAGCGCTTCCCGCACTTCCAGGATGAATGGCTTCGCGACTTGCAACCGGAAGTCTGGGTTCCCGGGAAATTTCGCGGCCGCCCCTTCAACATCTTTGAAACCGGGGGCACCACCGGCATGCCCAAGCAACGCATCGGCTGGGACGATTACAAGACGGACTATGAGGAATTCTCGGCCAAGCTTTCCGACGCCCACTTCCCGCCCGGCGGCTACTGGCTGATGGTCGGGCCGACCGGCCCGCGCCGCTTGCGCCTGGCTGTCGAGCATCTGGCCAATTTCCGCGGCAGCTCCTGCTATTTCATCGACCTGGACCCCCGGTGGGTCAAGCGCGTGATCACGGAAAAGAAAGCCGACGTGGCGCGCGCCTACATGGACCATGTGGTCGAACAAGCCGTGACCATTTTCAAGCATCGCAAAGTCAGCGCCCTCTTCACCACGCCGAAGCTGCTGGAGGCGCTGGGGGAGAAGATCAACTTATGGGAATCGGGCGTTCGCGGCGTATTTTGCGGCGGCACGACCATGGCCCCGCAGTACACGCGCTTCCTGGTGGAGGAAGTTTTGGAAAATCGCATCGGCTTCTATCCGACCTACGGCAACACCCTCATGGGGTTGGCGGCAAGCGTCCCTCTGGAGCCTGAAGATAATTTCTCGGTCACCTATTATGCGCCGCAGCCCCGCGCGGTGCTCCGCGTGGTCGATCCCGCCAAGACGGACGATCTGGTCCCCTACGGCCAGTGGGGCCGGGTTGAACTCACCACCCTGACCCGCGAGTTTTTCATGCCGCGCTTCCTGGAGCGGGACGAAGCGGTCCGGCGCAAGCCCCGCGCGCCCTACGCCTGGGACGGCGTCGCCGAAGTCCGCCCCTTCGGCGCCATGGAAAAGAACATCGTGGAAGGAGTTTACTAGCGGCGTGCCCCCCGGTGAAAAAAAGTGGGGATATTTAACAGCAGGACGAGCGCCATTTTCGGCAGGTTTAGGGGGCCATGAGGCGGAAGAATTGCGCTGAACCGTTGGTGGGCAAGATTGTCAAGTATTGTGTTCCGTTGCTCGGCGCGGCGGACGCGCTGACCAGGTTCCACACCGCCGGCGGCGCCAGGTTGGTGGCGGAGTAGAGTTGGTATCCCGCCGCCGGCGATGGCCACGATATTACCAATGAGCCGGCGGCCGGTCCCTGGATGTTCAGCACCGGCAAGT
>Ga0224555_1004928_pt1 | contig 11764 bp, 11 predicted proteins | sample 714S23034metaG_FD_180687 | JGI IMG/M metagenome (GOLD analysis project Ga0224555, IMG submission 180687) | Peat soil microbial communities from Stordalen Mire, Sweden - 717 S2 30-34 | ecosystem: Environmental > Terrestrial > Soil > Wetlands > Peat | place: Sweden: Norrbotten County, Stordalen...
CAAGGCCGGGGACGCGGAGCACGGAGGGAAAATGATGGGCTCGACCTCGGATTCCGGGTCACGGATGGTCACGCAACGCAACGGCACGAAACGCTCGGGAACATGCGTCGCGCAATGCACGTCGCAATCCTCGGAAAAACCGGCACTGGCAAGAGTTCGCTGCTGCGCCACCTGATACAGCAAGACATCGCGGCGGATCGAGGGTTCCTCGTACTCGACATCCACGGCGAACTCACTCCATTCATTCTTCGGACGATCAACGCACGGGAGCGAGCGGAACACCGTCACCTGAGCGACCAATTGATTGTCGTTTCGCCAGGCGATCGGGAGATGTCGGTCGGACTCAATCCACTCGAGGGTGCGGATGACTTTGTCAGGGTGGCGGAGTTCTCGCAGATACTTCGGGAGCGCTGGGCATTGGATCATTTTGGCGCTCGCACGGACGAACTCCTGCGGAATTCGCTTTTTGTCCTTGCCGCGAACGGCCTCACGCTGCTCGAACTTTCGCTCCTGTTGACGCATACGGGGTTCCGTGCGGCATGCATGAAGAAGGTCTCCAATGCGGATGTCCGGCAATACTTCGAACTCCGCTTCGATCCGCTGAGTGACGCGATGCGCGCAGTGATGCGTGAGCCGATTCTCAACAAAACTTCCGCGTTCACCGCCGATCCCCACTTCCGCCACATCGTGGGACAGACGCAATCAAGCTTTTCGCTCCGGGGTGCGATGGATGCCGGTGCCTGGGTTGTTGTGAACCTTGAGAAGGGGAGACTCGGCGAAAACGCCCTGACTTTGGGAAGCCTCATCCTCACGATGCTCAAGAATGCGTTGTTCTCCCGCGCGAAGCGGTCGCTCTTCACCGTGTATTGCGACGAGATACAAAACTTCGTTGCACAAGGGAGCGGCATCGAGACGATGCTCTCGGAGGCGCGCAAGTTCGGCGTTGCGTTTGTCGCCGCGAACCAATTCCTCGAACAGTACCCGGCGGAAACACGCGCTGCCATCCTTGCTATTGGCACGCACATCTTCTTCCAACTTTCGAGCGCCGATGCCGTGCAGATTTCCCAGGCGCTCGACGGCGGCAAGCCATTGGCAGAGCGGTTGAAGAACCTTCCCGCGCGCCACGCAATCGTCAAGAGCTCATCGGATCGTTGGACCGAGATTGTCGTGCCGACGGTCATCGAGCCAAAGGTCGATTACACCGACCTCGTGAGCCGGACCCGGTACGTCCGGAGCCGCGTGCGCGCCCACATTGAGCGCGACATCGCAGAGCGGCAGAAGCGGTTCACGCAAGCCACGAGCGAGGCACTCCATGACTGGGAATAAGAGAAAAAGAGGGCTCGTGGTGCAGCCGCGCGACATGCAGCTGCAATGCGAGTTGGGCGTCATGCGGGTCATTAACCGGGAGCAGGCAAAGATCGTCGCCGGATTCGGCTCCACGACCCGGGCGAATGCGCGCCTCTTGGCGCTCACCCGTGCTGGGCTGCTGCGGCGCTTCTTCCTTGGCAACAAGAGAGCCCTGTACGCGCTTTCCGAGAAAGGGGCGCAGCTTGCCGGGGTGCCGCTCCGTGGTCCGCGCCGGAGGCAGAACGAAACACTCGTCGCGGACTTCTTCGTTGAGCACCAATTGGCGGTCAACGACGTGTATTGCGCGCTGAAGTACGGAGCGATTCCCGTCGCGGGCGTCAGCTTTCGCCGCTGGCTCACGTTCCACGAGCCGATCACGAAGAACATCCGCTTGATCCCCGACGGGTATGTCGAGTTCGCGACCCCACGCGAGCTATTCGCGGCATTTCTCGAAGTCGATCTCGGACACGAACGGGGGCCCGTGTGGAAGGAAAAACCCAAGAGTTATTTGCAGCTCGCGCTCTCCGGGGACTTCGAACGCGGCTTCGGTACGAATCGTTTCCGCGTCCTCGTCCTCGCAAACTCTGAGCGGCGCTTGCATTCCCTCCGTAAAACGGTCGGGGCGATCACGCAAAAGATCTTCTGGTTTGCAACGCTCGAAGCGATTCATGACCAAGGATTGTTCGCCCCCGTGTGGTACCGGGCGACGGTCGAGACGCCCACGCACCTTATCGAGGAACGCCAATGAAGTACTGCTACGAATGTGGACGGATAACGGCTGGGGTACCGCGCTATTGCCAGTTCTGCGGGCGAACGTACGACGTGAAGCTCTGCCCTCGGCGGCATGAAAATCCGCGCTTCGCCGAGGTCTGCTCGCAGTGCGGGAGTCGGGAACTTTCAACCGCGCAACCGAAGGTCTCCTTCCTCTGGAAGGTGATGGAGTTCCTGGCTCGGGTCATCGTCGGGGCCTTCATCGTTTATGTGCTCTTGAGCTTTGTTTATGGGATGGTCACGACTCCGAGGACAGGTGACGCCCTTATGGCGTTAGGGATACTCCTCTGCGCTCTCCTCGTCCTCTGGGCTGTGTTGCCGGACTGCTTCAAGGGACTCGTTCGGAGGTCTCTGGGCAAAGGAGGACGACGTGACGATCGATAGGAGAGGGGTGGGGAGCGGATGCAATGCGGATGCGCTGAAGTCACGTTTCATCATTTGCGCAAAACGCTTGCATGGGTTGGGCTTCTTTCAATCTCCCCTCGGGCAGTGCTGCCCGCAGCATTGCCCGAGGGTGCGAGGTGCGCGATGAGCACGGCACCGGACATTTTGGGAGAACCGCTCGCAATCACCGAGGTAGCCCGTTTGCTCGGCTGCTCGGTGTGGACCGTACGGCAGCGCTATCTGCCGTCGGGCTTGCCGTTTTTCCGGATCGGCAAGGCCGGCAAGATCACGTTCTACCGGAATCAAGTAGTGCGATGGATCCTTGAAAACCAAACAGCAGGAAGGAGGTGAGGCATCGTGGCGCTCTTCAAGCGGGGCAACGTGTACTGGAGCTACATCTGGGTTGACGGCTCCCGGCACGCGAAGTCCACGGGGACCGCCAATCGCAGAACAGCGGAACGCATCGACCAGCGCTTCAAGGAGGAGCTGAACCTTGCGCGCATGGGCGTCGTTGAGCCGAAGCCGGAGATGACATTCAGCGAGCTCGCAGCACGATTCCTCGCTGACGGTTCTCCCCGGCCTTACCACATCGATCGACTGAAGCTCTTGCTGCCGTATTGGGGTGAGACCCAACTCGGTCGCATCACGAAGGCGGGGGCGAGAGAGTACCGGGCATATCGGCACCAAACGAAGAAGAACCTCTCGGACACGACGGTCAACCGCGATCTCGAGGCGCTTCGCCACATGCTCTTTTGGGCGGTGGACGAGGGCATCCTGCTCGCGAATCCGCTGAGCCGCGTGCTCATGGTGCGCGAGCGCCGCAAGCCGCGCCTCATGCTCACGGTCACGGAGGAGGACAAACTCCTCGCCGCTGCCGCACCGCACTTGCGCTCGATCATTATCGCCGCGCTCGATTCCGGGATGCGCCGTGGAGAGATTCTCTCGGAGCGTTGGGAGCACGTGGATTTCACGCGGCGGATTCTGTACGTCACGCACTCGAAGACGGCCGGCGGCGAGGCGCGCGAGATTCCGCTTACTGAGCGGTTCCTCGCAGACCTCGAAGCGCACCGTCAATCCGAGGGCAACGTGTTCACCTTCGACGAGCAGCCGATCAGCAGAATCAAGACGGCGTGGAAGGGAGCATTGCGGCGGGCTGGATTGCGCTACGTGAGATTTCATGATCTACGCCACGCATTCAACACGCGATTGCTCGAAGCCGGGGTGCAACAGGAAATTCGCAAGACGCTCATGGGGCATTCGAGCGGCGAAGAGGTGAACTCGATTTATACGCACGTTGAATTGCCGGTCAAACGTGAAGCAATCCAGAAACTCGAACGCTGGGCCTCAGCGGAACGCAAGACCGCAAAAGAAAAGGCGGAAAAGGAGGATGCCAAAGAACGAACTACCGACGCGAGTAGTAACGATCCGGGCGAAGTTGACCCCACAACGTAACCATGGCCTGTCGCTCACCACGCGTGAGCATCGCGGGCCCCCACACCAACCGAAACGCAGGCCTGCAGAACATCCCGCAGAATAGCGCGGGTGCACTTCTGGCTTGCAGTCATTACCGCAGTCCCAAAGGAGGAAATCGTGACCCCGGAAAAGAAACCTGAACAAACTTCAAAGCCTTCCAGCCCGGCGACCGAAGGTGGCCGCAAAGCGTGGACGCCAAAATCACCTGTCGAAGTCGTGCTCGAACAGATCAACAAACAGCAGAAACGGGTGACCGCATTGGAAACCGAACTCAATGCTGAGAAAACCATGCTCACCAAACTGCTCCAGGCGAAGAAAGTCCTGGAGGCAACGTAGCTCTTTATAACCGGGAGCCTTCCACGAAGGCTCCTTTTTTTGTGGCGGAGCGTGTGCCATGTATGAACCCAACGTCGTGCAGGGATGCGATTCGATGGTTGGATCGATTGCGATCATTGCGATCATCGTGACCGCGTTCACAACCATGCTCGGTCTCGTAAAGCCCGCCGATACCGCGAAGTACTGCGGAGCCATCGTGGGGATCGCCCTCGTTTTGATCCTGATTGTTTCCGTTTTTGTCGGCCTCTGGTCGAGCATGTCCCTGTGGCAGAAGGCGGTCGTCGCCGTGGTTGGTTTCTGCATTTGGCGGGTGTGGTGGCAACGGCGTCAGCCACGGAAGAAGAAGGAAGAGGAATAGTACGCCAGCAGGACCGGCAACACGTAGTTTAAGGAGGAAGGAATGAATAAGGTTCGTGAAGAACACCACCCCGGCGGCGAGTTCGGAATGGATGCAGCGAATCACGTTGACCGGCACAGCGCCAGTTATTGCGCGTCTGAGCGCCAGCGTATCGAAACCGTAAACCGGCCCGCGATTCTTGCACTGCGCGCCCGCGTGGCGCAACTACAGGACCAAGCGCGGGACCTCGAAAACCGCATCTATCAGGCTTTGCCGCCGGGAACCGTTCAGGCGCGCAGGCGCAAGGCAATCTTCCGGTATGCGATTGCCGCGCTCCTCACCGTAGCCGCTTTTATTTTTTCCGTGCTCGCCTTCGATCCGTATCGACTCGGGTGGAAAGCATGGCTCTACTGCTTCGGCATTGCAATCGTGACGCCGTTTCTCGTAGATCGAATCCTCGACCGATGGGCGAGCCCGCGGCTCGTAGACGTGCTGGCGACCGTCGCTGGTGTCGCCGCCGTCGTGAGCCTGATCCTGCTCGCCGAGATTCGGGGAGACCTTCTGGCGCAGCAGGTGACGAACACCCCTTCCGCCGTGATCGAGAGCGCCGGGGATACGCCGCCGCCGCCGACCGAGAACACATTCTACGACCGCACCCTTGGCCTCCTTCGCCTCGTGATGGCATTCCTTGCGTTCGCCATTGAAATTGGCGCAGGGATCGCACTCCACGAGGCAGGCCAATGGGCGTCAGCAAATGGTGAAGATGGGATGGCACTCCGGCGCGAACTTGCCGCCGTACGGGAACAGATGATCGCCCATGGGCACGAAGTGTGGGCGCTCGAAAATGCAGGGGCAGCGTTCGAGCACGAGTTCTGGCGGAATTTTTACCGGTCGCTCCTGAACGGCGTAAAGCGCGGAGCGCTTCAAAAACTCTTGATCTTCGTGCTTTGCCTCGGGATCTTCGCGCATGGTGAGACGCGCACCGACAGTCACGCGGACATCGTCGTCCTTCTCGACCTGTCACAATCCGTGGCCGTCAGGGGCCACGATAGCAAGGCGGAGTTCGAGAAGAACGTACAGGGAGTGAGCGGCATCCTCGCGGCGTTGCCAGCCGGAGCGAAGGTCACCGTGATTGGCATTACGGATGATAGCTTTGCCACTCCTTACATCATTTTTTCGGCGGAGCTAGCGGACGACGAGGGATATTTCAAGGAACGTCTTGCCAACGGTCACGCGACGCTCTTGCGCGCATGGCAGGAACGCTCCGAGCGACTCACGCCAAGCTGTGCAAAGACCGATATTCTGGGGGCGCTCTTTATTGCGTCGGAAGTGTTCCATGAATCGCCGGGCGGCCGTCGCAAGGTACTCGTCGTGCTCTCCGACATGAGGCAGGCGACCGGCGCTCTCAATCTTGAGCGTCAGGCCGTGGTGCAGACGCCTGCCGCGATGCGGCGGGTCGCGGGGAATAAGCTGATGGCGGACTTGGGCGGCGTGGAGGTATACGCCGAAGGCGTGGATGGAGCGGGCGAGTCGGTTGCCTACTGGCAGAGCCTGCATGACTTTTGGAAGGCGTATTTCGTGCAGACCGGCGCTACCCTCGCGCGGTACTCCGCGCTGCGCGGCGTTCCGGAATTCGAGCGCTCCAGCCCGATAGCGGCTGACGGTCACGAGCAGTAAGATCGATATAAGTTTGACTGCACGTCGCCTTCAGCCTATAGCCAACTTCGTTTCCAACGGTGTCCTGCACTATTAGGACGCTCCGCGGGTCAATGAGCATTCCCGCTTCCTGGAATGCCATTCCGAGCGCTTGATGCAGGCGGCTGACGTGCACTTTGATTGAGGATCGGGGGATTTGTCGCGTGAGGACTGTGCGCCCGTTCGCATTCTTCGCATGAAACTTGTAGAAATCATCGGCGCGGATTCCCAGTTCAATCTGGCGCGCACTTTGCGCCAAGCGGCAATGATTCGCGAGATAATCAAAAACGATGCGCTGCGCCAAAGTAAGCCGCAATTGATACTCGCGTCCACGTTCCACGAGGAACACCGCACAGGCCTCCTGGCCCGCGAGCCGTCCGATACTTCCCGGCATCCGGAAGCGATACACAATGCGAAAATGGGGTCCGGCAGACCGGAGACGGCTGATCTCTGCGATGAGCAGGTCAACTGCTTTGAGAACGGGCGTCCAGCTATTCTTCGCAGGCATAGCGCGCCCCCATGCGTTCTATCCGAAGCTGAAACTCGACCCCGAGTTCTCGCTTCGACAGGCAAAGAAAGAGCGGCACCTCGAGGAATGCTCGCTGCCGGGCTGCCTCTTGCAGGTTGCGCAGAATCGTGAGCCAGGGCCGCGACAATTCAGCAATTACAAGGATCACAATTTCGCAAACGTGAGGATCGGTCCGCAGTGTTTTGACCGCATCACCAGCGTCAGAAGCGCGGATGACGGTAATCCCACGTTGGGCGAGAATGGTGCCTACTCGCTCAGCGTGGGCGCCGTCGTCGTCAATGAGCAGCACCCTATTCATTGACGGCCTCGGCGAGTTTAGCGGTGAAAAACTTTCGCCCGTCATAATGACTTCCTGATCGGTCGGCGTCGCACTGGGCCTACCGAGAAGCGAATCGTGGCGAGGGTGAAGTGGGGGTGTGCGGCCCCAAGAACGCAGTTCCGCTATCCGGGCGAGGCCAATGCTCCCAGCTCACGTCCGCAACGATCCGATACCGAACGAGGAGGGTGCTCGACTCTTCCGAGCGAATCAGGTCCTTGGCCCGCAACGGGAGTCCCTCCTCAGCAAACAGGTCATCGAATTGCTCCCGAATTCGCTCGATCTGTTTTCGAACAGCCGTCCTGCTTGTGCGAGCAGGACACACATGGTTGCCGGGTGCATTTGAACCGTGGGAAATGACAAATGGATCAAGCTGGAGTTGCGCGCTGATACGCTGCGCATCCTGAGCGATCCAGCGGTGGCGACAGAGGAAGTCCACCAAAACAAGGTGAAATGGGGAAAGCGGAACCCAATACGAATTTCCGCGGTAGGTCAGAATGATCGCGACGACTTCCTTACCGATGCCCCTGTAGTCGTGAATGATCCGAAGTTGCACTCTTTCGCTGCTCATGAAACGTCCTCCCAGATCGGCGAGTGCATCGGGATCGATCCAAAGGAGGTGTCTATTTCGCGAGTTCGACCGTGCCCGCTAAGCGATTGACACCACAACAACTTACGTGCTTTACTACGCGGGCAGTTCGCATAGCAGCATTACTCTCAGTAATGGTCCGCGAAACAGCGTCTATCTGGGTCCGATCCAGGTGGCCGCTCGCCGCGATTGCGGCTGCCCCGGCTGGTCCCTCTTGAGGGCCGGTCGGGGTTTTTTGATAGTCGTTTAGATCGTCGGGACCTACAATGCCCACATCTGGACAGGTTCTGGACTCCCATACGGACAGTGGACTGACGCATGTCGGACAGCATGAACGATAAGCCAGCGCCCAGCATTGACTTAATCGTCGATCTCAAAAACCAATTCGTCAAATACAAAGGCGCGAAAATATATTTCTATAAGCGCCCAACATACCTGAGGATGTTGGAGTGTCTCCGTGCGGAACATCCAACTGCCGTACCGACAGGTGTGGTTCTTTCTCGCATTTGGGGTAAAAAGGGAGCTAACGAAAGCAACGTCTACAAGACGCGCGATCGACTGAATAAGAGACTGGCGCCCTACGGTCTTGCGATACACACGCAACCGCGTGGAGTAGGCTTGCGATTGGTTGAAGCGGAACCCCAGGCCACCCCTCGTTCTCCTCGTGACGGTAGCGCGACGGTTCCCGAAAGCCAGATTGCTGATGGCGTCGGCCCGGTCCACAATACCCGCGGGCTTGATGATCAGCCGCAATCAACTCGGTTGTCCTCACCCGGGGCCCAGGTGGCAATGCCAAGCGCCGCGTTTGACGGATCGCTCGGGCGTTCGGTCGAAACAGGTGTCGCTCCGGATGCATGGTCACAATGGTCGGACTTCGTCTCATCTGCGGCACAGCCGTCACTAGATGCTCTACGATTTGCTGATAGGTACAATGGAAGTGACCGGCGCATCGTTGGAGCGGTGATTGAGCTTTTCAGGCATCGGCATCTCGAGAGCCACTCGCCCCTTGAGACTCTAGGGTGGAAGCCGGAAGAAATCCTGATGCTGGAGTCGGGGCATCTGGACATCTCCTCCATAGAGAAAGACCCGAAAGTTCAAAAGGCGTTCCAAGTATCCGAAGAAACACGTCTCGCTCAGGGCAAAGAGACGGCTTTACAGGAACCTAACAACCGCAAATTCGCCATCTCAGATACTTCAACACCATTCCACGACGTCTCAACGCTCACGATAACATTCAAGCAGACCGACTATTTCTCCATTCAGAGGGCACGACCGGCCGTAGGGGACGACCAACGCGTTAGGCTCAAATATGGGAATCTGACGCCAAGCGAGAATCTCATCCCCGGGGCAGCCGCGATTGTGTTTGCGGCACTTTTTAGCGACGGGGAGATTCTGGCAATTTTTCGGAACAAGAACACATTTGGGTGGCCAGAAACGTGGAGCTTCTCCGGCGAGGAACAGTTTGACAGCATTGATTTCTCTTGGGAGGCGTCGGCGCGTATGAAATTTGCCCTGCTCCGCACTGTTCAAGAGGAGATATTCCCGCTTGCACGGATCTATGACAAGAATCAGCTAGTAAGTGCCATGCGGATCGTGGAGCAGTATGTCAGCAGCATGCGGGTGTGGAGCATAATTCTCGAGGAGCCGACCGCCACCTTCAGCGTCTTTTGTGTGATCTGTCTCGCCTGTACCGTAGACGACTATAAAAAGGCTGTAAAGGATATGGTACGGCGAGGACTCGGTGAGATGTCCAACGAGGGAAAATACTACACTGTGCCTCTCAGCGCCATCCCCCGATTGTTGCAAGGCATGACTTTGGACGCGACTCAAATCTTCGGATCCAATCGGACGCCAGTGCGCCCGGAAGAGCTACACCCGATGTCGCGGTATCGGCTATTGCGCCTGCTTGAGGCCCAGCATAATGCCTCGCTGCCAACTGTTCCGTAGGCTTCCGTGGCATTATGCTCCACCGTTATCGTAGGGCCATATGCTGGGGCTTCTTTTGTTTCTCTGATTCCAGAAGAACATCGACGCCGTTACGCGGGCGTTGGAGAAGACTCCCCGGGGGGACGCGCACCGGGCGGCCGATCACAGGAATAGCAGCAATTCTGGACGGCGTATCTCACTAGTTCCGGCGCGGTCGTAAAATCCTTCTCAGTGTTGCGGGAGGTAACGGGCGGCCGGTGAGTACTCTTCGATTCCATATCACCCCTTAAACAGGCCACCTCTACGTCTCGCGAATATCTCGCGCTGTCTCGCAATAGAGGGATCGTCCTTGTGCTCGTTGCACCATTGTGCGAAACGTCTGTTCAATTCCGGCATGTCTCCGAGATGCTCCAGACACACAACAAGTCGCCTGAAAAGAGCGGCACTTATCTCCGACTCACCAGCTCTTAAGACGCGCCGGGGCTTAAGTATCTTTTCAATTTCCTCGACAATCTCCCTCCAAATCCGTTCGGCTTTCTCAGATTGAAGTCGTCCGACATAGTCCTCGGCTACACGATACTTCGCATCCAAGCGAAGCTGATGCAATTTGTAGGAACTGGGAAGCTGAGCGATGCCAAGAGTGGCCGCTCGGACTGCGGCATTAAATTCTCGTTCTCCGAGTTCCATTTTGATCCAATGCGAATATGTATCTTCGCTTTTGGATTTGAGTTTGGCAGCTCTCTCAAACTGAATCCGAGCATCAGTTGTTCGATTGACCCCTTTATACAAGTACCCTAAAAAGCCATAAAGGTCCGCTGCATTTGGATACCTCTCAATCGCATTTAGTAGAAGCTCTTCGCCTTTCTGAAATTTCCCTCCGCTAGTCAGAAGAATGGCTTGTCGTATCAATTGACTGATAATGTCCCGTCCGACTACCGGCAACGTTCCAGCGAGTGCCTTGCTCTTTGTTCTTATGCGTGAGAATAAGTCGGTTGGCTCCTCAACACTAATAATTAGTCGCTTGGTATTCTGGTTGATGTGGTAACGTTGCTCGCCTTCGACTATGCTGGCGTTTGGCAATAAGAAAAGCGTCTGTAGTTCGGTTAACGATGAGATTAGCCGGTCCTCCGAGAAATTGAGAACGCTATGGAGTTCAGCGAACGATGCTGGCTGATCGCTAACGACAGCCGCTATTAGGACGCTCTTCGCATCTAAGCTCAGATTGTCTAGCTCGCGTTTTAATGCGTATTTTCGTGCTTCGTCGCCCCGCTTTTCAGCCCACGCCTGAGCCGCTTTGTAGGGCTCAACCACGCGAGTAAGCCTCATTAAGTCGTCCATGTAAAGAGGCGATCCATCGCATGCTTCACTAATTGTGCGAACAATGTCGGGCGTGAATAGTGTCGGATCTAATTGATAAGTGGATATGCGAGAGTGAATGAACAACTCCGCCTCGGCCGACGTAAAACCAGAGATGTTTATGCTGGTGATTCCGGGTATGTCACGACGGGATGTCAGTAGAACTTTCGAGGCAGTATTTGGAATGTCGAAGGTAAAGAGAGAAACTACCTCAGCATCGTTGAGCACAGTGTCGATGTCATCTGCAACGATCAGTGTAGGGTAGTCATCCAAGCACTCAAGCAAGAGCTGCCTCTTCTCCTCGAGTGTTTGATTTGAATCAACTGGTCCGTATTGAACAAGTAGACTGTTGATTGCCGAAGCCAAATCGGTAAAATCTGGATTTTGAATGTCTACTGCTCTGCCAGCTTCAAATCGGCGTTTTTTGGCACTGATCCATACGACCATTTTGAAATAGGCTGTCTCCGCGGCGGCCGTCTGCGCAAAACGGTACGCCACAGCCGATTTGCCCTTACCTCCATCTCCTGCCAACAAGCAGCGCTTGGCGAAACGCTGTTCGAACAAGGCCTTGAGCTCAGCTAGTACTACGACCGCATGATCACGTTTCTTGTGTAGCCTAACCTGCTGCGCGCTTTGCGGCGTGTGAACTGCCAGTCGATCTTCGCCCTGTTGCGATTCATGATTCGGTTCCAGGCCCTGGCCTCG
>Ga0224555_1004929_pt1 | contig 11762 bp, 5 predicted proteins | sample 714S23034metaG_FD_180687 | JGI IMG/M metagenome (GOLD analysis project Ga0224555, IMG submission 180687) | Peat soil microbial communities from Stordalen Mire, Sweden - 717 S2 30-34 | ecosystem: Environmental > Terrestrial > Soil > Wetlands > Peat | place: Sweden: Norrbotten County, Stordalen...
GTCGACGTATCCTTTGGCTGCCCGGTTCACGCGGCTCTTCTGCACCGCCGCAAGCTGGTCCTCATACACGCTCTTGGTGTCGTGCAGCAGCCGGCCGATCAGCGTCGACTTGCCGTCATCCACACTCCCCGCCGTAGTAAAACGCAGCATCTCCTGCCCCAGATGCGCCTCGAGAAACTCCTCGAACGAGCGGGTTGGGGTCGCTTCTTCAAGCACGGTCATCGCCGGGGGCTTCATCTTAGAAGTATCCCTCCCGCTTCTTCACTTCCATCGAGCCTTCTTCGTCGTGGTCGATCACCCGGTTCTCGCGCTCGCTGCGCCGGAAGGTGATCAGTTCCTCGATGATCTTCGGCAGCGTGTCCGCGTCGCTGCGCATCGCACCGGTGCATGGCGCGCAGCCCAGCGACCGCATGCGCACCTTGATCTGTTCCACCTTCTCGCCGGGAAACAGCTTCATGCCTTCATGCACCAGCGTCAGCGCGCCGCCGCGATTGGTGATCGGCCGTTCCTTGGCAAAATAGAGTGGCACAATCGGTATCTCTTCCGCATACAGATACAGCCAGATGTCGAGCTCCGTCCAGTTCGACAGCGGAAACACCCGGATGCTCTCCCCCTTGCGCAGCCGCGAGTTGTACAGACTCCACAACTCCGGCCGCTGGTTCTTCGGGTCCCACTGCCCGGCCGCATCGCGGAACGAGTAGACGCGCTCCTTGGCCCGGCTCTTCTCCTCGTCGCGCCGCGCGCCGCCAAATGCCGCATCGAAGCCGCCTTCCTCCAGCGCATCCAGCAGGCTGCGCGTCTTCAGCAGCCCGCAGCAGTTCTGCGTGCCCAGCGTGTAGGGGTTCGCGCCTTCGGCAATCGCCTTCTCGTTGCGATGCACGATCAGGTCGGCCCCAATCTCGCGCGCATACTCGTCGCGGAACCGAATCATCTCCGGAAACTTGTAGCTGGTATCGACATGCAGCAGCGGAAACGGAATCCTTCCGGGATAGAAAGCCTTCTGTGCCAGCCGCAGCATCACCGAGGAGTCTTTGCCGATCGAGTAGAGCATTACCGGCCGCGCAAACTCCGCCACCGCCTCGCGCAGGATCGAAATGCTCTCCGCCTCCAGCGTCTGCAAGTGATTCAGCCTGGCTGAATGCACCTCATGTGCCTCGCGTCCCGCGATTGTCGCCGTCGTCATAGAGGTTGGTATCTCCGTCGCGCCGGCTTAGGAAGATGCGGCCGCGACCGCTAAGAATCAAAAGCTGAAATGTAGGGGTAAGAAGAAATGAGATCGCTAGAGTCGACACAGGTCACCCGACGTCATCGGGCAACAACAGGCGCGCTCTGGACTGCGATTCATGTTCTCGATTATATCCGGCCCGGTGCAGGGTCGCAACGGCACCCGCATCGCGGTAGTGGGTCGGCATTGGGGCAGTGGGTCGGCTTGGAGCGGTTTTGTTAAGGGCACGGCTTCAGCCGTGCCGTAAGCGCTCCCTTGTTAGCGGGGCTTTAGCCCCTGAGGGCTGAACAAGTACGCTGAACCCACTGTCCGGCAGCGCCCCGCGAATCTCTGCTAAACTGCTTATGTCGGTATGCGATCCAGCGCCTCCTGCGGCTCACGGATTGCTCCCAAACGCCGGCGGCTATTCAGCATCAATTCGGGGCGTAGCGCAGTCTGGTAGCGCACCTGGTTCGGGACCAGGGGGTCGGAGGTTCGAATCCTCTCGCCCCGACCATTTCTCCAAATCATCGCTTCAAATAGGGCTTTTGCGCCCGGGCCTTCCTTCATCGCCCGGAGTCTTTCAACCCTCGCTAAGCCCCGGCGTAGTCCTCGCGCATCGGCGTAAAGATGTCGAGCACCTCGGAGTCCGCCAGCGCGGAAGCCTGGTGTTCGACGCCGCCGGGGACCAGAAAGCAGTCGCCGGGTTTCGCCTCGAACACTCCGCCCGGATGCTCGAAACGAATGCCGCCGCTGACGATGTACACCATCTGCTCGTGAGGGTGGCTGTGGCGCGCGCCCACCCAGCCCTTCTGCATCGTATGCCGCACCATCATCATGGCGGGGCTGTAGGACATCACCTGGCGGCGCAGTCCCGGCTCCGGCGTGGACATTCCTTCCGCATTGGAAGGGATCACTTGAATCGCATTCGCTGACATAGTTGTGCCTTTGCTAGTGTTTTTCGGGCGGTGCGATGCTGGGCATCGACGCGACACGAGGCGGGCCGGATTCGTTCGACAGCAGCACGCGGTTGTTGCTTTGCGTGATCTCCGGCAACTTCCCGCTCATTTCGATGGTAACGCTTCCGCCTTTCCAGTCGGCGCCGGCCGCCAGCGGCAGGGCGACTACCTCGGTCTTCGGCAACAGGTCCAGAGGCGCTTTCAGCGGCGGCGCATTCGCGCTCGCCAGCACCTTGCCGTCGCGATCGCGCAGCACCACCTTGGCCGCGGGTGCGTCAACCGAGCCCAGGCTGTGCACCGTTACCTTCATGCGGTTGCCTTCCACCTTGATGTCGTCGGCGCTGATACCCAGGTCCGGCCGCGACCAGTACGGCACGCCCTTGTCCACCAGCTTCAGCTCGAGCACCGTCGTGGTGTGCGCGGCAAAGGTGACCTCCAGGCTGCGGCTGCGTTCGAACTCCTCGGTACGCGTGGTCGCGTTCTGCAGCGGGTCCGTATCGGCATCCCCGCGCGTCCCCTGGGTGATCTCCCACTTGCCCGGATCGATCTCCCAGCCCGTCATCGTCGCGGCTACCGGCACTGCATCCAGGTTGTACACGATGATCTTCATATGGTCCGGCGTGGCCTCCGGGATCAGAATGCCAACGCTGCTCGGAGTGGCCGGCGCCGCAAATCGCCAGCTCACCGCATTGCCCGGATAGATATGGTTGCGCACCAGCGCCACGCCGCCAAAGCGCGCGCGCTGCAGTTCGGTGTTCACGAACATGGGACCTGCCGAGTCGGTCACGCGATCGATCCACAGGCTGCCTTCCGTATTGATCCACTCCCGGTTCGATTCCGTCTCCAGTTGCGCGGAGTACAGCCGGTCCAGGTACTTCGTATCTCCGCTCACCTGCCACGCAAAGGTCTCGGCCGATCCCGACGTGGATTGTGCCGCCGTGATGGCCAGCTTGGTTGTCGAAGCAGGTCCCGCGGCTGCCAGCACCTGTTTGCCCCACGCGTCGCGCAGGTTCAGTGTGTCCAGCGCGTCGGAACTGATATACGCCAGCGATGACGGGCCTGCATCCATAAACGGCTGCACATACTTCTTGTCGCCGGTCCAGCGATACGCCGCCCAGAACATGAAATCCGGTGTGCTGTCGCCGCCGGGCAGGTCTTCATCCGTCTTGAAGTTGATGTCCGTCCGCGTCACCCATCTGCCGTCCGGCTCCTGTTTCCGGTGCGCCAGCATGCCATCCACTGTCTCAAGCACCATCTTGCGCGTCTCCGGAGCGCCGTTGAACAGCACCAGGTCCAGCGCCGGATGAAAGTCCATGTAGCCTCGCGCCTTGGTCCATCCCCACACGCCGCCCGCCGCCATCTTCGACCCGCTGAAGTAGGCCGACCGTATATGGCGGTGTCCGGCTGCATTCACGCCGGTCAGCCACTCCAGCCGTTTGGCCGTCAGCATCGCGCGCTCGATGTCCTGCGGATTGCCGAAGTCCATCATCATCGACTGGCCCAGAACATTGAGTCCGTCCTCGTAGGAGTGCAGTTCGTCATACTGCCCGGTTGCCAGTCCGTTGTCCCACATCTTGTTTTCGTACATTGCCTGCAGTTCTCTGGAGAGTGAGTTCTTCAATTTCTCCGGCTCGGTGCCCATCATGGCCAGTGACGGAAACAGGTTGGTAAAGTCGCTGTCGTCGCCTAGGCCGCCGCCGAATTCGCCATCCCATGCCTGCCGTTTATCGATGAAAAAGTCCGCGATGCGCTTGAAGTAGTCCACGTCCTTGGCCTGCAGGTACGCCCACGCCGGCACCCCGGCGGGCACGGTCGGCGGCGTGTAATCGGGAGTAACCGTCTCCGGGTTCCATTCGTGCCAGTACTTGCGGCCCAGGTCGTTGTTCGGGTCCACCCGCAACAAATCCGTAATGTCCGCGTAAAAGCGGTTGTATGTATTCAGGTGGCGGCTGTTGACGTGCTCTTCCGTCATGTTGGAGAAGTTGTCGCGCACCTGCGCCAGCCGGTCGGCAACGTGCTCCGGAACAGCGTCCTGATACGGCTTGAAGATCAGCCGCACCGTGGCGCCCTCCAGCAAATCCGCATTGAACCCAGCGCTCGCCGAGGCGATCGTGATCAGCAGGCTCTTGTCATTCGGCAGTATGCGGTCCCGCGTATCCAGCCACAACGTGTGCGCTTCCCCAGGCTTCACGGAGAAGGTGAAGTTCAGCATGTCGCGCATCGGCCACAGCGGATCGCGCACTTCGATGTTCATTGCCACGTATTCGCCATGGGTCGGCGCTACGTTCAGCGCGGGCAGATCGACGGCAATGCCATCCAGGCCCGCATACAGGTCGTCCCAGGTATACGAAGGCACATGGGTCGTATTCGCCGGCAGTCCGCGAAAATCGGCCGGGATAAGAATGTGCACAATCGGCATGCCTGCGGCGGCATCCGTATTGGCCGCGGGCCGCGTCAGCGCGCCTCCGCGGCGGCTGGTGCTATTCCCCACGGCTGCCCCCGGCGTGCCCGATATCACGGAGCGTTCCCCCGCTGGATACCGATCGTGAATGAAGTTGACCAAAGGTATCAGGCTTGGATTGGCATCGAGCGACCCGTTGGTGGTCAGCCGGTACCTCAACTGAACCATCCCCTCCGGCGGATTCCCGGGGTGAACGTAATACGCGGAAAACTCGCCAATCGGAGTCTCCTGCTCCACATTCGTGAACCGCAGCTTCCCGCCTGTCATCGGCGTGGCGTAATCGTGGAAGGTCGTCTCCTGCCCGCTAGGCCGCTCGAACAGTGTCTTCGCAGGCAGCACGGTCCCGTCCAGCCCCGCCCGGCGCACCTGGTCCTCGGAGACGTCCGGCGTCAGCAAGTCCATCTTTCCGAACGCGCCGCCGCTGAATTCCAGGTGGTTCCACGGCTCGTTCGGCATGATGAACGTAATCGTCTTGCCTGAGATCGCATAGCAATCCCAATCCGGCAACTGGATGTAATCCCATCGCCCCACCAGCCGCGAGCGGTTATACACTCCCGGCCAGGTCGTTTCGCGAATCCCGTCCATCCCCCGAAACCACCAGCGACCTATGTCGTACGCGTCGTTGATCTGCACCTTGCGCACCACCGTGGATGCAGTTGTCAGCGGCGTCGGAATATCGCCTGGGCGGTTCCAGCCGTAATGAAACCACCACTCCTTCATCGCGTCTGAATTCGCCGGACTAAGCTTCAGTGCAGGGATCGTCTGTGGCGTATCGCCCTTCGCCAGGGTCGCGACATTGTCATCGGAGAGCGCCCGGTCGTAAATGCGCAGCTCGTCGATGTCTCCGCCGCGGTCGTAGCTGTACGTGCTCTCTACGCCCGTCGGCCCGATAATGCGGGAGTGCGGCCCAAACTGGTCCAACGCCGCATCGAACATGCCGGTGGCCGCCTTCTCTGCCGCCAGCTTGCCGTCCACGTAGAACCGGATGCACGTGGTCTCATCCCAGGTCAGCGTCAGATGCACCCACTGGTCCGGCTTGGGAAAGTCCGGCATGGTGTACGACACCCGCGTGCGCCCCAGGTTCACGTCGGTAACAAACGCGTCGAAGCCGTGCCCGTTGTAATCGATCCGCAGCCACACCTGGTCCCAGCTCGAGTGGTCGGCGTAACCCACCCGGAAGATCGGGAACTCGGTCTCGTCCACCGGATCGCGCGACCGCCAGTAGAACGACAGCGTCCCGCGCTGCGCATAGATGTTGCCCGGCGCCCAGTAGGAAAGCAGCTGGTTGTTCCCAGCCTGGATGTACCCGCCCTTCGCCCCGCCCGGAAGGATCTTCACATCGGACTGGTAGTTCGGTTCAGGGACGCCGCCCGCGGCGTAATCGGCAGTGAAGCTGTTATCGCCGGAGAGGTAGAACAGCAGCCCTGGCTGGTTCGCGGGGGGCGGCGGCCCGATCTGTTGCTCCAGCGGCTCCTGGGCATGTGCCGCCGCCGCCAGCATCGCACCCATCAATAGGAATCCAAAACACACCGAGCGCAGGTATTGCATAGCTGTTCTCATAACCCCCCGTTGCCTTTGCTGCAAGGATTTTCCTGGCAAACTCCGCGGACCCACATCGCCGCGTCCGAACCCGTTTTCGGAACTCCCAAAGTGGCCGAACAGGCCACGCGAGATTGTCCGTCACAGGATCGGAAATTGCAAATCTGACCGCGCGCAATCCCGGGCGGCGCCAGCGCGCTCCGTGCAGGGTGTCGTCTAGTTCGCGGTGACGGTCAGTGTGTACGTCGCGGAATGGACTAGAAAGCCGTCGGTCGCCTTCACGGTGACGGTGTAGGTGCCCGGCCCCGTGTATGCGGGATTCTGCGTCGGCAGTTTGCCCGAGCACCCAGTCATCGCCAGGCCGATCGCCGCCAGCAGCGCCACCGCCAGGCCCGACCGCAGCAGCATGTTCGCGCTCTTTCGTCTGCGCCATAGCAGCCAGCCGCTGCCCACCGCCATCAGCCACAGCACGCCTCGCCCGCCAAAGCCGCTGTAGCCGATCACCGTGTACTGCGACGTGGTGCTCAGGCTCACCGTCAGCGCTTGTGGAGGAACTTCCGGGGCCGTCATCGTCAGGTTGCAACTCGATGCGGTTGCCGCCGTCGCAACCACGCAGCTCACTGAAACCGGCGCCGCAAAGCCCGCCAGCGGCGTCAGCGTCGCCGTGGTGCTGGTGCCGTCTCCCGCCACCACGTGTCCTGAGCTTGGGGTCAGCAAAATCGTGAAGTCGATGCCGTTCCCGGTCATGGTCCCGCTCAGGCCGCTATACAGCAGGCTGGTCGAACTCACGCCCAGCGTTCCATTCTGCGGCCCCGTCGAAGTTGGCAGAAAGCTCACCGTCACCGTGCAATGCGCGCCCCCGGCAACGCTCGCGCCGCACGCCGACGTATTCACGGAATACTGCCCCGTCGTCACAAACGGAGGCACCGCCAGCGGTCCCGAGGCTGTGCTGGTCAGCGTAAACGTCTGCGCCGCGTTGTTGCCCACATCCAGGCTTCCATAGCTGAACGTCGTCGGCGTCATGGTGAAGCCGGGCGTTCCGGTCCCCGTCAGTTGCGCGGTCAGTTGATTGCTCGACGAGGATACGGTCAGCGTTCCAGTCCGCGCCCCCAGCGCCGTCGGCGTAAACGTCACCACAATCAGGCAACTTGCCCCGCCCGCCACTGGGCCTTGGCAGCCGTTCGACACGATGTTGAAGTCTCCCGTGACCGTCGCCCCGGAAATCTGGTAGGCAAAGCTCGAGTTGTTCGTCCAGGTAAACGTCTGCGGCGGACTGGTAAAGCCGATTGCCTCCGACCCGAAGTCCTGGGTCGTCGGGTTCAGCGTCGGCTGGCCGCCCTCATCGGTCAGCTCGAACAGCATGTACTCCAGCAACTTCTCCTGCGGAGACATCCCGGCGACGAGACCGTTCAACGAGGCGCATTCGGTGGGAAAAGACATCGAGGGATTACTGGTGATCAGATTCTCTACGTGGTACTCGTTGAATAGGACGCGACCGCATTGCTGGCCAACCGGAGCATTGATCGGCGTATCGAAGACGAATTGCATCACCGGGTTGCCGGCGGACGGATCGTTGAGGGCTAGCCAGGACTGCGTCGGCGCGATCACTCCATTGGTGTCCTGCCTGAGCGTGTCGAGCGTCATCTGCCCCGGGGTCGTCGTGGCACCGACGTTCTGCAGCCAGGTTTGGAGCGTCTGTCCCGCCGCGAAACTCGTGTCAACCGTAGCGATGCCCGAGTTGCCACCATCTGGCTCCGCCTGGCCTACGTTCCAGTTGGCCACGCTGTTGAAGGGCGGGTTCTGATACATCCAGTCGTAACTGTAGTGACTGGAATAGACGCGCCCCCCGGAGTTGGCAAACGTGATCAAGTTGGCGAGTTGCTGCGCCGGCTGGCTGTACTGCCCTGCTTCGCAGGGAAGCATCAACACATCGTAGGAGTTGAGGACGGAAGAGGTGCCCATCAGCACGTTCTCCGACTGCGTGTTCGAGTCAATCTCAGCCCCAGGTCCGTGGCTTCCTGTGTATAGGTTGATTCGGCCCGCGCCGGTGGGATCGGTGAACTCCGAATCATTGATGCCAACCTTGCGCAGCACGCACTCCACCTGGTCGACCGAACCCGTCGCGATGGCGATCTTGGGGATGTCACCCTGGTTCCGGTTCTGCGGCATCACCACGAGACTCGCCGGCAACGCCGTGTTCTGGCACGCCGTCGTTGCCGGAATCACCATTTGCCGCCGCCACCGGCCGGACACGATCACCAATGGAATATTCACCCCAACCGGCACATCGTCGATGGTGAAAGTGCCGTCCACATTCGACTCGGTGCCAACCAGCGGAGATCCCGACGGCGGCGCTCCCACCACCGGACAGCTTACCCCCGCCGTAAATTGCGCCACCGGCGCATTCGGGATGTAAACTGTCACGTTCGGCAGCGGATCTGTGCCGTTCGGCGCGTACACCACCCCGCTTATCGATGTACTCGTATTGCCGGGACAGGTCTGCTGCTGGCACTGCAACCCGACGCAGGTCTGGCCGACAGCCGCCGCCGGGGCGAGCCCGAGGCCAAACATTACCAACAGAACGGAAAAGGGCCGCATAATGTGCCTGCCAACAGATACACCAGACCTGATACCATGCGCAAGAGTTTACAGGGAATCATTGGTAACGCGTCTTCCCACGCAGGTCGCTCTGGGGAAATCGGTTACCGCCCACATCCGGCTCCGGTAATTTCGTAACCCCGGTGCGAAAGGCAGGCTCTTGGGCAATCCCTGATGATACTCTGGCGCACGAGGATGCTGAGCGCTTTCGAGGATGCTGAGCGCTTTTTCGTTAAGGGCACGGATTTGTAGCCTGTCCTGAGCGAAGTCGAAGGATGCCGTAAACGCCGCATAATCATCGCGGCTTCAGCCGCTGAGGTCATTGTTTGCGGCCCGAGATGACTTTTTCAGCAGCCTCGCACGTCGCTGGTAGATAAGTTTCTGCCGCTCTAGCGAAGTTGCAGAGAAGTAGGAGAGATGATGAAAGGCTTGTCGCCCCGGGAAGAAGAAAAGAAAACCCAGCCTCCTCGTAAACCTTTGTGCCCCAGCCAACGGCCCAGCCTCCTCGCCGGCCGCCGCCGATCGATCGCAAGGATTTGTGTGCCCTGTGTGCTCTGCGTGCTCTGCGTGCTCCTGCTGGCCGCCTGCGCCCCGCCGCCGGCGCGCGCGCAATCCCTGCCCACCGTAAGTCGCGTCGGCGACCTGCAGCTCGGAGGCGGCTTCGTCTTCGCCCATTCCGGCTATAACTTCACCCCCATCCATCTCCTCGGCGAAGCCGCCTACACCGACTTCGCCATCCGCCCCCATTGGGGAGGCGAATTCAACTTCCACCGTGTCACTGCGTCCCAGGATTCCACCGTCCGCGAGACCACCTTTGAAGTCGGTCCGCGCATCTTCGTCACCCGCTGGCGCTTCACCCCCTACGCCAAGGTCCTCTACGGCCGCGGCGTCTACAACTTCTCCAACAACATGGCCAACATCGCATACAACATCTACACCTACGGCGGCGGGGCCGATTTCCGCGTCCTGCCCTGGCTCAATCTGCGCGGCGACTACGAATACCAGAACTGGGCCGGATTCCCCCTCGGCACCCTGCACCCCAGCGTCATCACCATCGGCGCCGCCTACCACTTCCCCCTAGGCAATCTCCCCTGACGGCCCCGCGAGCCCCATCCGCTGATAGCCGTTTCCTGCCGGGTAGTGTCCTAATTTGAAATTAAGACACCACCCGCTGCCGGTGGTTAGTTGCTAGCTGGATAGCTGTCAGCTGATAGCTGACAGCCGTTTGTTGTTAGCTCATAGCTGGATAGCTCACAGCTGATAGCTCATTAATTGAAAAGCCCTGCCACACCCCTCACCCAGCCGCCGCCGCCCAAGGATCCAAAAAAGTCCGTTTGCTGGTTGTTGGCTGATAGCTGATAGCTGATAGCTGACAGCCGATCGCTCACTAACGAAAAACCCTGCCACCTCCCTCACCTCGGCCGCCGCCGCCCAGACGTCCGCGACCCCCGCCGCCCAAACGCCCCCAGAAATCTTGTCAAGCCCCTCACTCTGTGCATAAGCCGTCCATGTCGCACCATCCAGACAAGATCAAATTTCCGCCAAAATGGCAGATGAGTTTTGGTCAATTCGCTATACTTAACGTAGTGGAATTAAATTGAAAAGACCCGGCGTCCAAGCCGGGTCTTTGCAGTTAAAGGAGTCTCCCTCGCCAGCCTCTAGCTTCCTCACTAAGAGCTAGCAGCTACTGGCTAGTAGCTCTGATTTGTTCGCTCCAAACCTTGTTAACCAGAAAGGGACTCCCCCATCACTAACATCATTTGTTTGCAACAAAACTCCGGATCATTCCGGGAAAATTGGACGCCGCGCCGAGGACCTTCTGGTTTGTCATGGCGGACCTTCCAGCTTGTCATTCTGAGCGGAGAGCCGGGGTCCCCGACCAGCTTGCTGGCTGGGGTGGTAGCGAAGAGTCCCTGTATTTGTCTTGCGCACTCGGCCTCTGTCGCTCCGCGAACTCGTTTGCTTCACCAAGCCGTGTTAACTCGAAAGGGACTCCCCTATAGCTAACAGCCTTTGTTTACAACAAAACATCGAATCATTCTTGGGAAAAAATGGACATTATCGCGAACCGAGCGTCACCGCGACCGCCTGCAAATTCGCCGACGACGCGGCAATCCGTATGCTTCCCGCCTTGGCCGTCGTTTGCACCACCGCCAGGCACAGCCCGTTGAATGCCTGGCAACGGTTCGCCTTGTAACTGTCGTGGCTCTGCGAATTCCCATTGTCCACGCCAACCGGTTTTCAGTTCGCCGGGTCGGGCGCATCCCTTCCGGAAAGCAAATCCATCAAAACACGTGTTTGACAAAATCAAACCTGTGTTTCATACTGATGTTTGAATATGAACAACGCCCGCCCTCAACTCAAACTCAAGCCGCTCAAACGCAGGCGCCGGCCGGCAATCTCCGAGCCCACTCGCGACAAGCTGCTCGACGTTGCCGGGCGGATCTTCGCCGACCGGGGCTATCGCGCCGCCACCATCCGCGAGATCTGCATCGCCGCCCGCGCCAACGTCGCCGCGGTCAACTATCACTTCGGCGACAAGCTGGGCCTCTACACCATGGTCGTGCAGCAATCCATGCAGGCCGCCGAGTTGGAGGGCATTCGCTCCGCCCTCGACCAGCTCGCGCCTCCCGAAGACATCCTGCGGGCGGTCATTCGCGCACGCCTCAACAGCATCTGCCGGCGCGATCGGCCCGACTGGCACTTTCGCATCCTGGTCCACGAACTCGCCCAGCCCACCCCCGCGCTGCGCCGGCTCATCAGCAAGATTGGCCGCCCGCTCTTTCAACGCCTGCTGGAACTGATTGGTGGAATGATCGGCTTGCCTCCCGACGACGACAAGACCCGGTTTTGCGCCTTCAGCGTTATGGGGCAGATCCTGGTCTTCGTCCTGGCCAACCCTCTGCTGGAGGCTGTCTGGCCCGACCTGAAGATGACCCCGGAGCAGCTGGATCGCATCGCCTACCACATCGCAGACTTTTCTCTTTCCTATATCCGCCAA
>Ga0224555_1004931_pt1 | contig 11760 bp, 11 predicted proteins | sample 714S23034metaG_FD_180687 | JGI IMG/M metagenome (GOLD analysis project Ga0224555, IMG submission 180687) | Peat soil microbial communities from Stordalen Mire, Sweden - 717 S2 30-34 | ecosystem: Environmental > Terrestrial > Soil > Wetlands > Peat | place: Sweden: Norrbotten County, Stordalen...
TCTTCTTCCCGTATCTCTCGAACCCGCTCAGCGCCGCCAACGTCTGCTGTCTCACTCGCCTTTTGCCTCCACTAACCCAGGTTACCCCATGGGCTGGGCTTCGGGAAGTTCTTCAGAGGTTCCCTAGCTTGCTCACCTATAATTTTGGATATCTTGTCATTACGCCGAACTCGGCAGACGGCCTGAAAGTTGACCAAATGGAAATTGATCTTGGAACACTACGTCTTGATGCCCGGCTCTTAATAAAACGGCTACAAAATGACCTAAACGACGACTGGTTCCCTGACCCGATTAAATACGCGGATCTGCTCGCGGGCGACGCCCTAGCAACTCAGATAAGCCAGAACTTCGAAGCAAATCAAGGAGAATATAGGCCGTCCAAGAGCACCCTATTTAACGTTCCAAAACCGAACTTCACATTGCGTTACGGCCTCGAAACCGGATTAGCGGATCGAGCACTGTATCACGGGTTGACGTCTTTCATCATCCCCTTCTTCGACCCTCTCATTCCATGGAATGTATTCAACCACCGATACAACAATATTCGCTCGGATACAAAACACACGTTCCGCCAAGGCACGACAGCCTGGCAGGATTTCATCGGTGCCACCAAAAGCGCGTTGACGCCGGGCGCCTGGCTGCTCTCAACTGACGTTGCCAACTGCTTCGAGCACATAGACGTAGCACAACTCAAAAAGCAATTGCTGGCGCTTCTTAGCAACGTCTCCGCGACCGCGCCAGAAAAGAGTTTGATCCGCGCGCACATAGACGTCCTCTTCGGCTGCATGCAAGCATGGTGTTACGACAGCGACCACGGGCTGCCTCAGAATCGCGATGCTTCCTCGTTTCTCGCCAACGTCTATTTTTTTCCTGTCGACCTCGGAATCAGCTCCCACGGTTTTGGTGACCGGTACTTCAGGTACATGGACGACATAAAGATCGTATGTCGCGACGAGTTTGAGGCGCGACGGGCGCTAAAGCTCCTGATTCTGGAGCTACGGAATATCGGCCTCTATTTGAATTCCAAAAAGACAATAATTACACCGGCAACCGACGAGGTGCGACTTAAGGATTGCCTTAACGACACATCAACGGAGTTGAATCAGCTCGACGAACTCTGGCGCACCAGATCCCACAGCGCGATAACGCGGGCGTTGCCACGACTCCGTGAACTCACCCTAAAGCTCATCAAAGAAGGAAAAACAGACGCCAGAGAGTTTCGCTTCTGTATTCATCGCCTGAAAAGTCTTGCCTTATCTAGCGACTTTTATGTCACACCCGAGTTCTTCCGTGAGCTCACAACCGCAATCATCGGTTGCATCGAGCAGTTCCCTGCCAGCGCAGACAAAGTTGCTGAATATCTGATAGCAGTCGAGACGACTACGTCCGATCTCGATAGGATCGCAGACTTCCTGCACAACAAGAACAGATGTCTATACAACTGGCAAAACTATTGGCTCTGGATGACCCTAATGTCAAAGCAATACGTCAATTTCGCGTTGGCGGCAATTGCAGAATCGCTTTTGTCCGAACCAGATGACACTCCACATAGAGCTGGCGCAACTTTGTATCTTGGGGCAGTAGGGAGCGATGCCGCCCATGAGCACATTGCGAGGAATTTCAGAGCAGTTAAGTCATTTCTCGGTCAGCAAAATGCCTTAATCGCTCTCCAATCAGTTCCATTCAGACCGTTAATCGAAACTCACGTCAGTCCGCACGTCAGGGCTGACCTAAAAGGCATCTACCGCGCCCTTCACAAAGGAGAGCGGCGCTATTTCAAGCACCCTGAGCGCCTTCGACTTCTTGAGTTCCCTGAACCGGAGATCGAATCGTGAGCGATCCTGGTCTTTGTTTCTTGGCACATGTTGGCGATCCGTTTTCCGTTGTGCCCCTACGCCTTATTCGATGTGATTCGAACGGCAGCGTTCGAGAGATTGGCGTTGAAGACTTTGGCAAGGAAACAATGCAAATTGTCAGTTACGACCTGCGGACGCTCATCGACGCGTGTCGCCTGTCAAATGTGAACCCGCCAGCGCTTCTGGTCGACATCGCGGACGCCCTCAGACTTCTCGGTGGAAGATCCCGGGCACAAGGCGGGGAGAAATTATGGGATTTTTGGGCGTTTGCATCCGCTGAGGACAGTCAACCTTACGATCCGCAGACGCTCAAGGCAATAGTAGAGGGCAAGGCGCCACCGCCTTCTGAAGATGCCAAATTGCTTGAAATGCTTATCGCCACCGCCAAAACAATCCATCACGTGTGGCGACGCGTTAGCGCTGGTCTTGTGGATCAACAGGAGGACAGGCGGTTCTTCACAATTGAAAGCCCGGTTCGCCGAATCTTTTCCCTACGTCAGCATGGAGGGCTGCTAATCAATCTTATCGAGATGCGAAATGTAATCGACCAAGCCACCAAGGAAAAATATACCGCGTTCCGTAGTCTCGCGTCTATGCTTGGCTTCAGTCCAGCGGGCCTTTCGTTCCGCAACATTGGCAATTTTCTGCAGAAGACAGATGCCGCTTATCTGTCAGAATATTCGTCGTCAGATCAACTCGAACAATACTTCAAGCTCGCTCGACAAAAATCGACCTTCGCGGATGCCTTCCTGACATTTATCAAGGCTGGCCGAACCCTTTCGGTGCTGAGGACCATTGACAGCAGCGCCGGTAGGCTTTATCCCACCTTCGAGTGCATCGGAACCGTCACCGCGCGAATCCTAGTTGCAGACCCACGACTGCAGCAACTTCCCAAACAGTTTCGATCCATTCTTTCTCCCGACGAGGGTCATTGCCTTTGGTATTTCGACTATGCGCAGTTCGAACCGGGCGTTCTCGCAGCGCTGATGGAGGACGCGATCTTCATCGACTTTTACGAATCTTCAGACGTCTACTCCGCGCTGAGCAAGGCGATATTCGGAAATGAGAGTCAGCGAGAGACATGCAAGATCATTTTTCTTGCCTATTGTTACGGAATGAGCGCGGAACGAATATCGGAAATTCTGGCGCGGGGTTCCATTGAACAAGAAAGGGATAGACTGACTGCTTCCATATCAACGTTCTTTAACGCCGTGCCCTCGTTGGCGTCTTACAGGCAGGAAATGCAGGAGCTGTTACTAAGGGAAGGCTACGTGTCAAGCGTCATGGGAAATCGCCGCTACCGGACGAACAACGGCCCACTTTCAGCAGTCGAGAAAAGGTGGGCGCTAAATCAGAGAATACAGGGCACCGCTTCCCTCATATTTAAACAGGCGATTATCGACCTCGCCGAAGCTTTTGGCCCTGAGAGCATTCTGTTGCCGATGCATGACGCTATCCTGATGCAGTTTGAGGAGCGGCGCGACCCTAAGAAGGAGGTGGAAGAAATAATGGTACGATCATTCCAAGAGTGGTGCCCGAATGTGAAGCCGCGGATAATCGCAGGTGACTTTGTAATCCATACAGCTTAAATGCCCCGAATCTTGTCAAGCCCTCACTCTCCCCACCAAAGTAATGCTCCCTCATTCCAAACCACTTCCCCGCCAAAATCCCCCAACAAACCTGGCAGACTTTATAGCTGAACTTGGTATCCTAATAATAGGGAGATAGAAAGAAAGAAGGCTGCCACCTCCGGCGGCCTTTCTCTTTGCACCCATGCCGAGCCACACCGAGTCCGATGCCAGACCCACCCGCCCGTGCCGAGTTCACGGCGACCCGCCACAGGCTACACGCTGCCGGCTCCTCCAACGTTGTCAAGTTTGTAAACATCGCTGCCAATTTCAAAACAAAGCACTTGCAACTTGTCCCCCTCCAGAAAACACAACATCCTGGAAAAAGGCGAACAGGAGACGAAGGCGATCAACGTTCCAAATCGTCCTTGCAACCTCTTTACCACCAGAGGTTTGCCACAGTCCCAAACACGTCTCCAGCAAGCCAAGCCGATTCAAAGACTTGCCACACACTCACCCCAGGGGGAGGGGCCCTCGATCCGCGACGACCGGAATCCGGAACACGACGCTCCAGGCTTTCTGCTCCCCGCCCCGAACTCCCATCTTCCCGGCTACCGCTGGCTCGTTTGCTATACTCAAACCTGCTGTCAATACACAGTTTCCAAGCAGGATCGCATGCCCAAACTCAAGACCCATCGGGGCGCCGCCAAGCGCTTCAAAAAGACCGGCACGGGCAAATTTATGCGCGGCCAGTCCAAAATGCGGCACATTCTGACGTCGAAGCAGACGAAAACCAAGCGCCACCTCGCCAAGAGCGTGCTGGTTTCCGACGCCGACCACAAGAAGGTCGCCCGCATGATCCCTTACGCCTGATCCTTCCGGGCCGCTCAAGCGAGCGGCTCCCTCGAACGCAAGCCGAGAGTGGATCAGACCAACCGAGCGAGTGAAGAGGCCCTCCCGCCTCCAGCCGCCTGACACGAACGCAAAGGAGAATCACGATGCCACGCGTCAAACGTGGAACCAAACGATCCGATCGCCGCAAGAAAATCCTGAAAAGGGCCAGCGGCTACTTCCTCACCAAATCCAAGCTCTACCAGGCAGCTCAGGAAGCCGTCGAGCGCGGCCTCAAGTTCGCCTACAGCGGACGCAAAGGCAAGAAGCGCCAGTACCGGTCGATCTGGATCGTGCGCATCAACGCCGCCGCCAAGATCAACGAGATCTCGTACTCGCAGCTCATCAGCGGCCTGAAGAAGGCCGGTGTCGAGCTGGACCGCAAGATCCTGGCCGACCTCGCCGTCAACGACGCGCCCGCCTTCACCGCCCTCTGCGGCCAGGCGAAAGCCGCGCTCAAGCCGGCCGCGGCGTAAGCCGTCCATGCATCGCGAGGCCTGCCCGCATATTCCTCCTCCCGCTCGCGCGCAGACCGCGTAAACTGGGTCTTCCACAAAAGCTCCTGCAATGCCCACGCCTGATCCAAACCCTGCCCAACGCAAGCCCGCCACCTACGCCGACGCCGGAGTCGACATCTCCGCCGGCGACCGCACCAAACAGCGCATCAAGTACCTCGCCCAGCGCACCTTCACGCGCAACGTGCTCGGTGAGATCGGCGGATTCGGCGGCCTCTTCAAGCTCGACGGCAAGTATCAGGAACCGGTGCTGGTCTCCTCGGCCGATGGCGTCGGCACCAAGCTCAAGCTCGCCTTCCAGCTCGGCATCCACCACACCGTCGGCGCCGACCTGGTCAACCACTGCGTCAACGACATCGCCGTCCAGGGCGCGACGCCGCTTTTCTTCCTCGACTACCTCGCGACCGGCCGCCTCGACGGCGAGATTGCCGAGAAGGTCGTCTCCGGCCTGTCCGATGCGTGCCGAGCGAACGGCTGCGCGCTGATCGGTGGCGAGACGGCGCAGATGCCCGGCTTCTACGCCGACGGCGAATACGACCTGGCTGGCTTCATCGTCGGCGTCGTCGAGCGCGCAAAGCTGATCACCGGCGCGAAGATTCGCGTGGGCGATGTTCTCCTGGGGTTTCCTTCGACCGGCCTGCACACCAACGGCTACTCGCTGGCCCGCAAGCTGTTCTTTGAGGTAGCGAAGTACAAGCCCGAGCAATACGTGAACGCGCTCAAAGAAAAGGCCGGCGCCGCGCTGATGAAGACCCACCGCAGCTACCTGAGCCTGATGAAGAAGCTCACCGCCAGCGACTACGCGGCCGGGTTCGCGCACATCACCGGCGGCGGCATTACAGAAAACCTGCCGCGTATCCTGCCGAAGACGCTCTCCGCCCACGTTGAGCTCGGCAGCTGGCCGGTGCTGCCCATCTTCGAGCACCTGCAGCAGCTCGGCAACGTCGCGCAGGACGAGATGCTGCGCACCTTCAACATGGGCATCGGTCTGATCGCCGTCGTTCCCGCCGAGCGCTTCAAACGCTGCAAGTCGATGCTCGACCGCAGCGGGGAGAAGAGCTACGTCATCGGCCGCATCGTGAAGGGCGACCGCAAAGTGATCTACGCCTGATGCACAACCTGGGTGTTCTGCTCTCGGGTCGTGGGTCGAACTTTCTTGCTATCGCTGAGGCTATCGAGCAGGGGAACATTCCCGATGCGCGCATCGGCGTTGTCATCTCGAATCTGGCTGACGCTCCTGGGCTTGAGGCGGCTCGCCAGCGCGGACTGACTGCCATCGCCATCGAAGCTCGGGGACGGAAGCGCGCCGAGCACGATCAGGAAATTGTCGCCACACTGAAGTCGCATGAGGTCGAGCTGGTTTGCCTCGCGGGCTACATGCGGTTGCTCTCGCCCGGATTTGTCCAGGCTTTCTCGGGCCGCATCCTCAACATCCATCCCTCGCTGCTGCCGGCGTTTCCAGGGCTCGATGCGCAGATGCAGGCCTTTGAATACGGAGTCCAGGTCACGGGCTGCACCGTGCATTTTGTCGACGAGCAACTCGACCACGGCGCGATCATTTTGCAGCGGTCCGTCCCAGTCCTGTCTGGAGACGATCCGCATGCGGTGGCGGCGCGGATTCTTGAGCAGGAGCACGTTGCGTATGCTGAAGCGATTGCTCGGGTGCTATCGGGGAAGTATGAGATTGTTGGGCGCCGCTATCTGCCGAAGAAATAGAGACTAGCCCTCCAGTCGCCGAAGGGCTCTTGTCACCGAATTCTCCACTGGCGCCATCTTCAAAAGCAGCGCCGTAGCGAGCATGAAGCGGAGATGCCACGCCAGCTCGATCGTGCATCGCGCAAACACGATCATGCTCGCATCAACGCATATTTGCTGCTGGTGGCACGAGTACCGATATACAAATAGGAAGAAAGAATTGCGCCTGCGAAAATCGCCCACAACCCGATCTTGCCCGCCAACGGCCGGCGCAGATAGATCAGGAAGAGCGGGAAACTCAGGGCCGGGAACACGTATGCCAGCACGGTGAGCACAGGTCTCCCAAGCCCGGCCCGCCATGGATCATCATGACGACCGCGAAACAGGAACAGGTTGCGCTACTGATTGCGGCGATGACGAGCAGTATCTTGCGCACGCTGCAGTTATACAACTAAAGGAAAGATGCCCGTTTCCCATCGCCAGGCCATCAGCCTCGCCGTTATCGGCTTCACGCTCTGGGTCCTCACCGACACGGCCATCAAGCTCGTCAATCAGTCCGGTCTGCCGTGGTACGAGACGCTTGCCTTCCTCGGCCTCTTCATGGCCGTCTTCATGTTCGCTCGCGGACTATTGCGGCGCGACCTCCAGGCTCTCAAGCCTCACCAGCTTCGGCCGCAGATCCTGCGCTCCGGCCTCGACCTCGGCAATAACATCAGCGTGATCATTGCCCTTCGGCACCTGACGCTGACGCTTTTCTACATCTTTATCTTTCTGGCGCCTATCGTCGTCGCCACGCTCTCGCCGCTCCTTCTCCACGAGCGCATGACGCTGAAGAAGGCTCTCGCCATCCTCGCCGGCTTCGCCGGAGTCGTCATCGCTGTTCATCCGTGGGGCGGCGCCCACGAGGCGGACTGGATCGGCTTCCTCGCCTGCATGGTCTGCGTCGCCTGCTTTTCAACGAACATCGTCTGGTCCCGCGTGCTCACCCAGACCGAAAACCCCGAGAGCCTCACGCTTTTCTCTGCGGGAGTGATGGTCCTGGTTGGCTTCGGCCTCATGCTGGGGCACGCCGCGCCGCTCACACCTCGGATTGCCGCGCTGCTGGTCGGCATGGGATTCCTTTGCGCCACCGGCAGCCTTTGTTTCTTCGTGGCGCTCAAAAACACGACCGCCGCCAACGTTTCGCAGTTCCACTACACGCAGTTGGTCACCGGCGCCTTGATGGCGTGGCTGGTCTGGCGCCAGATCCCGACGCTTTTCACGCTGACCGGCGCAGTGCTCATCATCGTCTCCGGCGTCTATATCGCCCTGCACGCTTCGCAGGACACGCACGCCTGGACGCACCCCACAACGGTTCCGGACTAGGAGGGCCGCACCTCAGCGCAGGTTCATAAACCCGCCATCCAACGGATAATTCGCGCCCGTCACGAAGCTCGACGCATCCGAGCACAGCCACACCGCGAGGCTCGCGACCTCATCGGGTTGGGCCATGCGACCAATCGGCTGCGCCTGACCGAGTTTCTCCATCATCTCCGCCTCGCGGCCTGGATAGTTCTTCGCCACAAAGCCATCGACGAACGGCGTGTGCACCCGCGCCGGCGAAATAGCATTGCACCGAATTCCGTCGCTCAGATAGTCGCGCGCCACCGAGTACGTGATCGCCAGCACCGCGCCCTTGCTGGTCGAATACGCAAAGCGGTCGGGCAATCCGGCCATCCCGGCGATCGAGGCCATATTCAGGATGACGCCACCGCCCTGCTGCTTCATGGGATCCAGCACCGCCCGAGTGCACAGATAAACTCCGCGCACGTTGATGCGCAGGATGCGGTCGAAATCCTCCTCGCTCGTACTGCCCGCCGTGCCCACGTGCGCGATCCCAGCGCAGTTCACCAGGATGTGTACCGGCCCGCGTCGAAAAACCGAATCGAACACGGCACGAACGCTACCCGAGTCGGACACGTCGCAAGCGAGGGCCTGCGCTGTCGCGCCCGAGTCCGCAAGGTCGCGCGCGGCCCCTGTCGCGCCGGCTTCGTTCTGGTCCACAATAAAGACCGCGGCGCCCTCGCGCGAAAACGCACGGGCAATCGCCAGCCCGATGCCGCTCGCGCCACCTGTAATAATGGCTGTCTTATCGCTCAGAACTCGTGGTGCCTGCATTGGCTCCTCACCTCAATCCCCGAAAATTGTAGTTCTCCGAGCGAAACAACCTGACCACAATGCGGGACAAACAATGCTGCCGGATCGTTATTCTCGAAGGATCAGAATCTCGTGACTGATCTCCGCATCTCCGGCGTCCAGGTGATCGATCTTCGCTTCCCTACTTCCGGGGAGAGAATTGGATCGGACGCCGTCAACAAGGACCCCGACTACTCGGCGGCCTACTGCATTCTGGAGACGAACCACGGTCCGCGCGGCTTCGGCCTCACCTTCACTCTGGGGCGCGGCACTGAACTTTGCTGCGAAGCGCTGCGCTACTTGTCCCGCTTTGTGATCGGCCGAACCCTCAGTTCGATCACCGACGACTTCTGCGCTTTCAGCCGCGAGCTGACTGGCGACACGCAGTTCCGCTGGCTGGGACCGGAAAAAGGCGTGATCCATCTGGCAACGGCCGCGCTGATCAATGCCGTGTGGGACCTGTACGCGCGCGTCGAGGGCAAGCCGCTCTGGAAGCTACTCGCGGACATGGAGCCGGAACGCATCGCCTCCGTTGTCGACTTCCACTACATCAGCGACGCTCTGCGACGAGAGGAAGCGATCGCTCTGCTCACGGACCGGCGCCGTGATCAGGCCACCCGTCTGGAGCATCTCGGCAGCCAAGGCCTTCCCGCGTACACCACATCCGTCGGCTGGATCGGATTCAGCGACGAAAAGATCGTCCGTCTGTGCGACGAAGCGCTCGCCGAGGGATGGACGCACTTCAAGCTGAAAGTCGGCGGCGATCCGGCGGACGACCATCGCCGCGCAGGCCTGGTGCGCTCTAAAATCGGGCCGTCGAATCGCCTGATGATGGATGCCAATCAGAAGTGGGATGTCGATGAGGCGATCCAGCGTACGCGCGAACTGCAGCCGTTCAATCCGTGGTGGATGGAGGAGCCCACCAGCCCGGACGACGTGCTCGGACATGCGCGCATCCGTCGCGAAGTTCCCGGCGTTCGCATCGCGACGGGCGAACATTGCCAGAACCGCGTGATGTTCAAGCAGTTCATGCAGGCGCAGGCAATCGACGTGTGCCAGATCGACAGCTGCCGCCTGGCCGGAGTCAACGAGAACATCGCCGTGATTCTTCTCGCCGCAAAATTTGGCGTTCCCGTCTGCCCGCATGCCGGCGGCGTAGGCTTGTGCGAATACGTACAACACCTTGCAGCTTTCGATTATCTCTGTGTCTCCGGAACGCTGGAGAACCGGGTCGTCGAATTCGTCGACCACCTGCACGAGCACTTTGTGGATCCGGTCCGCATTCGCCGCGGACACTACCTGCTTCCGACCCGGCCAGGCTACAGCATCGAAATTTACCCTGAGACTCTGCGCGACTACAGCTATCCCGATGGCCGCGTTTGGAGAAGCGCATGAAACTGGTCAGCTTCGAATTCTTTTCCGAGCGCGCGCCACGTCCCGGACTGCTTCTCGACGATGCGATCCTCGACCTGACTCCGCTCGGCGTGCCGGATACAACCAGCGCCATCGCCGTAGGCACCACCGCTCTGCGCCAGGCGATGGAGATGCCGGGCACATCGCTCATCTCGCTTTCCGCGGTACATCTGCTGGCTCCGATTCCTCGTCCTTCGCGCATCTTCTGTGTCGGGCTCAACTATCGCGACCACGCTGTCGAGTCGAAGATGGAGATCCCGAAGGTTCCCACCATTTTTCTCAAGCTCCCTTCGGCCGTCATCGGACCGAACGAGCCGGTGCGCATTCCCGCGCTCACCCAACAGCCTGACTACGAGGTCGAATTGGCCATCGTGATTGGCAAAGCGGGCCGCAACATCGCGAAAGAGAACTGGAAGGACTACGTCTTTGGTTACACGATTCTCAACGACGTGAGCGCGCGCGATGTGCAACTGGCCACGTCGCAGTGGACGCTCGGCAAGAGCTTCGACACTTTTTGCCCCCTCGGCCCTGCCATCGTGACGCAGGACGAAATCGCCGATCCGCATAACCTCGATATTCGGCTTTCCATTGGTGGCGAAGTGCTGCAGGACTCGAACACGCGGGAGCTCATCTTCAAGACGCCGGATCTGATCGGCTATATCTCTTCCGTCACGGCACTCCAGCCGGGCGATATCATCAGCACCGGCACCCCCGCCGGAGTCGGCCTCGGACGTAGTCCGCATCGCTGGCTACAGCCTGGAGAAACGATGATCGCCGCGGTGGAGGGGCTCGGCCAACTCATCAATCCAGTCGTCGCCGGCGACTGATTGTCACCGTTCTGTCCCGACAGAGATCGCACTCCGAGCGCCAACTACCAATGCCTCTCCGGTGGTGGTCCGGCAACCCGCACGGATCAGTGGGCCAGCGCATTGGCCGCGTTGGCCTCAAGGATCCATGCGGCGGTGGTGCTGATGGTGTATTCGTTCTCAAACCACAGGAACCCGAAGTCGTCGATGCACTCCGGGAAGTCCGGTTTGATGATGATGTAGCCGGGGATCATTCCCCCAGGGATGAACGTGTTGTCGGCACCGGCTCGCGCTCATCGTAATCGGCAAGTTCCTCGCCTGGACCGCCGTCGTTTGGCTTTTCCATTACCCGCTCCGAACCGCGATCGTCGTCGGTACCGGACTAACACTGATGGACGAGCTCTCCTTCGTCCTCATTCAGGCGCTATCGTCCGCGATGGTTCGCGACGACGTATTCAGCGCCGTCACCGCCGCATCGCTCCTGTCCAACCTCATCGACGTGTTTCTAACTCGTGCTGCATTTCGCTGGGCCGATCGCAAGAACCGCACGCGACTGAACCTGCTTCCGGGAATGCTCTCCGGGCGCAACCGGACGACCGGCCAGGAATCCGCTCCGCAGCACCTGCCCGCTGACGATCCCGCTCCGATTCTGCGCGTGGGTCGTGGAACATCGAACGCGGCCCCAATCTCGACCGATGGCCAGCCGATCTCCTCCTGCTAGTTGACTGTAATCGTGAAAGCCTGCGTGCTGGCGACTCCGTCCGTGTTTTTGAAGGTTGCCGTGTACACATTGCTCCCCGTTGTCAGCGGAACAGCGTCGATCTCCCGCGATGTGGATGTG
>Ga0224555_1004932_pt1 | contig 11758 bp, 11 predicted proteins | sample 714S23034metaG_FD_180687 | JGI IMG/M metagenome (GOLD analysis project Ga0224555, IMG submission 180687) | Peat soil microbial communities from Stordalen Mire, Sweden - 717 S2 30-34 | ecosystem: Environmental > Terrestrial > Soil > Wetlands > Peat | place: Sweden: Norrbotten County, Stordalen...
CCCAAAAAATCGTACCTTATTCTTCATGACCGGTTCCTCTCCGCTTGTGGCTCTGAACTGTGAGCCTGCTTGGCTCACAGATTAACCCACGGTCAGCGCATTGGACCGGTCACTCCATTTTGACTAGAAGATGGCTTGTATCTTTTGATTGAGGCCACTTCCAACCAGGTTAATCACCGTGGTGGCTACACTGGCATGCAGCCTGAGAATTTTTACCGGCGCGTTGTCGATATTGCGTACTTGGCTTCAGGAAGGCACTTCCATCTCTCATCTCTCTTTCTACATAAGATGCTTCAGCCCGACTTGCCCGGGATATTCAGGCAACTGAAGGCCAGAGGCCTTACCCTTTCGCTTGATACCAATGACGATCCCGAAAATCGCTGGGCGGCGCTGCATGACCTGTTGAGCATTGTAGACATCTTCCTTCCCAATGAGGACGAGGCCTGCCGCATAACCGGCAAGAGCGATGTAGAAGGCGCCATCGAAGCCCTGGCGAAGCAGGTTCCGCTTGTTGCCGTCAAATGCGGAAAACGGGGATCAATCGTGCAAACGGGAAGCCGGCGATGGGAGGTTCCCGCGCAATGTGTCATTCCTGTTGATACTATTGGTGCGGGCGATAGCTTCGATGCCGGCTTCCTCTCCGCATATCTCCGGGGTGAAGCACCCGACGCTTGCGCGACATTCGGCAATCGAGCTGCAGCACTCTCTACCCTTTGCCCAGGCGGCACAGAGGCATTTCGCGATTCTATGCTGGTGCGAGATCTTCTTGCCCAGGCCGACCGAACGGGAGCAGGCGATCAATCCGCCTCGCAGTCAATTTAGCAAGCGCCGGCATAACCAGGCGCGCGTTGCTCCATCTTCTGCATCGTACGCCTTCCCGTTTTTTGCATTGCAACGCGTTGGATGGAAAATCGATGCCCATGAAAGGTAAACTGTCCGTACGACTCCATGCACGAATGCTGAAACTGCACAAAATTGAGCGTAAAGAAAGGCGCAATGCAATGATCTACCGGTCTTCTGAAGCAAGCGCGAAACCGCTGGTTTCGCCTGTCGTCCGTCCACTTCTGCCGATCTTTTTCATGCTCCTGGCCGCGCACAGCGGCATGGCCCAGATGCCGGGTCAGGAAAGGCCCGGCTTGGCGCCCGTTGCGGCGCAAAGGTCCGAGCATGGAATGCGCGCGACCGTGGGTTCCGAGGCGCTCGAGATTACAGTGTGCGGCGACGCGGTGATTCACGTGGTGGCCAAGCCCGACGCAACGGCGCAGGCCGGGCAGAAGCCCTGGATGCTGGATGCCAGCCAATCCTGCGCGGGCGCTCCCTTTCAATTCACGCAAGATGCCGACTCGGCAACGATCAAGACGGACAAGATCGAGGTGAGCTTGAATCTTGAGCGCGGCAATCTTTCCTTCCGTACGGTGACCGGAGACGCACTGCTGCGTGAAGGAGACGCCATACCCCGCACTTATGAGCCAATGCAGGTCAACGGCGAGAGCACCTACCGGATTACGGACCGCTTTTCTCCTCCGCCCACCGAGGCATTCTTCGGGCTGGGGCAGCACCAGAGCGGAATGTTCAACTATCGCGGCGCAACCGTCGAATTGGGCCAGAACAACACGGACGTGGCGATTCCCCTGCTGGTCTCAAGCCGCGGCTACGCGCTGATGTGGAATACGGCTGCGCTGACCTACGTGGACAATCGCTTTCCGCTGGATCTGACGTTCAGCTCCATCGCCGGTAAATCGGTCGATTACTACTTTCTGTACGGTCCGGAGATGGATGCGATCCTCCACGCATACCGCAGCCTCACCGGCCACGCGCCGATGCTGCCCAAGTGGGCCTACGGCTTCTTCCAGTCCAAGGACCGCTACGTCTCGCTCGACGAAATCGCTGGCATCGCGCAGCGCTATCGCGCGGAGCACATTCCGCTGGACGCGATGGTGCAGGATTGGTTCTGGTGGAAGACCGAGGGCGATCCGGAATTCAATGACAACTTCCATGATGTGGCGAACGATCTGGAAAGCCTGCATAAAGAGAATGTGCATACCATGATCTCCGTCTGGGGCCTGCTCGATCCGAAATCCGAAACCTACAAGACGCTGGATGCGCAAAAACTGCTGATTCCCGGCGCGCATGTCTATGATCCGAGCAACGCCGAGGGCCGCGACATTTATTGGAACCGGCTGCCCGGCAAACTGCTGGCGCAGGGATGGGACGCCTTCTGGCTGGATAGCGCCGAACCGGAGGAGTTCTGGCCGCACATGGGCGACGCCATCCTGCGCAATAAGCAGTTGGCCATCGGCAACGGAGCCGAGTACACCAACGTCTTCCCGCTGCTGCATACCATCGCGGTGCAGGATCATTGGAAGGCTGAAAACGCAAGCAAGCGCGTCTTTCTGCTGACCCGCTCGGCCTTTCTCGGCCAGCAGCGGGTCGGCGCAACTGTGTGGTCGGGTGATGTCTACAGCAGCTATTGGGGACTCTCGCATCAGGTGGCTGCCGGGTTGAACTTCGCGCTCAGCGGTTATCCGTATTGGACCACTGACATCGGCGGCTACTGGCCGGCCTTCCCCGGCGCTATCGAGCAGCCCGCCTACCAGGAACTCTACGCGCGCTGGTTCGAGTTCGGAACCTTCTGCCCCATCTTCCGCACGCACGGCCACAGGCCCCACAACGAGCTTTGGACGTACGACAAGGTCGAGCCGACGCTTATCCGCTACGACAAGCTCCGCTATCGCCTCATGCCGTATATCTACTCGCTGGCTTGGAAGGTCACGAGCGAGGATTACACCATCCAGCGCCCGCTGGTGATGGATTGGCGCACCGACGAAAATACCTGGAATATTGGCGACCAGTTTATGTTTGGCCCCGCCCTGCTGGTTAATCCGGTTCTGAAAGCCAACGCCACGCATCGCAGTGTCTATCTGCCCGCTTCGCCCAAGTGGTACGACTTCTGGACCGGGGCGGCGGTGCAAGGCGGACAGGAGATCGATGCGGAAGCGCCGCTGGACCGTATGCCGCTCTATGTGCGCGCCGGGGCAATTCTGCCCATGGGTCCGGAGATTGAATACGCCGCGCAAAACCCCGGCGGTCCCATCGAACTGCGCATCTATCGCGGAGCGGATGGCCAATTCGATCTCTACGAGGATGCGGGGGACGGCTACGAGTACGAGAAGGGCCAGCACACCGTGATTCCCATTCGCTGGAACGAGAGCGCCGGCCTGTTGACGATCGGCGGACGCGAAGGTTCCTTCCCAGGGATGGTTGAAAAGCGCGCATTCCGCATCGTTGTGGTTAAAAGCGGCCACGGAATTGGCGGCGAGATGACGGGCAAAGCCGACAGGGAGATTCCCTACGATGGCAAGGAGATCAAGTTGAACCTTCATTAGTATCCGGTCCAGAAGATTTATACACCGTGCCTCGCCAAAATTCCATCCGGGCGCAAAAAGGACTGGATTGTGAATTCGGACGCAGTTTGAGTACGGATTTTGGCGGGAGGAAAAGGGTGTCATGTGACCAGAAATCGTCATGAAGGCACAGAAATGTGGACGGCGATTGGTCGGCGGACGCACTTTTCCCACAGTTTATCTTGGACTTCGAAGCAAGATGTTGGCAGCAGCAACTCAGGCGGCCCGGTCGTAACGGTGATGCAAGCCGCCGAGCCTTGACATCGCTATAACGTTACTTCCCGCACCGCATTACTCGCTGCAACACGACCGGTCCAGCGTTGTGAAACCCGACCATGCTCCGCATGGGGATTAGGTAGGACACGCAACCCCAGAATGGATGCTGCACAGTAACCTTCGGTTACTGTGCGGGAACGCTTGCGGAATCAGCAGCCTACAGCCACTCGATGCGAAAAATGTGGCGTTCTCAGGTTCCTCTGCGGGAACCATCATGGAATCAATCGGCTAAGAAGAAAAGTCATTAAATATATGGTGTTTACAGGTTACTGATCGTTAACCATAAGAAAACAAGCGACTAAATAACAAAATCCATGAAACCCGTCTGATTTTTGTTTTCCACACGGAAGCAAAAAGTTACTGCGCGGTAACCTGTTGAAAATAAAGGGTCGATGCTTGACGGGCCTTTTTCGCGCTCACGCGCCGTACCCTCCGCTCCGGCATCCGTAAAGGCTCTCCGCTACGCTCCGCCCGCTGCGGCGGCGCTGGCGCGGCCTTGACTGATGCCTCCGCTGCGGGTGTTTTTCAGCAATGAAAAGAATGTCTTCTTTTCATGTTCCACATGACCAGGGCGACGACTCCCGGCCATCGGCGGCGGCAGTGGGGTCAGCGGCGCGATACTCAGCGGTAGGCTTCAGAGCGATGCAGGACGGAGTGAACGAGGATGGTTCCGGGCGGCTCTTCGTTGAAGCGGACGCGGTAGTCGCCGACGCGGAGGCGGAGTTCGCCGGAATCTCCTTGCAGTTTTTTTGATGTCGCCCTCGCCGGTGCGGGCGAAGCGATCCAGCGCGGCGAGGATGCGCATGGCAGTCTCGCGGTCGATGTGGCGCACGTCCGTCTTGGCTTGCGGGGTGATGACGATCTTTTTCAAGCGGCTTCCTGGCTGTGGCGGAGTTCTTCGGCGGAGATGCCGAAGTCAGCAAGCAGAGCCTCAAAGGGAATGCCCTGGCCGGGATGCTCGGCCATCCATGCTTTGGAGGCGGCGACGGCTTCGCGCTCGGCGTCGGTTTCCGGCTCGTCGTCGATGGGTGCGTTGGCAATGGCGCGGGAGACGGGATCGAGCATGGTCTCCATCACGGTGACGACGGCAAAAATCTGTCCGGGAGCCATGCGCTCAATCAGTTCGTGGGCTTGCTGTTTGGTCTGGGCGTAAGCCATCGGGAATCCTCTCAACTACTCTGCGCTGCTACGAGAAATTTATCAATGGTCGTCAGCAAGGCGCGTTGCTCATAGAGCGGCAGCGTCTCGATCTGTTCAATGCGGCGCTGTACCTTGAGACTGGGCGACTTGCTGGCAGGTCTCTTCGCCTGCGGGTGAAGCAAGTCATCCGTGGACACATCAAGGGCCAGAGCAAAGCGAATCGCCATCTCTGCCGAGAATAGGTGTCGATCTGTCTCGTAGGCCGAGATCAAAACCTGAGTGATTCCGACTTTTTCGGCAAACTCAATCTGCGTAAATCCCCCTTGCTTACGCAGACGGGCGAGGCGCTGACCGAGGGTCTCGCCGCCGAGGTCGAGGGGCGGTTTGCTAACAGAAGGTCTCTTCGACATACCAGCAGTGTATAACGTATTTCTAGTAATCCTTGACATGATACTGCGTAAGGTAGTATTTCTGAATACAATTAAAAACGCAGAAACCGCTTGACAGGGTTTTTGCAAGAGGCGGTCGAAATGCCCTATGTTCCCCAGGACGTGAAGGAGCGGATCAAGCGCGAGGTGTCGATCCAGCGGCTTGCGGAGGCGCGGGGGATCAAGCTGACGCGCAGCGGCAAGGAGCTTATCGGCCTGTGCCCGTTCCACGACGACCACAGCCCCAGCCTGAATATCGACCCGGCGAAGAATGTCTGGAGTTGCAAGGGCGCTTGCGGCGAGGGCGAGGAGCTGATGAACCGCTGCCTTGTTCTCGCGGTGAACGAGGACCGGGAGCAGACCCAGGCCATCCACCAAAAGCAGCGCGAGGCGCAGACGCTCGAAGGCTTGAAGGCACGGACGCGGCGGAACAAGATCGTGCGCCTGCACCGCAACGCGCAACGGTTGTTGCGCCCGGTCGATGTGGTGATCGAGTGCCTGAAAGAGCGGCGCTTCCCGGACGCGATGACGCGGACCAGGCGCGACCACATGAAGTTTTTAACGCTGATCCAGGCGATCACGCTGCTGCATCAGCATCAGCGCGAGATCAAAACCAGCGTCGAGGAGGACGTGCGGCTGGAGTACATCGAGGCAACCGAGGCCGACGTGAAACTGGCGTGGGAGCTTGCCAGCAATGTGGGCCGATGAAACGGTCAAGTTCAAGCTCATCGTAGTCGACGTTTGCAATGGCGGCTCGACCATCTACGAAAGCAAGACTCTGTTTGTAAACTTCTGAGGTGAGTTCAATGAGATTGTTTGTTTGTGGTCTTCTGCTCCTGATTTCTTCGGCGAATGCCATTGCACTGCAAAAGGAAAGTACAATGGGCGGCTTAACTCTCGCGATTAAGGAAGTGAAGCCTTCTGGAGTGGTTACAGTTGAACTGAATAACTCTTCACAAAAGCCAATCAGGATATGGGGCGAAGCGAATAGCTGGGGTGCCGCGCATTGGCGGGTCTTGCTTATCAGGAATGGGCGGCTCAATACCTTCTTTGAGAATCCCGACCGAATGTTCATGCGGAATGGACCGGGGTTCAATGAAATCGCTGTTGGAGGGCATTTTGAGCGCAAACTGGATATTGTGGGAGAGGGATGGCGTGGACCGGACGTGCAGAAAATCAGATTTGTGCGCGGTGACGTTCTCATCGTGATCTACGATGTTCCCAATCAATTCGCCTTTTCCGAAGCTCCCATCTCAGTTGCGGCAAGCAAGATGGGTGTTTGGTATGGCGTTGCAACGGCGATGATAGTAGTCCAGTGACTGTAGTTTGACAAAATACCATCCGGGCGTATTGAGGACAGGATTTTGCACACAAAGGCAGTTTGATGACCCGATGGGCAATATGCGCTCAGAGACTTCATCGATTAACGGCATTAACTACGGCAACTGGACCTACAACGCTGACGACGAGCTTTCGGCGGAGCGTTACGACGGCGACGGCAACGCGTGGAACTCCGGCGGCAATTACTTCGCCTACGACTCGGAGAACGAGTTGAAGTCGATGAATCGCGGCGCCGTCACACTGCTCTACGACGGCGACGGCAACCGCGTGGCCAAGACGGTGAACGGCGTCACGACGCGCTACCTGGTCGATGATTTCAACCCTACCGGATTGCCGCAGGTGGTCGAGGAGACGGTCAACAACGTGGTCCAGCGGCAGTACACGTATGGCTTGCAGCGCATCAGCGAGAATCAGGTCGTCGGCGACACATGGACGGTGAGCTTCTATGGGGTTGACGGCGCGGGCAGCGTTCGCCAACTGACAAACTCCGTTGGACAGGTAACCGACACTTACGAGTACGATGCCTTCGGCAACAAAGTCAGCTCGACTGGCTCAACGCCTAACAACTATCTCTATCGCGGCGAGCAGTACGACCCGGATTTAAGCTTGTACTATCTGCGGGCGCGCTACTACAACCCGGTCACAGGCCGCTTCCTCAGCGTGGACCCAGAGGCCGGCGAAGGCCAGAGGCGCTATGAGTACGCCGCCGCAGACCCGATCAACGGCATGGACCCCTCCGGCAATGAGGCCATGATGGAGTTCTTGCTGATCAATATGAGAGGGGTCACTTCTGTTTCATTCCCGAAATTGCCTCCATTCGGGTGCGGAATTGCGGGGGGTGAGGCGCTTTCTGAATGTGGTGCCCCCGGTCCCGGTGGCCCACCATCGCCGCCTCACAAGAAAGTAAAGGTGTGCTGGCGTTCGTTGCTAAAAGCAAGATTAAGTAATACCCTGCCGAATCCGGTGATAGGACATTACAAGCATACTTATATCGAAATCGACTCATCAGGCGGCGCACGAGATACCTGGGGTGTACTCGGAGTTGACCCCGATGGCAAGAACCAGGAAGTGCTAAAGAATGATCCTAGGAACAGTCCCTTTGGTGGCAGCGGATGTAAGGATGTTCCTTGCTCAGACAGCGTAGCGGCATATTTCGAAACGGCGTTGAATGCCACTGTATATCCGTATTCAAAGTGCCCTTCGTGCGACACAAACTACCGGAATTGGTGGTGGCGTCAACCCCCAGATGGGTTTAACAGCAATACCTACACCTACAACATGGTCTACAATTTCCTCTTTATTCCTCCGCCGCTTGATGTTATCGCTCCTGGATATCACTTCAGTAGTGCGTATTCAACGTATTTCTAACCCAATGGAAGGATTGCGCCATGCTGAGCCGCGTACTAGCTGTTTTGCAACTCGTAGTATTTCTCGTGCTATCATGCGCCTCGTACGGAGAGCCCGGCGGCACTTTCACAGTAGCGGGAACGACACTGCTGTTTAGGAACGAGACTCTTCGCCTCACAATCGGTCAGCAGGAAGTAATAGTGCCGAACCCTCCAGGCTCTATTGTGGAGGGTTCCGTTCCTATCCCGTCCTTGGCGTCTAGTGGTGTACGAGTTGCTGTCGAATTGGTGGTAACCGACAGACATCCAAGAGTGGAGTGCAAATCGCTCTCCGTCGCCTGTCCCGGGCAAGACGAGGAAGAAGTCAAATCCGTTGTAGGTGTGTATTCCTTGCACACTAAGTCATGGAAAGTATTTGGCGATTTCTGCCCTGATTACGTTAACTCAGTGGCATTATCACCGGACGGGACTAAGGTTGCATTTACATCCAAGTTGAAGAGTGGCAGTCAACACTGTTTTGATAATCCAACTGTATTGCAGATTCTTGACATTGCAACGGGTGGGTTCACAGCTGTTCCCTACCAAGCGGAATTGTTGATGAGCGACTCGCCGCTGGGTTGGTCGCCGGATGGACGATACCTCGTGGGTCAACTTGGTTCAATGGAGACGTCAACTCAGCAGGTCGTTTTGATTGAAATAGCGTCTGGAATCGGCAAGGTCATCGCTCGCGGAACAGCCCCATCTTGGTCACCTAATGGGAATTGGATTGCCTATATTGCTGGTGGGGCTGGGGGTCAGAAGTGCATGCTCATTCGCCCCGACGGAACTGATGTCAGAATGGTTCATACTTTAGCTAGGGATTCAGGTGATTACTCGATACTATACCGTTGTGCTGTTTGGTCGCCGGATAGCGGTAAACTCCTGTTTAACGAAATGAAAGCGGATGAGCCCAGCGTCCGGGTCACGATGCTGACTTTAGCCACCGGGAGGGTTATCACGAAATCTCGTGATGGACTGATTGTTTTTGGTTGGGGATGGGAATATAATCACCGATAGCCGCGTGGTGGTGACGGACACTTACGACGCTAACGGCAACGCGTGGAACTCCGGCGGAAACTACTTTGCCTACAACCCGGAGAACGAGTTGAAGTCGATGAATCGCGGCGCCGTCACACTGCTTTACGACGGCGACGGCAACCGCGTGGCCAAGACGGTGAACGGCATTACCACGCGCTACCTGGTCGATGATCTGAACCCGACCGGATTGCCGCAGGTGGTCGAGGAGACGGTCAACAACGTGGTCCAGCGGCAGTACACTTATGGGCTTCAACTCATCAGCGAGAATCAGATCGTCGGCGACACATGGACGGTGAGCTTCTATGGGGTTGACGGCGCGGGCAGCGTTCGCCAACTGATTAACTCCATAGGACAAGTGACCGACACTTACGAGTACGATGCCTTCGGCAACAAGATCAGCTCGACTGGCACAACGCCCAACAACTATCTCTACCGCGGCGAGCAGTACGACCCGGATTTGAGCTTGTACTATCTGCGGGCGCGCTATTACAACCCGGTCACGGGTCGCTTCCTGAGCGTGGACCCAGAGGCCGGCGAAGGCCAGCGGCGCTACGAGTACGCTGGTGCCGATCCTGTCAACGGCATGGACCCGACTGGCAATGAAGACATGATCGAGTGGGCGCTGCTGATTCATTATCCAAGCCGCATGTCATGGATTTCTGTACATTTCCCAGGATGGTGCGGCATTGCGGGGGGTGATTTTCTCGGTGAATGCAATGCCCCCGGTCCGGGTGCTCCGTCACCGCCTTCGCCGCCACCATGTTGCTTTGCGCGTTTGAAGTATAGGGCTGTATACGCAAAGATTCCGTACTTAGGAATTCCGGAGTTTGTTGGAGAACACTCATTTTGGTTTGTACAAGATCGCACTGGATTGCAGCATGTGATTGATGGTGGTCCGTCGGGTCCTAACGGTACAGGAAATCTAGTCGACTGGGATACACCTGGCACTGTGAGTAGACAATATCCACAAGACAATTCATCAGCGTGGACTTGGTGGGATAGCGGTACCGGCTCGGGTTTCCTCTGTACTCAGGTGGACCGTCTTATTAACGCCGCAGATACCTGGCCGCCATACCGGCTGCCGCCTTACAGTGGGCCATTCGGACCCAATAGCAACAGTTTTGCCCATGCTGTTGGCGTTGCTGCAAGTTTCAACCCATCAAAGCCTACAGATGCCGTAGCCTGGGACTATCCAATACCATATTGAGGCATGCTATGGACGACACTTGCACACGCAGATTGCACAGATGGCAAAGCCGAACGCCGCGCGCCCAGAACTATTGCCAGCACAGAAATGTCGGCTACGCTATCGCGAAGCACTACCTACGGGTAAGATTAATAACGGAACAAAGCGTTCGTTCTTTGGAGGTAGACGCGTGAAGAAATGGTCGCAGAGAAAGATTCTTGTCGTTATCTGCTCGTTGGTATTCGTAGTCGTAGCTCCTTTGATCTCTACGTTATGGTGGCAAAGCACTCACAACCTGCAGCCGTTGTCGGTGCCAATTTCGCTCAAGCATGGCGAATACACGTCGCCTTACTTCACAACAGATCTAAACAATGCTTACCAAATTCAATTGGATTGGGACCGATTTCCTGACGCACTTGCAGAGTTGGACTTGGATTGGAAGGTAGTGGACGATACCGGAATGACAGTTCAGCAAGGAACCTATAGCAGTCAAATACGTGGCGGCGACGGGGCGACGCTTGGGGAGTATAGGCCGAAGCGCGGCTTACGCCAGAGGATCATTCTGCGAATCCATCAGGACGTTGAAGGGTTTGATGCCCATCATCCAATATTAAAAGTTAGTGTGCCGGAAACGATGCTCGAATCATCAGGTTATGAAGTCCCACTAGCAATTGTATGGGCTGGCCTCATTACTGTTCTCGGCGTAGCCACACTTCTTTTCCTTCTGGTACGACGCCGGAGGGCACGCTGAGTTATACTTACGATTTGGCGGGCAACGTGACATCGGTGACTTCTTCCAATGCGAACGGCGTCTCGGTCTCCTACACGTATGACGATGTGGGCCGCCTTAGCATGGTGGTAGATAGTCGTTTGCAAGGCAATCATACCAGCACTTACACCTACGATTTGGCCAGCAACGTAGCCACGGCTGTCTATCCCAACCAATCGCAGTCTCAGCCGACCAACTTCACTTACGACCCGCTCAACCGGCTCACGGCGCTGTCTACGCCGGTCTCCAATTACTCGTACCAACTCGGTCCGACCGGCAATCGCAAGAGCGCCACAGAGGGCAACGGCCGGAATCTCAACTGGAGCTACGACGGCATCTACCGCCTGACCGGCGAAAGCATCAACTCCGATGAGCCTCAGAATAGCGGTAGCGTCAATTATGTACTCGACCCTGTCGGCAACCGCAAATCGGCGACCTCTTCGCTTCCCGGCATCAATCCCATCGCAGGCGCCTACAACGCTGACGACGAGCTTTCGGCGGAGCGTTACGACGGCGACGGCAACGCGTGGAACTCCGGCGGCAATTACTTCGCCTACGACTCGGAGAACGAGTTGAAGTCGATGAATCGCGGCGCCTGTCCCTCGCCAAAATCCAATCCAGCCTGGAGCAGCGCCAGATTTAACTTCCCGGAGACGGCATCAGTGTAGATTTCAATGGCGGGAAGGTTTATTCGGCATCCGCAAATAGCCTCGGCAGCAGGTGCGGCACGACCAGCAAGTGGCTTGTGGGCGCAATTCTCCCGCAGTTACTTTTCCATGTCTATCCAAACT
>Ga0224555_1004935_pt1 | contig 11751 bp, 11 predicted proteins | sample 714S23034metaG_FD_180687 | JGI IMG/M metagenome (GOLD analysis project Ga0224555, IMG submission 180687) | Peat soil microbial communities from Stordalen Mire, Sweden - 717 S2 30-34 | ecosystem: Environmental > Terrestrial > Soil > Wetlands > Peat | place: Sweden: Norrbotten County, Stordalen...
CTCGTCCCCTATTATCTCCCGCGACTGTGAGGTAAAATCCGTGTGATAAATGCCCGTGCATTTAATACCCATAAGCTTTGCAGCCATGAATCCGGCCAGGCCGACGGGGCCGGGGGTTGAAATTACCATTTCATCCGGCTCAAACGCGTATATTTCCTTTAAAGCTGAAAGCATTGACGGGACTTTTATGGAATATTTTTCATAGTAGGGAAGTTCGAAGGAATGGATATAGGGAAGGTTTAAAACATTAAATGACAGCCCCAGAGCCTCGGGCCCGTCAAGACACGTCACAAGTCGTATATTTTTTTTATTTATGAAAGACTGCCAGCCGAGTGTCTTAAGCGTTACCGAAACGCCGTTTAAATCGTTCAGGGTATCCGTGAACCACAGTATTCTTTTGCCGTCCGGGGAATCAAGTTCCCTGAATTTTGAGGCAAATGATGACACCACCGAGCGGTTTTCATGGATATGCCTTATCGTGGTGAAAAACGGAGCGGCAAGGAATATTCCCGTTATGGATGAGGAGACATTTTTTATAAGGGAAACTATATCGCCGCGGTTGAGGTCCTTCCGGGCGGATATGAGCAGGCTTTTAAAAAACTCGTCGGTTATCGCGGTTATTTTATCGTAAACAATATCAAGTTTTTCCTCTATAGGCATACCGGCATTTTCCTTTAATGCGTCGACAAATCCGGCCAGCAGGCCCTGTATACCGCTGTCCCCGCTGAAATATTTTGCTTTTCCAACCTTGATCTCGCTCTTAAACGAGAGCTTCTTTTTTTCAAAGACGTATTCGGTTAGCTGGCTCAGCAGGCTCCCGGATAATCCGGCCCCCTTGCGCCTGGAAAAGTCGTAGGCAATCTTGTATATGGCGAAAGCAAGCCCCTTAAAATCATTGTGCCTTCCGCGGGCGATTGATTTTTTGTCCCTTATCGAAGCGAGAAATTCACCCGGCGATGCGCAGCCGGCCGGGGTTTCCGTGAATGTTTTGCCTATAAAAATTCCGGCATGGTCGTCAGTGCCGCCGGTAAACCCCTTTATCCAGGGATCCGCGCTCATGGGTTCTATCCTGTGGCGGTCATATATCCGGCCGATAAATTCGGGGGTCAGCCCCGATAATATGCGGGTCCATAAGACGTTGCTTGCCCTGTCCCTGCTGCCGTTTATGGCCTCAAAAACGTCAAAAAGCAGGATAAATTTTTCAAGATGCGCCTCGGTCAGCTTTCCGTTCACGGAATAAGCCGCGTGCGCCACTGAATATGCCAGTTTTTTTGACTTTATGTAATCACGCAGTTCGTATATGTCCGTGCGTATCCTGTCGATATGCTCGAATTCCGCCGGTGTAAAACCGTAAATAAGTATATGAGCCTTGCATCCATCCTCGGGGAAATAGGATGTGACCTCAACGCCGGTAAAAACCTTATCCGGATATTTTTGTTTGAGAAAAAAGGAGCCGTCGGCCGTGTTGTGGTCCGTCACAGTGACAAAATCCATTTTTTTGTCAATGGACTCCGTGAAAATGAATTCGGGCTCCGTATATGATTCCGATGCGCCAAGCCGCTGAAGGAACCATTCAGACGGGTGCATGGAGTGTTTTGAGTGCACATGCATATCTGCCTTTGGCATGTTGAAAGCCTCCGTTTTTAGTGTGTTCAAACCTTGTTGTTATAAATATAATGCGGCGGTTTTATTTTAGGCTTAAGCAAATATTAATATTGTATTAAACAGCGGCGGCCCGTATTAACACAAAATTAAATATATGTTCACGCGCCTTTAATGGCAGGGCCCTATATTTATGGCATGATTAATAAAATAGAAAACACAAATCAGCAAGACACAGGCGGCTGCCGGGAAAAAAGCAAAACAGGCAAAATCAACGTGCCGCATACCGGAGAAAATATAGAGGAATGGGAAGAAAAGATGTTTTTAAGGGTAATTTCGCCGCTGCTTTCAAAAGAACAGGAAAACAGAATAATTACCCCCGCTTATATATCGGGGCTGCAGCAGGACGTGCTGGCGGTCCACTGGCACCCTGAACATATTCCAATGGAACTTATCGGGCAAAGGATAAAAAACTCGTTTCCGGATGCCCGTAACAGCCTGATAATACCAACCCAGCATAATTCCCTGATGGAGTTCAACGGATTTGCCGGGGTTGAAATAGACTGTTTTTCGCCGGAATTTGACAGAAAGGTCCAGCTCCTTATTCATTTTACGGCTGAAAAAGCGGCCGGGGCTGAAAAAATAAGGGTAATGGCGGAACATACTTTTAAATACAGGTCCAGGCAGCTCTTTGACATTCTGCACGCGCTCGCCGGGGATAAAATGGATGACAGCATAAAAAAGGCGGAGACCGCCACGGCGGCTGAAAGGGAAATTGAGGAGTTTGTGGGGGCGTATTCGTGCAAAATATTAAGGCTTATTGAGTCTCACGCCGCGTCAATAAACAATATTTTTCTGAAAAACAAGCTTATAAGGGATTATTTTGAGGAATTAAAAGGGGTGTATGACGGCCACATTATTGACATGGCCCAGGTATTTATAAAATCGGTGAAAGAGCTTGTAAAGGCCTCATTCTCAACGGGATATTTTTATAAGACACGCGATGTCATTTCACAGGCGAGAGAGAGCGGCGCCGGGATTGTGGTGCCTCATCCGGAACAGTTCTGGCCGATACTGCTGGCGGATTATGACGTTGACGGATATGAGGTATGGAACCCGCAGTCAAGGCAGTTCACCGAGTTTCTTATCGGAGCCGTGGCAAAAATGAACGGCAATAAAAAATCATCAAAGAGGCCCCTCCTTATATTTATGGGGGATGACACCCATATGGGGGAAAAAATCAGGAACGCTTCCGTCATTGACAGGGACAAGGCTTCAAGGGAAATAGGCATGCAGCCCGCCTGGGACGACCCTGATATAATGGCGGCGCTTAAAACTGTGAAAGCATCCAGGGAACGGGTCATTGATGAATACAGGCAGAGGCTTTTATAGCCCTGAAAATTACAGGGAGGTTATTTATGGCGGCGGGAAACGATGATTTTAAGTATGAATCGCTCCAGGACAGGCAGTCAATCGCAAAATATCTTGACGCGTTAAAAGAAGGCTTTTCAAGCGGAAAAATAGCTCTCGGGAGCAGGGAAAAACAGATAGTTTTCGAGCCGTCCGGGCTCTTAAAACTCGAGGTGAAGGCAAGGCGGAAAAATGAAAAGGTGAAAATAAGCCTGAAGTGCTCGTGGAACGAGGAGAACCAGATACGCGAATCAAGGGCGGAAACGCTTGTAATAGAATCAAAAAAACAGGGGTAATGAAGTGGAATTTGTAAAAGCGGTGGAAGAAAATTTTAAATTGATGGTCATAGAGGTTACAAAACAGCTTGAGGATACCATAAAGCTGCTCGGGGCGTATTCAAAACAGCTCGCGGAGAAGGTGCGCACCAGGGACGATTATATTGATACCATGAAAAACATCATCGAGAATAAAAACTTTTCCTATGTGGCCGGCGCGGATAAAGTCGATAAAAAGACGCTTCATAACATGTGGGCCGTAAACACCATAGTGCATAACCTTGAAAACGTCGCCGACCTTGCTGTGAATATCGCGGACCAGGCGGGTTACTTTACGGAATTTGATTACATTAAAAGGTACGACTATAATGAATATTTAAAAAAAATACTCGACGCGCTGGCTCTTGTTCCCAAAGCGCTTTTCTCCGCCTCGATAAACCAGGCGCTGAAGATATGCAGCGCCGAATTTGAGATTGACGCCCTTTACGCAAAGGACCTCAAGCATATTATTGAAGAAATGCGGTTTTCAAGGGACGCCGGCAACCTTGTGACGTCCATATTCGTACTTCAGTGCGCGGAACGCATGGGCGACTCGGTTTTAAATATAGGAGAGGCCATAATTTCCCTTGTAATGGGGGAGAGGATGAAGATACGCCAGTTCCAGGCGCTTGCAAACACACTTTCCACCGACGAGGAAAAACAGAGGATAAGCGAATTTTCCCTTGAATCAGTCGGTGAAACAAGGTCCGGCAGCACCATCCGAAAGGTATATGAGCCCGGAAGGGATCAGGCGCTCTCCAAATGGGTTGTATTTAAGGAAGGACTCACGCAGAAACTTGCCAAAGAAAAGGAAAATATCGAGTTATGGGAAAAAATATCGCCGGGACTGCCGCCGAAGATTTTTGGCTACCAGGCAAACGGCAGGACAGCATCGATAATACTTGAATATTTAAGCGGCAGGAACATGAAAGATGTGGCGGTAAATGAAAAAAGCGCGGCTGTAAAAGAGGCCATGGCGCTTGTAAAAGAGACGCTTGACGGCGTCTGGACAACAACATTGAAAAAACAGCCGGCAAAGGCCATGTACATGGAACAGCTCGCCTTAAGGATAGGCGATGTTTACAGGATGCATCCGGATTTCATGCGCCGTGAAAGCAGGATAGGCGGTCTGGAGGTTCCTTCATTTGAGGAAATGCTGAAATCGGCATTGCTGATAGAAAAAAAGCTCGAGGCCCCGTTTTCCATATTTATTCACGGAGATTTCAACATTGACAATATAATATACAACGCGGAAGGGAAAAAAGTGAATTTCATCGACCTGCACAGGTCTTCCTACAGCGATTATGTCCAGGATGTCTCCGTATTCATAGTTTCAAATTTCAGGATGCCATTTTTTGAAGCCTCAATAAGAAGAAAACTCAACTGGATAATCAATGACTTTTATTCTTTTGCCTCGGCATTCGCAAAAAAGAACAATGATACGACATTTGACGCAAGGCTCGCTTTCGGCCTGATACGGTCTTTTGTATCTTCCACGAGATTTGAATTTAACAGGGAGTTCGCAAAGATGATGTATTTAAGGTCGGTGTATCTCACGGAAAAGATACTGGCCCACGGCGTCAGGCCGTGGGATGAATTTTCCGTGCAGAAGGATATTTTTATATATTGACAAATCAAAGGAGGCGTTTATGAGCGGTAAAAAAATCGGGGTAGTCGGCATTGAGGGGGCGTGGTCCACCGAAATGCTGGCCGATACCATAAAAAAGCGCACGGGTTTTGTGAGGATAATAGACATTGAAAAAATATCCGTGGACCTTGACAGCGGCACGGCGCTGTTTGACGGCGAGGATATATCGGGTTATGACGCGCTGATAATAAAAAAAATAGGCAGGGATTACAGCCCGTCAATGCTGGACAGGCTCGAGATGCTCCGTTTTTTGAACGAGAGGGGGCTGAAAATATTTTCAAAGCCGGAGAGGATAATCAAGGTGTTAAACAGGCTTACATGCACGGTGACGCTCAAAAACGGGTCAATCCCGGTGCCGGACACGGCCGTTACCGAAGACGTTGACGAAGCCTGCGATATTGTAAAAAAATACAAAAAGGCCGTATTCAAGCCCCTTTATACCTCCAAAGCCCGCGGAATGACCATAATAGATGACGGCGTAAATGTTCATGACGAAATAGAAAAATACAAGAAATCAAACAGCCTTATGTATATACAGAGAATAATGGATATAGGGGAAAAAGACCTGGGGCTTGTATTTGTGGGCGGCGAATATCTGGCCACTTACGCCAGGGTTAAAAACAATGGCTCATGGAACACAACCACAAACAGCGGCGGAAGCTACATGATACATAATCCTTCGGAGGATATTATCAAGCTGGCCCAGAAGGCCCAGGACCTTTTTAAGCTTGATTTTACATGTGTGGATATAGCAGAAACACCCTCAGGGCCGGTTGTGTTTGAAGTCTCGGCTTTCGGGGGGTTCAAGGGGATATATGAATCAAGCGGCATTGAGGCCGCGGAAGTATATTTAAATTATGTCCTGAAGGAGCTGAAAAATGGAAAAAAAAGCTGACACTGTAAGCTGGATTGCCGCCGACCTTGCGGCTTCGTATGCCCCTGACAGGGTTTTATTACTCCAGCTCGAGGGCTGCGTAATAAAAATTCAGTCTAATTCCACGGAATTAATTCAGAGGCTTTCAGAATATTACAGGGGTTTTATCGGAGGCAGGACACCCGATCTAAGCGTCATGGCATTTGAAACCGATGAGCCGGTTTTTGGCCATGAGTTCATTAAAAAGGAACCGGAACCCGGCAAGACGCGTATAAAAGAGGAATATTTTGACCTCAAGGACGGGAGGATAGTGCGCAAACTGCTTACAGGAATGCATTTTGTTTTCGGCAGGGGTATAAATATTGCGGTTGGAAAATGCGTCGACAACTATAACCAGGTTGTAAATTTTATCAACAATCGTTATATAGAAAGCATGCTAAAAAGCGGGTGCATGCTTTTTCACTCGGCGGGAGTAGTGCTGAAGTCAAAGGGGCTGGCAATAGCCGGATTCGCAGGGAAGGGGAAATCCACGCTGGCGCTGAATCTTGTCGGAAGGGGGATGAAATTTTTGAGCAATGACAGGGTAATGGTTAAAAGCCATGACGGAGGCGTTACCATGTACGGCATTCCAAAGCTTCCGAGGATAAATCCCGGCACGGTGCTGGCAAGCCCGATGCTGAAAAGCGTCATACCGGAAAAAGAGAGGGCCGAATTTGAAAGCATACACCCGGACAAACTGTGGGAACTGGAGCATAAATATGATGTTGATATTGCCGCCATATTTGGCGCGGACCGTTTTGTACTAACTGCGGACTTAATGGCTCTTGTTATAATCAACTGGGACAGGGAGAGCGGAGCGCCGTTTGCCTTAAACGAGGTTGACCTTGAACGCAGACTGGACCTTGTGAGGGCCTATATGAAATCCCCCGGGTTATTTTTTGAAATGTCCGGGGATATCACACCGCCGGATTTTTCTGAAAGGGCATTTGTTAATGTGATGAAAAACGTAAGGGTCTATGAGATAACAGGTTCCGTGAATTTTGACGAGGCGGCGGACCAGTGCATCGGGCTGCTGGAAAACGACAAATCCGGAAGTTTGAGCATCAAGGCCGGAAAATAAAAAGGAGGGAAAAATGAGCAAACAGGAGATCAAGCTTAAGGGAAATCTGGAAGCTGTAAAGGCGGCGGAATACCTTTCGGACCTTGCCGCAAGCATGAAAAGCGGCTCGATTTACATCCAGAAGGGCGGGGAATTCGTGAATTTAAAGCCTTTTGGAAGCATGGAATTCGAGATAGAGGCAAAAAGGAAAAAACACAAGGAAAAGATAACGATTGAACTGTCATGGAGCAGGAACGAAAAGGACGAGATAGAGGATGAGGACCTTAAAATCGCGTCGCCGGATCAGGAAAAAAAAGCGTAATAATGATACCGGCGGAAAAATTATTGCATGTTTTATCCCTGGTATATGACATTTTTATTGGATTGTCGCCCGATATTATATAGACGGCCTCTTGCGAGGCCATCAGATGAGCGGCGCAAGGCCAATAATAATGTCATATACCAGGGATCAGGCAACATTGGCGGGGGTTTCCGCCAGTCTCAAAATAAACGATAAAAAATGGAGGTTTCTGTCATGGGTAAAAAAGAAGTTGAGTTGAATTCCGAACTGCCGGTTGAAAAGGCCATTGAGTACCTTGAAAGCATTTTGACCGGGCTTAAAAAAGGAAAAGTTTTTGTACAGCAGGGGGATGAAGTGGTTGAATTGACCCCGGATAAAACGGTTGAAATTGAAGTGGAAGCTGAACAGAAGAAACACAAGGAAAAAGTAACCTTTAAATTATGCTGGGCCAGGGAAAAGGAAGAAGAGGCCGAGGAAATTGAAAAAGAGGAAACTTTCAGGATTACATCTGTAAAACCCGAGATGGCCGGAGAAAAATAAACCCCGTCCGGGGGGCCCTTTTACGGGCTCCCCGGATATTAAACGGATTAATAAGGCAAAAAAACAGGCGCGATTATATTAACGCAATCTTAATAATCTTTTGGCAAAATGTTAATAAATTAAGTATAATATGGTTAACAAAAAAAGGCGGTTTGACAAAATGGAAAAATTGATAGCAATAGTCGACGATGAGGATGATATACGCGAGCTTGTCTCTGTAAACCTTAAAAAAGCCGGTTTTAAGACAAAGGAATTTTCCGACGCGGACAGCCTGATAAAATCACTTTCAAAATCCGCCCCGGATCTTATTATTCTAGATATTATGATGCCCGGAACCGACGGCATTGAAACGGTGAAAATTTTAAAAAAAGACGACAGGTATTCGTCAATACCGGTCATAATGCTTACGGCCAAGAATGACGAACCCGAAAAAGTCGTGGGGCTCGAGATAGGCGCCGACGATTATGTCACAAAACCATTTTCGCCAAGGGAGCTGGCCGCAAGGGTAAAAGCGGTATTACGGCGCAAGGCTAAAACCGGGGAAAAATCCGAGATTGTGGAGCTGGGCTCCATTATAATGGATATGGACAAACATGAAGTCTCCGTGAAAGGAAAAAAAATAGAGCTTACCGCGACGGAGTTCAACATCCTGCATATTCTTGCCATGAAAAGGGAACGCGTGCTTTCGCGCGAGCAGATACTTGACAACCTGTGGGGCTCCGAGAAAACGGTTGTTGACCGCACCATAGACGTCCACATAAAGCACCTGCGCACCAAACTCGGCCCCGCCGGTAAAATGATCAGGAACATCCGGGGCGTGGGGTATAAAATAGAATAATGAAAAATAAACTTTTTTTAAGGATTTTTTTTAGTTATATCGTGATCGCGGTTGCCACATCCGTTCTGGCAGGGATTTTTTCAATGAACGCCATCAGGACGGATACCCTGGAAAGACAAAAAAATCTTTTAAAACAATTCATTTCAGTTATAACCCCGTCAACAGCCGCGTACTTAAAGCAGCCCGGCGGCGGGAACCTTGAGCAAATCGTAAAAAAGATGAGCATTGGTTCCGATATACGTTTTACCTTTATTAATGCGGAAGGACATGTGCTTGCCGATTCCGAACACGACCCTGAAACAATGGACAACCACAAAACGAGGCCCGAGGTAAGCTCGGCGCTTTCCGGAAAAGACTGGTATGAAACCAGGTATTCGAACACACTCAAACAGAATATGCTTTATTACGCGGCGCCATATTACGGCGGGGACAAAAACGTTGACGCGGTTATCAGGGTCTCCATGCCGGTTTCGGACATAAGCGCCTTTTCCGATACGATGATAAAAGAGATAATAAAGGCGCTTTTGCTGGTCTTTCTGGCGGCTTTCATAGCGGCTTATTTTTATTCCCGGAACCTTTACAGGCCGATAAAGGAGCTTGCAATCGCCTCCGGAAAAGTCGCGGCAAGGGATTTTGACGTGAGGGTGGCATTCAGGGAACGCGACGAAATGCACGAACTGGCGGAAAACTTCAATTTCATGACTTCGCAGATAAAACAGCTTTTTTCGGACCTTACCGAAAAGCAAAAACAGCTCGATTCAATAATAGATTCGGTCGCCGAGGGGCTTCTCGTAGTGGATGAAAAGGGGAAAATAGTGCTGATAAATAAAAGTTTCCGCTCGATAGCCAATGCGGAGATAAAGGAAGGCGGGTTTTACTGGGAATGTTTTATGCCGGTAAAATTCAATGAGGCCGTCGAAAAGGGCATTAAAACGAGGAGCTACTTTGTCGAACAGCTTGACATAAAGGGAAGGACATATTTGTTCAGCGCCAATTTCCTGGAGGAAAAAAAGCAGGAGGCATTTGTCCTTTATGACATCTCGGAATTCAAGGACCTTGAGAGGATAAAAAAGGATTTTGTGGCCAATGTATCGCACGAACTGCGCACCCCGCTTACCGCCATAAAGGGGTTTGCCGAAACCCTTGAGCAGGATTCAAAGGACGCCGAATCGCGCCATTATCTCGATATCATTAAAAAGAACACGGACAGGCTCATTAATATAGTCACCGACCTGCTGACACTCTCACAGCTCGAGGAGATGGAAAAACTTAATGAAACGGAGAAGGTGGCGATTTCAGATGTAATAACAAACGCCCTGAAGATATTTGAACAGCCGATAAAGGCAAAGGGGCTGGAGCTCAGGGAAAATATTGACAAAAACATCCCGGCGATAAAAGGGGATTTTTTCAGGCTCGAACAGGTATTTATAAACCTTATAGACAACGCGGTCAAATACACCGAAAAAGGGATTATAGAAATTTCGGCAAAAGCTGATGAAAAACAGGTAAAGATAACCGTCTCTGATACGGGGCTGGGTGTATCGAAAGAATCACTGCCAAGGATATTCGAGAGGTTTTATACGGCGGATAAATCGCGCTCGAGAAAGCTCGGGGGCACGGGCCTGGGCCTTTCAATAGTCAAACACATAGTAAATCTTCACAACGGCCGCATTACGGTGACAAGCGAACAGGGAAAAGGGACAACCTTCGAAATACTGCTCCCGCTTTAAGCTTTATACCTCTTTTCGATTAATCAAAAATTAACAATCCAAAAATTTCCCCTTAACACCTCCATAATATAATTTCATCGTAAAAATAAAACACGGGATTGAAAAAAATTAAGGCAAGCTTTACGTAATATAAAAACACGGGAAATTTTGAAGGATGAGGATGATGAAAGAGATTCCAAAAAACCAAGGAGGAAGGAAATGAAAAAAGCACTAAGTTTTGTTTTAGCAGCAGCTTTTGCACTATCGTTCTTTGCCTTTGCCTTTGCCGACGTCACAACGACATTTTACGGATACCAGTGGCTCCGGTACGATTATCAGGCGGTTGGAGGATCCTACGGCGCGCCTGCAACCGGCAGCAACAACACGTTTTCCATACCAAGGACGTATCTGAGATGGAAAGTTGCCGGGGACGGATATGAGGGCAATATAACATTGGATATCAACAACACAAACGCCGGAGAAAATTCCGGCAAGAACATGGGCGCCATCACCATGGGATCTATTGACTGGGCATCATGGCTGAAATACGCCTATGTTGAATTTAACAATATTCCTTATCTTTCGTCAATTGACGCCGTGATAAGGGCCGGACAGCAGGCGGTTTATTTCGGAACTATCGATACATGGCAGTACCCAACAGTGGAAAAAACTATCGAAGACCTTCATTCATTTGTAAGCGGATGCGACAACGGCGTTGCTTTAGTGGGAAAACTTCCGCAGGGTTACGGCTCGTATGAAGCGGCGATATATAATGGTACGGGATATAAGGATACAGCTGAAGATTCCACCCAGGACATTACAGACAAGGCTTATGACCTCAGCCTGAATATAACGCCGATAGCCGGCTTATATGTTAGGGGATCTTACTTCAAAAAACTTACAAACGTTTTTGGATCCATTGCAAAAAATTACAGCGCGTCAGCAGTTGTGGTCGGCGGAGCGACCGGGCCGATTGAGGCATTTGAAGAATATGTAACATGCGTTGGTATAACAGGCAATGTAGGAGCGGCAGTAGGCTGGGAAAGCTACCTTGGAATGAACCTTACCGACCTTGTGGAACTTCACCTGAGGATAGACACGTATGACCCGGACACAAAGGTCGCAAGAAACGAGCAGAATACTTACATCGCGGGCGTGAACCTGAACCTTACAAAGGCGACGGTATTACAGCTTGATTACGAACTCACCGAGAACAAATTCCCGGGCTCCGGCGCAAAAGACAACAACGTTACCAACAACAACCAGTTTATTTCGCAGATTGCATGGAAATGGTAAAAAACGGAATATTATAGTATAATGTTCCGGGATATAAAAATAAAAACTGATTAAATCAGGAGGGTAAGATGAAAAATTTAACTAAAGCGGCGGCAGTCCTCGCGCTTGCCGCGGTTCTTA
>Ga0224555_1004937_pt1 | contig 11745 bp, 11 predicted proteins | sample 714S23034metaG_FD_180687 | JGI IMG/M metagenome (GOLD analysis project Ga0224555, IMG submission 180687) | Peat soil microbial communities from Stordalen Mire, Sweden - 717 S2 30-34 | ecosystem: Environmental > Terrestrial > Soil > Wetlands > Peat | place: Sweden: Norrbotten County, Stordalen...
CAGCGCCGACTCGCCGGCCACCAGAAGAACACCATCGCCGTCGCCGCCCACCCCGGCGCGGCCAGCACGGAGCTGACACGCAACGTCCCGACGCTCGTCAAACCCCTGTTCGCGCTGGCAGGCCCGCTGTTGTTTCAGAACGCACCGATGGGCGCCCTGCCCACACTGCGAGCCGCCGCCGACCCGGACGTCGAAGGCGGCCAGTACTTCGGCCCCGACGGTCTGGGCGAGCAGCGTGGCCACCCGAAGCTGGTCTCCTCCAGCGCGCAGTCCCATGACGAGGACTTGCAGCACCGGCTGTGGCAGGTCTCCGAAGAACTGACCGGCGTCACGTATCCGGTCTGACGCCGGCTGCGGCTCCGTAAGATGACCGCGTGGCACGACGTCCCCCCGCGACCGCCGAGAACCCGGCGTTCAGCCCGCAGCACCTGTTGTCGCTGCTGCGTTCAACCGTTCCGCCCGTGCATCCGGCCGGGCTGCCGTTCATCTCCGCGGGGGTCGGACTGGCCCTGGTCGGCCGCCGCCACCGCTGGCTGCGCCGGGCCGGGCTACTGGCCGCCGGTGCCTGTGCCGGGTTCTTCCGGCACCCGCCGCGGGTGCCGCCCACCCGGCCAGGCGTCGTCGTTGCACCGGCCGACGGCCTGGTGTGCCTCATCGATACCGCTGCCCCGCCCCCCGAGCTGGAACTGGGCGACGCAGAGCTGACGCGAGTGAGCATCTTCCTGTCGCTGCTGGACGCTCATGTGCAACGAGCGCCGGTGAGCGGCGAGGTGATCGCCGTGCAGCACCGGCCGGGTCGCTTCCGCTCGGCCGATCTTGCCGCGGCCAGCGATGACAACGAACGCACCAGCGTGCGGATCCGCACCGAGGACGGCGTGGAGATTGTCGCCGTGCAGATCGCGGGGCTGCTCGCACGGCGGATCGTCTGTGACGTACACCCAGGCGACAAGCTGACGATCGGTGACACCTACGGCTTGATCCGGTTTGGATCTCGGCTGGACACCTACCTGCCCGCCGGCGCCCACGTGTCGGTGAACGTCGGTCAACGTGCGGTTGCCGGCGAGACGGTGCTGGCCGAGTTGCCGTGGTAACCGTGCCGGCGACGATGCAGTGGGGGCACCTCCCGCTTGCGGGGGACGAAGCGATGAGGAGGAGCGGCGCTGATCACTAAGCCTCGAGGCAGGCGAGTGGTGAACCTGCGCATCCTGCCCAGTTCGATGAGCGTGCTGGCCATCTGCGCCGGGCTGACCTCGATCCGCTTCGCACTGGAGCGCCAGCCGCACGTCGCGCTGGCATTGATCGCGGCAGCCGCGATCCTCGACGGGCTCGACGGCCGGGTGGCCCGCGCCCTGGACGCCGAGTCACGGATGGGCGAGGAGATCGATTCGCTGGCCGACGCGGTGAACTTCGGGGTCGCCCCCGCGGTGGTGGTCTACGTGACGCTTTTGTCGTCGTCGGCGGCGGGGTGGGTGGTGGTCCTGCTGTACGCGGTGTCAATCGTGTTGCGGCTGGCCAGGTTTAATGCGCTGCTCGACGACCGCAGCCAGCCTTCCTTCGCGCGGGAGTTCTTCGTCGGGGTACCCGCACCGGCCGGCGCGATCTCGGCACTCGGCCCCCTTGCCGCCAAGCTGCAGTTCGGTGCCGGTTGGTGGACGTCACCGTGGTTCGTCTGCGCGTGGGTCGCGGCCTGCTCGATGCTGGTGGTGAGCCGGATCCCGATGCGCAAGATGCATGCCGTCTCGGTGCCACCCAACCTGGCCGCCGTGGCGCTGGCCGGGCTGGCCATCGTCGGTGCCGCCGCGTTCCTGTTCCCCTACATCCTGGTCATGGTGGTCATCGCGGCGTACCTCTGCTACATCCCGTTCTCCGTCCGCAACCACCACTGGCTGGCGGCACATCCCGAGGCGTGGGAGGAGAAACCCAAGCAGCGGCGCGCCACCCGACGCGCGATCCGCCGGGCGCAGCCAAGCCGCCGATCGGTGGCGCGGCTGGGACTGCGCAGGCCCACCGGCCGGACATGACGTCTCACGCCCAGCTCACGCTGACCGCGCGGCTGAATAACTCTGCCGTTGACTCTCGCCGTGGCGTTGTCCGACTGCACCCCAGTGCCATTGCTGCCCTTGGCATTCGGGAGTGGGATGCGGTGTCGCTCACCGGGTCGCGGACCACGACGGCGGTTGCCGGCATGGCCGGCCCGCAAACCCCGGTCGGCACCGCGCTGCTCGACGACGTGACGCTGTCCAACGCGGGGTTGAGCGAGGACACCGCCGTCATCGTCGTCGCCGCCATCGTGTACGGCGCGCGATCGGTGACCTTGAGCGGCTCGGTGATGGCCACCCGATCAGTCGCGTCGACCACCCTGCGACAAGCCTTGCTGGGCAAGGTATTGACCGTCGGGGACGCGGTGTCGCTGCTGCCACGCGACCTGGGACCGGGCACCTCGACGTCTGCGGCGACTCGCGCGCTGGCCTCAGCGGTGGGCATTAGCTGGACATCGGAGCTGTTGACCGTCACCGGTGTGGATCCCGTCGGGCCGGTGAGCGTGCAGCCGAACTCGTTGGTGACGTGGGGAACCAGCGTCCCCGTCGAGAAAGCCGGCCCGCAAGGCGGTGCGCCGGAGCCAGAGCGGTTTGACGCCAAGGCTTCGCAACTCACCGTCAACGACCTCAAAGGCGTTGGCGTGCAGGCGGCTAAGCTCACCGAGTGGCTCAAGCTCGCGCTCGACGAACCGCATCTGCTGCAAACCCTGGGCGCTGCCACCAATTTGGGTGTGCTCGTGTCGGGTCCGGCCGGGGTCGGCAAGGCCGCGCTGGTGCGCGCCGTCTGCGCGGGCCGACGGCTGGTTGAACTCGACAGCCCGCAGGTCGGCGCGCTGGCCGCCGAGGATCGGCTCCAGGGAGTGACCGCGTCGGTGAGGGCCGTTAGCGACGGCGGCGGAGTGCTGCTGATCGCCGACATCGACGCGCTGCTGCCCGCGGCCGCCGAACCGGTCGCGACGCTGATCCTGGCCGAGTTGCGTAAAGCGGTCGCCGCCGCGGGGGTCGCGGTGATCGTTACGTCGGCGGTGCCGGAGAACCTCGACCCGCGACTGCGTGCGCCGGACCTGTGCGACCGCGAACTGGTGCTCAGCCTGCCCGACGGGGCGACCCGCACCGCGCTGCTGGGCAGCCTGCTGAAGGCGGTGCCCACCGAAGATCTCGGTCTCGGCGAGATCGCCGAACGTACACCAGGTTTCGTCGTCGCCGACCTGGCCGCCCTGGTACGTGAGGCGGCATTGCGTGCGGCGGCTCGGGCCAGCTCCGACAGCACGGCGCCGAAGCTCACCCAGGGCGACTTACTCGGCGCGCTTACGGTGATCCGGCCGCTGTCGCGCTCGGCCGCAATGGAAGTATCGGTCGGCTCGATCACCCTCGACGATGTCGGCGACATGGCCGTCACCAAACAGGCGCTGACCGAAGCGGTGCTGTGGCCGCTGCAGCATCCCGACACCTTTGCCAGGCTCGGTGTCGAGCCGCCGCGCGGGGTTCTGCTGTACGGCCCGCCGGGCTGCGGCAAGACCTTCGTGGTCCGCGCACTGGCCAGCACCGGACGGCTCTCGGTGCACGCCGTCAAAGGGTCTGAGCTGATGGACAAGTGGGTCGGCTCCTCGGAGAAGGCGGTGCGCGAACTGTTCGGCCGCGCCCGTGACTCCGCGCCGTCGCTGGTCTTCCTCGACGAGGTCGACGCGATGACGCCGCGGCGCGGGCAAAGCTTCGACTCCGGCGTCACCGACCGGGTGGTGGCGGCGCTGCTCACCGAACTCGACGGCATCGACCCGCTGCGCGATGTCGTCGTAGTCGGCGCGACCAACCGGCCGGACCTGATCGATCCAGGATTGCTGCGCCCGGGCCGCTTGGAAAAGCTGGTGTTCGTCGAACCGCCTGACGCACAGGGTCGTTTGGACATCTTGCGCACCGCGGGCAAGTCGATTCCGCTGCGCGGCGTCGATCTGGAGGCGCTCGCGGCCGATCTGGACGGATACAGCGCCGCCGATTGCGTGGCGCTGCTGCGCGAGGCCGCGCTTACCGCGATGCGGCGCTCAGTTGACGCCGCCGAGATCACCGCTGCTGACGTCGCGGCTGCGCGTGAAACCGTCCGTCCCTCACTCGATTCCGCGCAGCTGGCCTCGCTGCGCGCCTTCGCCGCGCAGCGATGACCGCTGAACGATCAGCCCGAGATCGTCTGGAATGTCAGTTGGCGCTGAGAGCTTGGATCAACCGGTTCATGACGGCGCCGGCTTCTTGGCGTGCCTGGTCGTGATCTTCTGCCCGTGCCACGTAGAGGGTCACCTCACGCATCGCGCCGAGCATCGTTAGGGCGGTCGCTTCGATCGGCTGCGGCGGGATACGCCCGGTCTCGACGGCGTTGGTGAGCAGCGCGCGCACCATCCCGATGTTGTAGCGGTTTCCGATCTCGGTCCATCGCGTCCAACCCAGCACGGCCGGGGCATCGACGAGCACGATGCGCTGTACCTCCGGATCGGAGCACGCATCCAGCCAATAGTCGGCACCTAGCCGCATGACCTCTACCGGGTCGGTCTGGTTGGACGCGGCGATCGCCTCGCCCATCCGGGCGGCCACTTCCCCCTCGACTTGTTCGAAGACCGCGGCAAACAGCTCGGTCTTGTCGGCGAAGTGGTGATACAGGGCGCCGCGGGTCACGCCGGCGGCGCGCACGATCGTCTCCAGCGCCGCCTCGGCGAACCCCTGCGCGGCGAACAGCGGACGGGCCGCCGAGATTAACGCGTCGCGTGTTTCGGCGGCGCGTTCTGCTTGCGTACGACGGGGTGCGTCCATCAGCCGTTGCCTTTCATACATACGGTATGTATGTTCATACATGTCGTATGTAGATATCTGGTGGACCTTAGCTTGGAAGTCCCGACGGTCCTATCAGACGGTCCCTTCAATCGGAAGGAATATTGCGATGCCGACGAACCCCGACCGTGAAATGCGGTCACCCAGCGGCGAGACCCTCGACGAGTACATCGCCGGCGGTGAGCCGGGCGTCGTCGTGCGGCGCCGCCACGAGATCGAGTCAGGTGAACAGCAGGACAAGGAGGATGAGGTGAAATGAGTTCTGCGCTAAAGGCAATTGAAGCCGACCGCAACACACTGCTGGAGCTCTGCCGAGACCTGGACGACACTGTCTGGGCCAAGGACAGCGGATGCCCGGGCTGGACGGTGCAGGACGTCGTGTCGCATATGGCGTGCAGCTTCTGGTTGGCCGTCGACCCCGCGACCTTGCCCGATCCGGCAGGGCTACCCGCCGAACGGGCCGCCGACGTGTACGTCGAATCGCGTCGTTCCTTGACCCCCACACAGGTTGTGGCCGACTACGAGTCGGTCAGCTCGAGGGGGTTGGAGGTACTCGATGCGGTGCAGGGCCAGGACATTGACGTGCCGCTCGGCGATGTCGGGATCTATCCGGCGTCGGTCGTGCCGACCGCCTTCGCCTTTGAGCACTACGTCCACATCAGGTGCGACCTCTTCCCGCCGGGTGGACCGCTGAGCGGAGAACCGCCCGCCTGCGACGAGTTGCGGCTTGCACCCACCCTGGACTGGATCGAGGCGGCGCTGCCCCAGCAGAACAGCACGCTCCTCGACGGCATGGAAAAGGCGGTCGAGATACGCCTCACCGGGGTCAGTGACCGCACCCTGCGGATCGGCGGCACCAACGTAGCCGCCCACATCAGCTGCGATTCAAGAGCATTCGTGTATTGGGTCACTCAACGGGGCAGCTGGGAATCTCTTGGCGTCGACGTGAACGGTGACCCATCCGCTCTTGAGGTCATTCGCCGGCTACGGGTGTTCTAGGTCGCGGTCCCGCACGCATGGTGCAGTTGACTGCACTATTGCGTCTTACTGCACTAGGGTCTACCCTGACCCGAATGGCAGTCACGCAGAAGACGGCGCGGTCGGTGACCGAGTTCATGGACGACCCGATCAGCTTTTTCGGCCAGTCCTATACGCAGATGCACAGCATCGGACGCGATGAGCTCGAAGCCTTGCAACGCCAGGCGATGAGCATCCGCTTCCAGCAGCACCATCAGAGCATCGAGATGCTGCGTAAGCTGGCTGACCGGCTCGGGATCACCGCAGTGACCGAGTTCAATGATGTTGTGCCGCTGTTTTTCTCGCACACCGCGTTCAAGTCATACCCCGCGGTACTGATCGACAAGAAACGCTTCGACCTGATGACCAAGTGGCTGGACAAGTTGACCAGCTACGACTTGTCCGGCGTGGACATCTCGGGCTGCAGCGGAATCGACGACTGGATCGACCGGCTCGACGAACAGACTCCGCTGGAGGTCATCACCTCAAGCGGCACCACTGGCACCATCTCGATCCTGCCCAAAGACAAGCGCGGCGCCGAAGAAGGCATGACGTTATGGAAGATCTGCCTGTTCCAGACCTTCGGTCGTGAACCAACCGAAAAGGAGCTCAACCCGTCGGTGGACGTGGTGTGGCCGAACTTCGCCAACGGCAAGCTCGGCCATCTGCGCATCGCCAATATGATCAAGCGCGGCTTCACTGGCGGCGACGAAACCAAGTTCCACGCGCTCTACCCCTTCGCCGTGGATACCGATCTGATGTTCCTGGCCTCCAAGATGCGGGCGGCGGCATCGCGCGGCGAGCTCGGCCGCCTCGAGATCGACCCGGCGTTGGCCGCCCGCAAGGACGAGTTCATCGCCATGCAGGAGCGTCAGGCCCAAGACATGGATGCGTTTTTCACCCGCATCACCGAGCAGCTGCGTGGCAAGCAGGTGTTCATGCTCGGCACCTACCACCTGATGTACGACATCGCCAAGGCCGGTCTGCAGCGCGGTGTCCGAAACGTCTTCGCCCCGGATTCCGCAATCCTGACTGGCGGGGGCATGAAAGGTGTTGCGCTGCCCGATGATTTCATGGACGTCATCAAGGACTTCCTCGGCGTCGACCGCATCCAGGTCGGCTACGGCTTCTCCGAGTCCAGCACGTTTCACTGGGCGTGCAGCGAGGGCCGCTACCACGTGGCACCGTGGGTCATCCCGTTCGTGCTCGATCCCGACACAAGTGAACCGCTCCCCCGCACCGGCGTGCAGACCGGCCGCGCCGCCGTCTACGACATCCTGCTACGCGCCCACTGGGGTGGCGTCATCTCCGGTGACGAAGTGACGATCGACTGGGACCTGCATTGCCCGTGTGGACAGTCCAGCGTCGCCTTCGAGCCAGACATCATCCGCTACAGCGAGAAGGAGGGCTTTGAAGACGACCGAATCACCTGCGCTGCAACGCATGAAGTACACAACGAGGCCGTGAACTTCATGAAAGGGATCGACCTGTGATCGCCTACACCGTGCCGCTGTTCTTGCGCGGCCGAGTCATCACTGACGACCTGGTCACTTTCGGCACCCGTAAAGGCGTCGCACAATTCCAGGCGCCCGACATGACCAAGTACGTGGCACGACTGCCGCTGCACAGCCCGGCAGAGATGAGCGACCTCTACCGGCTGAGCTTCGACGAGATCCTCGACGTGCTCGAAGCCCTCGGCAACGCCCTGGATTTCGACACCAACACCCACCTTCAGGAAGCCTACGAAGCGTCGCTGGTGGCCAATGTGCTGCCGGCCGAAATGCTCAAGAACAGCTATCGTGTGCTGCGGCCGCTGTTTTCCCGCGAGAACGTCACCGAAATCGCCGACAGCCAGGTCGGACTGGACTACCTCAACGGCTGGGTCCCACACACCTTGCGCGACGGCCGCGAGCAACGGGTGCGCGCGTTCGGATCGCGCACCCTGCACATCCCCGCCGGCAACGGCGGACTGGTCTCGGCGGTGACCATCCTGCGCTCGGTGATCACCCGATCGGACGTGATCATCAAAGCGCCGTCGAATGATCCCCTGACCGCCGTCGCCATCGCCCGCACGTTAGCCGATGTCGCGCCGAATCACCCGATCACCAAGCATCTGGCGGTCGGATACTGGAAGGGCGGCGATCCGGCCGTCGAAGAAACCCTCTATCAGCCGCACCACATCGAAAAGATCGTGGCGTGGGGCGGTTTGGCGTCGGTAAAACACATCACCCGCTACATCCAGCCCGGTCTGGAGCTCATCGCGCTGGACCCCAAGCGCAGCGCCACCATCATCGGCGCCGAGGCATTCGCCGACGAAGCCACCATGCACGACGTAGCCCGCCGCGCCGCAACCGACATCGGCGTCGCGAACCAGGAGGGATGCGCCAATGCGCGGGTCATCTACGTGCTCACCGGAACCGACGCCGAAGGCCTGACGAAGGCCAATCGGCTGGGCGAACTCATCTATCGGGAGCTGATGTCGCTGCCCGCCGTCGTCAGCACGCCGCCGCTCTACCCCGACCGCGAATTGCTCGACCATCTGGAGGCCTCACGGATGACCGAGGACTTCTACCGCGTCATCGGCGGCGAGCAGCGCGAGGGCGCGATCGTCGTCTCCCAGTTCGACGAGGCGGTCGACTATTCGCCGATGCTGTCCGGCCGGGTCGCCAACATCGTTCCGGTGGACGACATCGACAAGGTGACCGCCGCAGTGAACTCCTACACCCAGACAATCGGCATCTACCCCGAATCGCTCAAACGCCGGTTGCGAGATACTTTGCCGCTCTTCGGTGCTCAACGGCTGACCAGCCTTGGCTACGCATGCAACGTTGCGGTCGCCTCGCCGCAGGACGCGATCGAGCCGATCCGACGGATGTGCAAGTGGATCGTCGACGAGGAATGCGATCCCCAGACGGTCATCCCGCTGTGGCAGCTCACGCCGGCATGACCGGGCAGCGCAGCGCCCTGCAGGTGGTCGAGGGAATCAACCTGTCGGGCAAGGTATGCGTGATCACCGGGGCTTCGTCCGGGCTGGGTCGCGAGTCGGCGCGGGCGCTGGCCGCCGCGGGCGCACACGTCGTCTTGGCCGCACGCAATCACGACGGACTGGCAGAGGCGGACCGTTGGATCCATGCCGAGGTGCCCGGCGCGCGCACCTCGACGGTGCATCTCGACCTCACTTCACTGGCCAGTGTGCGCACCGCAGCCACGGCGATCCGCGACATCACGCCGGCGATCCATGTCCTGATGAACAACGCCGGCGTCATGTTCACCCCGTTCGGCCGCACCCACGACGGTTTCGAAATGCAGATCGGCACAAACCATTTCGGGCACTTCGAGCTCACCCGACTGCTCGTCCCGCAGCTCACCGCCGCCGATGGCGCCCGCGTCGTCATCCTGTCCTCCGGCGGCTACATCATGGGCGACGTCGACCTGGACGATCCCAACTGGGAGCATCGTGAATACGACAAGTTCGTCGCATACGGAGCCTCCAAGACGGCGAACATTCTGCACGCCGTCGAAGCCGACCACCGCCTGCACGGCTTGGGAATTCGCGCCTACGCCGTCCATCCCGGCACGGTGGCCACGTCGCTGGCGCGGCACATGTCCCGCACCGATTTCTCGCAACTGCGCAAACGCGCCGCCGCCGGTACGGCCGCACGCGGTGAACCGACCGACGGCTACCTCGACTTCACCACACCCGAATACGGCGCGGCCACTCAAGTGTGGGCAGCGGTCGGCCCCGAACTGGCCGGCCGGGGAGCGTTGTACCTGCAAAATTGCCGGGTCGGCGAGACGACCGCACCCTACGCGCAGGACTCCGGGCACGCGGAAGCATTGTGGGCGCTGTCCGAGAAGTTGTGCGCGAAATAGACTGCTGTCGTGAACAGAACCGAACGGCGCAAGCGCGAGCTGAAGGAGAACATCCTCGCGGCAGCTTTTGATCTGTTCCTGGCCAAAGGCGTCGCGGCCACCACCATCGAAGACATCTGTGAGCGCGCCGACGTCGCCAATCGAACGTTCTTCAACCACTTCGCCACCCGTCAGGACATGATCCGGGCGCTGGCGGAGCGCCGGCTGGTCAACCTGCACGACGTCGTCTTCGACCGCGCCGATGAAGCGATCCCGGTGCGCCTCGTCGGTGTGTTCGACGACATTGGCGCGGCGCTGGCCAAATCCGGCGACACGTACCGCGAGTTGATCGGGGAAATGCTCGCCACCAGCGGCTATGGCTTTCAACGCGGATCGAACCTGCATGACACGTTCGCCGAACTCGTCAAAGAAGGCGTCGCCCGAGGCGAAGTCAGTGCGCGACATGGCGCAGAAACGTTGGCAGACATCATTGTTGGGGCGCTGTCCGGCGGTATCGTCAACTGGACCGTGGACCGGACGTATTCCCTGGAGACCAACCTGCACAACCTCGCGGTGGCGCTGGCCGAGTTGCTGTCCGCATGATCACCGGCCGTAACGCGGGGACCTGCGACGTCAGCTACGTGCTTTGGCGATGCTGATAAGCACAACGGTGTCTCCGAATGATTGGCCGCGCTTGTAACGTCCTTGTAGCCGGCTGACGCGCTTGGCGATGGGAATGAGCCACCTGTACTTCGCGCGAATGCTGGTCTGGACCTCGTCATAGCGTGCGCCGGACCGTACGATCTCTGCAGTGCCGTCTAGGATCTCGGCGCCCGGCTTCGTTTGGCCCCTGGCCGTGCAGGTCTGGATCGTGACGTGGGGGTTATTGCGCAGGCGCTTGTACTTGCCGGTGCCCGCGCCGGTCCACATTCCGACTCGACCATCGCTGACCGGAACCGTCCAAACGGGCGTGGCCACTCCGGCACCGTTTTTCCGGAACGTGGTGAGCAACATGTGCTTTCCATGAGTGATCTCAGTCTCGCCACTATCACGTCCTAGCTGTGTATATCCACTTTGTTTCTGGGGCTGCCCTTCTTTTTCGTGCAGCCACAAGAAATCTTGGATTCCGCCGCCCTTCAGCAAAAGCCGCTGCCCGACGCGTAACGTCGGAAACACTTGCGCACCAGGGATGATCTCGGGCCGCTCCAGCTGGTAGGTTTGCCCTCGCCATGCGAGCCTGCATGTCCCGGCCGCTATCACGTTGCGGCACCAGTCGGTGTGCTTGCCGTAGGGCAGTGACACGACGAAGCCGTCACCGTAAGGCTGAGCGCCCAGTGGTGTTTGGTACGTCTTGCCGCTGCGACGTCCCGCGTGAGTGAGAAGCGCCGTGACGGAGCGCGGCCGACCGGCGTGCTTGCGCCGGAAGTCGGCGTAGCTTTTGAAGACGCCGAGTTGGAGCCAGGCGGGATGACGTCTGATGATTCTGGGCATCACCACCGGGGACGCGGACATCGCAAAGAGAACGCCGAGCGCACCGGCCGCGACGACGACAAACGTTGTTGTGAACTGTCTCCGCTCGGCGGGGTTTGCTGTATCCATGGTTGACTCCTTCGACCCCACTTGACGGCTTGCGGGTCGCGTCCACTCTCGTCGTGCGTCCCGGTGGCCTTGGTCGCGCCGCGTTTTAAGATATGGATTTCATATAATATGAGATCCATATTATCAGGGAGGCGTGGGCGTGGGACATCGAGATCAACGATGGGGGGCGCCCGCCGCGGGAAACCCAACCCTCGATAAGCAGTCAGCCGAGGCTGACATCGATTTGGCCGACGCGCTGCGCAATACATTGCGCCAGTTACGGATCGAGTTGGCCGTCGCCACTCGCCGGGTCGCGACGGCAACCGGTCTCAACGATTCCGACCTTGACGTCCTTGATGTCCTTGCCCGCTACGGTCCCCAATCGCCGACTGCATTAGCGCGCCGCATGGGAATCCATCCCGCCACCATGACCGGTGTTCTCACC
>Ga0224555_1004943_pt1 | contig 11718 bp, 21 predicted proteins | sample 714S23034metaG_FD_180687 | JGI IMG/M metagenome (GOLD analysis project Ga0224555, IMG submission 180687) | Peat soil microbial communities from Stordalen Mire, Sweden - 717 S2 30-34 | ecosystem: Environmental > Terrestrial > Soil > Wetlands > Peat | place: Sweden: Norrbotten County, Stordalen...
AAGACAAAGAAGGCCACTGTAACAGGCACAACCAAGGCAGGCAAGCCGTACAGCTACGACCTGTACGGAGCCGACCTGCGCGGAGCCAACCTGCGCGGAGCCAACCTGCACGGAGCCAACCTGAGCGGAGCCAACCTGTACGGAGCCAACCTGTACAGAGCCGACCTGCGCGGAGCCGACCTGCGCGGAGCCAACCTGCGCGGAGCCAACCTGTACGGAGCCGACCTGTACGGAGCCGACCTGCGCGGAGCCAACCTGCGCGGAGCCGACGGCGAGGATAGGAAAGTTCACTCGCTACGCTCGTTCTCATCCTCACTTTATCCCTACGTCGTCTTGGCAGTCCTATTTGATGATGGTGAGCGAATGGTCCGCATGGGATGCCTATGCGAGACGCTTGGAGGGTGGAAAAAGATTGGAATTCGCAAGAGCAACGAAAGGGAGTTTCCTGATGATGGCTCAGAGAAATGTGAGGATCGCGTTGGTCTGTTCAATCTCGCAAGAGCCGCTGTTACTCGTATGAAGCTGGAGAAAAAGTAAATCTAATCCCCAACCGAACAAAGCTGTACCCAGGAGGTGCTCAAATGCCACTCGCTCACGATGTTGCCGTAGAACTACGCAAGCTCGCAGACTCACTCGATACAACCCCAGACGCCGTAATCGTCAAGCCGGTGATTCATCTATCTCACGCCTACGTATCGAACGCGAAAGAACGCTTTATCACGCTAGCCAAGCTGATGCCCCGACCAATTAATAAAGGATGGAATGGCGAGGAAATTACCCTTGAGCACGAAACCCCCGCGCTTTACATTTATGCGAGCATCGCCAAATCCCTCACTTGCACTCTCGTTCAAGCGGCAATCCCCGCGAAATACTCGTGCGATCCGATCCTCAGTTTGGAAGAAGAGGAGGCGCTGTAATGGCAACCGAACTGGAACTCAATGGGCTTTTCGATGCAGCTCTCGCCCGCGCTCAGAAGGCTTTCCCACCTATCAAGAAGACAAAGAAGGCCACTGTAACAGGCACAACCAAGGCAGGCAAGCCGTACAGCTACGACTATATGTATGCTGACCTCGCGGACGTGCTCTCCGTGATCCTTCCATGCCTCACGGCAGAAGAGATTTCCTTGCGCCAGCCCATTCGTCGCGTCGAAGGGCGCATGTACCTCGTGACCGAACTCCACCACTCATCCGGACAGTGGGCATCTGATGACGGTATCCCGCTTGGCCCCAACAATGATCCTCAAGCCTTCGGGGGAGAACAAGCCTATGCGCGCCGCCAGGGTTTCTGCGGCATGGTTGGAGTAGCCCCAGAAGAGCAGGAAGATCTTCAGGTTAGCAAGACCAAGCAGACGCGGGATAAGGACTACGCCGCCGCTCAGCAGCGCACTGAGACGGCATCCAAGGCAGCGGCTCAAGACACTCCCATCACGATGGAAGAGTCGCAGCACATCAAGGACGAACTCAAGCGCACCGAACGCAAGGCCGCGCAGCTTTACGAGTTCATCGGGCAGAAGCCGGGCAGCATCATTCCTGCCCGGCATTACACCTCCATCCTCGCATGGTTCAAAACTCCACTCATGCCGCAAGCTATGAAGGATGCCTTTGCTGCCCTCGACTGGACACCGCACGAGCAAGTGGAATACTGCGAGAAGAAGAACAACGACTGGCCATTGATCCAGTCCCAACTCGAAAACATGATCGGAACCGCGAATGAAGGGGAGAAATAACATGACCGTAAGTGAATTGATCGAGCAACTTTCCGAGCGTCCCGACCGTGAGGACTTCGAGGTAATCATTGAGCACACCTTGGCTCGGCTGGATAGCTTCATCCTTGCTGTTGATGGCAAGAGACTCACATACGAAAGGTTGACCGCATGAAGGAAACACCTGAACTCCTAGACAAAATAACCGATATAGTCCTCGCATACCGCCCCAAGCCAAAATCGAAGGGGGGTAAGAGGCGAGTACGCAAGGCGAAGAAAGCAAAGGAGGCAGATGAGAATAGGAAGTCAAGTATATAAATCCCCTTCACTGTTCCAGGTGGTTTAATCGACAGACTTATGAAGGAGTATGCGTTGCACGAAGCGACTGCCAACTACACCTTGAACCCAGGTATCAAGGAGCGGCTTACAGCCAAGAACGTAGAAATTGCCGTTCGCTTAGCCGCGCTGGGAGTCAACCGATAAGCCTAGAAATAAAGTTTCTGACGGCAGGGTTTCCGCGCTATAATTCAAATCAGCGGACTGAAGGGGCCGCTATTGTATGAGTGAGCAGTCAAAGCGGATTTCTTCAGAGGTTCGAAAGTCCAATCTTCTATCTGTGCGCTTCGAAGTGATGGCTGGACGCGTCCTCCAATTACGTGACAGTCAGTTCGGTGTACTGGATGTTCACGAAGAAAAGACACTGATGAACATCGAGCAGTGCTTGATGGCACTATCTAAGGCGAGGGTTGGCACTCGATGAAGCAGCGCGTCACAGTCAACGGCACTGAGTACGACTCCGTCGTGGAGTCTAGCGGGTGGGTCATCTGCTCGTCCACAAAGCACGACGGAGTATTCACCACAACGATGGAAGAGCTACAGGCGCAGTACGGCGTAAAGACGGCATACTTCGTGCGTCAGGCGCTGAACGAGAGGAGCCTGTATGGACAATGAATCGAGATGTGTAGAGTGCGGTAAGAAGATTCCAGCGGGTGCCCAGCAAAAGTGCAAGGCTGGAGGTCTATGCAACTGGCACGTGCCGAGGCAGCTTCAATGGCCGTCAGTAATGTCCCTTGTGCTCATGCTGAATGACTGGCCAATAGGGGTCTACGCCTCGGCCATCGAGGCGAAGGCAGCTGCCGAAGCCGACTGGAAGAAACGCGAGCCACGCTGGGAACAGCAAGGGCTGAAGCTAGGGGAGTCACTGGACGCGATCAGTCTGCACTCGTTCCCATTCCAGAAGTGGCACTACTGGAAGCAGGAGTTCACGGTCAGTGCTGAGGCCCGTCTGTAAACCCACTAAAGTTTCCCTGGCACTGCGCCTCTCATGCAGTCGCCCCAACCATAACCTCTAGCAAGGAGAACGAAAATGGCAGTGAAGGTGAATGTTGTATTTAGCGCGGCTCAGGCCGAAGCGCTTGTGAAGGCTCTTGGAACCGTTGCAAAGCAGACCAAGACGGTCGAAGCGATCACGGCAAAGGTGCAGGACGCTATCACGGCGAGCGCCGGGGCGTAGCTTACGAGGGCCCCCTTAGACCTTCGGGTCTGAGGGGCCTCTTTGTTTGTCTTCACGCCGTCAGGTTTCACGCCTAAGCCTGAGTTTCTGGGGCCACAAGAAATAATTCAGAAATAGTTCGTCCGGGCCTTGTTTTCCGCGCTATAATGGTTTCAGTTCGAAGGGAGAAACAAAATGTTCACAACCGAAGTTGGAAGCCGCGTCAGCCCGAAGGCCGTCATTGCTCTCGTTATCGTCGGCATCTTCATTGCCGGCGTAGCGTTCGCCCTGGCCCACAACGTTCTGCCGTACGCTTGGATCACGCTGTGAAATTCGGGGATCGCATCTACCGCACGGCAGAGTGGGTCATATTCTTGGTTCTTTGTGCCGCGCTGGTCGGCGGTTTGTACTCACTTTACCTAGCCCGCTGAGCGGCGTAGACCCTTCACGTCGTACACCCTAATTCGTTGATATACAGGTTCCAACCCTGTAAGGAGAAACAAATGCCACAGTCCATGCAACAGAAGCGCAAGAGTTCACTCGCCCGTCTCAAGGCCGCAAAAGCTGCTCACCAGGAAGAGCAGGGAACCAGCAGCTTACCGAGCGAAGAAGTAAGAGCGCAAATCACAAACCTCACCCGTATGATCGCCGACACCGAAGCCGCCATTGTGAAGGGAGGCCGGTAATGTCAAAGTCAATTCTGAAGAACACCAAGGCCGCGCCGACCGCGAAAGAAGCCATCAAGAAGGCTCTGGAGGCACCGGCTGTGAAGGCTGCCGCGAAGGCGCTCACCGGAAAGAAGATCCTGGCGAAGCTCAAGCCCATCACCGTAGTGCCGCCGCCTGTAAAGGCCAAGGCTCCTGAGACCCTCCGCGCTGACCCCGCTCGCACGGCGGCTAACTTGCCGGCGGCGATCAAGACGCTCAGCCGTGAGACAGCAGGGGCGTACGACCTGGCGTCCATAGCCGACGACGGCCCCGGTTACGGCTCGCGGCTACGCGTGCTGAAGGCGCTACGAGGCGGGGAGCGTGTGGCGGCCAAGGACGCTGAACCGGCCAAGCTCAGGCGCGAACTACACGCTGCCATGGGAGCTACGTCCACGGGCGCGTTCGTGCTGAAGTGCGCGGCAATGGAGGCGGTAGCGCGGAAGGCGTCGAAGGACCTGTCCAAGCGCCTATCGGACAGCAAGAAGGCTGGCGACGCGGCAAAGACCGCGTTCTTGCGCACTCAGAAGCCGATCCTGGACGGCAAGCCGATTCTGGATGCGCCTAAGAAGATGAACAAGAAGGAAGAGGCAGCTGACGGCGCGGCGTTCAGGGCTGAGCTAGCGGCTCGGGTTGCAAGAGCGACGTGCGAAGCGGCTAAGGTGTCGGTCGCAGTGCCCCGGCCCAACGCTGAGATTCACCTCGACATGAGTGAGGTCTGCATACTGGAAGACCCCAAAAATGGAATCGTTCTGCTGCAGTTGGAAAAAACTAACTCGCAAGGTGCGATTTGCGTTTATAATAACGGTAGTCGTGTTGCAGCCGGAGTCGTACCGACTGAAGTTCTGAGAACCCTGCGTGCCCTCGCAAGTAGCGATCTAGTGAGAGACGTAAACCAGTTACTACACCCCATAACGGCTGGTGTAATTGTAACGCCTGTGGCGGAGCGCCACTTAACGGCAGTGTTGAATCACTGCAAGGAGAACATCATGGCAACTGTAACCGTTGAAAAGAAGTCCTCAAAGTTCGCACCGCCCGCTGGGGCCGCGAAGAAGTCCGCCAAGAACGCCAAGGTCGCCGTAGACACCAAGGTCAAGGCGGTTGTCAAGGAGAAGGCACCTCGTGCGGCCGCGACCGGCGTCGGTGGCTTCGATGACGCGCAGACGATCACCGTCGTGGCGGCTGAGAATCCGTACCGTGAAGGTACGAAGGCGTTCAACACCTTCGGTCTCTTCGCAAAGGCAAAGACCGTCGGCAAGTTCCGCGAGATGTCGGCTGACAAGGCTCAGTACGAGACCGGCTACATCCGTTACAGCTCGCGCGACGGCCACATCAAAATCAAGTAGTTTCACACGTTCGTGCTTAGCCGCCAACTGCTGTACTGGGTTGGCGGTTTTGCGTCGGCAAGTACTTGCTTACGCGATGCGTAGCACACCTACGGGACGCCCCACCCTGGCCTAAGTAGTAAGCGCAGCGAAAGGGCAAAGAGCCAAGCTATTGACCTCTATGGGTAAAAGGCTACGCATCGCGTAAGTATATTACTACGAAAATGCAACAAGGAAGAGGCAGAAGTGATTTTCAAGCTAGCTGGAACATCCGGAAGCGGTAAGAGCTCATTTATGCGTGAGGCGCTGAAACTGTGGGATTTCACCCCAGTTCTGTGGACACCTGACAAACCGAAGATCAAGGAATACGTAGCGACCGTGAAGCCGGGCCAGGCTCTGCATGGAACGTATAAAAAGGTAGTGGTGCTGGGTGATTACCGCGCACCGTGCGGCGGCATGGACGGCGTGAACGACAAGAACGATCGGTTCGACATCGTGTCGAAGTACGCCGACCGTAAGCACCGTGATACGCTTGTGCTGTGCGAGGGGCTGATCTTCGGCGGCGTGTACGGCGTCACCGAGGGCCTGGGCGTGCTCAGTGAGCAGAAGGGCGCGGTGCCGTGGGTGTACGCGTTCATGTCCACGCCTCTGGAAGTGTGCCTAGATCGCTGTCGGCAGCGCCGAGAGGCACGAGGCGTGACCGAACCAATGAACCCCCACAACACAACGACAAAGCACAGAGCGGTGGAGTGTGTGCGAGAGCGGGTGATTGCAAACGACAACGCGAACCAGCACGTGTATGAAGTGGATCATCGTCTCAAACCGGCGACAGCGTTCAAGAAGCTGTGCACGTTCTTGGAGGCCCTGTGAAGCCTGTGGCTGTGGAAGTTACAGCGGCGAAGCCCCGGCGTGCTGCGAAGACAGAGGCCGGCATGGAGTTCCCGCTGTTGGATGAGTTCGTTTCGTTTGTGACCGAGCGCTGGGCCATCCACCAGCGCCGCCTTTCCGGGAAGCCCGCACCGTGGACGACTGACCCCATTCTGTTGAAGTATAAGTTCACCAACGTTCGCAGAGAGGATGATAGAGTCACGCGGTGGCTCCATGAGCACTGGCTTCGGCCGCACCAGGATGACCTTCCCAGCGCAGTGTTCGCGATGTGCCTTGCGCGCATCGTAAACCTTCCCTCTACGATGGAGGCGCTAGGCTACCCTTCGACGTGGAATGCAAAGAGGTTCACGCGCATCATGGAGAGCCGAAAGGCCGACGGGCTGAGAAGTTTCAACGGCGCATACATGATCAACGCCGTCGGCGCTACGCGTGGCCAGTCAAAGGCGAGCTACCTAGCTGAGAGCGTACTGCCGGGCTGCTGGGCGGCGCGTAAGCGCGTTGCGGCCGCGCTAGAGACGGGGTCGTTGAGAGCGGCGTTCGATGAACTGATAAAGTGCAACGGTATGGGCACATTCATGTCCGCGCAGATTCTGGCGGATATTAAGAACACGCCTGTAGGCCTCAAGGCGGCTGACTGGAGCACGTTCGCCGCCAGCGGGCCTGGGTCTAGACGCGGGCTGATGCGCTTGCAAGGAATAGCCGTATCGCAGGGTAAGTCGGGCTACCCTGGAACTGAAGCTGACTGGCACGCCACGTTACTGGAGCTACGTAAGCAGGTTCTACCGCTACTACCGAAGGAGCTTAAGAAGCTGGACGCTCAGAATCTACAATCGTGTTTGTGTGAGATGGACAAGAGGTGCCGCGTTCCGGAAGGGCGACGCCCGAAACAGTTATTCAAACCTAGTGAAGAGGAGTACTGTTGACGCCTGACAATCTGAACTACTACACAAGCAAGGGCCGTGAAGCAATAGGGCGCTACTGCGGCCTGGAAGGTCTGAAGGAAGTCAAGGCGCTGAAGACCGGCATGGACTTCCGTCACCCGCAGTACAGACGAGAAGTATGGATGAGGTTCTACGAGTTTCACCTGCGTCACCGCTCCCACCCCGGCGCGGTGTACTACGCTTTTCCTTATCTATTCAAGAAACTGAAACTAACGCTGGAGCAGCGGCTGTGGTTCGCTTTTATAAACGGGAATAGCCAGCACGTTGTAAGCACGCTGACAATCTTTCGGCGCTTTCCAGACTTCGAGGCCCTTGACTTTGAAAAGCTACGGAGTTACTTCAACGACAACTACGCACGATTCGGGTGGGACACCGATAGACGCTACCACAGGAAAGAGTTCCTGAAAGCCGTGGAGGTGTATCAGCGCCTTACTGATGGAAACCAGGTAGACTATTTTAAGCAGTTCGAAGGAAAGGATGAAGAGGAAACATTCAGAGCAACTTGGGCCGCTGTACGAAAGCAATTCTGGGGCTTCGGTAGGTTATCTACTTTCTCTTATCTAGAATACTTACGTATCGCTGGGTTGAAGCTGGACTGTGACGATCTGCTTCTTGAAGACATGAGCGGGTCAAAGTCTCACAGAAACGGCCTAGCAAAGGTTCTTGGAAGGGACGACTTAGATTGGAACAAGTCTACTGGGTTTGACGGCGCGTACGTGCCGGGGCAGGTGGAGTGGCTACGCCAAGAGGCGACGCGGCTTAGAAAGGAAGCGCGTGCGCGGTTCAAGGGTCGTGACTTTGAAAAAGACGTTGGGTACTTTACTATGGAATCGACTTTCTGTACTTTCAAGAGTTTTCATCGTAAAAATCGACGTTACCCAAACGTGTATAACGACATGTTTTACAGACGCCTGAAGGACTCTGAGCGCGCTTTTCCTGAAGAAGATTATAGCTTGCTATGGGAAGCCCGTAAGGCGTACCTCCCAGCTGCGTTGCGCCTAGAGGACACGCCTGGTGATCCCGGCCTGTGCCCTGAGAAGCAGAATCACTACCGTAACACGGGTCAAGTTGTGATGCTAGACCATGACTGGCCCTGCTTCAAAAACGATTTCAACAAAGAAGGAGAAAAGTAAATGCACGCACTTGAGGAATGGAAAGAACTTGTGGTAGCGCTGAACCCGGCCGCAACCTTCTCGCCGCTTTACGTAGAAGCGCGCGTCGGTCTAGAGATCGTAGGCGCGTACCGCGAAGAGGGCCCGTCGTACGCCGGCAGAGCGAAGGTTACGCCGGGCGCGGCGGCAGCGGCGGCAGCGGCGGGCTTATAATTAAGTTACAGCAAGTGAAAGGGTAAAGCATGTTTAGTTACAAAGCGAGAGATGTAAACGAAGCGCTGTCCACTGGGCTGCAGCACTTACTTAGAGAAGGCGCACCGGAAGAGTCACGGGCTGGTAAGGTGCTAGTAGCGCCGGGGCCGGTGTGCATTGAATACACTGACCCAAGGCAACGGGTCCTTTACTCACCAGCACGAGATGCAAACCCAGTGTTTCATTTCATGGAGTCTCTCTGGATGCTGTACGGCAGCAATGAGTGTGAGTTCCCACGGTTCTTCAATTCGTCATACAGTCAGTTCAGCGACGATCGCGGCGCTACAATGTGGGACGCGTACGGGCACCGATGGCGAAGATTCTTCGGGTATGATCAGCTTGACTTGATCGTTGAAGAGCTGAAAAAGAACCCGACCTCGCGAAGGTGTGTTTTGTCGATGTGGAACTCTTGGCCCCACGCAGGTGACTACGATCAGAACTGGCCGCCCGGCGCTTTGTTTGACCTAGGAAGCGATCTTCGTAACCACGACTTACACGTAGCAACACACGGCGGAAAGGCTGTTCCTTGCAACACGCACGCCTACTTTGCGGTACGCGGCGGAAGGCTGAGCATGACGGTCATGAACCGCAGTAATGACGCTCTATGGGGCTGCTTCGGCGCGAACGCAGTTCACTTCAGCTTTCTACTGGAGTACATGGCAATGCGTATCGGCGTTCCTATGGGTAGTTATCTCCAGTTCACAAATAATCTTCACACATACACTGACACGTTCAGCGTTGAGAAACTGAACCTGATCGAGCATGAGTGTGATACGGTGGGTGCGCTTCCAGAAACAGGCCCCGCCATCACTGATGGCTTCGACGCTGACCTAGCGCTGTTCATGCCGTGGGCGCTGAGCGTCATACGGGCTACGCCGCCACCGGCTACCTGGGAAGGAGCGACGCCGCCCGGAACGCAGTTGGCGCTCAACGTGCCGCCCTGCACGACGCCGTTCTTCCATGCCGTGGCCGTCCCCATGTTCCTAACGTGGGTATACAGAAAGTGGAAGGATGTCTACAGTATGAATATTTGCCTGTATGGTGTTGACGCGCCGGACTGGCAGCGTGCGGTTAGAGAATGGATCGAACGGAGGGCGAAGTGATTTATGCGGTCTGCGCACTTGCAGGTCTAGTTCTGTCGGTCATGGTGCTGGATACCGTGGCTAGTGAAATGTGGATTTCTAACCTTAACAAGTATGGAACTGACTACATGCGTAGACAGAAGGTAGGAGAATTACTTTGGTGGAGACTCAGCGAATGAAAGAAGTCCTGCAATTTATATCTGAAGGAGGCGCAGTCGAGCGTTTCCATTCTCGCCCAGGCATCAAGCCGAACACTGACGCTCAGCATTCTCACGGCGTCGCTCTACTCTGTTCTTTACTGGTTCCAACAGACGAGCAAGGACGCCCCACCGTGAGCGCCGCGCTTCTACTGGCGGCGCTCACCCACGACTTGGCTGAGCAGCTCGCCAGTGACGTCTCAGCTCCAGCGAAGCGGCTGCTAGGTATTCGGCAGCAACTGCACGACCTGGAGCAGAGTGAGCTGTGTAAGTACGGCCTCGACTATGAGAAGTACTTGACCGCTGAAGAAGCCGTTATTCTTTCGCTGGCTGACTGCTTCGATGGCCTGCTGTACTGCTGCCGCGAACTTGCGCTGGGCAATCGTAACGTGCTACTAATCTGGCGCAAGTTCTGCTCTTACGTCGACGTACTTACTGGAGACGTATCACTGGATACGGCTCTGCTCGCAAATCAGATGTACGAATCAATCAAGTTGATTTATCAGGAGGTTAGAAATGAAGCCGGTCCTTCCTTCGATGTATTCAAGTAGCAGCGTCAGCACTAAGAAGGTTGCAGTCCCAGCGCCCGGTATCAGCCCTAAGAAGGCACGGCACGCGGTCGTGCGCCAGCACGGGGGGACCCACTACGAACAGTCCACGGGTATGTGCCCTATGTGCGGGTTCGCCGGGCTGGAGCACTGGGATCTGTACGCCGAAGCGCCCTACTTAGAGGGGTCGGCCACGAAGTACATCACACGTTGGCGCAGGAAGGGCGGCGTGGAAGATCTACGTAAAGCTATCACAGTTCTTGAGAAGATCATGGCGGTCGAGGCGTTAAAGCAAAAGAAAGCGCCCAAGCAACCCAGCCGATAAAGGCGGGTTGCTTGGGCGCAGAGGAGGCACGATGAAGTATCTAGCGATAGCACTACTCGGATGCTCGATGGCAGCAATGGCGCAAGCACCCGGTTTTGGATGCCGAGACAATCGGTTCCAGAGCCTCCCCACAAATCAATGGAGTAGCCCCTTGCCAGGATGTGCGTAGGGTAGCTCAGACGGACAGCGCAGTAGATAGGAGATGATGATGAGTAGTGCAGATAACGGAATTTTCAAAGCGGAAGGAATCAAGAAAGGCGCATTTGCGCGCATCGACCCTAGTACGCTTCCTCAAGGCGAGAAGTTCGCCTTCTGGATCGACGAGGACGGAGACTACATCGTGGAAGCCCAACGCGAAGAGGCTGGAGAGTTTCTTGCGGCTGACGGTAGGACAATTGAAGATGCTGTATGGGCGATGCGCGAAACTCTTGATATGTGCGCCCAAGCTAAGGCCAAACTCCAAACTCCCACGTCTCAGCCACAGGATGCGCCGAAGTGTCCTTATTGCCAAGCCCCTATCTCAATGCAGCGAGTCGGCTACATCCACAAGAACCGTATGGACGCGTGCATTTGCCCCGGCAAGTATCCCGACGAGGTGGACGCAGCCAAAGCCCCATCACTCCCAGCGCAGGACACCATAGAGCCAAGACGTTACAACGCTCGTCCGTTCCATGAATTGCTTGAAGAGAAGCTGAAAGACCCTGAAATCGCAAAGCATTATGAAGCGCAGGACGAACGAGCCGAAGAGGATCCGCTGCCGCCGAACATCACGACTCAAGATGATTGGGTGGACGGCGGGATTGCTGCTATGTCTACGCTCGGCAAGGACAAGGATGACCTGCGCATACTTCTAGCCGAAGCAGTAGCGGACAGGCTAGGACGCGAGCGCCAACTGAGAGAAGCCCTCGCTCGCGTAGCCCAACTGGAGCAACGTATCAAGTTTGAGGATGATATAACCCCTCTTCCGTGCGGCTGTCCGACCTTCTACCTCTACATGAATGAGGGATCGCTCGTGTGTGGGAAGTGCGGACGAACCTACATGTTTCCCGCCACGCTACATGCCGAGAAGGAAGCAGCCGAAGCACGTGTCGCCAGATTGAAGCCTTACGTGCCTGCTGATGTGTTTGATTGGTCTGAGAAGGAGTCAACG
>Ga0224555_1004944_pt1 | contig 11717 bp, 8 predicted proteins | sample 714S23034metaG_FD_180687 | JGI IMG/M metagenome (GOLD analysis project Ga0224555, IMG submission 180687) | Peat soil microbial communities from Stordalen Mire, Sweden - 717 S2 30-34 | ecosystem: Environmental > Terrestrial > Soil > Wetlands > Peat | place: Sweden: Norrbotten County, Stordalen...
TTTAATGGAAGCTTTCTTCGAGACGCTCTTTAAAGTCAAGTCCGCGCAATCATCGGTGCAGCGCGTTAGAGCAGAATGAGTTAAAGTGGAGACGTCGCGCCCCGTACGGGGCGCGTGGATTGAAACAAAAAAGCGCTGGACAGCAAGGTGATGCAGTACGGTCGCGCCCCGTACGGGGCGCGTGGATTGAAACGGCCAGCGTCATGCTGCCTCAGCTGCTCGCGGCCAGTCGCGCCCCGTACGGGGCGCGTGGATTGAAACGCCGAGGCCTACATCAAGGTGCCTCGGAAAAACGGTCGCGCCCCGTACGGGGCGCGTGGATTGAAACGACGAGGAGGGCAAGGTCGTCCGCGCGCCGGAGCGTCGCGCCCCGTACGGGGCGCGTGGATTGAAACTGCTTCCCGCTGCCCCACTCCTCGAAGAGCAGCGTCGCGCCCCGTACGGGGCGCGTGGATTGAAACGGCCGTCCTGCATTGCGTCCCATACGGGGACACAGTCGCGCCCCGTACGGGGCGCGTGGATTGAAACTTTGCACGTCGATGACGGCGCCCGGCGGAAACGAGTCGCGCCCCGTACGGGGCGCGTGGATTGAAACAGTATCTCGACCAGAACGGCAGCCAGCAGGAGGTCGCGCCCCGTACGGGGCGCGTGGATTGAAACCAGGACCAGGGTGTCATGTCTACCTGTCTTCAAAAGTCGCGCCCCGTACGGGGCGCGTGGATTGAAACCCGATCCGACGTTGCCGGAGACTTACGTCGACAGTCGCGCCCCGTACGGGGCGCGTGGATTGAAACCTGCATCTGCCGCGTTCGCAGCCGATACGCGCGGTCGCGCCCCGTACGGGGCGCGTGGATTGAAACAATTTCTCGGAGTCGCTGCGCTTGCTTCCATGGGACGTCGCGCCCCGTACGGGGCGCGTGGATTGAAACCAGTCGCAGTCTGTGTCCTTGCGTTCCGTGGTTGTCGCGCCCCGTACGGGGCGCGTGGATTGAAACGTGAAAGACGGCTACGAGGGAGCAATCGTCCGCGTCGCGCCCCGTACGGGGCGCGTGGATTGAAACTTCGGCAGGACCGACGACGGTTTGCCACGATTCCCGTCGCGCCCCGTACGGGGCGCGTGGATTGAAACTCCAGGTGAGCCGGCCAACGCCCTGTTCGACGCGGTCGCGCCCCGTACGGGGCGCGTGGATTGAAACCCTTTTGCGAAGCGGAGATAATGATCGACCACATGTCGCGCCCCGTACGGGGCGCGTGGATTGAAACAGCATATTGCTTCCAGGTGAAATGATCAGGTTTCGTCGCGCCCCGTACGGGGCGCGTGGATTGAAACACGGCGACGACCAGCGAATGCGGACTGCTCACGGGTCGCGCCCCGTACGGGGCGCGTGGATTGAAACCATGTGGCTGTAACAAGATTGTCTAGCTGGTGCCCACGTCGCGCCCCGTACGGGGCGCGTGGATTGAAACGGGGACATCACGTCGCACTGGTACAGCTTTGGCGTCGCGCCCCGTACGGGGCGCGTGGATTGAAACAGGGAGGCGATTGCACCCGAAAGGAAAATGGCAAGTCGCGCCCCGTACGGGGCGCGTGGATTGAAACGCAATTACGGCCCATCCGCTCTGACCAAAGGCGCGGGTCGCGCCCCGTACGGGGCGCGTGGATTGAAACTGTGGGCGGTTGATATGCTGGTGGCGGCTGGACGTCGCGCCCCGTACGGGGCGCGTGGATTGAAACATAAAGGCCATAAGTGGAACGTTGGACGTAAAGGTCGCGCCCCGTACGGGGCGCGTGGATTGAAACCGGGATTGTTGTTGCGCTGAGCCCGATTCGGAGTGGTCGCGCCCCGTACGGGGCGCGTGGATTGAAACCGCAGCCTCCTGTAGCAACGTCTGTGAAGTTTCGTCGCGCCCCGTACGGGGCGCGTGGATTGAAACACGAGAATGCCTCCGCCGCAATTGCGAATCGCGGAAGTCGCGCCCCGTACGGGGCGCGTGGATTGAAACTTTTGCCACATCGCCTGAGCGATTGCCGCATCGAGTCGCGCCCCGTACGGGGCGCGTGGATTGAAACTGTGAGTGTCATAAGGCGGTGTCTTAAATGTGCGTCGCGCCCCGTACGGGGCGCGTGGATTGAAACTTGCGCGATTCGCTGAAAAGCGATGGGCCAGGTGGTCGCGCCCCGTACGGGGCGCGTGGATTGAAACCGGTGATACTTGCCTTGTATGGCCCTGTGCGCGTCGCGCCCCGTACGGGGCGCGTGGATTGAAACTGCACCGGGCGTTTGCGATCGCCGTGGAACACGAGGTCGCGCCCCGTACGGGGCGCGTGGATTGAAACAAATGGGCGTCTATGCTCACCCTGTCATGCACGCGTCGCGCCCCGTACGGGGCGCGTGGATTGAAACCATTCCAAGCGCGATACCGTGCATATCGATTACGGTCGCGCCCCGTACGGGGCGCGTGGATTGAAACACATACAGAATGGACCCCGTTAGCCTGCAGGTAGTCGCGCCCCGTACGGGGCGCGTGGATTGAAACTAGTGAGCAAGCAGGTCATGATTTTTGGCTAACCCGTCGCGCCCCGTACGGGGCGCGTGGATTGAAACTCGCCGCATCTGTAGTGTCTGTGTCGGGAGGCCTGTCGCGCCCCGTACGGGGCGCGTGGATTGAAACGACCGAAGGAACCCACGTCTCTGGCGTTGGGTGTGGTCGCGCCCCGTACGGGGCGCGTGGATTGAAACGCCTGCGGATTACATCGATTACGCCGTCTGGACGGTCGCGCCCCGTACGGGGCGCGTGGATTGAAACGCGGTCTGCATCTTTGCTAACGCCTGTTGGATCACGTCGCGCCCCGTACGGGGCGCGTGGATTGAAACCGGAAATCCGGCGTCTAAAGAAACAGATCAACCAAGTCGCGCCCCGTACGGGGCGCGTGGATTGAAACCACAAAGAACGTCATTTGGGAAACCCCTTTCAGAGTCGCGCCCCGTACGGGGCGCGTGGATTGAAACTGCGATGCACCCGTCGGGTTCCGCATAGACCGCCGTCGCGCCCCGTACGGGGCGCGTGGATTGAAACGCTCTCAAAATGATCATCGCTCTCGACATTTACAAGTCGCGCCCCGTACGGGGCGCGTGGATTGAAACTCCATCTCCGTGAACCCTACGACCTTGACGCCATGTCGCGCCCCGTACGGGGCGCGTGGATTGAAACCACCGTGGAGCGCGTCTAACCAATTGTGATTTCCAGTCGCGCCCCGTACGGGGCGCGTGGATTGAAACGGGTGCCGGCAGAGAACCGATTCGGAGTGTCGAAGTCGCGCCCCGTACGGGGCGCGTGGATTGAAACGATGAGCTGAGCATCCGTCCAGCCACCGGCAAGGTCGCGCCCCGTACGGGGCGCGTGGATTGAAACGTCGCCGCAATGCTTGGGGTGTAATAATTGAGGTCGCGCCCCGTACGGGGCGCGTGGATTGAAACACGTTGTAAGTCTGAACCCAGGGGCTGTCCAGCCAGTCGCGCCCCGTACGGGGCGCGTGGATTGAAACGTCATCTTTTTTACGGCCGCAATATAAGCGCCCGGTCGCGCCCCGTACGGGGCGCGTGGATTGAAACGTCCTACGAGTCAAGGTGGCGACCTGATCACTATGTCGCGCCCCGTACGGGGCGCGTGGATTGAAACCCGCTGTCGTGGCAAGCGTAAGCAGCGCTACCTGGTCGCGCCCCGTACGGGGCGCGTGGATTGAAACTGCGGAGCGTCAGTTTGCGTCAGCATCGGGAGCCACGTCGCGCCCCGTACGGGGCGCGTGGATTGAAACTTGATGCCCCGCTGATTGACTTCCACCCGCGTGCCGTCGCGCCCCGTACGGGGCGCGTGGATTGAAACGATCACACACACTGACAGACCGCGAGCGATACGCAGGTCGCGCCCCGTACGGGGCGCGTGGATTGAAACTTGCGTGTAACGAGTGTGGTGTCGAGGCCGACGCGTCGCGCCCCGTACGGGGCGCGTGGATTGAAACCAGATCTCAACAGGAATGGTTGCCAGATCCCAGGTCGCGCCCCGTACGGGGCGCGTGGATTGAAACCTGGTCAGCGCTTGGAAACCTCACAGACGTTGCTAGTCGCGCCCCGTACGGGGCGCGTGGATTGAAACGATGGACGGAGCCGGTGGTCATCCGCCTTTACTAACATGGTCGCGCCCCGTACGGGGCGCGTGGATTGAAACGATGAGGCCGTCGCCATGCGCGACGGGACGCCCGCGTCGCGCCCCGTACGGGGCGCGTGGATTGAAACGACGCCATGCTGATGCTGGTGTAGTGGAGCTGCAGTCGCGCCCCGTACGGGGCGCGTGGATTGAAACCACGTTGGCCACCTACGCGACCCTCCGAGCGTGTCGTCGCGCCCCGTACGGGGCGCGTGGATTGAAACAGCTCTCTTGGTATCTCGATGAAGGAGGTCCAGTCGTCGCGCCCCGTACGGGGCGCGTGGATTGAAACGCCGCGACACCGCCAAGGTTGCCCACCGCGCCCGTCGCGCCCCGTACGGGGCGCGTGGATTGAAACCTACTGCCCCTGAGCCAGCCAGCACCCGAACACCAGTCGCGCCCCGTACGGGGCGCGTGGATTGAAACTTGCTGCTGCTCAGCCGCTTCGTCTGCCGCGTCCGTCGCGCCCCGTACGGGGCGCGTGGATTGAAACCATCTAGCACCTCCGCGCGCAGCTTCCGAACCCGGGTCGCGCCCCGTACGGGGCGCGTGGATTGAAACACCTCCACCACGGTGTCCTGCCTCATTAATTCCAGTCGCGCCCCGTACGGGGCGCGTGGATTGAAACGAAGAGGGAAGGTCACACACCGCCGGACTGCCGGAGGTCGCGCCCCGTACGGGGCGCGTGGATTGAAACTTTGACACAGTAGCAGAACGCCGGTTATATAGTGGTCGCGCCCCGTACGGGGCGCGTGGATTGAAACGCCATGACCACGGCCGCGAGTGGTGGGACGGGCGTCGCGCCCCGTACGGGGCGCGTGGATTGAAACACTTGATGCTGAGAATCGTCTAGCAACAACTATAGCTGCTCCGCAGTGGGCCGCGCGGACTGATGCGATGTTCCACCGATTCGGGGAACCGCGACCATCCAGTAGACTCCACTTCTTCCTTTTGCAAATAGAAAATTGCTTTCGATGAAGCATTGGAAGGCATCGACCCTTGTTCCTCCGGCCGCGTAACGTCGACTCACCCCCCCATCAACAAGACGGCTGCGGCTGCTGGTAGGCCCTAATGCTGAAGCCCTTTCGCCGCTTCCTCTAGGATCGACGGATCGTAATCACGATCTATTCGTCAACGAGGAAGCGGCGAAAGAGCTCTATCTTCGAGATGGCCTGTCGTAGCCTCTCGCATGAAATACGTCACTCCAAGCGCTACCGCGTCGAAAATGCTCATGGAATATGTTTCGGCCTGCCACAATTTTCGCCTAGAACCTAACCGAGGCGAAAGTTCCGGATAGCGCTTGGCGATCAGTGAAGCGATTTGATATTTATTGTGACTCTCGCCCGGGAACGCTCTCCGTACCGCAGTACTTGAAATGCGCCGTACCGGAATCCTGCGACACTGCGGCAGATTCATAATTACGCGAGCCATTTTCTCGAGCGTTGCCGTCCTTGGTTCCTTGGTTACAACAACGTCCGGTCCATACCGATCCAGCAGCAAGGCCAGTTTCATGTCTAGTGGCACCTTCACGGCATTCACACCATGCCGAAAACTTTTGATTCCCCAATCGAGCAGCTCGTCCGGTCCCTCAAACACGGCATACCCGAAGCTGAGGGGGTGAAGATCGAGCGCGAGTACTCTCTCTGGTGCAGTTGCGTTCATTGGGTTCGGTGTTCGTTGCGTTGTGCGCGACCGTGATGATCGTCAATCCATCGCAATTGCCTGGACGCCAAAGCAGGCATTCGACCGGATCGTCCATGCCGCTGTTCGATCTCGGAGCGCAACACCGTGATCCGTTTCGCGATCTTTTTCTGCAGCTGATGTTGTGTGCCGCTGAACAGCGCGGCAATGGATACGTCAAGAATGACTCCAAGCGCGAGAGCGGTGCGAAGCGATGGGAGCCGGCGGCCTTGCTCATATCGGCATACCTTCGCCCGATCCTTACATCCCAACAAAAAGGCTACGTCTTGTTGACGGAGACTTGATCGTCTCCTGTACGTCCGGACATAGTTGGGGAGCCTTGAAGACATGCGAGTGGTGCAGATGAATTAACACCGCGACTAGATGTCTCTCAGCGTATTCGAAAACCGCCGTTTTAGAAGACGGGAGGAGTTGCCGCAAGCGACAACAAACAGATGCCCAGCAATCAACAACGGCGCTTGTAGCAACGCTGTGTCTACCTCTTAAATGTGCGGCCTTGCCCCTTTCTTAAACTACTGTTCTGCGTACTTGTCAAGGGCGATGGAAGCCGAGGCGGGTTTTGATCTTTCGACCCGTCGGGTTCTCGGTTTGTTGCCGCTTGCGGCAACTCAGCCGCTCTTTTTTTGCGGACCATCGCGGACATACCCTGTGTCCGATGGACGCGAACCGCTTGCGGGCAATTTACCCAACCCTGACCGACGAGGAACTCAAAGAGGCAGACGAGAATCTCCGCCGCTATTTCGCGTGCGCGTTGCAGATCGCGAGCGAAGCGCATCCCGGACCCGTTGACAGTTCCGAAGGCCTGGGTACGATAGAGGAAAGGTCGAATAGTTCATTGGAATAACATTCCGTTTGAGCATGGGTAACGTATTTGCTTATACCCGTGTTTCGACGGTCAAACAGGGGGAGAAGGGCGTCTCATTACAAGAACAGAAAGACTCGATAATCCGATATGCTCATCAGCACCATCTCAACATAGGTCGCTGGTTCGAAGAGAGGGAAACCGCTGCCAAGCAGGGCCGCCCAGCGTTCACGCTTATGTTGAAGCTTCTGCGCTTAAGAGTGGCCGACGGCGTGATCATTCACAAGATCGATCGCAGTGCACGTAATCTCGGGGACTGGGCAGATGTCGGCAAACTTTCTGATGCTGGAGTCGCGATTCACTTTGCGAATGAGAGTGTTGATCTAGCCACCGTATCCGGTCGGCTCTCAGCCGACATTCAGGCCGTTGTCGCGGCCCATTACAGCCGGAATCTTCGCGAAGAAACCAAAAAGGGTTTCTATGGGAGGCTAAAGCAAGGCTTTTATCCTCTGCGCGCACCCATCGGTTATCAGGACCAGGGTGCAGCAAAGACAAAGCTACTTGATCCCGCGATGGCTCCGTTCGTCAAGGAATGCTTCGAGCGCTACAGCAGTGGACAATGGTCACTGCCGGAACTCGTGCAGCGCATGCACGAGCGTGGACTGCGCAATCGACGTGGCGGCCCGGTAACGATGAATGGCATTTCGACCATACTCAACAATCCCTTCTATGTAGGGATTATGAGAATCAGACAAACTGGTCAGGAATTCTCTGGGAATCATGAACCGCTCGTGAGTCGGGAACTGTTCGAGCGAGTCCAGGCGCTTCTCCACGGAAAAGCAGTGGATCGTGTGATGCAGCATTCGTTTCTGTTCAGCAGATTAGTGCGCTGTGGAAGCTGTCGGTATTCGCTTATTGGCGAGCGCGCCAAAGGGCACACGTACTACCGATGCCACAACCGCCCCTTCAAATCGCCCCCTGTGTGCCCGACAACGTCTATCAGAGAAGAAAAGATAGAAGAACTCTTACTAACGCAGATCGACACGCTCACGCTCTCCGATGCAGAGATCACTCTCATGCGCGAGTGGATCGCGGATCGCCGTCAACATTCCGAAACAGAGCGCCAGAAGCAAATCCGCTCTGTAAGCCTGCAACTTGACTCACTTCGTGACCGTATGAGGCGCCTCACCGATTTTCTCCTCGACGGATCAGTTGAAAAGACGGTTTTTGAGGAGAAGCAAAAGGCGCTCGTTTGGGAAGAAGCTCAACTGCGGCAAAAACTGGCTTCACTCCAAGCTGGAGACGACACGGCCCTTGAGGAGATAGAGCGCACTGTCGAACTCGCGAAAGATGCGTCATTGCTGTACAAACAGGCAAATCCGGAAAGGAAACGTGAGTTGCTGCGAAGTCTACTGTCGAACCTCACCGTATCCGGGAAAAACGTAGACGTAGAGCTTGCAATTCCGTTTCGGGTCATCGCAAATCGAGACAAAACTTCTTATGGTAGCCCATATCGGGGGACTTGTCGAACTTTGGGTAACATCTTAGATCACCTGCATAACCATTTCGCCAAAGCTGATCCAGTAGAACCGCGTTCATAGTCTACGGGTATCACTGTATTCCTTTTATCTCGCCTAAATAGACGGGCGGACTTGTCGTTTCTGACAACCGATTCATTTTCCAAAGGTAATTGGTATACTTATAGTATTCCTTCACTCATGCAACTAAGCAGTTCGCAGGGCTCTCATACGAGGCAATCGGACAAGTCAGGCTTCACCCTGATCGAGCTTCTCGTCGTGATTGCAATCATCGCGATTCTTGCAGTGGTAGTAGTGCTTACCTTGAACCCGGCAGAGCTGCTTCGTCAATCAAGAGATGCAAATAGAGTCTCTGACATGGCGACACTTACCTCAGCATTAAACCTCTACACCACCGATCAGTCGGGGGCACCCACCTTTTCCCTCGGGAACGCGTCAGATACGTATCCGAGCATATATGATCCCGCAGCCTCTTCCACTTGCGGGACGTTAGGATTGCCTTCCCTCAGCACATCGACCGGACAGTCGTGGTATTGCAGCACAAGTAGCACCTTCCGCCAGGTGAACAGCAATGGCTGGATCCCGGTTAATTTCTCAAATATCTCTTCAGGCTCTCCCATAGGGAATCTTCCTGCGGATCCCGTGAACCAGACCTCATCGGGCCTCTTTTACTCCTACAACACGAATGGCACCCAGTTCGAGGTCACTGCCAACCTTGAATCAAGCAAATACAAGACCCAATACGGGAACAACCCCCAGACCCCTTATTTCCCCGAGGTCATCTCCGCGGGCACCCAGAATATCTCTGCGCTCTACAGCAATACGGGGCTTGTGGGATATTGGCCGATGGATGAGGGATCGGGGAGTAGCACAGTCGACGCGAGTGGCAACGGGAACACGGGGAAGTGGAATGGATCGACCACCAATGGCACTTACTATGCAGGAGGCAAGGTGGGAAGTTATGCCGGGAATTTCGATGGGAGCAGTACGTGGATCGGGGTTGGCACGAGCACGCCATTGAATCTGACCACAAATTATACGCTGAGTGGATGGGTAAGCCCAACTGCAGCCAATTTGAGTCAGAATGAAGACATTATAGGTAAGTCGAATAACAGTGTTACTGGCTCGCAGTATGTCCTTCGCTTGAATGGGCCACAAGTCGAGTTTGTTATCAGTAATGGGACATCATATCTCTCCCCGGAGGGGGGAACGGTAAGTGCGAATACATGGAGCTTTGTTAGCGGCACATTCGATGGGACGAATATGCGGGTATACCTTAACGCAAAATTGGTGGCAACGGGTACGTTTACCGGTACGCCTTCCACATTCAGTGGACAAACGATTATCGGCGCCAACCCCGGTAATGGTGCAGATTGGGTTTCCGGCTCCATCGACGATGTTCGCGTCTATAGCCGCGTCCTTTCCCCCGCGGAGATCATGGCACTCTATAACGCGGAGAAATAAGAGGCCCTATGCCGAAACCCTTCACGAAGTCTTAGTGCAATTCAAGTTGCTATCAGAGTAAGAGGTTGCCGCAAGAGACAACTTCTCCCGTCTACCAACCTCTGGCACCAGCAGTACCATGGACAATGGTAGAACCTAAGCCCGCTTCCCAAGGGCTGAGTTAAAATGCGCCGAAACGTCAAAAAAAGACTCAGTAGCCCATATCGGGGGACTTGTCGAACTTTGGGTAACATTCTAGATCACCTGCATAACTACTTCGCCAAAGCTGAGCCAGTAGAGTCCGGTTCATAATCTACGGGACTCAGGTTAGCTCGATTTCGCCCACAATAAAAGATGAGCGGAGTTGTTGTTCCCGGCAGCACACTAAGGGTGCATAACTGCCACTTGAGGGAGCGAGTTCAACACAACCGTTTGCGTGAGTGGCATATCTCGGATTGCTAATGCGCTCTGCGCGCATTGCATTTGTCGCTAATATATCGATAATTACATATAAGTAGATCGATATACAACCCACGCGCTTTGCTGGCTCCCTCATCCAATGCACAAACGGACCTCATATCTTACTATAGTATTCTACGTGGCCGTGGCGTTGGCGGCGGGGGGATTGTGTTTCCTCCTCACCCCACGCGCCTTCGCCCAAACCAACGTCTATTACTCCGTCGGCCAGTCGACCTCGACGAATCTCATGACGGGGGGGTCGTCGACAACGGTTACGATCACCTCGGGGGCCGCCGTCTTCTCGGTCGCCCAGACTGGCAACATCGGGGTGGGCGATCAGGTGACCTACGCCTCCGGCACTGTAGCCTACATCTCTGGCAAGAGCGACACGACCCAGCTTGACTGGTCCCTCGTCACCGCGACGGGGAGTACTCCCGCGAATATCACGAACGCCACAGTGACGAGCATCAACCGCGCCTTTGCCTCCCTTTCGGCAGCGCTCAACACGACGACGGGTTTCGCAAACGCAAGCCATCTTGCAACCTCAAGCCTCGTCGGCGCGAACGCCATTGTGAACCTCTCCTGCTATTACGACACGGGGCCGGATACGACATCCGTTTACATTTCAGGCTCTCTCATTACGAGTACGAGCACTTACATCAATATCTACACCCCCAACAACACTTCGACTCAGGCGAACTTCTCCCAGCGGCACACGGGGAAATGGGCCTCGAACGCGTATCAGCTCATCGAAACAAACGGCCCCTACGGTTTGGAGATTGAAACGAATTACGTCCGTGTCGTGGGTCTTCAGGTCGAAACGAATGTGACGGCAACCGATACCCAGAACTATCCCGAAGGTATCGTTATTAACGACGCACAGGGCGGTTATATCGTCCTCGACAGCAACATCATTGCAGCCCAGAGCGCGAGCAGTACGGTTAGCACAGAAGGAATCACTGTCGCCAACTCGACGCCAACGACCGGTGTTTTCCTGAACAATATCGTTTATGAGACATCGAATACAGCATCATCGCTGGGCATCACAGGCCTGAACAGTGGCTATATCTACAACAACACCGTCTATAACATGTGGCGCTCATATGAGGCGAGCTCGACCGTCCCGTATAAGAATGATATCGCGCAGAGCGACACCCAGGGCTACGTCGGCACCGGGTCCGCTTCCTCCACCAACAACATCTCCGACCATACTGACGCACCGGGATCGAATCCCGAGGATCTAGCGACGGTCCTCTTCGCCAGCACCTCGACGCAAGACTTCCATCTTTCTGTGCTTGATACGAAGGCCAGAGGTAACGGCGCGAACCTCACGAACGACCCCAACTATCCCTTCACCTACGACATCGACGGACAGACGCGGCCAAGCTCGGGCGCATGGGACATAGGCGCAGCCCAATGGGAGGCGGCGAGCGCCACCCCTCCCACAATCACCGCCTTCACGATGCCCGCCACCTCGACCTCGCTCACAGTCCCTGTCACGTCCTTCACGGCGACCAGCACCGTCTATCCCATCGCTGGATACCTCATCACCCAATCCTCTTCGGTGCC
>Ga0224555_1004947_pt1 | contig 11714 bp, 7 predicted proteins | sample 714S23034metaG_FD_180687 | JGI IMG/M metagenome (GOLD analysis project Ga0224555, IMG submission 180687) | Peat soil microbial communities from Stordalen Mire, Sweden - 717 S2 30-34 | ecosystem: Environmental > Terrestrial > Soil > Wetlands > Peat | place: Sweden: Norrbotten County, Stordalen...
CCCCCTTTCGACTCACCACAAAAGCCAGGGTGCCCCATCCTTCGCGCTTCTTGCGAAGGGTGGGAACCCGAGGCCGCCAAGGACGCTTTCCGGGAAATCATCAGCATCCTCAAGGATCTCTCAAATCGTCACCCAGACCGATACTCCGCCGCCTTGACGAATGCCGAGTCGACGCTAGCTCAAATCGAAAAGGAAACAGAAAAAAGATAGCGCAGAGTCGGCAGGCAGCCCTGGTCCCCAAGGCAAAGGATGAGCAAAAAAGCTGGGTGCCCCGGGTCCGGGGACCCCATGGACAGATCTTCGTCCATGGGGTGGGGGTCCGGATTCTCGGACCAGGGAAACCTCGAACCCCAACCGTCCGCACCACCCTCCCTCGAATTACCCCAAAATAGTTTGCAGATTAATTCCCTGCTTTGGCGCACAATCTTAAATAGAGTTGCAAAGAAAGAGGCTTTCTACCCCCGGTGCCTTCATTCCCGTCCCGAAAAACCCGTAACTCCTTGGTGCAGAGGTATCTGCAAGTCAACTCCCGCAGAATCAGGTAGCTACGGCGAAGCAAATCGCTTATGTCGCTGAAACAAAACGGCTTCTTTGCAGAGATGGGGGGCGCACCCCAGAGAACCAGCCCCGCAGAACCAACCACGAACAACCAACATGTACATCGAGTCCCGTCAAACAAGCCCAGCCGCGCCAGGTGTCAAACGCCGCTCCGCACCCACTGATCACTGATCACTGTTCACTATTTTCACTTTTTCACTATTTCACTTTTTCACTATTTCACTACTTCACTACTTCACTGTTTTTCTGACCACTGACCACTGACCACTGGCCTACTGTCTCCCCGTCTCCGCCGGCTGCGCAACCGCCCCAGGGAAAATCCCCTCGATCGGCGCGCGTCTCTTCTCTTCCGCATCGGGCTGCGGCAGCGGCTTGCGCGGCAGCATCTGGTCCCGCTGCGCCGCGTCGTAAACAAAAATCGCCTCCACCGTCGCAATCTGCTTCAGGTCGGCCACCTGCAGCCGCTCATATACGTCCTCGTTCGAGTGGTGCGTCCGCGACTCGTAGTCCAGATTGTCCTGTATGAACTGAAATCCGGGAACACCCACCGCGTCGAAGCTCAGATGGTCGGTGCCTCCCGTGTTGCGCAGCGTCACGGTCGTTACACCCAGGTCCTTCAGCGGCGCTATCCATTGCGCGAAGATCGGCGCGATCGCCGCATTCCCCTGCGTGTAGATGCCGCGAATCTTTCCCGAGCCGTTGTCCACGTTGAAATACGCGCTGATCAGCTTGTGTTCCGGCTTCAACTCAAGCGGCCCTGAGGCCCGCCGCATGTACTCCGGCAACGCCGCCTGGTCCGGCGCGGTCGAAAGTTTTGCCGACCCGAAGTGCTGCGAAACATATCCTCGCGAGCCGAAGATTCCCTCCTCTTCGCCCGTCCACAACGCAATCCGAATCGTCCGCCGCGGCTTCACGTCCAGCGCCTTCAGAATCCGCACCGCCTCCATCGCCACAATCGTTCCCGCGCCGTTGTCCGTAGCGCCCGTCCCGGCAATCCAGCTGTCCAAGTGTCCGCCCAGCATCACCACCTGGTCTTTCAGGGTAGGATCGGTGCCCGGAATCTCGGCAATCGTGTCGTACCCGTGCTCGTGCTCTCCCGTAACTTTGGTCTCAATATCGATCTGCACGCTCACCGGCGCATGATCCTGCGTCAGCCGGTAAAGCCGCCCGTAACTCTCAATCGCCGCCACCGCAACCGGAACCTTCACTGCCTTGTCCGCAATGTAAGGTGTCCGACCCAGCGTCGCGCCGTTGTCGTCGAAGATCGTCCCCCCTGATCCTCCGCCGTTTTCCCCGTCCCGGCTCGGCTCGATCACCGCGGCCACCTTCTCGTCTGCGAAAAACTGCGCAATCGAGTCGATCAGCCTCCGCCGCTCCAGCCGCGCCCGCATCTGCGCCTGCATCTCCGGCGATTGCCCGCCCGCATTCCCGTTCACCGGGAACTCCTCCACGTCCTCGAGATCCTTGTCTGTGTTGCGCTCGAAAAGCGGCTTGTCCACCGGGGGCACCGGGCGCATCGCCCCAAACAGAACCACCTTCCCCGCCAGCTTGCCCTTGTATTGATCAAAATCCTTTTCGGTCTGAATATTCACGTAGACCACATCGCCCGTTACCGGCCCAGGCGTGGATGGCGACCACGGCGTTGCCTGCAAAATCAGCACCGCCGTATCCGGTTGAACCATGCGCCCCCAGCTGTTCAGTTGCTGCCATCCCAGCCCAAACTCGCCCCAGTCTTCAAGGTGCGCGTTCTCGAGACCGATCTTCGTCAGCGTGTCCCGCGTCCACGCATTGGCCTTCGCCAGGTTTGGCGACCCGGTCAGCCGCGGACCGATTCCGTCCATCAGCGCCCCGGCAAACTCCATCACATGCGAGTGGTTCAACCCCTCGTCCCGAATCCTCTGGTACATGTTCAGGTCCAGAGTTTCGGTTGCGGGCTGCACCTCGGTATAGGGATCAGCAGCCGGCGGCGGAGGCGCTGGCGTTGGCTTCTTGGCTGCGTAAAGGCAAAGCGCCGCTGAGGCCAGCATAGCCGCGGCAAGGAATCTAAAGCTCTTGATGAACATAGGTTGGGAATCCGGTCAGAGGAAGTGGAATGCCGATTCGAGCATTGTAGGCCATCCATCCATCAGCCCGTCCACAACCAATCCGCGCGCCCCGCGAGAAAACTGCCCACCACCACTGAATGCAGGTGCCCCATGTCCCGCTCTTGAAACACGGGAATTCACAACCACATTAATCGCTCTTCCCGGAACTGCCATCCAGCCCCGCCGGCAAATCGATCGCCACCAGCGCGAAACGCGTCTCTCCGCCCACCGGCTCCTCAAATCCCACAATATGCTGATGCTTCTTCGATCCTGCCTTCAGCTCCAGGCTGTCCCCGGTGGCGCCGTAATCCTTGTTATCCACCTGCACCTTCGCGCCCTTGTCGTCGCACGTCAGCCCTTCTGAGGTCGTCGTCGGAGTTCCCACCGGCGCTTTGTCCTTGCAGGTAATCACGTCCCCGTAACGCCCCAAAGCCTTCTTGTAAAACGCGACGACCTGGTCCTGCTTGTCCGGCGTGCCATAAGAAACAGCCCGCACCCGCAGTTCCCACTCCCCAAACCCCATGTGAACATCCGCTGACTTGTGCTGGTCGTTGTCCTTCACCGCCTGTGCGCCGGGGTAAACCGGCAGGCCCAGGTCCGCGGCCGTGGTCTGGTCCGTGTTCACGTGAATTCCCCCAAACGGAGTATCCACCTGCACATTCTTGTCCTCGCCATTGGAGCCCTTGTCCACATGCACTCTGCACCCGGTCATCCAGGCAACCAATGCCACGCCCGCCACCAAAACGGCCGCGGCACGCATGCTCTTCCAATTGGGGTTATGTGTCGAGATCAACATCATGGCATTCGCCCTCTGGTCGTGTTATACGCCAATGGGCCCGGAATGGTTCCCGGAATCCGCCCCACGTCAGCGGCTCGAATCAGTAGCCCGAGTCAGTAGCCCGGATCAGTGGCTCGAGTTCCCGTCTTCCTTGCTGCTGGTTGCAAACAGGATCGACGCCACAAACACCGCAATAATGACCGGAACGACCAGGAAAGGGGAAGTAATGCTCATCAGGCAAGCTCCTTACTGATTCCAGACTAACAAAACAGTGATCAGTGGACAGAAAAACAGTGAAACAGTGAAGGAGTGAAAAAGTGAAGGGTGAACGTCGACCAGCCGGCAGTGGGTTGCTTTTCGTGTTGGAGCGAACCATTTAGGCATTTTTCGCCTTTGTTCACGATTTCACTTTTTCACTCTTTCACTTCTTCACTCTTTCACTGTTTCACTTCTTCACTGCCTTTCTGACCACTGACCACTGATCACAGACCACTGTTCCTCCCGTACTCCACCCGAACAGTCAAAATCTCATACGGATGGATCGGCACGCTCACCACATCGCCCGCAACCGTCAGCGGCGCGCCCTCCGGCGTCTCCATCAGGTTGGTCACGGTAGCTCCCGTCGCCCCCGGCGGCACATGAAACTGCACAGTAGCCGACTTCCCCGCCCACTCGTACACTCTGAAAATCAGCCCATTCGCGTCCTCGGCCTTCTTCACGGCTGTCAGCACCACATTATCCGGCGTCACTGAAGCAAACGAGTGCTCTGCCGGCAGCGATCCCGCATGGGCCGTCGTCACCACCGCCGTCAGCGGATAGTCGTACTCCCATCCGTGCCGCACCGTCAGCGCGTCCTTCCACGTCCCCGCATGAGGATAGAGCGCGTAATGGAAGTGATGCTCGCCCATGTCCGCGTCGGGATCGGGCCACTTTGGCGAGCGCAGCAGCGACAGTCGTAGCACGTTGCCCACCGCGTCGTATCCATACTTGTCCTGGTTCAGCAGGCTCATCCCGTGCACCTTGCCGTCCGCGCCCGTGCCCGACAAATCCGCCCACCGCATCGCCGGAACCTCAAACTGCGCCTTCTCCCAACTGTTGTTCCGCGTAGTAGGCCGCTCAATCTCCCCATAAGGAATCTCGTAAGTGGCAAAGTCGCTCGTAACGGAAAGCGGAAACGCCGCCTTCAGCAGCACATGCGACTCATGCCAGTCGATGTCGTTGTCGATGTCAACTTCATCGCCCTTCAGCGAGATGGTCTGCACGAACTTCGAGTTCTGCCAGTGGCGGGTTATTTTGATGCCTGCAGCGCCGTTTTCCAGCTTGACGGACTCGACCGAATCGGCCTGCGCAATCAAGGCCGGCGCTTCATCCAGCGTACCCGGATCGATGTTCCACGCGTCGTAATCCTTCGGCGTGTCCTTGAAAAACTGGAACTGGCTGCCGCAGCCGCCAGAAGCGATGGTCTCGAACTTTGTAGCTTTCTCAAATAGGTGAGTGATGCAGCCCGAAGTCGTATCCAAAGTAACAAGGACCTGTTCGTTGAAGAGTGTAAGATACGATTCACTCTTTACAATCAAGGTCGGATCGGGCTGATTCATGTGTAGGGATGCACCCGCAAAAACGACCTTATAGCCGAGCGGAGGGACATTGGAAGCGTGCAGCGTCACCTCCGACGCTTCCGCTGCGCCTTGTACGCGAACACGGACGTCGCCCGACCGAACCCACCCGAGCGGGTTGTAAACGACGACAGGGGTTCCTGACCCTCGCGTGTTGATCGTCTCGCCAATGCGCTCCCGCGACTGGCTCGAAATCTCATTAGTCGACCACCGCACCACGTCATAATCCTTCTGCGCATCCTTATAGATCACCCCAATCCCCGACCCCGCTCCCAGATCGTGAAACTGGTTAAACAGCACCTTCTTCCAGTCCTCAGTCAACTCCGCTCCCGGATACTTGCTCCCATCCAGCCACGCCAGCGAAGCCCACTTCTCCGCGTTCAGCACCTCTTCCTCAGCCGTGCGCATGTTGTGCTTGTGGTTGGCCTGCGTGGTAAACACCCCGCGGTGATATTCGAAGTAAAGCTCGCCCTTCCACGTCGGAATCGACGTCATCCCCGCAACCGCCGCCGGAGCCGTATACCCCTTCGCAATCGACTGGTAATCCCATGTCTGGCTCTCCGGCGCAATCTGCTTTTCAACCGAAGAGAAATACGACTGCGCCGTCCCAAACTCATACTTCGGCGTAGCATGTCCTCCGCCGTTCGAGTCCTGTCCCGCCCAGTGAAATCCCTCGTCCAGAATCGCCCGCGTAGGCCCGCCGCCGTGATCGCCCACCCCGTAAAGATCCATCATGTCCGTCATTCCAGTCGATTGTCCGCGCGCAATCGTCAAATCGTCCGCAAGCCGTACCGGGTTCAGCGTCAAGTTCACGTAGTCGTGCGGAAAATAAGCCAGCACCTTCGACCCGTCCGGCGACTCCCACCAGAACATCTTGAACGGCAGCTTATTCGTATCGTTCCACGCCATCTTCTGCGTGACGAAATAGTCCACCCCGCTCTTCTTGTAGATTTGCGGCAGTTGCCACGTGTATCCAAACGAGTCGGGATTCCACCCCACCCTCACATCCACCCCGTAAGCCTGCTTGTACCAGCGCTTGCCCACCAGCAGTTGCCGCACCAGCGATTCCCCGTCCGGCATGTTCAGGTCCGGCTCCACCCACATCCCGCCCACAATCTCCCAGCGCCCTTCCTTGATGCGCCGCGCAATCTCGTCGTTCATGTCGGGATACTTCTGCGCCAGCCACTCGTTGTAAGCCGCCGCGCTCTGCGTATACGTATACTGCGGATACTCGTACATCAACTGCAGCGCGGTCCCAAACGTCCGCTTCACCACATCCACTGATTCCGTCCACGGCCACAGCCACGCCGCGTCGATGTGCGCATTCCCGGTCAGGTGAAACGTAGCTTCCTGCAGCAGCGGCTTCAGCGCATCCAGCTTGTCGTGCGCAGTCTTCAGGCTGGCATCGAATGTGGCCTGGTCATGCGCGTCCAGCGCCTTCAGATCCACCGCCTCGATCGCCCCCTGAAGCACCGCCTGCTTTGAAGTGTCGCCCGGCGCCAGCGACGGAACCAGCAGCGCCGCTGACAAAAACTCCTCGCGCAGATCCTCCGGATTGGGCCGGTTCTCCGGAAAATCGATGCGCAGCGTCGCGCCCCGGAACCGCTTCACGTCCACCGTGTGCAGCAGCTTCACCGCAACTGTCACCTTGTCGCCCGGCTTGGCGTCGTCAAACAGCACAATCGGCTCCAGGTCCTCGCCCAGCGCCACCCGCCGCCCGTTAAAGTAGAGAATCTCCGGCATCGGCCCGTTGGCGTCGGCACGAAACTCAAACCAGATCCGCGACCCGCTCAGCCCGTACCCGTGCAGCGTCTCTGGAACCTCGTACGTCTGTCGAAACCACACGGCCTCGTTGGGAGCCTTGGCGTCCGGCGCAATCGTCTGCCACGAGCTTTCGTCCAGGTTCACCTCTTCGCCATGCGCCAGGTCGCCGCTGTGCGTCTTCCACACCCCGTCCGGCAGCTCGCGAAAACTGCCCAGCCGGTCGACAATCTTCTGGCAATCGGGCGGCAGCAGCACGGTAGCCTTGGCAAAATCGCCGCCTCGCTGCGCAAAAGCGCGTCCCGAAAAAAGGAGCGTTGCAACCAGCAAAAAAGAAACCACCGCAGCAAGTCGAATCGCTTTCCAGACAGAATTCATGGCGCATAACCCTCCGCAGCATTTTAGGCCATCACCCCCATGCCCCATCGAACGGATCCACCCTGCGCTCATTTGCCTTCCTCATGAAAATCCCGGTGCTATCATCGGCCCGTATGCCCACACGAACGCGTCTCTCCGAAAGGAAACCCCGCCATGCACTGGTATAACTACCTCGCCTGCTTCTTCGCCGGACTGTTTCTCACCAACGTCGTCCCTCATTTCGTCCACGGCATCTCCGGCGACCCATTTCCCACTCCTTTCGCCAACCCTCCCGGAAAAGGCCTGTCCTCGCCCACCGTCAACGTCCTCTGGGCGCTCCTGAACCTCGTCGTCGGTTACTTCCTCTTCCTGGCCGGAAAAGTCTCCGGCGGTAGCTGCTCGGCGCTCGTCGTTTTCTTCGCCGGCATCGCCGCCATCAGCATCATGATGAGCATCAACTTTCAGCAGAAACAACCCCGCTGACCCCGCCTCCAAAACCGGCTCGTCGTGCCCCTTCTCACGCATCTGGTCAACCACGTGCGGCGACGTACCAATTAGCGATACTATATACCATATTACAGTATTTTCAGTTCGAGCCCGTAACGACCGCCCCTCCGTGTGAGGCCTGTCACATCACCCCCAACCCCATCGCGCTCAACATGGAAACATGACACCCGCGACCCTCGTCCTCATCGCTCCTTGCTCGCTTCTGTTGGGCGCAGCGCTGCAGATTCTCGTGGCGCGGCTTTGTTCCGCTCGAACCAAGGGAATCCTGGCCTTTCTCGCCTGCGTCCCCGCCGTCTTCGCCGTCGTCGGCCTCGTTCCCTGGGTGCGCTTCGGGCAGGCCGTCGAACTCAAGCCCCTGCCCTGGGACGGCCCCTTGGCCCTGGTCCTCCATGTCGATGCGCTCAGCGTCCTGTTTGCCTTCATGGGCGCCTCCATCGGACTCCTCGTCCTCCTCTATTCCATCGGGTACATGGCCCACGACCGCGCCGCCACGCGCTTCTACGCCATCATGCTCGTCTTCATCGGCGGCTTCATCAGCCTGGTCTTCAGCGCCAACCTCTTCCTCTTCTATCTCTGCTGGGAACTGGTCGGCCTCTGCTCCTTCTCGCTCGTCGGCTTCTGGTACACCAACCGCGAAGCGGTCAACGGCGCACGCAAAGTCCTGCTCATGACCCACATCGCCGGATACGGTCTCCTCGCCGCCATCCTGGTCGTCTATTACCGCGCCGGTACCGCGCTCTGGACCGATCCTGCCGTCGCCCACGCCTTTACCGGCGGCATCTTTCTCCTGATGCTCGTGGCCCTCATCGCCAAAAGCGTCCAGGTTCCGCTTCACACCTGGATTCCCGAGGCCATGGCCGCGCCCACCCCGGTCAGCGCCCTGCTCCACGCCGCCTGCTACGTAACCTCCGGCGTCTATCTCGCCGCCCGCATGCACAGCTTCGGCGCATGGCCCTTTGCTTGGAGCGCAACCCTCATCTGGATCGGCGTCATCACCATGGCCGTCGGCGTCATGTACGCCATGGTCCAAACCGATCTCAAGCGCATGCTCGCCTTCTCCACCGTTAGCCAGATCGGCTACATGATGATGGGAATCGGCATCGGCACGCCGCTCGCCATCACCGCCGGCCTGCTCCACTGCCTCAATCACGGCTTCTTCAAAGGCGGCCTCTTCCTTACTGCAGGCTCCGTCCAGCACGCCGCCGGAACCCGCGACATGAATCGCCTCGGCGGCCTCGCCCAGAAGATGCCCCACACCACGCTCTCCTGGCTCATCGGCATCGGCAGCATGATGGGCATTCCCCTCATGAGCGGATTCGCCAGCAAATGGATGCTCTACACAGCCGCCCTCCAGGCTGGCTGGGTCGCCCCCGCCATGGTCGCTTGGGCCGTCAGCCTCGGTACCGTATTCCTCGGAGCAAAAGCCACCAGCGCCGTATTCCTCGGCCCGCTCACCGACGAAACCAAAGACGCCCACGAATCCCCGCCCACCATGATCTGGGGCATGGGATTGCTCGCCGCAGGCAGCGTCATTCTCGGCATCGCGCCCCAGTTGGCCGTCAACGCCCTCCTCAATCCCATTCTCGGCGCGCTTGGCCTCGGCGCTGGCGTCCACGTCACTTGGTTCGGCCTCTCCGCCGATGCCGGCAGCTTCTCCACCTCGGGTGGACTCGTCCTCGCCCTGGTCTCTCTGGTCCTCGGCGGCGCAATCTACGCCGTCGCCTATGCGGCCCGTCCCGCCGCAAGCGGAGCAGCTCTAGCGGGCGCAGGCGGCGGCATCTTTACCGGCGGCGAACCGCTCTCCGATCAGGGACGCCTCACCGCTGGCGATTTCTCAGAGATCTTCCTCGAACACTGGCAGTCTTTCTTCCGTTGGTCGAACGTGGACCGCGTGTATCTGCGCATTTGGGACGGATTGCAAGCCGTTTCACGCGGGCTAGGTGTGGTGGTGGCCATGCTCGAACGCAAGGCTCTGCTGTTCGTCGGGCCGTTTGCGGTGCTGGTTTTTGTGTTCGTCCAGTGGATTATGCCTGCACCTGCGGGCGCGTATACAGGCGGCAGGCCGCCTATGCCTCACTTGTTGATTGCTGCGGTAGGAGTGGCAGCATCCGCATTGCTTGCGGCGGCACTTGTTAGTGGTGCGAAAACTAAGATTTCACTCTGGCGGGTCATTCTTGTTGTCGGTGGACTCTGCCTCGGCGGACTGCTTGCAACAAATGAGTGGTTGCAATTGGGCTTATTAGAAAGCGCGGCCTTGTTGACTGTTTGGTGCGTCTGGCTTACGGCGCGTACAAGAGCTGCCAAGCTTCTTTACTCGGCGGTTGTGGGAATATCTGTTTTATGCGCAGTAAGCAGCGAGATTCTTGCCCAGCCATTCTCTGCAAATTACTTCGGAGCTGCGAATTTTCCATGGTCCCGCGCACTTCTCATTACAGGAATCGTAGTTAAACTAGCAGCGGTCCCAATGCTCTTTTGGCTGTTATCGCTCGCAGATGAGCTTCCAACTCTTGTGCTGGGCCTCATCATCGCAGTCGTTGACATCACGGCATTTGGCGAGTTCTATGTAAGCGGTTATGACCTGCTCAATGTGCTCTACCCGTCGAGTTTTTGGCTGTGGTGCGCAGCGCTTACCGCGCTGCTTGCCGCGCTGCTGATGATCACGCAACGTAGCCTCAAGCGGTTGCTCGTGCTTTCGACGATCGAAGATGTAGGTTTCCTGCTTCTCTATTTTGCCTGGGCGAGCCATCCCGCATTAACGCCTGAGAGCGTAAATCCGCTACTTGGCATATATGGCGTCTTCATCGCCGCTTCTACCCATGCGCTGGCCAAGGCGCTTTTGTTTGCGTGCCTCGCAGCACCGGAGGCAGCTGGTGAACTGAATGAGCCGCCAGTGTCGCTTGCCTCACGCTACCCATACAGCGCCTTCGGTTTCCTGTTCGGCATGCTGGCGATGCTGGGCATACCGCCGACGATGGGCTTCATCGGGCGCTGGCGGCTTTACTCGATGGCGCTCGAAATCGGGCCCTGCCCTCTGGCAATCTTCATTCTTTCGTCGATTCTTGCGCTCGTAGCTTATACCCTGGCGCTCACGCGCAACTGGTGGGGACCGCCTCGTGAACCCCCGGTCGATTCGCCTACTGAAAGAAACGCGCGCGAACCTTTCGCGCTCAAAGTTGCAATCGTTGGCGTGGTGATTGTGCTCCTCGCCGCCGGCATCTGGCCCCACGCCCTCCAACTGCTCGTGGGGGTGAAACCATGAATCTCTTCAAGCGATTGATGTGCTACTCCCGCCGCCACAGTCCATGGCTCTTTCACATGAACTCCGGCAGTTGCAACGGCTGCGACATCGAGCTCGTCGCCAGCCTCACGCCCCGTTACGACGCCGAGCAGTTGGGTGTGCGCCTTGAGGGCAGCCCGCGCCACGCTGACATTCTCTGCATCACCGGCCCCGTTACGAAGAATGCGGTAAACGCCATTCGAACTGTCTACGGTCAGGTCTGCGGCCCCAAGGCGGTCGTCGCCATTGGCTCCTGCCCCGCTACCACCAACGTCTTTATTGACAGCCGCACCCTCGATGGTCCGCTCGACAAGCACATTCCCGTCGATGTCTTCGTCCCCGGCTGCCCGCCGCGCCCCGACGCCATCATCCAGGGCGTAGTCAAAGCCGCCCAGATTCTTGCCGAACGCGGCAACAATCCGCCCCAGTCTGAAATCGCAATCGCAACCGTGTCCGGAGAGGAGCTGCCATGAACATCGCTACCGCACTGGCCCGCCTGCTCATCTTTCCGGGACTTCTGTTTGCCGTGCCCGCCGCCTGGTTCTTCCTGTGGGTTGAACGCAAGGCTGTTGCGTTGATGCAGGATCGCGTCGGGCCTCCCTTCATGCAGCCCTTCTTTGACTTCGTCAAGCTGCTCGGCAAGTCCACGCCCCCGCGCGTCGGAATCGCCGGCGCGCTCATGAAAGCGTGGCCGCTCATCGCCGTATCCGCCGCCGCCGGCGCAGTCGGACTGCTCCCCGTACTACCCTCCTCGGGCGGCTTCGAGGGCGACCTCA
>Ga0224555_1004948_pt1 | contig 11714 bp, 6 predicted proteins | sample 714S23034metaG_FD_180687 | JGI IMG/M metagenome (GOLD analysis project Ga0224555, IMG submission 180687) | Peat soil microbial communities from Stordalen Mire, Sweden - 717 S2 30-34 | ecosystem: Environmental > Terrestrial > Soil > Wetlands > Peat | place: Sweden: Norrbotten County, Stordalen...
AGAATCGCTTTCAATCGGCGCGTGATTTGGCTTTTGCGCTCACCACGCTGGCGGATACATCGGGACGGTCGACCCGTACGCGGAAATTAGGAACGCGGTCGAGAATGATTCCGTGGGCCCTGGCAGCTTTGTTTCTGCTGGCCACGGTACTGTTACTGGTAAAGCAGTTCCGCCCGGAGGTCGAGTCTCCCTTGTACCACCGTTTGACCTATGAACAGGGCACGGTCTACTCGGCGCGCTTTGCGCCCGGCTTTCGAGAGGTTGTGTACGGCGCTGCCTGGAACAACCAACCGCTGCAATTGTTCTCGACAGTCGCGGATTCGTTCTTAAGCCAACGGCTCAACGTCAGCGACGCGAAGTTGCTTGCCGTCTCTCGCACCGGCGAGCTGGCGGTGACGATGCACGGGGTCCACGGGGCCCACATGCAAATTGAAGGAGGTATGTTGGCTCGGGTACCTGTTGCCGGAGGCTCTCCCCGAGAAGTCCTCCAAGATGTAGCTTCCGCAGACTGGGATGCGAAAGATGAACTCGCGGTAGTCCACCGCGTTGCGGGCCGGGATCAAATCGAGTATCCAATCGGCCACGTGCTTTATCAGAGCCAGGGATGGATCAGCCACATTCGTTTAGCCCCGAGCGGCGACAAAATCGGTTTTATGGATCACCCGTCGCTGTGGGATGACCGCGGTTCGGTTGCTTTGGTGGATCTTAGTGGACATTTCAGACTGCTCTCAAAAGAATGGCCCTCGGAGGACGGCCTCGCTTGGAGTGCCGACGGGAAAGAAATCTGGTTTACTGCAGCCGAAGCTGGTTACAGCCGCGTCCTGCGCGCTGTGGATATGTCCGGACGCCTGCGTAAAGTTCTGGAGCTGCCAGCCGCAATCACCTTGGAGGACATAGCGCCAGATGGCCGCGCCCTGGTGAGCCTGGAGGCCGAACGCGTAGCTTTAGCCACCACCACACTGGACGGCAAGAGCGTGGACATCTCCTGGCATGATTGGAACGTTGCCAAGGATATTTCGGCAGACGGGCAATCGGTCCTATTCGAAGATGCCGGCGAAACCGCGGGCGCCCACTATGTGCTTGCCATTCGCAAGATCGATGGTTCACCTCCGATGCAATTGGGGGAAGGCAGCGCAGGCACGCTTTCCCCGGACGGCAAGTGGGCGATTTCCGTTTATCCGGGAAACCCCGGAACGGTCAAGCTCATTCCCATCGGTCCCGGTCAGCCTCGTACGATTAGCCTACCCGGGCTCGACGTGAAAAATGGCTCGGCTCACTTTCTGGCAGACGGAAAACACATCACCGTCAACGCCAGCGAACCCGGTCACTCTGTGCGCATGTATCTGGTGGATCTGGACGGCGGAAAAGGAATGCCGATCACACCGGAAGGAATAACAGGTGGGCTGATCTCGCCTGACGGTCGATACATTTTTTTTCAAAATGAAGGCAAAGCAGCCGCGGTCTACGCGACCGCCGGAAGCGCATCGCCCCACCTCATCCCCAACCTTGAACCGGACTTCGTTCCCATTCGGTGGTCAGAGGACAATTCTTCAATCATTGGGTATCTTCGCGGCCACGCTCACACGCTGGTGTACAAAGTCAACGTAGATAGTGGCAAAAAAACTCTGCTCCTCGAATTGCAACCCGAGAATTCGGGGGTGGTGAACATCGCTCCGGTGGTTGTGACTCGGGATGGCTCGCGCTTCGCTTACAGCTACTATCAGGTTCTCTCCGTGCTTTACCTGATCTCCGGCTTGCACTGACGCTCGGTCGAGCGAATCAGCCTAATCCAATGGGCCACTAAAATCCGCAGAAACATAGTGGAAGAAAATTGAGGTCGACGTCTGTCCCTCGCCCAAGACATGGCGGTAGTGCGGCACCTTTGTCCCTCGATAAACCAATCCGTCCCCCAAAGCCTGATAAACCGCAACCGACCCATCGGACGTAGCAATGCGGATCGGCCAGGGCGTAGCCAATTCCGGCTCGGGAGAGTAATCCAAACACAAAGTGACGCTGAACTCGCACTGCTCGCGATCGGTGTGTTTCTTCAACTCTGCGCCACTGAGATAAGAAGCTAGATAAACATAGGAAGGTTTCACGGCTTCGCCTACGATGGCGCTCACCGCCTTTGCCAGCTGATGGTGAAAAAATCGCGCCACACTTTCATTGTGAGCGATGTAGCGCCGAGAGCTCTGATGATCTCCCAGCCGAATTGCTCCCCGCCGGATCGCATGGCGGTAGTAGCGGCGCAACGCAGCCACGTGAAAAGGGTGAATCAAATTGCGCAGCGGGATGTAACCATTTTGCTGAAACTGCAGATTACTTTTGTTCGTAACCTCGATCCACTCGGCGCCGCGTAACGCCGCGTAATCTTCTGTCGCTAAAATGCCAGCGCGTGCCAACAACAAACGTACATCCGCAGGAATAGAATCAGGCGCCGCATCCCCGGAGCGAAGCCGCGAAACGATCGCTTCCAACCGAGGTCCCAGCCAAAACGGAAGCAGCGCGCCCGTAGCTGGGTCACGCACCCATGCCACCGTTCCCTGCAAATGAAAACCCTCCAGCAGGTGCGCCTGCTCTTTCAGTTCTTCCGGCACTCGTCCGGCGTGCAGAACCGAGCATTGTGGATTCACGAACAGGGGCTGGCGAGAAATATCCAGCCGTGAAAATTGTGCTTCGAGTTGGCTCTGCGCGATCAAATGCAGCGGCAACTCGTCGAGCAGGCAATGAAACCGGTCAGGAGGCAGAGTCGCGGTAACCGTCTGCCGCGATCCTACCCCCATCAGACCGGCGATCCATTCCAGCCAGGTTGCGTCCTTTATTTGTGTAGCCATCCGTTTAAGGTAAATCGGCTGTCCGCGAAAGCGCGCGATGCACATTTCACCGGGTTGATCTCGTGCAACACCGAGCACGGGAAAAACACGATCTGGTTCTGCTGCGGCACGATCGTCTGATAACCTCCGGTCTTCGAGTGGTCTCGTGAATCGTGCAGAAGCAACTCTCCACCATCGAACTGCCGGGGATCGCGGTGGAAAAAATAGACGAAGGTGATGTAGCGCGAGGAGACGGTTTCCTGCGCATCATCACTGTGGGCTCGGAAAAAATCACCGTCATTGCTGGCCGTGATCTGCGCCTCTACGCGCGTAATGGGAAACTCCTCTAGCCCAAACTTCTCGAGCACGCTGGGAAGGACGTGCCGCACTCGCTCCAAAATCACATCCTGATGTTTTCCCAAGTCCATGAGCACACGCGAACGGCGATGGCTGTAATTGATCATCCCCGCATCCCCAGTGGGCGATATGACCTCGCTGTTTTGGAACTCCGCCTCATGGGCTAGCGTGAAGCGAACCAGTTCGTCGAGCTCCTGCGGGGCCAGAAATTCATCCAAGACGACACCCTGCGCTGGCTTAATCTCAGGCACTTCCAAAAGCTCGACACCACCGTGCGAACTATTTTCACTAGACTGGCGCGCCGTTGCCGACCGAACACCGTGCCTGATATTCGGAGGCTGCGGCGCATTCGGCGGCTGCGGCGCTGGCGGCTCTTCCATCGGGCGCGGGCCGCTGGGGGCTTTGGGGGCGCTGCGCAGGCTGATGTTTGGAGGCTGCGGTGCGGGGGGTGGGACAATGGGAGCCTCCATGGGCGCGTTCGGAGGCTGCGGTGCGGGAGGTCTCACATTGGGCGCGGTACCCGCTCGCACCGTCGGGGCAGATGTGGATTCTTCTATCCCGGCAGAAATTCCTGAGCGAGCGAGAATCTGATCGACGATGCTGACACCCAACAATGAAAAGGCGCGCTGGGCTACGGTTTCACCGACCGACCGAGCGATCACCGCAGTCACTGCCGATTGCGTTTGGGCATCGTTGCTGGCCAGCCTGGAGTTTTGCAGAATACTCATCAACAGCTCGCGCTCACGCGGGCTGAGAATTCGTTCATCCTGCATTAAGCTTTCAGAAAATGCATCGAGAAATTGCTTCGCCGTCATTGAACACACTCCTCCCTGTTTTTGCCTGCGAAACTTTCAGGTTGTGGCGAATGGGGAAGCAGCTCTCGCGGAGAACATTAACATCCCGCCGGGAGATTATCAAAGAAATTCTTGCCGAATCATTTCATTGGCAGGCTAAATACTTACACAATTGCGCTCTCGATCACCTCTCACTTGGTAACTTCATCGGCCAGCCATGGCGCCCACCATGGAATGGAAAATCTTCATTCCATCGATGCCTCCCAGTTCAGCCTCTGAAGAACGCTCAGGATGAGGCATCATTCCGACTACATTGCCACCTTCGCTGCAAATACCGGCAATGTTATCCAGCGAACCGTTGGGATTCGCCGGCCCAGAAATCTCGCCGGCCGGAGTCGCATAACGAAAGACAACCCGGTTCTCTCGATGCAATTGATCCAGCGTAGCCTGATCGCAGAAATAATTTCCTTCCATGTGGCCGATGGGAATGGTCAGAACTTCTCCTTGAGAGCACGCATTCGTAAAAGGAGTGGCCGCATTCTCCACCCGCACCTGCACCGGCTTGCAAACATATTTCAGGCCGGTGTTGCGCATGAGCGCTCCCGGCAAAAGGCCAGACTCGCAAAGAATTTGAAAACCATTGCAGATCCCCAGCACCAACCCTCCGCCGTCGGCGAAATGGCGCACCGATTCCATCACCGGAGAGAACTTGGCAATCGCACCCGTGCGTAGATAGTCGCCGTAGGCAAACCCTCCCGGAACGATGATGGCATCACAGTTCTCCAGATTATGCGATTCATGCCACAGAAAATTTACCGGCTGCTTGGCGACCTGCTGAATCGTCCAGTAAGCATCATGGTCGCAGTTCGAACCGGGAAAAATAATAACTCCGAATTTCATCGCATGTCCTTACTTTTGGGATTTGAGGCCAGTTTAGCATGCGAAATGTTCAACCGTCGCGCCGCCGTCGCGGCGGCATCCCGCCGCAAGCGCGGGCAAGATGTCATCTGACCTTCGGAAACTAGGGTTGCGCCAGTATCGGAGGCGTCGGTATGGGCGCAGCAGGCGCTTGCGGCGGAACTCCCTTTGCCCTCACGATCGCCCAGTGCCATTCCTGGTCGGGAAAAAGAGCAAAGTTCAAAGGCGTTCGAAAAGTTGCGGTCGCGTCGGGAGCGGCCGCTCCCTTCATGTGAAGAAGAATCGTCACGTCAGGGTGTTTCTGATCCTGTACCGGTTGTGGAGCGCTGCCCGCCACTGCGGGAAAAATCCGAGCCCGTCCCAGGGAAGATATTTTTTCATCCGGATCGGTCTGGCGCACGATCGTCAGTCCGATGACTACCTCGCGCAAGTTCCACGCAGTTCCGTTATGCATTGCAACCTGCAGCGAATCCCCATCGAGCGTGGCAGGCCCGTCAAGTTTGGCCAGTTCGCTGCGCGGCAACTCATCCAGCATGATCGGATCGGCCAACAGCGACGTGGCCTTTGCGCTGAACGACAGGCTGCAGACCACATCCGGCGAAGAGACCTGGAAGCCCTTCCCACCGGGGTCGAGCGAAAACACCGGTGAGACCCCAGACGCATGATGAGCTTCGGCTTCATCCATTACCTTCGATAAGTTGTCGTTGTCGATGACAGGTTCGGCGGCAGCAGATTGCTTGCGAAATTGGCGCGCCACATCTCCCAGCGGAGTTTCATCTTCCTGGGCATGAAGACGAGGCAGAATGAACAAAAAAGATCCCAGGAGCAGCAGGGCCAATGTCAGACGGATTGAAAGGGATGCGCGCACGGGGGATTCCGAAGTCAGCCATCAGTATTCCGCAACTAGCAATCGCACTTGCGACTTGCCGGTTGCCAACTGCTAACCATGATTCTAGCGGCGGGAGGTAACAAAGCGGAGATGACGGTAGTAACCCGTAAGGGCTAAGACTTCGGAGCAAGAAAACAGCGGGCGCGCGCTGACGAAATGGAGGCGCAACGGGGCGCGCGCCCAAACTTATCCGAGCTTTCTAGAGCAGACCCGAAGATCGCAAACGTGAAACCGGATCCGCTACCGGCTGCCGCCGAAATACCCAGCGGGCCACCGCAAAGCCCAGAGCTGCGTAACACAGATGCATGAACCTCATACCATCTCCCAACTTCCGATTCAGCCACCACAACAGGGGAGGATCAGCATCACTACTCGCAAAATAGCAGTGGAATCAAGCGCGAACAAGGCCCAACAGTGCCATTTGGGTAGCACGGAAGTAATAGCGAAGATGTAACAGATCTTGGGTCTACGGTTTTGGGTCCAACCTATGACCCCAGACCCAGGACGCGGATTTCAATGCGCGTCCATATTTTCCGATCCGGTTGTGTGTCCCGGGGGTGGAACCACCACCGTCGAAAGATTATGTTCCGCCGTCAGCTTGCGGAAATCCGCGAGATCCTGCCGCTGGAGTTCGTCCCAACGGCTGAGCAGTTCCCCGCTCTGCTTCTTCAACTTCTCGAATTCGAACTGCTCCGCCGCCGTGGGAGCCGAATCCGCGCTGCTCACATCCATCGCGAGAAAAGCCAGCTTGGCATCGATTTGCGGAGGGTAAGCTAGCGAGTCTTCGTTGGCGCTTATAGTCAAATTGATGAATTGATCACGCAGTCCGGTCAACTTCTTCTCCAGATCCTGCGCTGATACCTCGATTGGTTTTGTGCCGGCATTCTCCGGCAAACGCCGTTTCAACCCGGCCACCTGCGAGCGCACATCCTGAATCTGGTTCACCACGTCATAAACGCTGTTGAGCTCTTCCTGAAGCTGCATCAGCATGTCGAACTGCTGCGCGAGATCCGTCTGGCTGACCTTCACCCGCGGATCTAATTTCACCTCCAACGGCGCCACCTGACTCTCGCTCCCCACCGTCAGGCGAACCTGATACTGACCCGGCGCGGCCACCGGACCACGCGCCCCCCCGCCATATTCCCACAAGTAATAGCCGGGAACACGATGCGCTTCTTCATAACGTAAATCCCATACGAAACGATTCAAGCCGGCTTCGGGCTTGATCTCCTTCTCGGGTTTCTTGTCGTCGGGGTCGGCAGGCTCATCGAGCGGCTCAACTTCCGCGCTGGAATACTTGCGAATTGTCTTTCCCGCAGCGTCGAGAATTTCCAGCTTCGTCTCCGTTCCCTCTTTCGGCTCATCCTTCAGATAGAAATAAATCACCGCACCAGCGGGCGGATTCTGCCCTGTCCGCGCGGAGGCATGGTGTTCGCCTCCCGCACCCGCCTGAATCCGATACGCCGGCGCCGGAGTATAAAGATGGGAATCCTTCTTCGCCACCTCGTCGTTGAACTGCCGCAGGGGACTCACATCGTCGAGAATCCAGAACCCGCGACCATGCGTTGCTACGACCAGATCATTGTCTTTTATGACGAGGTCGTGAACCGGAGTCGTTGGCAGATTCAGTTTGAGCGAGCGCCAATCCACGCCATCGTTAAATGAAACATAGATCCCATTCTCGGTGCCAGCGTATAGTAGCCCGCGTTTCTTTGAGTCTTCGCGCACCGCGCGCACAAAACTGCCCTCTGGAATGCCGTTGGCAAGCTTCCTCCAGCTCTGGCCGTAGTCGCTGGTCTTGTAAATGTAGGGTTGAAGATCGTCGTTCTGATGGCGATCGACCGCAACGTAGGCTGTCCCGGCATCATGCGGGGAGGCATCGATCTGGCTGACGCGGCTCCACTCCGGCATATCTTTCGGCGTAACATTGCTCCAGGTCTTGCCCTCGTCACGGGTAATTTGAATGAACCCGTCATCGGTGCCCACCCAGATCAATCCCTTCGCAATCGGCGATTCGGCGACAGCAAAGATCGTGTCGTAGTACTCCGTGCCGGTGTCGTCGCGCGTGATATCTCCGCCGGAAGGCTGCTGCTTGCTCTTATCGTTGCGCGTGAGGTCGGGACTGATCGCCTGCCAGTGCGCTCCGCCGTCGGTGGTTTTAAATAGCCGCTCGCCGCCGTGGTAAAGCGTGTTGGGATCGTTGGGAGAAATCAGTACCGGCGCGGTCCACTGAAACCGGTGTTCCAGATTCGCCGCACCGTAGGCGTCAGAAAGTTCCGGAAATTCGGTAATCGATTTCACTTGCCCGATGTGCTTGTCGAAACGCGTGATGTTGCCTTGGTAATCGGCAGCATACACAATATTCGGGTCCGGAGGGTACGGTGCGATATAGCCGGCTTCGCCTCCGCCCACGTCATACCAGTCTGCGCGGTCGATCACGCCATCGTCACTGCGGCTGGCGATCGCCACGGTCCCACTATCCTGCTGGGCTCCGTAGACCCGATAGGGGGTCGCTGAGTCTGTGATGACGTGATAGAACTGCGCCGTCGGTTGGTTATCTTCCCGCGTCCAATTCTTGCCCCCATCCAGCGTCACAGTCACACCACCGTCGTTCGACGCAATCATGCGCCGCGTATCGCGCGGATCGATCCACAATCCATGGTTGTCGCCGTGGGGAACTTTGATTTTATTAAACAGATGGCCGCCGTCAGTCGACTTGAAACTCTCCACATCCATGACATAGACCACGTTCTCATCTCTGGGATCGGCAAAGATGTGCATGTAATACCACGGCCGCTGCCACAGGCTGTGGCTCGGATTGATGAAATCCCAAGTCTCGCCGCCATCATCCGACCGGTAGAGCCCGCCATCAGGATTGCGAGCCTCGATCAGAGCGTAGACGCGATCAGAGTTGGCTGCGACGGCGATTCCGATGCGCCCATACGGCCCCTTCGGGAGTCCGTGTTCTTCGAGTCGCTTCCAGGTCGTGCCGCCGTCACCGGAGCGATAGAGTCCGCTCCCCGGCCCGCCGTCCGTCATGTTCCATGAGGTGCGGCGCGCTTGCCACAGCGCGGCAAACAGAATATTCGGATTGTGGGGATCAAAGGCAACGTCGATCCCTCCGGTATTCTCATCTTTATAGAGAACTTTTTCCCAAGTCTTGCCACCATCCGAAGTGCGGAAAATGCCGCGCTCCGCATTCGGCCCGTAAGGATGGCCAAGCGCAGCCACAAAAGCGATATCCGGGTTGTTCGGATTGATAATGACCTTGCCGATCGCTCGCGTGTCGCGCAGGCCAACGTTCTTCCACGTCTTGCCCGCGTCCATCGATTTATAAACTCCATCGCCTTGCGCGATATTGCCGCGTATGCAGGCCTCACCCGTGCCTACATAAATAATGTTGTGATCGGAATTAGCCACGGCCAGGCTGCCAATATCTCCGCTTCCCTCTTTATCGAAAATGGGCGACCAGGTCATAGCGCCGTCGGTCGACTTCCACACGCCGCCGCCCGTCGCGCCGAAATAGTATGTCGTCGGATCGCCAGGAATTCCCGCCGCGGTCAGCGAGCGTCCACCGCGAAACGGTCCGATCAGGCGATATTTCATTCCCTTGAAAAGTTTGTCTTCCGGTTTGGCAGACTCATCCACCGGCTTCTGCTCAGCGGTCGTTTGAGCGGATGTAACCCCGCCGCGCGCAGCTTTGGCGGCTTTAGATTGACGCTCGGGCGTGGTCTGGCCGGATCCAGGCACAGACACTGCGAATAGCGCCACCAACAACGGCATCCACCACAGCATCGCACTCTTTGCAGACTCGCGCTTACGCAAGGTTTCTAGACCGGCCATGTTCAGATTTTCTCCTCGGGAATAAATCGTTAGAAAGACATTGTAATAGTAATGCCGGGTGTTATGCCAAAAGCGCGGCGGTCGCACTGGCTGGCAATTTACCTAAAAGGATTGCCACCTTTAAAAACAACTTCATTCCTTCTCCAGCGCTTTCTTCGCTGCCCTGATCTCCTTGAGCTTCGCCGCATCAACCTTGGGATAGCAGAGGTTGAGCTCCTCCATAGTTTCGACAATAGCTGCCGACACTACCAGATGCGTGAACCATTTATTATCCGCTGGAACGACATACCAGGGCGCGTGCTTCGATGCCGTCTTCTGGATCATCTGTTCGTAAGCGTTCTGATACTCATCCCAATATTCGCGTTCGTGCAGATCGGCCTCAGAAAATTTCCAATGTTTCTCCGGTTCCTCAAGACGCGCCAGAAAACGGTTTTTCTGTTCTTTCTTCGAAAGATGCAAGAAGAACTTTCGGATCACCGTTCCACTCCGCGCCATATGCTGCTCAAAGTGAATGATGTCCTCAAAGCGTTCGTCCCAGATGTTTTTTGTGACCAACGACGGCGGGAGTTTCTCGTTCGCCAACGCCGCTTGATGCACCCTTACCACTAGCACTTCCTCGTAGTACGACCGGTTAAAAATGCCGATGTGGCCGCGCTCCGGCAAATGCTGCGTAGTGCGCCACAAAAAGTCATGCTGCAATTCCGTGCTTGATGGCACTTTGAAGGAGGTGACCTGGCAGCCTTCCGGATTCACCCCCGACATTACATGCTTTATAGTGCCGTCTTTGCCGGCCGCATCCAGCGCCTGAAAGATGAGCAACACCGACCAGGTATCCTGGGCGTAGAGCTTGTCCTGCAATTCCTCCATGCGCACAATATCTTTCTGCAAGTGTTCCTTAGCGTCATCCTCTGACTTTAGGTGCGCGGTGTCGGCGGGATCGACGTCCTTCAGACGGAAGTGTTTGCCATTGTTAACCCGGTATGCTTTGGCGATTTTTGCAGTTTTCATTGATTCCTATGCCTATCAGGCAGTTTATCGTGTTTTAGAGAACTTCGGTCTCTACCGTGCGCGAAAACACGGAGAACCTCTTCTCGGAGTTAAGAGTATGTAACCCAGAAAACGTCTTATCCGCTTTGCTTCTGCGAATTCGTTGAGGTAACAGACACTTGTCAGCAACTGGCAAACGAGTTTGCAAATTCCTGCACAGGTGCACCTGCGAAAAATTGTGATTCGAATCTTGACTTGCCACAATTGCTGTACTACACTTCGATTCCCCTCCCTGGTACCTGCCTGTTTCACAATGGGTTTAAAAAATCGTTAGAAACATATTGCGAATTATTGGCAAAGAGAGTTCTGAAATTCGTTGGAGGATTCTATGAAGTCGCTCAATCTACTGCTTACGGTGTCGGCCGCTTTCTTTTTCTTAGCCTTCGGAGTCAATCCCGCATCGGCCACGAATTACACCCTTAGCGTGAAGACCACCGGTCTCTCGGGAACCCTGGTGGTGACGGACAATCAGAGCGACACATTAACCTTCACGACGAACGAAACTCTGCCATTCGCCACGACGTACGCCAGCGGTTCGAGCTACACCGTGACGATCGAGACTCAGCCTTCAGGGCAGACGTGTGCGCTGGGCAGCAATGCGACCGGAACCATCACGAAGAACACTGTCGTAACGGCGACATGCAAGAACAATTACACCATCAGCGTCGCTGTCACCGGCCTCACCTCAGGATCGCTAGTGGTAAAGGACAACAAGAGCATCGACTTAACTTTCACCACTGATGACACCCAGACGTTCTCCAATGTGTACAGCAGCGGTTCCACCTATACCGTAAGTGTGAAGACTCAACCCTCAGGAGAGACTTGCACGTTGAGCAGCAACGCCAGCGGAACCATCACCTCCGACATCACCGTAACTGCCACCTGCGTCCCGAACTACAAGATCAGCGTCGCCGTCACAGGACTGACTGGAACATTAGTGGTGACTGACAGTAAGAACAGCAACTTAACCTTCACGAAGAACACGACCGAGACTTTTGGTATTGCATACGCGAGCGGCTCGACCTACACCGTAACCGTGGAAACTCAGCCCAC
>Ga0224555_1004950_pt1 | contig 11708 bp, 8 predicted proteins | sample 714S23034metaG_FD_180687 | JGI IMG/M metagenome (GOLD analysis project Ga0224555, IMG submission 180687) | Peat soil microbial communities from Stordalen Mire, Sweden - 717 S2 30-34 | ecosystem: Environmental > Terrestrial > Soil > Wetlands > Peat | place: Sweden: Norrbotten County, Stordalen...
GGTGGCGGCGCTGGCATCGGGCTAGGCACCATATTACTGATTCTCCTCGTAGCCTACCTGCTGGGCGTTTTCCACTGAGGCTACGCCCGCCACTCACCGCTCCTCTATTTTCCTCGAAAAGACCTATCGACTGTCAATCAAATGATGTGAGGAGGAATGCGCGCCGGAACCTGGCCGCATAGCTGGGCTCATTGCTGCTGGCGGGACAGTTGCAATCCCAGCATAGGATTCGGCCTGGGAAGTCGGCTTCCTGGATAACATCTTGTTCCGGGTTTTGCTGCAGGATAGCGATAACCTACCCTGCAACCTGAATTTGAAGAGCATCCGGCACTTGTGATCTGTGCCTGTGTTTGTGCCTAACAGTGACCCAGCCCCCACCCCGGGACGCAGGCAGTACTGGCGGCGTTCTCGCGGTGGCTCAGCGGCATCCTCCCTGCTAGGGTTGGCGGTTTCTGGGGGTTCCTGGTGGATTAGGACGGCCCAACCACCAACTGGCGAGCATGCTTAGGAAGTTGCCTGCCGCCTTTCCGAGGCGGCCACTAGACAGCTCTGGAGAAAACCAACCCCCTGCCGCACAAACTGTTCTGCGTCAGGACAGAGATTCTTGAAGATGCCACGAGAGAAGCCAAAGTCCCCTGGGCCTGTATTGTAAGTCTCCAGCATCAGGCGAACACAGCCTTCGGCTTCGACCAGGACATCGAACACCGCCGGCCACGGCACGATTCCGCCGCCAGGGACGCCTCGGTCGTTCTCGCAGGCGTGGAGGCCCCACAACAAAGGCAGAGCCTGGCGAACGGCCCTTCCGTAGTCGCGCTCCTCAGTGATCATGTGGTAGGTATCGAGGTTTATTAAGAGGTTAGGATGGGATGCTGCCCTAACTAGAGCCACCGCATGTTGGGCCGTATTCACCAGATGGGTGCGGTAGCGATTCATGGGTTCGATCACCAGCCGCATGCCGAACTGGCCAGCGTGATCAGCGAGGATGTGCAGGTTTTCCGCCGTGCGAGGGAATTCATCCTTAGGCGGATAGCGGCAGCGCGGTCGCCCGGGATGGCCGTATAGTGCGCCACAGTATGCCGCCGCACCCAATTCGGCCGCCTGTTCGATCGCTTTTCTGTGCCAAGCCATGCCCAGCTCGCGATGGCCTGCGTCATCATCGGAAATGTCACAGTTCATCGGCCAGAGATTGCCGGGGCCGACCGTCAGCTCGACACCCAGCATTTCCGCTTTTTTCCGAAGACGCCTGCGATCGAACTGCACGTCGTCGCCGAGCGACACTTCGAACTGCCCCAGTCCCAACCAGCGCACGGTGTCCAAAATATGGAGGTCCCCGTCGGTCCAGTGACTCTTCCAAATGAACTGGTGCGCGCCGAACTTGATCGTCGCCTGTTGCTTCATCATGGGGGTAACCTAATGATGATCGAAATGTGCGATACTCCTGCGAAGGACCGTTCTGGGAGATGGCTAGTCCTCGATCTCCGAGGGCCGGAACTTCTCCGCGCCGGGCAGGAGCCCAACCAAATCGCCAGGGCGGTGGATCAGTACCGGGAAGTGCTGAGGACATATCCAAAACGTCGAACCGCGATAGTCGAGCGAGAATAGCGGCACCTCATCCGAGTTTTTGCGACACGAGATGCATTCCTTCTTTCGAATCTCTTCCGGCATATCGGTATCCCCCTCGTCTTAATGAAGCAAGCTTCTCGCTGCGCTGTCAAGCCTGACGAAAGAGAAGGCAGCTCAGCCGGAAGTTCTAAGCCAGAGTATCACCCCAGCCGAAAGCCATCCTGGCTTCAATGGGGCCGCGATTTTCCCATCGCGGAGTTCATCCAGTCTTAATCAGTACAGTAAAACCTGCATTATGCTGCTTTGGTAGGCAATCTGGGCAGATTCCGTGAGTGAACTGAGTGTCAGATGTCGATGGATGCGCTCATGCGAACAGAAAAAGGACTACTCCTGCCATCAGCCGCGCCATTGTTCCTCCAACCAGCGATAGCCCGGCCGAAGCCAGTTCGCTCCATACAGGTTTGCCACTTGTTTGGCCGAGCTCAGCGCCGATTGCTCTTCCGGCCGCATCTCCCGATAGCGTGTCAGGGCCTTGTAGTTGTCGTCCAGCAACCGGTCCTCAAACATTCCCGTAACTGCTGCAGACAGAAATGGCCGCGAATAGACGAAGCGCATGGCAACCATGCAAAGCGTCTCGTCAGGCATGCGGCTAAGACTTCCGGTTAGTTCCGCGACCGCCGCAGGCAATACCGACGTATTCTGTGTCTGCCACAATTCGAGGTGTTCGGACTCCGGCTTGACTCCGGGACGCGCCCGCGGGTCCAGCTTCATGATGGACCCTGAGGCCAACGGCTTCATGGCAATCAAACCCACGCCTTTGCGGATGGCCTGCGGCAGAAACTGGCTGTAGTCTGCGCGCGCCTGAATGAAATTGTAAGGGAAAATGATGAAGTCAATGCCTTCGAGTTCATCGAGCGCCATCGTCATGGTCCGCTCGATATGCACCGAAATGCCGATAGCCCGGATTTTCCCGGCTTCTTTTGCCTTCCGCAACAGGTCCCAATTCTCGAGCGTTGGCTGATCGATCTGTTGCGCGCAGAACCGGTAAAGATCGACATAACCAAAGAGCCTCGCCGCCTGGTCGATATCTTTGGGAGTGATTTCGTGCGCGAGCGAAATCAGGATCTTGTCGCGTTTTCCACGGACAAGCCGCGCCGCCGGCTCCCACTGCCCTTCGCTTGCGTAAACATCGAGCAGATTTACACCAAGGTCGAAGGCGTGCGCGATAATACGGTCGCGTCGTGCCTGCCCTGCCGGGGTGAGGACGGTCTTCACCGGACCTGCCTGCAGGCGATCCGCCGGATCAGTGTGGGAGCCGAAAGAGAGCAGCGACACGTCCATATCGGTCTGCCCCAAGCGGCGATAGACCATCCCGGCGCGTCGGAACTCGTGTAAGGCCGGCGCCTGGAAGTCTGCAGCGGCGGCCAAAGCCGGCCCGGCAAGTAACCCTGCCGAGCAGGCTTTGAGAAATTCACGGCGTGTGGAATTGCGTGTTTTCATGGATGTACCGTAGGTAGTACTGCATTTTGGTCTTTGGAGATGTATGTCGTCCTTGGAAATTATAATAATGCCTCCGTGTCTAGGTGGCCAGAAAAGCTTAACACAGAGCTTACTGAAATTCTCAGTGCCCTCCGTGTCGAGGCTTTGGAAGCACGGAGAACACGGAGAATTCGATGGAGGGAAATGTTCGGCGTCTCGCTCCGTACCATCGGGCGAGTCGTGGCCCGAATGAAGGCGTGACGGATGTGTACTAAAAGGGCGCGAAAAGTTTGGTTACCAATTTTGGCGCACACCTCAATCAAAAACGGCGGTAAACCGTCGCACTCACTGGAAAGCAGAAACCTTCACAACAGGTCCATAAACACGGTTTAATCTCACTCTGTCGCCTTTTCTCCTAACGCCGCTGTCGGGATTCTGGCGTGGATGGGCGATTTTCATTCCAAATCCGGTGAAGTTCTCTCTCAGTATAGTCTTCGTGTTTGCAGTCGCTCGACCCACGCTCGACCCATTAGTACATCCCCCGGTCAAGAAGTGGTAAGATTCACCAGCAGGCGGGACGCTGCCGGAGAGGCTAACCACTGCCCGCAAAGTCCTCGGGCTCTCCCAGAAGGAACTGGCTAAGAGTCTGCGGGTGGACCCCACCACGGTACGAGGTTGGGAAGCGGGCAGGCATAAACCAATCCGGCGCTGCTTGGAAATAATCGGAAGTGTCCTTTGCAAAGTGTAGGCAATCACAAGTGTGACCGCATGGGGCAACTGGATTCTGGCGTGGATGGGCGTTTTTCGTTCCGAATCCGCCTTATGTGGTGGGTTGGGCTGTTATCGCCAGCTATCGCATTCCGGACTGGGCCATGCGTCGACGCTAGCGCTGATGGGTGCAACTTCCGAGTAGTGGCCCGTGATTCGGGCGTGGACGAGGATGTCTGAACGCCCCTGGTCTCCTTCCCAAAGTCCCTGTGCTCCGGGCACTTCGAACCCGCACCAATTGCTTCGATTCCAGTTCACCTTGCCCACTATGGCGACTTTTAGGGGGGCGCTCTCCTAACAACTGCCCCGCGATTTTAAGCCCTCGGGCGGGCCGATGGTCGCGCTGGTTCGATCTGGACACCCAGTCTTCGTCGAATGGATTCTCGAGCATGCTGATTGTGGCCGCGTGGCTGTTGGCGGAATCAAGCACAGCCCACTGGCCGGCTCCCGTACAGGTAGTTGAAGGCTGAAGCCACGTCATTGCGCCGGGTCGATGCGCGCGATGAGACGGTCTTCGAATCGACAAGCCCGGTCACTCACTGATCGGGCAAATGGGACCCATGGTGGTGCGGGCGGATCGCAGGTATTCGCGAAGCCGTTCGGCCAGAAACAGGACCCGCTGCGCGTCCCGGGCTCGGTTAAGACCCGAGCTGCATCAGAGGGCTCCCGATCCGGCCCGCGGGAGCCAAGAAAAGCGAAGAACTTCGGTTTGCCGATCCAAACAACAGGAACGCGGGTTACGTACCAGGTTGACAGCTCCCTTTTCCGCCGAGCCTAAGCAAGGTCGAAGCGATCCAGATTCATCACCTTACTCCACGCCGCCACGAAGTCCTTGACAAACGTCTCCTTCGAGTCGTCGCTTGCATAGACTTCCGCGATGGCTCGGAGCTGGGAGTTCGAACCGAAGATCAGGTCCACACGGATGCCGGTCCACTTGATCTTGCCCGTCGTGCGATCGCGCCCTTCATACACGCCTTCGGATGTGGAGGAGGCCTGCCACTCCGTATTCATGTCGAGCAGGTTGACGAAGAAATCATTCGTCAGCGTCCCGGGCCGTTTGGTGAAGACGCCGTGCTTGGACTGCCCGAAGTTAGCATTCAAGGCGCGCATGCCGCCGACGAGAACCGTCATCTCGGGGGCCGTCAGCGTCAGCAACTGTGCCCGATCCACCAGCCGCTCCTCCGCGGGTCTTGGGTCTCCATTCCGGAGGTAGTTGCGGAACCCGTCTGCGGTCGGCTCCAGTACGGCGAACGCGTCCACATCGGTCTGCTCCTGCGAAGCATCCATACGCCCCGGCGAGAAGGGAATCTTCACGGCGTGCCCGGCCCTTTTCGCCGCTTCCTCAACGGCTGCGCAGCCGCCCAGAACTATCAGGTCAGCCAGCGAGACCTTCTTCCCGCCGGACGACGCGCCGTTGAAATCCTTCCGGATCGCCTCCAGCTTCGGAAGGACCTTCGCCAGTTCGGCAGGCTGGTTGACTTCCCAATTCTTCTGCGGCGCCAGGCGAATGCGCGCGCCGTTGGCGCCGCCGCGCTTGTCGGAGCCACGGAAGGTGGAGGCCGACGCCCAGGCGGTCGAAACCAGTTGGGAAACAGACAGTCCTGAAGCAAGGACCTTGGCCTTGAGCGAGGCAATGTCCTTCTCATCAATCAATTTATGGTTGACCGCAGGAATGGGGTCTTGCCAGATGAGCTCTTCCGCAGGAATCTCCGGGCCGAGATAGCGTGCGCGCGGACCCATGTCGCGGTGCGTCAGCTTGAACCACGCCCGGGCGAATGCGTCTGCGAACTGATCCGGATTCTTGTGGAAGCGCCGTGCGATCGGCTCATAGATCGGATCCATGCGCATCGCCATGTCCGCAGTGGTCATGATGATCTGGACCCGCTTCGACGCGTCGGCGGCGGCCGGCGCCTGATTGCTGTCGGTCGCCTGCTTCGGCGTCCACTGCCAGGCGCCCGCCGGGCTTTTCTCCACGACCCACTCGTTGCCGAACAGCATGTCGAGATAGCTCATGTCCCACTTGGTCGGGGTCGGCGTCCACGAACCTTCCAGACCGCTGCCGATCTGGTCGCCGCCCTTGCCGCTTTTGAAGCTGCTCTTCCAGCCCAGGCCCATCTGCTCGATGGGTGCGGCTTCGGGCTCCGGCCCCACGTGCGTGGCCGGACCGGCGCCGTGGCATTTACCGAAGGTGTGGCCGCCTAAGGTGAGCGCCACCGTCTCTTCGTCGTTCATCGCCATGCGCGCGAAGGTCTCGCGCACATCGCGGCCGGACGCAACCGGATCCGGGTTGCCGCCCGGGCCTTCCGGGTTGACATAGATCAAACCCATCTGCACGGCAGCGAGTGGATTTTCCAGGTCGCGTTCGCCGGAATAGCGCGCCTTGTCGTCCAGCCACTTTTCTTCATTGCCCCAGTAGACGTCGATCTCCGGCGCCCAGATGTCCACACGCCCGCCGCCGAAACCGAAAGTCTTGAATCCCATCGATTCCAGAGCGACGTTGCCAGTGAGGATCATCAGGTCGGCCCAGGAGATTTTCCGGCCATACTTCTGCTTGATCGGCCAGAGCAATCGGCGCGCCTTGTCGAGGTTGACGTTGTCGGGCCAGCTGTTGAGGGGCGCAAAACGCTGGTTGCCGTGCCCTGCGCCGCCGCGGCCGTCGCCAGTGCGGTACGTACCCGCATCATGCCAGGCCATGCGGATGAAGAAAGGTCCGTAGTGGCCGTAATCCGCGGGCCACCAATCTTGCGAGTCGGTCATCAGGGCGGTGAGGTCCTTCTTCACGGCCGCGAGGTCGAGGGTCTTGAATTCCTCGGCGTAGTTGAAGCCCTCGCCCATCGGGCTGGACTCGGGGGTATGCTGGTGCAGGATATTCAGGTTCAGTTGATTCGGCCACCAGCCCGCATTCGCCGGGGCCCCGGCCGTGGGTCGGCGAGCGCCGCCCGATACCGGGCACTTGCTTTCGGTTGACATCTTTTGCTCCTGATTAGCGGGGACAGGCGCCCCCGCTGCAGTGGTGAGTTTTTTATCCATATGTTTCTCTCCCTTCGAATTAGTTAAAAAAATGCGACGAACTACGAAACCATCAGGGCTTTCCCGTTTGCGCCATCGCCGCCGGCCGCGCTGGCTGGCGCGCGCCTTGAATCCGCTATCCACACGCCTATGACACGGAACGGGAAGCGTGCCGCGCGGCGCATTTGGCGCACAGCCCGCGGAAAATCACTTCCGATTGGCGAAGAATCCGCTTGCCGAGGGAGCCCGAGGCGGGCCGGGGCACGTCGTACCACTTCAAGTCCTCAACATTGCCGCAGCGGTCGCAGATGAAGTGGTGATGCCGCACGCCTTTCGCATCGAATCGCGCGGCGCGGCCCTCGACAGCCACTTCACGCACCAGACCCGCCTGTACCAAGTCCCGCAGATTGTTATAAGTCGTGGCCCTTGAACAGCGCGGATCCTTGCGATTCACGGCTTCGAAGATCTCCGTAGCCGTGGGATGACGGCTGTTTTCCATCAAGAATGCCATCACGGCGTAGCGCTGTGGCGTGCACCGCAGCCCGCTGCCCTCTAAGGAGTTTTTAATCGCCTCAACGTCCATGAGGAATCTTGATTACATCTAATGTGAGATTATGTCAAGACTCAGGCTTTCGGGCAAGCAGAAAACCGGTGGATAGCGTATTGAGTGTCCTCATCGAGTGGCCGCCCTGTTACTCTTTCCCACGTCGAACCGTCCCGACATTGCGCTCGCGATGTTTTGCGACGACGAGGGCAGTGAGCGACAGACCAGTCCGGAATCATGAGGCGCGATTTCCCTGAATAGCACCGACGACCCGCCGCCTCGCGCAATTGTGTCCAGATGCTCGGCCACTCTGAACTTGGCCACGCTGAGAGCCGCTAAAGATATCTGGCGGGAAATCCCCTTCCCCCCAATGATTTCTGGGTGATCGATAGCATCCTGATTGGATTGGGCCTGAAAAGTCGGCTTCCTGGATAGTGCCATGATTGTTGTGCAGCCGCGTCATAGCTGGAGAGCACAGTCCTTCGACCAGCAATCATGCAAACTCCCCAGATACGGGGTTCGAGGAAATAACTCCTGCCTTGTCGCCAAGGGTTTACCAATAGCTCTCGATAACAGGTATCAGGCTTCAGATTTCGAGGGTGGCATGACCGTGAGTGGGCCACCCAAGTCTCGGATGATACGTCGCCGAGGAGCCGGCTGCGTTTCCTTGTACTGGTACATGCCCTGAGTCGAGGCGCTGATAAACTTCCCCGACGCCATCTGGCGCAGTGCCTTCACCTGCTCAGCCGCGGAACGCGAAACTGGCACGATGTAGCGCGCGGCCTGCATGAGCGTGATTCCCAGGCGGTGCGCCTTCCGACAGCATTCCTTGATCTCCGCCCCTGTCCAGCCTTCATCGTCGGGCAAATCACCAGAGACACGGTACTTCTTGAGGTAAATCTGCCAGATAATCTCGCGTTCTTCTTCAGTGGGCAGATCGAAGAAGAATGTTCCCAGCGTGAAACGTCTCCGTAGCTCCGGGGGAAGACTTGCGATGGAATTACACGTGGCGATGAAGAGCATACGGCCTTGTGAGACGGCATCAATGATCTTGAGAGCCGTGCGGAGCCGGTCAGTGGAGGCGCCCACGAGCGAGCTTTCCATCGCGGTCAGATCGAAGGCAATCGTCGGAATGCCGGCGGTGTTGCCGGTGGCTTTGGCTATGGCGCTCTTTGCCGCGCCAGGTGGACCAATCAGCACCACGCCATCCGCCTCACGATCCTGCATGTAGGTCAAGATCGTCCCCGTCATCTCCGTCTTTACACCGGAGAGGTCCGTGCCGGTTCCCGCAAATGCTTTCTCGATCTCATCAATGAAAACGATGACCCGCGGAGAATCGACGCCTGCGAGCACTGCGCGCAGGAAACCCTTGACGTTCTCGACTCCGCCAATGTCCTCAACACCGATAAGTGCGATGGCTGCGGAAAACTCTTAAATCAGACCTTCCGATACACAATTGCAGGAAAGCCGGAAGTCTACTGCTCCGCCCGCTGCCGCGATCTTACGTTCTTCGGGGACACCCGGGAAGCCAAGAAGCATTCCACACCAGGGAAGTGCTTGTACTGCGGGGCCACCCTCGAAGGGAAGAGGCGTGGGGCTCTCTATTGTGACGAGATTTGTAAGAAGCGTGCGGCCAGAGCAGGAAGAGCGCGATCGACGGCGGAACCTCAAATAACCGGGACATCGACTCAACCAAATCAACAGGTTCCAAGCTCGGAAAATGGCAGGCAAGGGGATTGTATTGCCGGTGGGGGCCAGCCCCTCAAAGACGCCCCTGGTGAGGTTTTCGCAAACAGTGGGTTGCCGGTCGAAGTGGAGCAGGCAACCTCGGGGAGCCAAAGTAGTTAAGTCGCCTGGTCTGGAGGGCTTTCCCGCACTTGTAACTCGGAGTGTGTCTGAACTCGGGATAAGCGAAATGCTGACTGATCACAGGATTGAACAGGAACGGTGGGCAAGAGAGAACCGACAGCGTCGGAAGATGCCCCGGGCTTTCGGCATGTTCATCGCAAGCCTGGCTGCTTGGGATTGGTTTCTCAACCCCCTCAGTTTTCGGGATCGACTTCCAGGCTCTGGTCCTCCGGTTCCAGAGTTTGCTCTGGGCCGGATCAAAGAGTATTTATTACTCATCCAGAGGGACGCCGGGCAGCCAATCGGGTGGACGATAGCCGAAGAATTTGGGCGATTTGGCGGCAGATACCACTGCCATGTGCTTGTCACAGGAGTTGCGCACCTGTCGCGGGACTTTTGGCGAAGAGAAGCACACCGGCGCTTCGGGTACACCCGGATTGATCTCTTTGATCCAGCACGGGGGGCCGCCTATTACTCGGCGAAGTACGAGGGCCGACTTCCTGGCCAAATCCATTTGGGGGGTACGCTCGCTGGGACCGATCTATCGAAATGCGAAGGAAGTCGATCGCAGGGTGGCGGGCAGGACGTGGCAATCTCTGTACCCGTGCCGAAGAATTATTTCCACCTCTGCCTGCCGCGGCGGCACAGGTGATTGTCGAAGCCGTCGGCGCGCATGGTAAAACGTACCTTCTTGAACAGAGGTTGGTCTGCGAAAGTGGATCAGCATCATCGCCGAAGGCGGCCTTTGGGGAAGAAGGGATCGGATTGGCGTTCCTCGCATATCATCGCCGAAGGCGGTTTCGGGAAGGATGGGATTTAGCGGCGTGGGTGTTTCGAGGCCAGAAAAAAAAGACGGGCTGGAGTGCCGGCTTCCCGAGCGCCAACTGAATTGCCGCACCCTTTGACCGCCTCACAGATCACGCCGGCGTGACGGCGATGAAGACCACTTCCTGCCGCGCCCGCGAAAGCGGGATCTAAGTCGCGCAACAGAAAAGACCCGAAAGGAATTTCTATGTCCCTCGGTTATGACACCTATTTGCAAACCCTCATGGACCTTTACCTCTGCCTGCCCGACACCCCGCGCCGTAGCAGCCGTACCGATATTAACTTGGTTCGCCAACTCTGGGACCGTGAAATCCCTCTCGCGACGGTCGAAACCGCCTTGCTTCTCGCCACGGTCCGTCGCGGGGCACGCCCGGACAGCGCTCCACCTCTCGGCCCCATTCGCTCCTTTCACTACTTCCGGCCTGTTATCGAGGAATTGCTCGAAAATCCGGTCGCAGAGTCCTACCGCGCCTACCTCCGCAGCAAAGTCGTTTTACGACCCACACACAGTAATCCACCCACCACCACCGGCGGAGTGCCCGGCAAGGCGGGCACGATTCCGGGATGAAGCCGGTCACATTTTGAGGAGTTTGTGCAGCCGGGCAAGCGCCCTGCCGTTCAGTGAAGCTGGCCGCCCGCCCTGCTTACCCCCACGGGGGCCAGGCGCCGGGGATCTCGGCTTCTTCGCCGCATTCGCGGCATAGGGTATGCTCTTCCAGACAAAGGGACCGAAAGCAGCGAAACAGAGCGGTTGACAGGCCGGTTATGTGACACAACGTGTGGCACAGAACACGTCCAATCACTCCCCGGCTTCGCCCTAGCCGGGCCACTTTTCCCAGCGCCCCGGTTAGTTTTCAAAGCGGCGTCTGCGAGGTTTGGGGGACAGATGTCATGGTGTCCCGCGTCTTGTCCCGCGAGCCGAAGTGAAGGCTCACATTTCGTGCGGGCGGCCGGGCTCGCCAGGATGGTTCGCCGCCGAGAGCTGATACCTTCGGGTAGGGTGAGGGCGAGAGAATCACTGGCAGGCGGCAAAGCGCGCGTCGACGGAGCATCGCGCGTGGCCTTGTTGTTCACTCGTGAAGCTCTTCGCCACGACTAAAATTACCGAGTGCGATACACGGGTTGAGCGACTTCGACCTACCCTACGGCGTTCGCGATCTATCCTGGCAATTGCTATGCCACCACAAACTTCCTCGATCGGGTTTTCGGAGGGACCAGGGATTGTAGTTGGCGGTTCATGCCAAGGCGCGGTACTCATTTGACGTGAAACCGACTTTTCAAGCCGAATCCTCAGCTTGAATCGCAACGAACCGGGCCAAGCGGCAATGTTGCGTCATGGGCTGCGATTGTGCCACAGTACTTTTGGCTGGACCGACGTGCGTCGCACAGCGTCCTGGCAGATACGCTTGCTCTCTTCTTAGGGTCTGTGACGTTTTTAGCTGACTGTGCAAAATAGAACAGCGCCCAGTGGTGCCGCATGGGTACTATTCTTGCTGAGTACTATCAGCTGCGGTAGCAGCATTTTGCGTTGAGCAACATCGCAAAGGAGAATCCAATGAAGACATTGCTAGGTATAGTTGTAATCTCGCTCATGTTACTTTTTGGCGGTTGCAACCAGACAACGCCACAGCAAGGGCCAGCTGGAGCGCCGGGACAGGCTGGACAAACGGGC
>Ga0224555_1004951_pt1 | contig 11708 bp, 9 predicted proteins | sample 714S23034metaG_FD_180687 | JGI IMG/M metagenome (GOLD analysis project Ga0224555, IMG submission 180687) | Peat soil microbial communities from Stordalen Mire, Sweden - 717 S2 30-34 | ecosystem: Environmental > Terrestrial > Soil > Wetlands > Peat | place: Sweden: Norrbotten County, Stordalen...
TGCGCCGAGTCCCGCCTGATGGAAGCTGACGGCGGTTTCAGTAATTCTCTGCAAGGCAGTCTGTGGAAAACGTAAATAAAGGAGGGGGGGTAGGGGGGCGCCTTCCGGGGAAATATCCGGCTGAGGACGGGTGTCTCTACTGCGCCCTACTGAAATTGTGCATCGGGCAGTGACTATTTTCTGCAAATCGACCCTGATAGGTACAGTTCGCGTCCGAAGGTGCGCTCGGGCTGGTGTATAGGGGGAGCTTCCGGTTTGGCGGTCAATCGGGCAGAACCCGCAAATTCGGCCATCCTCCGCCTTCCGTAGCTGCGGTCAGCGCGTGGTTTGGCGATTTTGCATCATTTTTTCACAAGAAGCGCCAGGGCAGGAGCATTCGAAGCGCCAGCACTGTATCGTAGAGTCAGGTTTTCTTCAAGATGAACTTTATGGAATCAGCAGAAGAAGCGCTCGCCCAGCCCGAAGTGGCGGCGGCGATCCAACGCGGGATTATGTCATTCACAGAAGCTCGGGCAACTTACCACCTCCACGAGCAGCGTTCATATGATTGGACAGACCCGGAGGAGTGGGTGCGGGCCTGCTCAATCGCATGGCTGGTCGTTGAGCGTGGCTACCCAGCAAACCGAATGAAGACAGAAGTCACCGTGCCCCGCCGAACGCCGTCCGATTTTGCTGATATCGTCGTTTACTCGGACGACGCGTGCAGGCAGCCGTACCTTGTTGTAGAGGCGAAGGCGTCGGGGCAGACAACCCGCAACCGTGCGCAGGCCATCGAGCAACTCTTTGGCAACGCGAACTCACTTCGCGCGCCACTGGGTCTATACGAGGAGGGCGTGCAAAGCGTCCTTTTCGACGTCGCTAACCACCCGGCTCAGGAGCGGCAAGCCAATCAGCGAGGCAACCGCCTGGGCCTTCCTGACCAATACGGGCAAGCCCCGACCTACGCCCACATTGCTGGGCAGCGGGGTGATATCGAGCCTGCGCCGGGAAGCGTTCTGGAGGCTCGAATCCGGCGGGCACATTCGCTCATATGGGCTGGCGGGCGCCGCGACCCCCTCACTGCCTTCGACGAGTGGAGCAAGCTCCTGTTTGCCAAGGTGATTGACGAGCGCATGACGCCGACCGGCGAGCCGCGGCGATTTCAGATAGGGACGCAAGAAACCACGGCCGCCGTCGCCACCCGAATCCATGCGCTTTTCGCCCAAGCCCGTCGCGACGATCCAACCATATTTCCAGACGGCGCTCGGATAGCTCTGACCGATTCCAAGATTGCCGACGTAGTCCGCGCTCTGCAGGATATATCGTTCATCCGCACCGACTTGGACAGCGTAGGCAGAGCCTTCGAGCAGTTTTTCGGCTCCATTTTTAGGGGCGGCCTCGGACAGTACTTCACGATGAGGCAGCTGGCTCGCTTCGTGGTTGCAATGCTCGACGTAACGCAAGACGACTACCTACTCGATCCGACGGCAGGGAGCGGCGGGTTCTTACTTGAAGCCCTCCTGCAGGTGTGGCATTACATCGATAACAACTTTCGCGGGCAGGCAGCTACCGAAATTCAGCGCCTCAAGATAGATTTCGCGCTCTCGCATGTCTTCGGAATCGAGATACATGAAATCCTTGGCAGGATCTGCAAAATAAACCTCCTGCTCCATCACGACGGGCACACGAACATTGAGAGCGACCGCTCCTGCTTGGACTCGACCTTCACCAATCCCCGACTAAATCCACCAATTGGACGATTTACATGTATTGTGGGCAACCCACCGTTCGGAACCGATGTAGTGGAGGGCGACGAGGACAAGCTAGTGTAGTGTCTCGTTATTTGGGTCCATTTTGAGGGTGTTCAGAATCAACGCAGATGAGCCGCGCATTCCCTCAGGGGCTAAAGCCCGCGTGATTTTGCAGGCTTTATGTACGGGCTGAAGCCCGTACCCTTCAATGCGGTTAAACGATCATCTGCGTGAGACATACCACTAGGATCGAATCACCTGGCCTCCTTCAAAATCGCAACTGGGATGCAGAAGATCGCCTCAGAACAGGTCATCATTGAGCGCTGCATCGATCTACTTGAGCCGGGAGGAAGATTCGGACTGATATTGCCGGACGGCCTATTCAACAACCAAGGCGCGCCCTCAAATTGCCCCCAGACCCGAATTTTCCTGGGGCGATCTGGGCGCATCCTTGCAATCGTCTCCCTCCCTGACTACGCCTTTCGTAAGTCCGGGGCTCAGAACAAGACCTCCATTTTGTTCTTTGAGAAATTCACCCAAACTGAGCAGCGGAGGTTCGACCGTCAATATGATCGGCTCATCGATGAGGGAGTTGATCCGGGAGATGCAGTCGCCGCCGCCGTGACAGCCGCAGACCTCTCGTATTCCGTTTTTCTCGCAGAGGCCAACCGCGTTGGGTATTCAACCGTCGGTACTGCCTCGCCGCAGAACGACCTTTACCGAGCAGGCGCCAACGGCGCGATGAATTGCGACCAGGAGGGCACCGTTTTGCGCGAATGGAGCCTTTTTAAGTCAAACCACGCGGCCTACCCTGGGAGGACCTCTCCTGACTGCATGGGGATCGGCTTCGAGGAGCTGTGGGCCGCCCACACGAGCCATCGTCTCGACCCGAAATATCACTTGTTTAAACGCGAAGCAGCTAGACCCGTCCCGGAAGGCTGGGTGAAAACAGTTATATCGACGGTAATGCGTCGACGCGAGGTTGAGTTTCATCCTGAAGCCGAGCCAGACCGGCTCTTTCAAGTCATGACCCTTTCGCAGACCGGCGAAATTCGCCCCCGCGAAGCTGGCAAAGGGAGAAATCCGCCGCAGTGGCTTGGAACCTACCTTGCAGACACCCCCGGCTCCTGGTTCGCAGCGAGCAGCGGCGACGTCGTATTCTCCTCAATCGACCTCTGGAAAGGGTGCATCTCCGTCGTTCCGGAGGAGTTCGAGGGAGCGCTAGTGTCAAAGGAGTTCCCAATTTATGAGATTATTGACCCGCGCCTTTCCGCCCCGTTTCTTCAATGCCTCCTCCGAAGTCGCTACTACCAAAGGGCATTTCGCGCCATCACTACGGGCCACAGCAACCGCCGCCGAACGCAGGAGCTTGACTTTGAAGCCCTAGAGATCGTTTTCCCGCAGTCCCCCGAGGAGCAGGAGCGGATAGTGCAAGGCATCCTCCTGGCCCGTGAAGCACAGCGCACTGCAGCGGACGAACTCCGACGTGAATTCAACGGCTTCAGCGATCTGATCGACGGCCGAGGCGATGAGGCGCTACCGGATATACCTGAGGACGGCGAGCCCGGAGAGGATTGACGCTCGCATCGGCCCCTAGCGGCACCCGGCAATGGCCGGCCGCGATATGCCGGGTGGGTGCAAGTCCGTGACGGCTGAGGACTCCGCCGTAAAGGCGAAAAATGGGCCGTCAGCTTTTGCCAACAGGCCTTACCACTTTCCGATTCCGTTCGCTACCATTTTGCCGCCAGGTTTGGATGGTCGCCAACGACAGTCGCCAAATCGGAAGTTACTGCTTAACCAGCTATCGAGTACGCCCTGGGCGTGGATTTGGCTCGCTAGAGCATTTTCCCTGATGGTGTAGAGGGCGGAGCGCTCCCTCAGGGGCTAAAGCCCTATCATTTCGACCTCTTTACGGCACGGCTAAAGCCGTGCCCTTTCAAAGCCACTCTACACCTACTAGAAAAATGCGCTAGACACACTTTGAGAGAATCGACACTTCCTGAGCAATGCCCCCTCAGAGGGGCTGATAAAATTGAAGCAACGACATGCTGAAGAAAAGATACGCACGATGGATGTATGAGTGGGAGACGGCGCTGACCACGCGCGACGAAAACCGCGTGGTGCGCCCGCTGGAGTGGGGCTTCGAGTGGATTGCGCCCTTTCTTGAGTCGCACGGCTTTGCGGATGCGTTGCCGAGCCCCGAGGCGATGCGCGACGATGTGGCGGCCGAGGCGGCCATGGCGCGCATCAACCAACTGCTCATTCGCCATAGCGACAAGTTTTTCGGCTACGAGCGGCCTACGGATTTCCGGCTGGAAGAGCGGTACCCGCAACTGTATCCGACCAACGTGCGGCCGGAGACTCTGGCGCAGGATGCCGCCATCAAGCAGCAGGCCGCCGAGGGCAAGATCCTGAAGGCGCAGTATCTGCGCTTTACCTCGCCGGAGCGGACGCCTTACGCGGAAAACGACTTGGTGAACGCGCGCTGGTATCCGGCTCCGGCGCACAAGGATCCGAAGCGGCCCAAGCAGGCGATTGTGGTGCTGCCGCAGTGGAATGCGGATGGCTTCAGCCACAACTCGCTGTGCACGATCTTCAACCGCATGGGCATTTCGGCGCTGCGGCTCTCGATGCCGTACCATGACATTCGCCGGCCGGCGGAGTTGGAGCGCTCGGACTATAACGTGAGCGCCAACATCGGCCGGACGCTGGCGGCCTGCCGGCAGGCAGTGGTGGATATCCGCTGCTGCGTGGATTGGCTGGAGGAGCAGGGCTACGAGCACTTCGGCGTGCTGGGGACCAGCCTGGGATCGTGCTATACCTACTTGGCCAGCGCCCACGACCCGCGCCTGCGGGTGAACGCGTTCAACCACGTTTCGACGGCCTTTGGCGACGTGGCCTGGGCCGGCCAGAGTACGCGCCACGTGCAGCAGGCGCTGGAAGAGGAGGGGCTCACGCAGGATCGCCTGCGGGAGTTGTGGTCGGCGGTTAGCCCGTGCAGCTATTACCACAAGATCGCCAGCCCCGAATCCGACGGACCCGGCAAGCGCGTGCTGATGATCTATGCCAATTATGACCTGACCTTTCCCAAAGAGTATTCGCTGCAGGTGGTGGACGCCTTCAAGAGCCTGGGCCTGCACTTTGAGCCGAAAGTGCTGCCCTGCGGCCACTACACGACTGGCGAAACGCCCTACAAGTTCATTGACGGGTGGTATATGGGGTCGTTTGTCTACCGCGCGTTCAAGGCCCTGCGCAAAGAGAAGGCTGCCCGGCCGCATCGGGCAACGGCCCATCTGCACGAGGCAGAAGAGGAAGCGGTCTCGCGGTAAGGGACTGCGCGGTGCGCGTTTCCGGTTTGCTCTTCGACGAGCTTGCGCCCGTTTCCACCTGTCAACGAAACCCGAAAAGGGGATAAAATTCCAATATGACCGATCGCATGTCTCTCACGCTCGCCCAGGCCGACCCCGAAGTGTCCGCAGCACTTGACCACGAAACCCTCCGCCAACACGAGGGGCTGGAGATGATTGCCAGCGAGAATTTTGTGTCGGAAGCCGTGTTGGAGGCGGCCGGCTCGATTTTCACGAACAAATATGCCGAGGGTTACCCTGGGCGGCGCTACTATGGCGGCTGCGAGTATGCCGACGTGGTGGAGAACCTGGCGCGGGACCGCGCCAAGCAGATATTCGGCAGCGAACACGTGAATGTGCAGCCGCACTCCGGTTCGCAGGCCAACGCATCGGCCTATGCGGCGGTTTTGCAGGCCGGCGACGCGATTCTGGGTCTGGACCTGGCGCACGGCGGCCACCTGACCCACGGGCACAAGCTGAGTTTCAGCGGCAAGCTCTACCGGCCCACCTTCTACCACGTGCGGCGGGACACCGAGCTGATCGACTATGACGAGTTGGAAGCGATTGCCGAGCGCGAGAAGCCGAAGGCGATTATCGGCGGGGGCAGCGCCTATCCACGGCTGTGGGACTTTGCCCGGATGCGGCAGATCGCCGACAAGGTGGGCGCGGTGTACATCTTCGACATGGCGCACATCGCCGGGCTGGTGGCGGGCGGCGTGCATCCTTCGCCGGTGCCCCACGCGCACATTACCACCACCACGACGCACAAGACGCTGCGCGGGCCGCGCGCGGGATTGATTCTTTGCGGGCAGGAGCTGGCGGTGGCGGTGGACAAGGCGGTGTTTCCGGGCCAGCAGGGCGGCCCGCTGGTGCATATTGTCGCGGCCAAGGCAGTGGCCTTTGGCGAGGCGCTGCGGCCGGAGTTCAAGACTTATGCGGCGCAGATTGTGGCCAACGCCAAGGTGCTAGCTCTGGGCTTGCAGGAAGCTGGGTATCGCCTCGTTTCCGGCGGCACGGACAATCACCTGCTGCTGGTGGATGTCTTCCAGAAGGGCATTCTGGGCTCAGAGGCCGAACTGGCGCTGGGCAAGGCAGGAATTACGGTAAATAAGAACACGATTCCCTACGACACCAATCCGCCGCTCAAGGCTTCGGGCATTCGCGTGGGCACGCCCGCGCTGACCACACGCGGCATGAAGGAGCCGGAGATGCGGCAGATTGCCGCGTGGATCGCGAAGGCGCTGGAGCAGCGCAACGACGACGCGGCTCTGGAGCGGATTCGCGGCGAAGTGGCCGAACTGGCCAACCGGTTCCCGCTGTATGCGTGGCGGCGTGCGCAGGTGGGCGTGGGAGCTTAGGCAGGCTTGTGGTAGAAGTCCGTTGCGGATTCCTCGACTATGCTCAGAGTGTCCGCAACCCCAACCCTCATTGTCCTGGATCAGAGCAAGACGGTCCTCGGTGCGTGGGTTGGCAAGCTTTCTTCGGATGATGAGGACAAGGTACTGCACTTGGTTCGCTCAGGCTCCCTGTGACGCGCTCAGAACCTTTTTTGATCATTGTTGGAGGAGACGGATTATGAGGCAAGCAGCACTAGCAAGTTTCACTGCGGTCATCGCGGTGGTAGGGGCTCTTTCGGCGAGCATCTCGACCGCACAGCAGCCGCATCAGGCAAAGCCTTTGCAGTTTGAAGTGGCTGCCATCAAGCCGGGCAACCCGAAACTGGGAGGTGAATCGCATTCTTCAGGCAATAGGAGTCAGTTTCGGATGGAGAATACGCCTTTGAAAGAGTGGGTTAAGATGGGGCTGTCCGTTAGCGATTATGCCCTGAAGGCGCCCTCGTGGCTTGATACAGCTCGGTTTGACCTGAACGCAAAATATCCTGAAGGCATTCCTATCGACCAGAAAGCTTTCAACGAAATGATGAAATCGCTCTTGGTCGAGAGATTCGGAATGAAATGGCACGAGGAAAACGGAACTGTGTCCGGTTATGAGTTGGTGACCGACAAGAAGGTCTTGGCCCAGCCCGCGACCCTGCTCGAACGACTGCAAGGTGTTCATGGATCGGCCTACGGCCCTACGTCGATTCAAGGCACAAATATGCCGATGTCAGAACTGGCGAAGAAGCTGGGAGAGGCGCTCGGTAGGCCCGTGGTAGACGCAACGCACCTTACCGGTGGATATGACTTCAATTTGATGTGGCGTCCGTTGGATAATGCTGCGCCGACAGAGGATTATCGGCGATATTGGAAGCAAAAGGGAATCGATGTCGACGACCTTCCGTCTTCACTATCTGCCGCGTTGCAGGAGAAGTTAGGGCTGCGGCTTCAGAGCGCCAAGGTTCCATCGAGAGTCATTGTCGTGGACCAGATCAATCGCCAACCTACCGCGAACTGATCTTCTCGTTGTTGACCACATTGAGTGGCCGTCGGACAACCGAGAATCGTCCGTCTGGTCGCGATGTCCCTCGGCCCTGAAGGAGGGTAGACGCGTGGTTGGTTGGTATCTCGGCTGGATAGGATCGAATGCAATGTGCACGCCGTCCGGCCCAGTTCGATCCAGGTTCGAGCGCCGTTCGGCATTCGTCCAGCGTGTTGGCCTTAACCTAGCGAAGGCCGAAAAAGCAGCAAAGTATCACCCTGGCCTGCGGTCGGCTGCTTGAGCGGGAGGGACTGCCGCATATCGAGGGTAAAGGTACCGTAGGGATTGATGTTCTGCCACTGATCCAGCCTTCAAATAGTGTGATTGCTTCCCACCCTTGCGCTCGACCACCCCACGGACAAAGACCTATGCGTGGGGACCCCGGCAAAGCGCAAGGATGGGGCATCCGCACATTTTTGGGTGATCCGGCACGCTCATCTCTGGATTTAGAGCATTATCACTGTTCCTGTAGGGTTGAATTCGTGGTTTCCCACCCATTTCACAAAGAACGTGAAATGGATGGGGCACGGAGCTTCCTTACACCATCCGTGAAAATGCTATAACGCGCGAGTCGAGTCGAGTCGCTCAGGGTGATAGCAGGGATGGGCACCCCTTCAATGCGGGAAATTTATCGCGCCGTAACTTGCGCCGATGCACCGGGTTGCATCTAAAGTAGCTGGTGATGATCCGCCAAGGGAACAGGCTCGATGGATGAGTTGTTCTTCATGGAGGCATCTGGAGGAAACGATGAAGTCCATTCAGCTAGCTTTGGCCACTTTGCTTGTTCTTGCCGTTCCAGCGTTTGCCCAGCATCACGAAGGAGGAGCCCGGTCCACTGGCGGCGGAACCCATCAGGCGCCTCCCAGGAGCGGCCCCAAGATGACCGCGGGCACACCCCACGCGGTCGAGCCGAATCGAAACTACAGCGACAAGGACGGCCACCCCAACGTGCCGCACGTGGATGGGAACAAGTGGGTGGGCCACGACACGGGACGCGCAGACGCTAACTACCATCTCGATCATCCCTTTGAACACGGTCGCTTTACCGGCGGTTTTGGCCGCGGGCATGTGTGGCGTCTTGGCGGCGGCGGACCTGGCCGCTTCTGGTTCAATAACTGGTACTGGGATGTTGCGGCTTTTGACCTTGGCTACTGCGACGGGTGGCTTTGGGATACCGACCAGATTGTGATCTACGAGGATCCGGACCACGAAGGCTATTACCTGGCCTACAACGTGCGGCTGGGCACCTATGTGCATGTGGAGTATCTGGGCATGTAGGGCTAACATAAGCGGAAAATGGTTTAGACGACAAAGGGGACAGGCCGCGAGGCTTGTCCCCTTTGTCTTTGTGCGGGTTCCGGCCGGCGCGGGGCGCAATATACAGGCTGGACTGCGAGGCGCTACAATTGCCAGTCTGCCCGGAGCGGCCGCCAACACGCAATGAAACGCGGCAACGACTCCAATCCTATTGCACATTGTTGAGGGTCTGGAATGAAGCATCTATTTGTTTGCCTGTTAGCACGCGTCACCAAGCTCAAGTCCGCGAAAATTGTCATGGGCGCCGCCGTTGCGGCTCTATTGGCCGCCAGCGCCGCCTGGGCCGCGCCCGCACCCACTCCCGCGCCGATTGTGATTACCGGAGCGGACCGCCGGCCGGCTACCTCGCTCAATGGCGACTGGAGCACGATTGTCGATCCTTATTCGAATGGGTTCTCAGGGTACGCGCGCAATCAGAAGGCTCAGCCCGGCGACACGAGACCCACCGAGTATGACTTTTCCAAGTCGCCCAAGCTGAAGGTGCCCGGCGACTGGAATACGCAGCGCGAGTCGCTCTTCTATTATGAGGGGCCGATCTGGTATGAGCGCGACTTCACTTATCAGCCGAAGGAACAGACGCGGATCTTTTTGCATGTGGGAGCGGCCAACTATCGCTCGTGGTTCTGGGTGAATGGGCAGAAGGTCTGCGAACACGAGGGCGGCTTCACGAGCTTCAACTGCGACGTGACGGCGACGGTACATGCCGGCGCGAACTTTGTGGTGGCGGCGGTGGATAACACGCGCCACGAGGACGGCGTTCCCACTCTCAAGACCGATTGGTGGAATTATGGCGGGCTAACCCGCTCGGTCTCGCTGATCGAGGTTCCCGAGGCCTTCATTGACCAATACGACATTCACCTGAGCCGCGGCGAAGGCTCGGTGATTGAAGGCTGGGTGCATGTGCAGGGCGGCCAGGCGGGCGCGAAGGCCGAGGTGGAGATTCCCGAGTTAGGCGCAAAGACCTCCGCACTGGTTGGCGAAGGAGGGCGCGCCGAAATTCGTATGGACGTGAAAGGCTTGCAGCGCTGGTCGCCGGAGACGCCGAAGCTCTACAAGGTAAAGGTGAGTGCGGGCGCGGATGCCGTGGAAGACTTGATCGGCTTTCGCACCGTGGAGACGCGCGGAACCGAGATACTGCTGAATGGGAAGCCGATTTTTTTGCGCGGCGTTAGCATTCATGCGGAAGCGCCCTACCGCACCGGTCGCGCCAACACAGACAAGGACGCCGAGACGCTGCTGGGCTGGGCCAAAGAACTGGGGGCGAACTTCGTGCGCCTGGCGCACTATCCCCACGACGAGACGATGCTGCGCGCGGCCGACAGAATGGGTCTGCTGGTGTGGTCGGAGAATCCGGTTTACTGGGCCATCCAGTTTGACAATCCCAAGGTGCTGGCCCAGGCCACGCTGGAGTTGGACGAGGAGATAGGAACCTCGCGCAACCACGCGGCGATCATCCTGTGGTCGATGGCCAATGAGACACCCAACAACGCCTCGCGGACCCGGTTCATTGAAACGCTGGCCGCTCATACGCGGGAGATCGATCCTACGCGGCTGATCACCGCGGCGCTGCTTGTGCACAGCGAAGGGCACACCAAGATCGTGGACGATCCGCTCGGTAAGACGTTGGATGTGATCGGCGCAAACGAATACGTGGGCTGGTATGAACAAAAACCGGAGAGCGCCGACATAACCGACTGGCGTGTCGACTATGACAAACCCCTGATCATGAGCGAGTTTGGCGGTGGCGCGAAGGCCGGACTGCATGGCGGCGACAACGACCGCTGGACCGAGGAATACCAAGCCAATATCTACCGTCATCAAATGGGAATGCTTAACCGGATACCGCAACTGAGAGGAATGAGTCCGTGGATTTTGATGGATTTCCGTTCGCCGACGCGCATGCTGGCAGGGATTCAGGATGGTTTCAATCGCAAGGGACTTATCTCTGACCAAGGGCAGAAGAAGGCGGCCTTCTTCGTACTGCAGAAGGCTTACAAGGAAAAAACCGTAGGCAAGCCGGAATAAATGGCACTTCAATTGCGCCGGTAAATGGGCGAAATTTCCACGGCCGGCGCATATCAAATGCGAAATCAGCTTTGACGGGCAGGTTGCGTTTCAGGCTCGTCATAGCAAGAGTCAAAGAATGATTTTCCTGCTCAGCGGTGCGGAAAGTGCGCCGCTGAACCGGAAAAGAGGATTGGTTCCGACCGTCTCATATCAGGGCTAAGCGCTGACATACGATTCTTACCTTTGAATATTGCGAGATTTTATTTATTCATCCAGCGACGAAATATCCGCTCGAATTGTGCAAATGTGGAATTCTGAGTTATTCTTTACTTATGGCTATTGATTCCATTCTTGCTCAAATTGACTCGGAAATCGCAAGGCTCAAGCAGGCTCGCTCCCTGCTGGCCAACACCGGCAAAGTCGCCGCCAAAATCATCGAGCGCACAACCAAGAAGGCGCCGGCCAAGGTCAAGACCAAGACCGCCAAGGCCAGGAAGACCCGTGTGTTGAGCCCCGAGGCGCGCAAGCGGATCGCGGATGCGCAGCGCAAACGCTGGGCCGCACAGAAAGCCAAAGCCTAGGTCTCTGACAGCACGATCTTGTGCGTTGCGATGGAGTGCTGTGGTATCCCACACTAGGCGCAAAAACAAAGGCGCGCCTAGTGTGGGGCACCCAGCATTGGTACAACTTCAAGCGGTCAGAAATCTAGCTCAGCCCTGTCATCACCAACATGCGCGGCTCGGTCATCTCTTGAATAGCGGAGCGGATGCCTTCGCGGCCCAGGCCCGACTCCTTGATGCCGCCGAAAGGCATGGGATCGAGGCGCCACGTGGGGGTGTCGCCCACGATGAGCGCACCCACTTCGAGTTCACGATAGGCGGTGAGGATG
>Ga0224555_1004953_pt1 | contig 11704 bp, 6 predicted proteins | sample 714S23034metaG_FD_180687 | JGI IMG/M metagenome (GOLD analysis project Ga0224555, IMG submission 180687) | Peat soil microbial communities from Stordalen Mire, Sweden - 717 S2 30-34 | ecosystem: Environmental > Terrestrial > Soil > Wetlands > Peat | place: Sweden: Norrbotten County, Stordalen...
CTGGTCGCCGGAATAAGCAGCGGTCAGGCTATAGGCGCCAAGCGGCTGGCTTGCCGTGGTCGTATACACGGCGAAATTGCCAGTCAGTGGCACAGTCGTGAGCACCTTGCCGTTTGAGGAGAAGGTGACGCTTCCCGTCGGAACAAGGACTCCGTCCGCGACCGTCGCGGTCACGGGACTTTGCACCGTGACCGTCGTAACAACGTTATTGCCATACGGAATCTGGCCATTGCTGGAGGGCAGCGTGCCCAGGCTTCGGTTGTCTTGTGAAGTGAAAGCAATTGTGCTGGTAGCTGTTGCCGCGGCGACAGTGATTGAGACAGGTTGCGATACGCTGCTCTGATATCCGCCGTCGCCTGCGTAGTTTGCCGTCACGGCATAGGAACCCGGAAACAGGTTTTGAATCCCCTGGCTGTAAGAGCCATTCACTACTGGAATCGACGCCTGGTTCACTTGTGCCCCGGAGATCAGTCCCTCGATGGCAACCGCACCGGGAGGTGTGCCGGATCCAGAAAGTGGAGTCACCGAACCCGACAGGGTAATCGGCTGACCGTAGGAGCTGGACAAGCTTGAAGCTGAGAGAGTGACCACGGTGGGCTGTGTGGCCGCCGTCAACGCCGCCCAGTTGTTCACCAGGTTTGTGGCGTTGACCGATCCAAGCCCGGTCGCCATATCGTAGCCCGGGCTCGCGGAGTATCCCGGCGTGATTCCCGCGAGCTCGTTCGGTCCAGGGTTGCATTCCGGACTGCCGACCGTGCATGGCTGCTCAATGTTGCCCACGGTCACGTCATAAAAGGTGCATGAATTGACCCCGCCCTGATTCGATCCTGAATTGCAGGAGAGAGTCTGGCTGTTATTCGGCGAAGCCGTGCTGCCGAATTCCTGCGCGGCCATCGAATACAAATAGTAGTTCGCCAACCCTTGCGTCGAATTGGTCTTCTGGTTCACCAATGCAACCATGCCGGCGAATGCAGGCGCGGCGAACGACGTACCGCCGGCGACCTCATAAGTCAACGCGGCGGAGCCGGATGTGTTGAAGTTGCAGGATGGGACGTACACCGGGTCCGTCAGGCAATAGAGATAGGCGGCATTGAACGTCAGGTCGGATGCAAACAGCGACACGTCCGGCACGTCTCGTACGCCGTCGCTGGGAATCCCGTTTACCCCGGCCTGCCAGTCAGGTTTCGGATAACCAGCGGCGCAATAGCTCGGGTTAGGCCAATCGGCGAGGTTAAATGTCGAGCAAGTGCTTGGGCCGCCACCGCCGCCTTCGGAAGCTAAGTAAGTCGCAGGAATAGTTTCGCTGTCGCACCACTGTAAAGGAGAGCTAGTGCCGGATCCGCCTCCAAATGTGGCGAAGACCTCTGGGCTGGCACAGCTGGCATTCCACGGAATCTCGGGAATATATGAGAGCGCGGAAGCCTGGGTAGTCGGATCGTTGGTGGCGTTCCAGTAAGTAGAGGGATTGGTATAGCTGGCGTAAAAGTCGGTTCCGCCCACTGCGACGTCGTATGGAGTCGAAGCGAAAGCGCTGACCCCCATGCCGTTCGTACCATCCAACGGAATATAGTTGTCGCAGTCCGCCGAGCCGGTATCGCCGGCAGCCACCACCACCGTAATTCCCTCTGCCGCTGCCTGCTGCCAGGTTTGGTACATGAACAGATTCCCGGCGGCTCCCATCGTGAACTCGCAGTAGTCATAGCTCACTTCCAAAACCGGCGCCACGGCGTTGTCTACCGCATAGGTCATCGAAAGATAGAGGCCGGTTGTGAGCGGGGTCGACGCCGTCGAAACCAGGTCGATCGTCGCATTCTTCGCAACCGCACCTGCCCATTCCACGTCGATCTCCGCTTCCTGCTGGTCCGAATCGGCCTGCAGCCCCGCGGGTGGGCCGTTATCAATCACGTTCAAATGTGTGGCCGGCAGGCCAAACGCTGTACGAAACTGGTCGACATCGGAGACTTGGATGTCGCTCTCCGCAACAATGGCAATCTGCTGGCCGGTACCATCCAGGCCTGCATTCCAAAGCGGCGTCAGGTTATAAATCGTCGCAAGGTCATAAGGGGTTACTGCATAAATGGTGTTGCCGCCCGGCATCTGGGTGGTCAGTTCCGGCTTTGCCGTCTGACTCTCCCCCGTCTGAGTCCCGCTAACTGCTTCACTCGCGCCCTTGTCCGCAACCACCGACCAGGTCTTCGTGGTTTTGTCCAGCGTCACTACCTTTGAACTGGTGTGCGCCCCTTTGATCGGGAAGTTGTTGAGCGAAACAAAGCCCGCCACCACCGGAGCCAGCGCCGTCGGGATCTCCGGATCTTGAGCGTTCGCCGTGTAGGTCTGGCCGTTCACCAGATAGGAGTGGATCTCTGTGTGGAATGCCGCGGAAACTTGCCGAGCGGAGCCTGAGAACTCGATTTCACCGCGAGCCTTTGAGACCGAGCTCACGTTGAACCCAGAGCCGGCCAGCCAGGCCGTAACCGTATTGAGGTCGTCCTGCGACACACCGTACCGCGCGCCAATCTGCTCTGCCGTCATCCACTGATGAAAGGTCTTCGAGCCCGGCCGCGACCTCTCCTTGATCGCGGCGGCCAGCGCCTTGTCCTGGGCAGCCGATCGCTTCAGCACCAGGATCATCCGCCCCATCGGCATCGACGGCATGATCGCGCCCGTGTCGTATTTCAGCTGCGCCAGCGGGTGGACACTGCCCTTTAGGACAACGCGAACGTTGTCGTCAATCGGCTCGGTAATGCGCGAGACGGGTTGCGACTGAGGCGGGTTCGCGCAAAGGGCCGGAACGGCGGTACCCAGAACGAACGAGAGACTGAGGCAAGCGAGCAATCTGCGTATCATGGCTGTCCTATTAGTTGAGGCGGCGACTCTTCGAGCGTCTGAAGTCCGTCCGGCGTCTCATGCAGTGTTGCGGATGATTGGGTCAAAGCGACGCCGCAGTCGTAATCGGCGGTCAGAACATTCGGGGGTGCGGCAAATCCGTTGACGGAGGTTGTTGTGCAAGTCTGCGCTGTTCGCATTCTGACGATGCGTGAAGGTCTGTGAAATGGAATGGCAGCGTCGAACAAGTGTCAGGAGCAGCGTCCAGACAATCAGTCAAGCAACGACGTGCACAGCCTAACCGAAATTGAAGCCAGCTCTCTATCCTCAAAAGCATATCTTTACGTACGCGAATTATCTGTAGACAACTTATTTCTTTTCATTGCTTTATGTAGCTACTGCGGCCCTTGCGCTTAGCTCGAAGGTGGAACTGCCCGACCCCGCTGAAGGCACCCCCGGACTTCTCAAGTTCTCTTGACCGCTACCTGGAGGACGATCCCAGGATCTACGGAGATCCCTACCCAATCAGAAATCTGTACTTTATGGACCAACCGGATTCCACTTCCTGCTCCTGAGATGACTCGAACGATTGGGGCTATCAAGCACGCCACCAAAGACCCGGATCGGTTGGTTGCGCCTGGTTATGTTGCGCCGAGCGCCTTGAGGCGTCCTTGCGCCAACAACCACGTGCTCGTGGGATCGAACTGGTCCTCAGGCCGTTCGACTTTGCGATAAGTCTCGATCGCGGCATCGGTGACCCCATACCTTTCGTAAATGAAGCCAAGGCCGAACCAGACTTCAGAGTTGGGTGTCGATTGACTATCGATCACGTAGAGATGCTTGATCAGGCTCGGAGACGACGGTGGGCCACTCGCTGACGAAGAGCATCGAAGGGAACCATACGGCGAGCGACTATCCCACGTTTTGTGCGTATTTGCGGATTTGGCTGGACTATCTAAGCCGGAGCCTTTTACGGAAGAATTGGCGATTTGACCACGAATTTCGCCATTTATCTATTTTTATTGACATTTTGTTCATTTATTGACTACGATTTTGTCCACATTGCTTTCTAGTCGATGCATCCGTTGAAAGCTCCGCGGCTCGACGGTCCAGATTCATCCAGTTGAAGGCAATCGCGCTGGCACCACCGAATTGCGGCCTTTTGCAACGGTGGCGCACAGGGACTTCACTCTGACTTTTGCGGCGCGTAATGCTTAGCGGTGCTTTCAGCGTTTTCACCGGCCAGACTGCTTTCTCAAAAGAGTCGACCCTAAACATCTTCCCGCCGAATGCGGACAGATTGACCGAATCAAAATTGAGGCCACCATGAAAACGAATTTCCTGCGAATTGCTCTTGGAATTTCTCTTACCCTACTGGCGTGCATAGCGGTCGCTCACGGGCAGTCAGTAAGCGGATCAATCACAGGCGAAGTGACCGACCCCAGTGGCGCGGTGGTCCCGGGCGCCCAGGTGGTGGCGCATAGCCTCGACACCAATGTCGATTACCCAACCAAGTCGAATGGGGCGGGTGTATACCACATCGACTTTCTGCCGATTGGCCAGTACCAGGTCACGGTGCAGGCCAACGGGTTCAATACCGAGGTTCTGCCGCCCTTCTCGCTGGAAGTGTTGCAGACCGCAAACTTTAATATCAAGCTGACCGTGGGCAGTTCAAAGGAGACTGTAAGCGTCTCGGCAGCCGCGCCCATTCTGGACACAACGGACCCGACGATTTCGAGCACTTTTACTGCCAACACCATTGAAAACTTCCCGCTCAACGGCCAGGATTTCTCTGCGCTGACTCTGTATATGCCGGGTGCGGCCTCGACCTACGGCACATCGGGAACCACCAGTTTCGAACGCAGCACCTATAACTCCGACACACCCAACTTCAACGGCAACCGTGCGCAGGCGAACAACTACACGCTGGACGGCATCGACATGAACGAGACCTATAACAACCTGATCTCGTACAGCCCGTCCCCCGCGGCAATCGAGCAGATGCAGGTTCTTACTGCGGATTCACCAACAGACTACGGTAACGTGAATGGCGCGGGCGTGGTGATTGTGCTGAAGAGCGGAACCAACCAGTTTCACGGCTCGGCCTTTGGCTATGCACAGGATTACCGGTTTGACGCCAACGGCTACTCGCATGGCTATCAGGACCTTCCCACCAGCCCGTATTCGTTCTCGCAGTTCGGCGGCACCGTGGGCGGACCCATTCTGCACAACAAGCTGTTCTTCTTTGGAGATTACCTGGGATCGCGCTACCACGTGGGTGGGAAGGGTACCGCGAGCGTGATTACGGACGCGATGCAGGGCGGTGATTTCTCGGTCCTGCTCACTGGTTCCAATCCTATCCAACTCTACGATCCGCTGAACGGCTTTGCTCCTTATGCGGGCAACAAGGGCGTGCCGGTCACCAATCCGGTGGCCAAATTCCTCTTTGCCAATCCAAATCTCTACCCGCAGTGCGGCGGGGACAATCCGACGACGCCCAGTGGCGGCAAGTGCGTGTCCCCCAGCGATGGAATCGCGAACAGCAACTACCAGGCGCCGTCGCGCAACTACAAGGGCAACGACCAGGGCGACGTGAAGATCGAATACGATCCACGGACAAAGGACAAGATCACGGGATTCTATTCGATCTCGCATGCCTATGATGGATCGACGCCAGTGCTGGCCATCACGTTCCCCGGCGTCAACCTTTATCCCACCTGGCTGACGGGCGCTAACTGGGTGCACACTTTTTCGCCGTCGCTGGTCAATTCGGCGCGAATCGGATTTACCCGCACCGACTGGAACCAGGGCTTCCCGGTGGATCCGACCGGACTGTTCGGAACCTCGGGCAACGCCAAGGTCGGCATCTCCTTCCCCAACCAGAGGTTTAACGGCTTTACCAATCAGGGGCTGAATGGCAACCTGAGCGACGTGGGCACGCCGGCATACGACGGCGGCATCATCGACAACACCTACAGTTATGTTGACAACGTGATCTGGCAGCTCGGCAGGAACTATATCAGCATGGGAATTGAAGCGCGCCGCTACCAGAACAACTATCCGACCGGCAACAACGACGGCTATCTCGGCTCACTGAACTACTCCGGCGTCTTCACCTCAAACGGTAACGGTTCCGGCGGTTACGGCCCGGCGGATTTTGTGCTGGACCGCGTACAGTCAGGCGGAGTTACGCTGGGCAGCGTCAACGTCGGGCAGCGCCAATGGCGCACGGCAGGCTTTGCGCAGGATAACTTCAAGCTGTTCCCCAACCTGACGCTGGTCTTCGGCGTTCGTTACGAGTTCGATGAGCCTTGGGTCGAGGAGCAAGACAGGACCGGAAACATCAACCTGACGACAGGGCAGATCAGCTATGCGGGGCGCCTTCCCGCCGGAGTTCCCGCGGGAGCGGGCATCTGCAGCAACCTGGCCTGTTACCAGCCGAATTACAGGCAGTGGATGCCACACCTTGGGTTCGCCTACCAGATGACCGACAAATTTGTGGTCCGCGGTGGATACGGGGCTTCCAGCTTCTATGAAGGTAACTCGTACAACCAGCGCCTGACGGCCATCTATCCGTTCCTCCAGGCCGCCGGGTTCTCGGTGAGTTCGCCGACCACCAAGTCTGTGCCCACGCCCAACACGGCCGAGGAAGGCTTTACGGGTTCGGACACAGCCATTCAATACAGCAGTTCCAACAACGGTTACACCGCGTATCCGCAGAACATCCAGCCCGCATACGTGCAGGAGTACAACCTGACGGTGGAGTACGCGCTAACCCGCACCGCATCCGTGCAGGCCGGGTATGTTGGCGAAACGGGCCAGCACATTGAAGACTACGGCAACGTGAACCAGTTGACCGTCAACAACGTTCAGACCTCGGCGCCGTTTTACAACAGCCAGTACATCGGCGTGAACGGCATTGACCCCGAAATCGGCGTGGGCGGCAACGGTGGACTGCTGATTACCGAGTCGCGGGCAATGATGAACTACAACGCGCTGCAGGCGGTCTTCCGCCAGCGCCTCAGTCATGGCCTGGAGTACACCGTGAACTACACCTACGGCAAGGCAATGACCAATAGTCTGGGCAACTACAGCTTGAACGTGAACGGTTACAGCGGCGCTTTCCAGAACTACTACAACAGCGGCGCGGACGACGGCCCGGCCGGATACGACATCAAGCACAACCTCTCAGCCACCGGCGTGTACGCAGTGCCGGTCGGACGCGGCAAAGAATACTTCTCCTCGGCAAACCGGGCGCTGGATGAAGTGATCGGCGGCTGGAAGCTCTCTACCGCGGTGGTCGCTTACTCCGGCTTCCCGGAGGCCATAACGGGCGGGTCGAGCAACTCCAACAGCTACGGAAGCAATCGAGTAAACCAATACCGCGCGCTGAAGGTTGCGGGACGCAGCAATGCAAACTGGTTCGGTACCGACCCCTCGGCACAACCATGCCTTACCGCGGGCGTGGACAACGGCAGTTGCGCATTTGGCATTCCCGCCAGCAACACTTTCGGCACGGAAAGCAACGGCGCGGTGCGTGGACCCGGCTTCTTCAACACGGATCTGGCGGCATTCAAGGACTTCCACATTGTTGGCGAGCACACCCTGGGCTTCCGCTTCGACGCCTTCAACGCATTCAACATTGTCAGTTATGGCAATCCTGACACCGGCATCACCGATAGCACCTATGGAAACGTCTCGATCCAGGGCACACGTTCGACCGAGCGCCACCTCCAGTTCTCCTTGAAGTACTCTTTTTAGCGAGCCGTGTTCTGCTCTGGTTAGCGGCAGCACGGGGCATCGCGGAGTTTTAGAACACCACGTCCATCGGCGATGGATGTGTTCTTTTTCGAGGGACGTGGGCTTTTGGGGAATGGGGCGCAGTCAGTATGAAACTTGAAATTTGTGTCGATTCCGTGGAATCCGCGATTGCCGCGGAGCGCGGAGGCGCCCATAGGGTTGAACTCTGTACCGATCTGCTGGAAGGGGGCATTACTCCGAGCGCGGGGTTGATCACCCTGGTTCGGAGGAGCATTGCGATCGGGGTTTTCGTGATGATTCGCCCTCGCGGCGGCGACTTTTGCTACACCGAACTGGAGTTCGAAGTGATGCAGGAGGAGATTCGTCAGGCCCGGCGTCTGGGCGCGGACGGCATTGTACTGGGAGTGCTGGACGAACAGGGCCGCGTGGATGGGGCTCGCACGCGACAGTTGGTGGAGATGGCTAGGTCTCTGCCGGTGACTTTTCATCGCGCCATCGATATGACGCCGAGCCCATCGCAGGCAGTGAACGACGTGGTTGCGACTGGCGCGAGCCGCATATTGACTTCAGGCGGAGCTACGAGCGCCAAGGCGGGCGTGCACGAGATTGCGCGCATGGTCGAGGCGGCGAAAGGGCGCATCGCGATTATGGCCGCCAGCGGCATCACGCCTGACACCATCGGCGCCGTCGCAGAGGCCACCGGCGCTACCGAGTTCCATTCAAGCGCCAGGACAGAATTAAGCAGCCCGGCTCAATTCCGTAAAAGAGGCATGGCGATGGGAGACATCCGGGATCGCGAATACAAACGGTTCGTGGTGCGCGAGGAGAGCGTGCGCACGCTGACAGATGCGTTGGAGCGATTGGCTGCGGAGAAGTCTTTCATTCAACGCCGTTAATGTGCCGTCTCGCGGCGCACGTGTAAGAATCGTAGAAAGTCATCGTCCTGGCTCCACAAACACATGTCGACAAAAACAGACCAACGCGCAAAGAGAATCCTGCAGGTGCTTTTGCGCCAGGGCAATACGACTGTGGATGCGTTGTCGGAACTTCTGGACGCATCCGGTGCAAGCGTTCGCCGCGACCTGACACGGCTTGAGGAGCGCGGCCTGGTACATCGCACGCATGGGGGCGCGAAGCTGGCCGGTCAGACGCAGTACGAGCCGTTTCGCTTCGACTCGTCCTTCCAGGAGCGCGAGGGACGCTTTGCCGAGGAGAAGCGACGCATCGGCGTGGCGGCAGCGGACCTGATCCGCGAGCATGAAACAATCGGTTTTACCGCTGGAACCACAACCACGCAAGTGGCGCGGTGCATCCGTCATCGCAGCGGGATTCACGTGATCACGAATGCAGTGAACATCGGGATGGAGTTGAGCAACCAGGCCGCTCTGAACGTGACACTCACCGGTGGCACGATGCGCTGGGCGGGCGCCTTCTCGCTCACCGGCCCAGCGGCAATGGAGACGCTGAGCGGCGTGTTTCTTGACAAGGTCTTCATCGGCGCCTGCGGTGTGGATGTGCTGCGCGGGGCAACCACCATTGAGCCGGACGAAGCCGCGGTTTTCCGCGCCATGGTCAGGCAAGCCAAGCAGGTGATTGTGGTGGCGGATTCAAGCAAGGTTGCTATGGTGAGTCCGGCGCTGATCTGCCCTGTCACCGACATCGATATATTGATTACCGATTCCGGCATAGCCCCCGATGCGCTCGCGGGTTTCAAAGCCAATGGCATCCAGGTAATTGCCGTATGAATCGGTGCCGGGCAGACACTGTGCGGGCGCGGCAATCGCAGGCTGCGGAGAACGGGCCCCTGGCGGAGACGAATCGATGAAGTACTCTCACAATGGATGGTTGAGCTTTGGGCTCATTCTCTTTCTTTACGCTTTCCCTGCCTACGCTCAAAACTTCTCTGACGTTAAGCCTTCTGCCCAGCAAATCGAATGGCAGGACCTCGAGTTTGGCGTTATTATCCACTTCTCCACCAACACATTTCTGGATCGCGAATGGGGAGACGGCACCGCCGATCCTTCGGTCTTCAACCCGACCCAGTTTGACCCGGACCAGTGGATGAAGGCCATTCGCGACTCGGGCGCAAAGTATGTTGTTCTTGTCGCCAAGCATCACGATGGCTTTTGCCTGTGGCCGACGGAACAGACAGATTACAGCGTGAAATCGAGTCCGTGGAAGAACGGCAAAGGCGATGTGGTGGGTGACGTTGCCCGCGCCGCACGCAAATACGGCCTGAAGTTCGGTGTCTATCTTTCGCCATGGGACCGCCATGAACCGAAATACAAAGATTCGGCCGCTTACGACTCGTACTATCAGGCGGAGCTTACTGAGTTGGCTACGAATTACGGCGACCTGGTCGAGTTTTGGCTGGATGGAGCGGGAAGCGCCGGCCACGTCTATAACTTCGAAAAGATTGTTGAAACTCTGCGCACCTATCAGCCCAACACCATTGTATTTGCAGACACCGGCCTGTTTGAATACGGCGATGCGCGCTGGGTGGGCAACGAAGGTGGCCGGGTTCCTGACGAAAACTGGAACGTCATTGACCGGCATGGCTATCTGCGCTGGCGCCCAACAGAAGCGGATACGCCGCTGCGCAGCGCGCATTGGTTCTGGCATCCCAACGACGAAGCTTCGCTCAGGGGCCTCAACGAGCTAGTGAAGACCTACGATGAAACGGTGGGGCACGGGGCGCAATTGATGCTTGGGCTGGCTCCCGATCGCCGCGGCCTGCTGCCCGACAGCGATGTAGCCCGCCTTGAGGAGTTCGGCATGACGCTCCGCGAGCGCTCTTTGCACAATCTGGCCCTGACGCACGCACCGTCTTCTAGAGAGGTGTCCGCCGCGCTCGACGGCAATCCCGATACGTTCTGGAGTGCGCCCGCGGGCTCTCATCACTCCACGCTCGAAGTCAGCTTCGCACAGCCTATCACTTTCAACCGCACGGTTACGATGGAATGGCTGAACGACGGGCAGCGCGTCCAGAAATACTCGATCGATATATGGACCGGAACAGAATGGAAGTCGGTTGCTGAAGCCGAAGCCATCGGCCATAAAAAGATCGACAGCTTTCGGCCGGTCACCGCAAGCCGGGTCCGGTTGAATATTCTCGCAAGCACCGGCGCCGCCGCGATTCGCGAGTTCCAACTCTACAACAGCGAGTAAATATCCACGTTCGCGCGATTTTGATTGGGCTATTTGTGAGCGCTCTGTAGACCTCATCTTGTTGTGCGGTGGTTTGTGCGGCACATTGGTGTGATGAGGCAAAGCCGCACGGAGCAGTGGGCGAAGTGGCGAGGGCTATTTGTGGAACTGCTCTCAAGCGGGCAAACGATGGCGGCATTCTGTCGTGACCGCGGGATTCGTGATTCGCAGTTCTACGATTGGAAGAAGCGACTTCGCGAGAGCGAAGCGGCGAAGTTTGCAGAAGTGAAAGTGAAGGCGTCGTGCGAGCAACGAACGCCGGCGCCGGAACGTTATCCGGCAATCGAGATTCGCCTGAGCAAGGGGCGCAGCATTTTGGTAGAGCCTGGATTCGATGCGAGTCATCTGCGAGCCCTGCTGACCGTGCTGGAGACGGAAGCATGATCGGCCTGCCAAGCCTGCATGCGTTGGATCATTCGCAGGGTCCGCGCATCTGGCTGGCGGCTGAGGCCACGGACATTCGCTGTAGTTTCGATCACCTCGCGGAGCGAGTGAAGTGGGTGATTGGCCAGGACCCTTCCCGCAACAGCCTGTTCGTGTTCCGCTCGCGTCGTGGAGACAGGTTGAAGATTTTGACATGGGATCGTGACCGATTTGTGATGTGGTACAAGCGCCTTGAAGCGGGAGTTTTCAAGCTCGTCAAATTCTCCCCGCTTCAGCTTCTCGTAGCTGACCACCTCTTCCTTGAGCTGAAGGTGGAACGACTCGAACGGGTCGATGACTCGCTTGATTTCATCTTCCGCCAGACCGGCAGTCTTGAGCCTCGCCTTATGCTCGACGAGGCGTTGCCGTTCCTGAGCGAGATGCTCTGACGCTTCCTGGTATTCCGTCTCGTTGCGAATCATGGCTGACCTACATATGTGATCTTCACAATCCCTCTGGACTTGCCGTCGCGGCGCGATTGTCGAAA
>Ga0224555_1004956_pt1 | contig 11702 bp, 12 predicted proteins | sample 714S23034metaG_FD_180687 | JGI IMG/M metagenome (GOLD analysis project Ga0224555, IMG submission 180687) | Peat soil microbial communities from Stordalen Mire, Sweden - 717 S2 30-34 | ecosystem: Environmental > Terrestrial > Soil > Wetlands > Peat | place: Sweden: Norrbotten County, Stordalen...
TTGACCCTGCCTTGGCGATGGAGCGCGGCCGCAATCAGGTCGAGACAAGCACTGCTACCCCAAAAATCGTGCTCCTCTTCGAGGAGCGCTGCCTTGACAACAAGCGCTCCTTCAGGAATGACCAGGAAGTTATTAGTGGTCGGGACCGGCATCGATCCGGTGACCTCGCGCTTTTCAGGCGCGCGCTCTACCAACTGAGCTACCCGACCGCTCGCCCTGTTGCCAGGACGGCCTCCATATTGCCCCAAGAGACACCGCGGTACTGCACGGCGACGCGGGAAGGGCCCCGGGCGGTGCGACGGGACACTCATATGCACACGAGAGAGCGGACCTGACGGGATTTGAACCCGCGACCTCCGGCTTGACAGGCCGGCGTGCACTCCAGGCTGCACCACAGGTCCCGGTGGCCGACAAGCAACTGCCGGTTGGGATGAGTTGCCACTCCTGCCGGATCGACGGCGACGAACCTCAGACCCGACTTCGAGATCCTAGGCGATAACGAAGACGTCGTCAGCGGCCGGATGCCCACGCCGAGAAGTCAGCACCGTTTTGGACAGCTGCCCGACTAGCCGCAGGCAAAGCCAGTGCAGCACTCCCCGTGAGCTACTGCGCCTCCGCGGTGACAAGAGCGAGTACGAATCCGTCGTATCCCTTGACGCCAACGGTCTGAATCGCCGTCGCGCTCACTCGTGTCTCGCCTGCCAGCTGGTCCAGGAAGCGTCGCATTCCTTGAACGTTCTGATCGTCGCTTCCTGATTCGATGACCTGCCCGCGACGCACCACGTTGTCGACGACGATCAGAGTTCCGACGTGCGACATCTCCAGCGACCAGGCGAAGTACTCAGCGGTAGCTGGCTTGTCGGCGTCGATGAACACGAGGTCGAAGGGAGGCCGATGCTGGGCCTTAAGCTTTGGAAGGGACTCAGCTGCCGGTCCGACCAGAATTTCTACGACCTCCGATAGGCCGGCGCCCGCGATGTTTTCCCGTGCCACTGCGGCGTGCCCAGGATCTGTTTCGAGCGTGACGAGCCGCCCGGAAGCGGGCAGGGCACGGGCGAGCCAGATCGTGCTGTAGGCGCCAAGCGTCCCGATCTCGAGGACGGTTCGAGCGCTGCTGGCGAGCACGAGGAGGTTCAGTAGCTTCCCCTGATTCGGTGCCACGTTGATCGCGGGAAGGCCGGCGTCGGCACTGGCCTCCAGCGCCGCGTCGAGCGCGGGGTCTGAGGGAACCAGAAGGTTGTTGAGGTAACGGTCGACTGCCGTCCATTGCTCTTGAGTCACACGACCCTTATTACCATTCCCTGAGCGTCTGGCCGGTTCGGCTGGGGGGCGAGACCCCAATATCGGCTTGGCGAAGGCCCGCGCAACCAGGGCGACGGTCGCGACGCGGACGAAAACAGGGCCTTCGGCCCTAACCAACGGGCGCCCGAATTGCATATTGTGAAGTTCATGGACCTCAGCGCTTCGGTTGTAGTGGACCGCGCCGGTCTTGACAGGTTGCTCGGAGCGCTCACAGCTCGCGGCTACCGAACTATCGGCCCGGTCGTGCGCGATGGTGCGGTTGTTCAGCGGCAGGTTTCTAGCACCGGCGACCTCCCCCAGGGCTGGCATGACGAGCAGGCGCCGGGTCACTACCGGCTTCACCACGACGATGACCCTTCGCTTTTCGCATGGGCCGTCGGACCGGGATCCCCGAAGTCGGAGTTCTATCCGGCTCGCTCCCTGGTCTGGCGTGCGACCTCGTCCGGCGACGTGATGACACTCGAGCAGCCGCAGGAAGACAGCACCCCGGTGGCACTCATCGGGTCGCGTCCCTGCGATCTGGCGGGGCTGCGCGTGCTTGACCGTGTGTTCGCCGGGGGAGAGGTACCGGATCCTCACTACAGCGATCGACGAGCGTCTTCGTTCATCGTCGTCGCGGAGTGCGGGACGCCGGCAGGCACGTGTTTCTGCACCTCGATGGGCACCGGGCCCGGGGTCGCGGACGGGATCGATGCCGGCTATGACCTGGCGCTGACCGAGCTCACGTCGTCTGGCGAGCCCCAATACCTCGTCAGGGTCGGATCTGAGCGGGGAGCCGAGGTCGCCGAGGAAGCCGGCGGTTCGCCGGCTAAGCCAGCCGACTTCGCCGCCCGGGACACCGTGCTCGAAGGGGCCGCCCGCCGCATCGAGCGGAAGCTCGACGCAAGCAATGTCCGGCGACTTCTTGCGAACAACCTGGGGCATCCGCGGTGGGATGACGTCGCCAGTCGCTGTCTTGCCTGTGGCAACTGCACGCTGGTTTGCCCTACGTGCTTCTGCGGTGGCGTGGCGGACACGACCACGGTCGACGGCGCCGTTGAGCGCCACCGCCAGTGGAACAGCTGCTTCGATCTCGCACACTCGCTCGTCCACACGGGCCCGGTTCGGGCTACGACGTGGTCGCGTTATCGACAGTGGCTCACCCACAAGCTCTCGACGTGGCACGACCAGTTCGGTTCCTCCGGCTGCGTCGGCTGCGGTCGTTGCATCACGTGGTGTCCCGTGGGCATCGACATCACGGTGGAGGTTGCGGCAATAGCCGCGAGCGACGGGGCTGTTCCCGTCTACATCGAATCGGGAGGCGACCGGTCATGACCGAGAACATTGGTGAATTGGTGGCAGAGCACCCGCTCTTCAGCGGGTTACCAGCTGACGTGGCCAAGCTGGTCGCAGGCTGTTCGCAGAACGTGGCGATCGCCACGGGCCAGCTCTTGCTGGAGGAAGGCGAACCAGCGCGGTCGCTTTACCTGCTCCGTCGTGGCCACGTGGCGCTCGAGGTGCACGAGCCTGGTCGCGTGCCTCTTGTCATCGACCGGATAGGCCCAGGACAAGCCGTCGGCTGGTCCTGGATGTTCCCCCCGTACCGATGGCACTTCGATGCCCGCGCTCTCGAGCCCGTCGGTGCCATATCGGTTGACGCAGACTGCCTGCGCTCCAAGGCGGAAGCGGACCCGGCTTTCGGCTATCTGCTCATGAAGCGCATCGCTGCGGTGATGCTCGACCGGCTTCAGGCGACCCGGATCCGGTTGCTTGATGTCTACGGACGCGATGTCGCTCACTGAGGTGGAACCGTTGTTGAACCCGCTCACTCCGGTTACCTACCGGGTGGTCGCCAGGCGTGTCGAGACCGGCGACGTCGTCACCCTGTCGCTCGAGCCGACGTCGGGCTCGAGCCCGCTCTCGTTCCGGCCGGGCCAGTTCAACATGTTGACGTCGTTCGGGGTCGGTGAGGTGGCGATCTCGATCAGCAGTGCTCCGGGAGCACCCGGTCCCGTCGAGCACTCCGTTCGTGACGTCGGCGCCATCACTCACTCGCTTTGCACCGCCGCGGTCGGGTCGACTATCGGCGTGCGGGGCCCGTTCGGCACCGATTGGGGTGTGGAGGAGCTCGACGACTCGGACGTGGTCATCGTTGCCGGAGGCATCGGCCTGGCGCCGCTGCGAGGCGCCATCAGCTATCTCGTGGACAAGCCAGGGCGAACCGGTCGGGTCTACGTGCTTGTCGGCGCTCGGGAACCAGACCAGATCACCTTCCCCGATGACCTCGAGAGGTGGGAGCGTGACGGAGCGGTCGTGAAGATCACCGTCGACGTCCCGGACGCCCACTGGCAGGGTGCTATCGGTGTCGTGACGACTCTGTTGCCCATGGTTGATTTTGATCCGGCGCGTACCGTTGCCCTCGTGTGCGGTCCCGAGATCATGATGCGGTTCACCGTCCGCGGACTTGTCGACCTCGGCGTCCCGCTCGGGTCGATTCGTGTGTCGCTCGAACGCAACATGCAGTGCGGTATCGGGTGGTGTGGCCACTGCCAGCTCGGGCCGTTGCTGATCTGCCGTGATGGTCCCGTCTTCGCCTACAGCGAGGCACTGGAAAAGCTGATTTCGGAGCGCGAACGATGAGCACGTCCACAGTCGTATCCAAACCAACGATTGCCGTCTTCAAGTTCTCGTCATGTGACGGTTGCCAGCTCAGCCTGCTCGATTGCGAAGACGAAATCCTAGGGGTCGTCGGCGCGGTGCAGATCTTGGAGTTCAAGGAGCTGACCCGCACTGTCGTGGAAGGACCTTACGACGTGTCCTTCGTCGAAGGCTCGATCACGACCCCGGACGATGCGGAGCGCATTCGACTGATACGCCAGGCGTCGGGGGTGCTCGTGACCATCGGCGCTTGCGCGACCTCTGGCGGCATTCAGGCATTGCGCAATTACGCCGACGTCGGTGACTTCACGACGGCGGTCTACGCCCACCCTGAGTACATCAGCACGCTCGCGCAGTCGACGGGGATCGCTGATCATGTGCCGGTCGACTTCGAGCTTCGCGGGTGCCCGATCGATCGCTACCAGCTTCTCGAAGTGATCACAGCCACTCTCAATGGCCGCAAGCCGGTGATTCCAGGACACACCGTCTGCCAGCAATGCAAGGCACGGGGCACAGTGTGCGTGCTGGTCGCGCACGGCACGCCCTGCCTCGGCCCGGTGACCAAGGCTGGCTGTGGAGCGCTTTGCCCGCCGGTCGATCGTGGTTGCTATGGATGCTTCGGGCCGTCCGACTCGGCGAACACGTCGTCGCTCGCCCGTCAGCTCAACGCGCTGGGCACGTCGCGGGTCGATGTGTCACGGTTGTTCCGGACCTTCAACGCCGGTGCGCCGGCCTTTCGTGAGGAGAGCCTCAGATATGACTCACCAGAGACCGGCGGATAGCCGTACCGTCCACGTCGAGGGCCTCGCCCGCGTCGAGGGGGAAGGCTCCTTACTCGTCGAGGTGCGTGACGGTACGGTCGAGACGGTAGAGCTCGAGATCTTCGAGCCGCCTCGTTTCTTCGAGGCATTCCTTCAAGGCAGGCGACACACCGAGGCTCCCGACATCACGGCGAGGATTTGCGGGATCTGCCCCGTTGCCTACCAGACGAGCGCTTGCCTCGCGATGGAAGACGCCTGCGGAGTGGAGATCACCGACCAGATCGCGGCGCTCCGTCGCCTGCTGTACTGCGGTGAGTGGATCCAGAGCCACGCGCTCCACATCCATTTCCTACACGCTCCGGACTTCTTCGGCTGCGAGGACGCGGTGGAGCTCGCAGGGCTGGACCTACCGGCCGTGCAGCGAGGCCTCGAAATCAAGAAGGTCGGCAACCACCTTATGGAGGCCATCGGCGGTCGCGCCATCCACCCCGTCAACGTGCGGGTCGGTGGCTTCTACAGGGCGCCGTCGCGTGAAGAGCTTGCCGCTCTCGTGGAACCACTGCGCCGGGCTCGTGACGCGGCTCTGGTTTCGGTCGGATGGGTCGCGGGCTTCGAATTCCCTGACATCGAGATCGAATACCGGTTCGTCTCGTTGCGCCACCCTGATTACTACGCGATCGAGTCCGGGCGGGTCGTGAGCTCCGAGGGCCTCGACGTCGATGTCAAAGGCCTCTCGGATCTCGTCGTGGAGGATCACGTCGCGCGCTCGAATGCGCTCCACGCGCGTCTTGGCGGACAGGACATGTACCTCACCGGTCCCCTTTCTCGCTACGCCCTGAACTACGGTCAGCTGTCTCCGCTCGCGCGCGAGGCAGCTGCTGCCGCGGGTCTGGGCACGGTCTGTAACAATCCGTTCAAGAGCATCACGGTGCGTGCGGTCGAGCTTGTGTACGCCTGCGAAGAGGCGCTGCGGCTAATCGCGGCCTACGAGCCGCCTGACCCGCCGGCGGTCGAGGTTCCAGGGACCGCTGGTACCGGTTATGGCGCGTCGGAGGCACCCCGCGGCTTGCTGTTCCACCGTTATGAGCTCGACAGTGACGGTCTGATCCGCGCGGCACGTATCGTCCCGCCGACGTCACAGAACCTGCTCTGCATGGAGGATGACCTCCGACGGGTGGCGCAGGCCAACCTCTCGCTCCCGGACGAGGAGCTCGGGTGGCTGTGCGAGCAGACGGTGCGCAACTACGATCCCTGCATCTCGTGCGCCACGCACTTCCTGGATGTGTCGGTTGAACGCCGGTGAGCCGGCGTGTGCTCGTCGCCGGACTCGGTAACGAGTACCGCAGCGACGATGGAGCGGGACCTGCCGTTGCCGCATATGTGTCGGGCCGGATGCCGACCGTCGATTCGAAGGTCATCAGCGAGCCGCTTGATCTGATCGGCGCGTGGGATGACGCCGATCTCGCGGTGGTCGCGGATGCGACCCGCTCCGGCTCGCCACCAGGAACGGTACAGCTCGTCGATCTTGGTGCAGGTGAAGACGCCGCCTCGTCCGCCGGGCCCATGAGCTCACATGGCATGGACCTGCCGCGTGTGCTCCGGCTCGCGCGCGCCATGGGTCACGCCCCGCACCACGTGGCGGTCGTCGGGATCGAAGGCGAGAACTTCGCTGACGGCGTCGGTCTCAGCCCAGCAGTGGCACTGGCAGTATCCGAAGCCGGCGAACTGGTCATCCGGGTCATCGACGAGGCAGCCTCATGTGCATGAGCAGGTTCCACCGGGTGGTCACCGCGCCGGTCGACGGCTGGATGATGGTTGAGAACGCCGAGGGCCGGCTGCACCGCGTGTCGCTCATCGCGCTTGAAGGCCCGGAGCCGCAGGCTGGCGATTGGCTCGTCGTCCACAGTGGCTACGCGTTGCGGCGAGTCGACTCCGAGGAGGCCGCGGCGATCGTCAGTGAGCTTCGGGCCGGACAAGAAGCTCCGTCCTAGTCACGGTGTCGGCCGGTCCGCTTTTCGCACGCTACGCCTATCCACCGAACGTGCTCGGCTACTGCGGGCCACCCGACCCAAAGGCTCTTGTCGACGCCGGTTCGGCAGGCGCCAAAGCCGAAGACCTGGTCTCGGTTGCAAGGCGTTTCAGTGGAGCGTGGCCCTACCTCGAGTTGATAGCCGCCTCGAACGGCATCGCTGACCCGCTGGATACCCGGGTTGTGGCGGCCTATTGGGTAGGCAGCAAACTTTTGGAAGGAATTCCTGCTGCGTCGTTGCTCCACGCCATCGGGAAGTATCCCGAGTCAGGCCTGGGAGCCGCATCACAGCTCCAGGCGGCGGCCATGGCTGGCGGCGTCGCGCATCACAGCTTTCATGTGTTAGCCGTCTACCCCTGGCTCGCTTTGCTGCGATCGGGCAAGCAGGAACCCGCTATGACCGTCCTCGACCGCTGCCGGATCCGTTGGGGTCGGGTCGAGGAGGTCGAGGGCGCGAACGTGATCGTCCGGAGCCGACCGCTCGGCTTTGACGGTCGCAACCTTGTTTTGCTCGACGAGCGCGTAGAGCAGGCTTGCTGCAGTGTCGACGGCGTCGGCTTTGTGGAAGACCTCTCGCCGGGCGACCTGGTCTCGTTGCACTGGGACTGGGTTTGTGACCGGCTCGATCCCGACGCTCTCGCGTACCTACAGCACTTCACGGCTCGAAACCTGCACGCTGTGAACACGACGACACCTGCGGGCTAGCTAGCTGGCTGCGCCAACCTTGCCGGTCCACATTCACACCAGCGGCCCCGCACGGGTCACGGATTTTGGCCCAACAGCGGTCCCTGTCCGGTTCCGTGCCCGACTCTTGAGCAATGGCCTACGATCACATCAGATCAGATGAAAGGGCCGCTTCCAGTGTTCTCGATTGAGGTACCGAGGCTGGAGTGCTCGCGGATCAGCGCCTCGACCACATCGGGATCGTCAGGGGTTATGAAGGGTCGAACGTACCGACCGACATCGAGGATGAGCCCGGCGCTCTTCTTCGGCCGCTGTGGGTCCAAGCTCGCCCAATAGCGCGGGTTCCCGGTACCCCAGATCCTCCCTTTTCCACTGAGCGCACCGATCTCGACGCGTCTGACCGAACGAATAGAGCTGTAAGGGATGCGCTTGGTACCCCAAGGAAAGTAGTACCCGCGGATCTGGATACGGTCAGCCGAGCATTCGATCCAGCGGTCACGGTATCGGCTGTCCACGATCCCTCCTGGCATCGGCTCATTGGTCACACTCTGCACGACCGAGATTACTGCGAACTCCTGTCAGATGCCGCCCAGGTAGGCGACGTCGGCTTTGTCCGGAGGTGCTTGGAGATACCGCCAGCCGCCAGCCTATGAAAGCGACTCGGGTCTGAGAGTGCCGTCTATCACCTCTCGAGCGACGTCCGCCAGCAGACGGCGGTTGTTACGGGCATAAGTCCGCAACAACGAGAAGGCCTGCGCCATTTCGATCCCAGACCTTTCGCCGATGATGCCTTTGGCTTGTTCGATGACGATTCGACTGTTCAGCGCAGAACTGAGCTGGTCATTGAGAGCACGAAGGTCGATGTCGGCGCCGTATTGAAGAATAGCGATGCTGGCGACATCCGCGAGTGACTGAGCTGCGTTCACATCGTTTTCGTCCATTGTGCCTTCGCGGGTTCGGAAGAGGTTGAGCGCCCCGATGGTGTCGTTTCGCACGTGCATGGGCAGGGCATGAACAGACCGGAAGCCTGCTGCAAGGGCGCGAGGCGTGAACCGGGGCCACCTACCGTGGGCCGCGGCAAGATCGAGGTTGACGATCGGCCGACCGCTGCGATAGCAATCAGGACACGGTCCTTCATTGGACTGCGCTTCGAAGGCTTCCAGGATGTACATCGCCTCACTGGAAGAGGCAACAATGCCGAGCTCGCCGTTTGTCTGGGGGAGCATCAGCCCCGCAGCGGCGACGTCAAGGATTTCGACGCATCTGACCGCGAGGAACGTGACGAGGTCGACGATGTCGAAGCCTTCGACCAGGGTGTCGGCTAGCTGAACCAGAGTGCGGGTCAGCAGGACTTCTCGGGAAGAGAGAGGTTCGGTCAACTTTGCCTTCTTCTTGCATGGGTGCCAACGGATAGCTGGAAGAGGCGGACCGACAACGACGGGGGAGTGCTCACTGCTTGTAAATTTCCCCAGAATCGGGATCTAAGCGGAGGCGCCGGGCGACTATGTCCTCGGCGATCTCGGAAATGGGTCGGTCGTTGGCGAAAGCGCACGCGCGGAGCCGGATCAGGGCCTCAGTGAGACCTACGCCGAGCTGGACCGCCACCGTCCCGCACGCTTGGTGGACTACGAGCCTCAGGTTGGCACCGGTCTCGATTTCGGTGGCGAGCTCGCTGGGCGATGCGTTCGCGTGCAGGGCAAGCACAGCACGGGTGGCGACATCGGCCACAACCAGTGCTTCGGCGTGCTGGTCGTCAGTGAGTGGTCCCGGCGTGTCACGGTAAAGGCCCAGCGCGCCCAAGCGGACTGCGCCGATCCGAAGTGGGAAGCCGAACACGGACCGCACTCCGGCTCGGAGCACAACGGGCGAGAACGCCGGCCAGCGTACGGTTTCCGGGTTGGCCAGGTCGGGTTCGATGACGGGGCGCTCCAGGTGGTACGCATCGAAGCACGGACCTTCGCCGAGCGTGTATTGCGTCTCCTCCATCAGACCGGACACCGCGTCGGGGGTGCGCCACGACCCCAACGGAGCGCCGTCGGACACGAGCATGATCACCGCCCCACTCGTAACCGTGATCGACGCGCATACCTGGCACAGGCGCGCGACTCCAGGATCGGTGTCACCGCCAGCCGAAAGCAGGGCCAGGATGCGGACCAACCGCTCAGCTTCCATCTTGAGATGTTAGGCGACTGAACAGGACAAATGCAGCTGGAGGTTGTCGCTGGAGACGACAAGGGCGCATCTCTGGTTCCTGGCGGATCCAGCTCTCCGAGGCGCCCACCGACTCTCGTCGCGCACCAGACTCCTGGCCCTTTGACGACCAAGAGCGTCACAGTCGGACTGCCAATTGATTCTTTTGGACCGAATTTCAACTTATTTACTTATAAACTAACTAGTCGGATTCTGCAACAAGCAGTTGGCCCTCAACGTACGGGATTGTTGTCAGTACTGTACTGGGTACGTCTACGTACTTATAACAAAGGACGGCGCGGACCGACCCGGGTTTCGCCGATTATGGAAGCCACGACAACAACTCGGATCCCGTCCTCTTGATCGAAACGTGGCACGCCGCTGATGCCACCCAATTGACCTAGAGGTCCGCCATCGCGAAGCCCGATAGGGCTACCTCAGGTGAGCGCGCGGACCGTGCGACAGCCGCGGGCTAGCCCGTGCGCGGCCTGTGGTCCTCGCCCTGCGCCGTAGCGGTCCGCGGCCACGGCACACCTGCTCGTTGCCCTCGTCGCGTCCCCACGGGCGGGTCCCCACGAGCTGGCCTCTGTGCTCAGCGAGCACGCCAGCGGCTCACAGGGGAGTCCTTGGCTCGCAGAGGTCCTGCTGTCCTGGATAGGCGCTCAGCTTCAGCACCCCCAACGGGATTCGAACCCGTGTTTCCGCCTTGAAAGGGCGATCCGGGGCGCTCTTCTGCCTGCCCGGGTTTGGTGAAAGTCCTGGTAGAGACCACTTATTATTGTCCACTGCTTGCCATCAGAATCCCTAATTGCGCGCACGATCGCGCACGGATCGCGCACGGATCGCGCACGGCCGGACTGCGAAGGGCACTGAAGGCGACGCCGGGGTAGCCGCGGTCGATGATGGGCGTTCTTAGTGGTCGCGTATGGCGATGCAATACGCTGACTGTGTTGAGCCGTGGAGGGTGTCGAGGAGCTGCTTTGGGACGACCACAACCTGGATCACATCGCTCGTCACGACGCGAGACCAGCAGAGGCCAACAGCGTGGTCTTCGGGCCTCGGCCGGTACTCGTTGTGATCTCGAACGAGCGCCGGCTCGGTCGCCGAGAATTCTATGGAACCAATGAGGCGGGTCGGTATCTCGTTGTCGTGACGGACGCGCCGACTTCGACGGGCCTCGCGTACGTCGTGACGGCGCGACCCATGAGCGAACGCGAACGCGTCGAGCATTCGAGAAGAGAATGGCGAGCGATGAGTGAGCATGACCCAATCGCAGACGGGCGCGACTGGTACGCCGAGACGGACCTATCGAGGCACATCGCGAGTGGCAAGGTCGTCCGTGCTCTGCGCGTGCGGGAAGGTGAGCCAATGTCGACATTCGCGTTGCGCATCAGCGATGGCGTGCTCGGCGACGTTGCCGATGTCGCTAGCGCTCGTGGTGTGCCGACGAGCACGCTGATGCGCCAGTGGATCGTCGAACGCCTCGCGTTAGAGCAAAGACGTCCAGCGGATTCGACCGGCGCGATCTGGCAGGCAGCGCTCGATGCCGTGCCACGTCTCGCCGAAGACATCGCCGGTCAGCTCGCGGGTCGGCGCTCGACGTAAGCCACGCGTGTCGCGCTCTTCAGGCGCGCTCAGACCAGATCGGCCCGAGCCCACTACCTCACGGTCATCGCGTTAGAGCAGGTAGATCGGCATTTATGCATGTCCGGTACTGACCGCTCGATACCGGGATTGACCCTCCCGTGCCACTCGCTGTGGCATGGGAGTGGCACGCCCGCCTGGCAGGCAACGCGCTGAGCCGGCGGTACATGGCAGTCCGGACGCGGCCCCGGAACAGGCTCCCGAACCGTACTGCGCGATCGGCAGTTCGGGTGCTCCCTCGCGGTAGCACACCAGATCGGATGACCTGTGCGCCACCCAGCTTGCGGCTACCTGGCGAGGCAACCTGCCACCCTGGGCCGACGGAACAGTCCTCGATACTACGAAAGTGGCAGTGTTATAGTATGTCCGTATGACAGGTAAGCAGAGGCTGTCGGCCTCCGTCGATGCCGAGCTACTCGACGCCGCACAGACAGCGGTGGACCAAGGACGGGCCC
>Ga0224555_1004958_pt1 | contig 11701 bp, 9 predicted proteins | sample 714S23034metaG_FD_180687 | JGI IMG/M metagenome (GOLD analysis project Ga0224555, IMG submission 180687) | Peat soil microbial communities from Stordalen Mire, Sweden - 717 S2 30-34 | ecosystem: Environmental > Terrestrial > Soil > Wetlands > Peat | place: Sweden: Norrbotten County, Stordalen...
GCCGAGAGAACGTACCAGCACTCCGTCTTGCCGCGCGGCTGGCCCAGCGCCAGCGCCTGCGCATCGTTTGGATGCACCTGCACTGAGAGCTTCTCGCGCGGAAACAGCGTCTTGATCAGCAGAGGAAACTCGGCGGATGCGCCGGACGCGAAGGCCGCGGGGTAGAGCTTCGTCAGTTCCGCGAGCGAGGTGCCTGCAAGCGGGCCGGAGTCGGCAACGCAGGTCTCCGCCGTCAGCCACGCCTCGCCGATGGGCTTGCCGGCGGCCGGCTGCGGATAGCAGCCGGGCAACGTCTCCTCGCCCCAGATGCGCTCCTGCAAAATGGGACGCAGCGAGACTGGGCCGATGTGCTTCGTGCCCAGATGCAACTCTTGCGATGGCATGCGCAGCCTCTCCCTCCGTGGATGGACGCTGCGTCGGTGCATGCAACGTCTTCCCTCGTAGGCTACTATGCGCGAGGAACGCGGCCAAACAGGCTGAGGCGCGCAGCCCGAGACTCTACGGTTGCGCTCGGAAAATGCCGATCTCCTGGCCGGGCAGATGGACCTGCAGTTTGCCCGCGATCACTTGCGCGGTAGCTCCATCCGGCAGCATCGACGTGTAGTGCGCGCATCCTGTCACGGTGTTTGTAGAGGTGGTCAAAGTAACGTCTTGCGGGCTGGGACTGTTATTGACGACAATGACATACCGCTCGGCTGCTGGCGTGGTCATGCAGTCCCCTGCTATGTCCGGCGTGCGGGCAAAGGCGAGGAAATCCTTGTTCGCCAGCAGCGTCTGCAGCTGGCCTGTTTGCAGCACCGGAGTATGCAGCCGAAGCTGCATCAGCGTCTCTACCCATGTGTGCATCGCCTGCTGTGCCGGGCTGCGGCCTGCATCGGCAAAAGCGTGGGCCTTGTCATTGGCGAAGCCGCCGGGGAAGTCTTTGCGATTGTCCAGATCATCGCCGCCCGTCATCGCGATCTCGTCGCCATAGTAAAGTTGCGGCATGCCGAGCAGCGTCGCGAGCAGGCCGAAGGCGAGATGCAGCTCCGCGGGGCTCGCGCCAGGTTCGGAGAGGAAGCGCTTGGTGTCATGATTACCGAAGAAGGTGACGAGGCGCTCCGGATGCGGATAGAGCTTGTCTGCAAGAAGCACGTCGGCAATCGCCGTCATCGGCTTGTGCTGCGTGAGCGCGCCCCGCAGAGCGAAGTACATGGGAAAGTCGAATGGCGTATCGAGCAGCGTGTCATAGGTGCCATCGCTGCCCTTGTTCTCTCGCCCTCCGGCGAAGAAGCTGGTGATGTGCGGGTCACTGTTGAAGACTTCGCCTACGTCTGTCATGTGCGGATACAACGCATGCAGCTCTTCGTTATAGTCGTGCCAGAAGCTGCGCGGAACGTACGGGAACGTGTCGATGCGCAGACCATCGAGGCCTGCCGATTCGATCCACCAGATCGCGTTCTGCACGAGATATTGAGCGACCAGCGGATTGTCCTGGTTGAGGTCCGGGAGTACGTCGGCGAACCAGCCATCGAGCAGGACGTGGCGGCGTGCGGCGCTGGCGCTGGGATCGGTGACACTGGCGAAGTCGTCATCGACCTTGATATGCGACGCTGCCGTTCCGTGAAACCAGTCCGGCGTTGGCGTGTCCTTGACCCACGGGTGCGCAGGGCCGACGTGGTCAGCGTCGCCGCGGACGGCAGCCTGACCGTCAACCTTCCAAACCGCGAAGGCAGCTTCCATCCCTGGTGGAGCGAGTTCCGCATCGAGGCCGTCGGCTTTACCCCGCAGACCTCGCAGGCGATCGTCAACGGCCACAGCAGAGCGCTCGAGCACACGCCGCTCGGCTGGGCCGCGACCGTACCCGATAGCGGCAAGTCGCAGACCATCGTGCTGCACTAGAACGCCGATTCCACCAGAGTTGTCTCAAAGCGTTTACTCTTAATGCGAGCCTGCTCGCGCACGCTCTAGACCGAAGGAGTCCTTTCTTGGCCGTTTCCATCCGCAACATCAGCGCACCAGGCTATGCCGACGACCTCCAGATCAAGACCGACACGCGCGCCATGAGCGTCGCCACCGCGCTCTTCTTCATGGTCGGCTTCCTCACCTGCCTGAATGACATCGTCATTCCGCATCTCAAGAGCATCTTCGAGCTCAACTACGCCGAAGCCATGCTGGTGCAGTTCGCGTTCTTCTCCTCCTACTTCGTCTTCAGCTACCCCGGAGGTGCGCTGGTTGAAAAGTTCGGCTACAAGAAGACGATGGTCCTCGGCCTGCTCGTGATGGCCGCAGGTGCCGCGGGGTTCATTCCCGCCGCCAAACTCGCGCTGTTCCCTGTCTTTCTCGCAGCGCTCATCATCCTCGCCGCCGGCATGACCATCGTGCAAGTCGCGGTGAACCCCTACGTCACCGTGATCGGCCCGGCTGCAACGGCTTCCAGCCGCCTCAACCTCGCGCAGGCCTTCAACTCCTTCGGCACGTTCATCGCTCCCTTCTTCGGTGGTCTACTGATCCTCCGCAACGCTGTTGCGGTCATGCCGCCCGAGCGCCTTAAGTCCATGTCCGATGTCGCGCGCCAGACCTACCGCGCCTTGCAGGCCTCGACCGTCCGCCTGCCCTACATCGGCATCGCCCTCACGCTCGTGATTCTGGCCCTCGCGCTCGCCCTGATCAAACTGCGTCCGCAGGCCTCCACCGCCGACCGCACACAGGACTTCCGTCCCGGCGCCTTCGCCGAAGCCCTCACCCAGCGCGACTCCATCTGGCACCATCCCTGGCTGATCGGCGGCGCACTCGGAATCTTCGCCTATGTCGGCGCGGAGGTCTCCATCGGCAGTCTCCTGGTCAACTACATGGGCCTGCACCAGATTGCGGGGCTGCATGAGTCGACCGCAGCGCCTTTCCTGATGGTTTACTGGGGCGGCGCCATGACCGGTCGCTTCGTTGGATCCGCGATCCTGCAGCGCGTCCGTACCGGCCCACTCCTGGGGTGCGCCGCCATCGTTGCGTTTGCCCTCGTGGTGACGAGCATTCTGGCGCATGGATCGACCGACGTGTGGATGCTTCCCGCGATGCATCTGTGGCACTGGAACTGGCAGCTATTCATTCCAAAGTCGCTTGCGATGTGGTCGCTGCTCTTCGTCGGCCTCTTCAACTCGATCATGTTCCCGTCGATCTTTACGCTCGGCATTCAGGATCTCGGCTCGCTGACCAGCAAGGGTTCGAGCCTGATGATCGCGGCCATCGTCGGTGGCGCCATCATTCCGGAGACGACAGGAAAGCTTGCCGATATCATCGGCCTGCACCACGCCTTCGTCATCCCGGCGATCTGCTACATCTATATCGCGGCCTACGGTATCGCGGCGCTCCGCCGCCCCGCTGGCTCCGACGTGCTGCTGCCCGTCGAACCGGTATAGCGGCGCGACACGACCAACCCAAATCAAACGCCGACGCCCTGAACCTGCTCGTCAGATTCAGGGCGTCACTGTCAGCGACGTCGTCGCAAACCCCTGCGTGCCCGTCGATGCCGCGATCTTCACCACCTGCGCCAAACCCGGCACCTCCAGCGCTTGTACCTGCACCAGCCCGCTTCCGTTGGAGATCGCCGAGCTCCGCGATGTCGTCAGCACCGGCGCCCCCGCACACGGCCCACTGCAGGGCAAGCCCCCTCCCACGCGTAAGCAGTCTGGTAGATATTCACCGTCGCCCCCGGCAGCGCATGGCCTGCGCCATCGGTCACCAGCAACACCACCGGCACCGGCGACGCACCGGATACCACACTCTGCCCCGCTCCGCTCGCAACAGTAACCACCCACTGGGGCGGAGCCACGCCATACACCGTCCAGTTCGCGCAGACGCTGCTCCACGCGCATCCCGTAACGACATTGGTCGAAGCGCTGGCGATCGCATTCACCTGCGCCACCACCGAAGACGTTCCCTTCGCCGCGGTCACACCCGTTCGCTGGCGTCAGGGTGAAGCCCGCCGCCGCCGTCGACCACACCACCGGAACACCCGCCGCAGCCGCTCCATCCTGCGTCGCTGTCAGAGAGACGCTCCAGCTATCCGACGCGCCCGCCGCCAGGTACTCCGGAACGGCGCCGATCGCCACCGTCTGCACCGGATTGGCGTCAGCGATCGTAGCCCGCACCGAGCCGCCGCCACTCTTCTCCGTTCCGCTCACCGTCACGCTGCCTGCGGCAACGCCCATCAGCGGCGTCTGCGCAAGGCCAGTCGCATCGGTCGTCACAACGCACCCCGGACCGCTCCCGCAGCCCGTCGCCACTGCGGCTCCGCCTCCGTTTCCAACGATCACAAAGGCCACGCTCGCGCCCGCCACCGGCGTAGCGCCATCGGGCGCATACACCCGCACCGCGAATGGCGTCGCCGCAACATACCCCACCTCCAGCGACGCTGGCGCCGACACCAGCGCGATCTGATTGATCGTGCCCTCGACGTAGGTGAACGCCGCCTGCATGTCCGTCGTACCGCCCGTGCTCGCATCGGTCACGACCACGTCCACCGCTGTGCCGCTGCTCGCGCCCGCTGCCGCCATCAATGGAGCCGTCGCCACAATCTGCGTCGACGTCCAGCTCAACACCGTCGCAGCAACCCCATTGATCGTCACCTGGTTGCCCAGCTGAAACCCTGTGCCGGTGATGGTGATCTGCCCGCCAGCCGCGCCTAACGTCGCCGGCGAGACGCTGCTCGCATACAGAATCCGCGCGTTGTAGGCAAAGTCCGGCCGTCCTGCGCCGAACTGATCGGCGAGCGCGATCCGCACTGTCGATGCGCTTGCAGTGGCCGGAATCTGCAACTGCGTCATCCCCAGAGACATCGAGTTCAGCGCCGCCGCCTGGCTCGCCACTGTGGGCAGCGTTCCGGTCGGGTCACTCGCATTCCACACGCCGATCACCGGCTGCAGCTTTTGCACGGTCGCCGCACCGGTCTCATCGACAGCCGTCATCTCGATCGTCCAGCTGGTGTTCGTGTTCACCGACGTCGTCCGCCACGCGGTGTACCCCGCCGAACACAGCAGTTCACTCCACCATCCGGTTGCGCTGGACGCTACCGGGTTCGTCTCCGTGCCATCCGGGTACATGCACCAACTCCACACTGCGTCCTCTTGGGTGATTGCCGCCAGGATGGACGTCCCCTGACTCACGCCTGTCAGGATGTACGTCCGCGGCCAACCAGAGATGGTGATCACCGGCCGCTGGTAGGGTCCAACCGCGTACTCGCCGGAGTACAGGGGATTGATCGTCTCCGTCGCGAAATTCAGATTGTCCGTTCCCGTTCCTGCCGGAATGTAGGCCATGCTCCACGCACCCGCATCGCTGGCCACATCCACGCCACCATTCTCGCTGGCTGGCTCAGGTCCACTCACGGGATTCCCGCCATTCTGCTGAAACGGATAGCCGGTCGTGCTGGAGAGGATTGGATAGGGCTCATAGCCGCCGTCCACCCCGATCAACATTCGCGTCACTGTCACATTCACCAGCTCCATTCCCTGACCGGTTGGAAAGTTGACGGAACCAGAAGCAGAGATCGCATCCAGGCTGCTCTGCGTTTTGGTTGAGGTCGTCATCGTCACCGGGTACAGCGCAGCCAGCGCGGCGACATCCTCCGGCCGCAGCGTAAACGGGTTCTGCATGCACTGGTAGGTATAGGTCCCGCAGATCACATCGATCGGATGCATCAGCGGCCACAGCGCCATCTGCGCCGTCGTTACCTGCGACACGCCCGTAAACACGTTGTCGTTCAGCTGCGACCACGCCAGCCCCAGAACGCGTCCGAAGACGCGCGTCAGCTGATACTGCATCTGCTCCAGCTGTTGCGCATTGGATCCAACACAGAGGCCGTTCAGCACAATCACCGCATGCTCGATCGTTGCGTTGGTTCCAAACGAGTCCACGCTCTCGCTCACACCGTTCTGCAGACAACCGCTGGGGTCGCTCGCACCGCTGCCCAGCAGCAGATCGGTAATGCTGCCATCGCTGTCATAGATGACCGCAATCTGGATGGCCTGATAGTTCGTCGCCTCCACGTCGGCAGGAAACACGACATCCGTCCCGTTGAAGTAGGAATTCGGCGCGCTCCCGTCGGCGATCACATGCTCGGCCAGCTCGCCGCCCTGCGCCAGCGTCAGGTTCGCCGTCGGCACATTCCACACGGCTGCGGCTGCCACCACCATGGCATCCGCCTGCGCATGGCTCACCGTCGAACTCAGCTCGCCGGGGTCGGTAAAGTACATCGGCTGGCTGGTGTACTAGGCCATCGGAACGCCTGCCTGCGCATACCCGCTTGTCCCCGAGATGAAGCGCGGGCCGCCAGGCCATGCCGTCGCTGCTGCTAAAGCAAGGGCGCAAGCGACCATCGCGCAGCGCACCCTCCCACGACTAGAACGCCACATCGGATTGCTCCTGAAGATTCAACCGGCTATGCATCTTCGTCTGCCCCACCCGCGGACTCGCACCCGGCATCACAGGCAGCGGCCGCACCCCCACCGGCAGCGGATACGTCGCCGGCTCAAGGACCGTTGACTGCTGCCAGCTCGTCACCACGATCTCTGCATCCGCCAGCGCGATCGTTCCAGACTCCGCATCCACCACCGGCGAACCCACCGGCCGCGTCGCCAGCAGCCGCGCATCCAGCAGCGGCCCCGCATTGGCGCCCATCGGGACCAACGGCACTACACCCGCCATGCCATCCACCGGAGGACTCAAACCCGCTGCACTCGGAGCATGCAGGAAGAACATCGCGCGTTGCCCAATCCGATATCGCTGCTGCCCACCGGCCCAGCGCCCCGCCCACTCGCGCAGCACATACGTGCCGCCCACCCACGCCCATCACCGACTGCTGCACCTGGAAGGTAATCTCCACCACGCCGGCATTGGGCACGATGCTCTGCACCTGCCCAACGAAGACCACGCCCGCACGCGCCGCCAGGCTGCGCAGCACACCGGCAACGCTGGTCGCCGGTGCTGCGCAAGCCCTTGCGCTCGACTGCTGTCCGATGGCTCTACCGCCCACCGCGCCCATTGCCAGCACTATGGCCCAGACCCAACTGCGAACACGCATCACGGTCTACCCTCTGCAACGTATCTCGTCACAAAGAGCAAAACCCATGAATCTGCCTATGCCGGGTCAGCCTTCAGGCCCGCAAACACCGGCCTAAATTTCTGGATAAAAGTCGAAGAACGCCTCGATGCTGTGCCGCAACTGCGCCTCGATCCGTTCGCGGCTGCCCTCCAGGATGTGCATCGTCACCTGGGCCTCGTTACCGTTCTTCAGCTTGATCGGCGCCGCCTGCACAGCCTCGACCTCATCTGCAGGCAATAGCCGCATTCCATATACCAGTACCAAATCAGCCATGGCTTAATCCTACGCCGCGCTCCTGCACCCTTTCCCAAAGCTTTACAATCGAATCTCCATGTCCGATCAGAACGCAATCCGCGACACCGTCATTCTCGGCTCTGGCTGCGCCGGCCTCACCGCGGCCATCTACGCCGGGCGCGCGAACCTCAATCCGCTCGTCCTCGAAGGCCACGAACCCGGCGGCCAGCTCTCCATCACCACGCTGGTTGAAAACTTCCCCGGCTGGCCCGACGGCGTGCAAGGCCCCGAGCTCATCGAGAACATGAAGAAGCAGGCCATGCGCTTCGGCGCCGAGCTTCGCATGGCGCACCTCACCTCCGCCGACCTCACCACGACGCCCTTCGAGCTCGGCGTCGGCAAAGACATCATCCAGACGCGCTCGCTCATCATCGCCTCGGGTGCCTCGGCGCGCTGGCTCGGGCTGCCCTCCGAGCAGGCCCTGATCGGCTTCGGCGTCAGCTCCTGCGCGACCTGCGACGGCTTCTTCGCCTCGGGCAAGGAGATCGCCGTCATCGGCGGCGGCGACTCCGCCATGGAAGAAGCGCTCTTCCTCACCCGCTTCGCCACCAAGGTCACGGTGATCAATCGCAGCGAAAACTTCCGCGCCTCGCGCATCATGCTGGAACGCGCCGTCGCCCACCCGCAGATCGAGTTTCTCCACAACACCCTCATCGAAGAGTGCATCGGCGTCGAAGAGAAGGACCTCAAGGGGCTCAGGCTCCACAACCGGAAGACCGGCGAGCGCTGGACGCTGCCCGTCAGCTTCATGTTCCTCGGCATCGGCCATGAGCCCAACGCCAAAATGTTCGAGGGCCAGCTGGACCTCGACGCCGACGGCTATATCAAGACCGAGGACAACATCTTCGTCTCCATCCTGGGCGAGCGGATTAACGGCGTCTACGCCTGCGGCGATGTGCAGGACCGCCGCTACCGTCAGGCCATCACCGCCGCCGGAACCGGCTGCATGGCGGCGCTGGAAGTAGAGAAGTACCTCGAAGAGCTAGGCCGATGAAACCATGCGCTGCTGGCTAAATGGTGCTGACTGCCTTCTGATGCCGCTTCGAATACGCATCTCTTGCTTCGAATACGCATCGCTTACTGCAATCGACGCAGTACGCGAAACTTTATCCATATTCCACACTCGAACCAATACGTTCCTGAGTCTCGATCTCTCTCAGGAATGGCCTTTCCCCTTGATCACCAGGTTGGTGTACTTGCGTTTTAGCCTCGCTCTGCTCTTTCTATGTCTATGTCTGGCCAGTAGTAGTAGCCGCGCCCAGTCGCCCAGCCTTCCGGATGCGCCGGAACCGTCGCCCAGTCTCCTCCTCGCTACCGCCTCCTCTCCCGCCACCGAAGACTCTTCTTCCTCCTCGTCAGTTCCCGCCGATCCGTCCGGCTTCAGCTTCTATCCCGAAGGCCATCAGCCCAGCGACGCCACGCAGTCCACACAGAACACGAGCCAGTCCCGCAGCCAGAAGCCGCAACCCGCACCCGCTCAGTCCACCAACCTGGACGCCAACGGCAATCCCATCCCCCTGGAACGCCAGGAGCCTACACGCATCCTCGGCTTCATGCCCAACTTCCGCTCCGTCTCCGGCGGAGCCGCGTCGCACCCTCCCGGCTGGAAGTACAACTTCATCATCGCCACCCACCAGTCCACCGATTACTCCTCCTTCATCTTTCTCGGCATCACATCCCTCTCCGCCGAAGCCATGAACTCTCACCCCACCCTCGGCAAGGGCGCCGACGGCTTCTACGCCTACACCTGGCGTGGTTTTATCGATAAGACCGATGGCACCTATCTCTCCGCGTGGCTGCTGCCCAGCATCCTCCACGAGGACACCCGCTACTACGCTCTCGGAGCAGGCCACAGCATCCCGATCCGCGTTCTCTACGTCCTCAGCCGGCAGGCCGTGGCCCGCACCTACGGCGGAAGCCAGACCCCCAACGTCGCCGGTCTCGGCGGCAAGGTCCTCACCCAGGTCATCTCCCGCTACTACTACCCGCCCAGCGCCGACAGCTTCAGTGCCCTCGCCACCAAGTTCGGCTACTCCGTCATGCGCGACGTCTCCTTCTCCGCCATCCGCGAGTTCTATCCGGACATCGCCGCCCACTACATCCGTCGCCACCGCGAGAAAGTCGCACAGCAAGCCGCTCGCGACGCCCAACCCGGCCGCGCCACCCCCTGACGCAGCTCTCTTGCGCCACGAGCAGGCGCCACGAACAGGCCACCTATCCGCAGCGAAATCTGACCTGAACGTTGCAGTCCTTCATCCATCCCTTCGTTTGCATTTTCGATGCCATGGGTATACCGTAGGGGGGTATGCCTATTTAGGCGTACAACCCCACCTTCATTGGAGCACTTATGACGAACGCAACTACAAAGGAACCTCCGAGTCCTCGGACGCCCTTCCTGCGCTGCGTTCGCGGGTGCCGGTAGTCTCCTTCCCTAGCAACATCTGAAGGCGTCACCTCCCCGCTCGCGCAGTGCCCACCCATGGCACCACGCGTCGGGAATCATACGTGCATTCGCGCGCCTCCCCTCGCCTCCACTCACTTGCATTGTGCAAGGAGGCCTCCCATGACCCCAAAGGTCAGCACCACCTTCACGCCCCGCCGACCGGCGCTCGTCCGCGTCTGGCGCACCACCGGTCTACCCGGATCGCCGCTCACCAGCTCCTGGCTGCCCTCTGAGACCACCACCTCAACCGACACCACCGCCGAAGGGGGGAGACGCCGGTGAGTCTCATGCAGCCTCAACTCGAGCGCTCCACGCCGCCCCTGCGCAAGACGCACGTGCGGCGCCCGTGGCAGCGCACACTGTTGAGCTTCCTCGTCGCCTTCGGCCCCGGCCTCATCGTCATGGAAGCCGACAACGACGCCGGCGCGGTCTCCACCTACATGCAGGCCGGCGGCCAGTACGGCCTCCACCTGCTCTGGGTGCTCCTGCTGCTGCTGCCCATCTGCTACTTCGTGCAGGAGATGGTCGCGCGCCTCGGCATCGCCACCGGCAAAGGCCACGCCGCCATGATCTACGAGCGCTTCGGCAAAGCCTGGGGCCGCTTCTCGCTCTTCGATCTCCTTGCCGTCAACTTCCTCACCCTGATCACCGAGTTCGCCGCCATCTCGCTCGCCATGAGCGGCCTCGGCGTCGCTCCGGTGATCTCCGTACCCATCGCGGCCGTCGCACTCGTCGCGCTCATCGCCACCGGCAGCTACCGCCGCTGGGAGCGCATCGTCGTCATCCTCTGTCTGCTCGACCTCACCTGGTTCATCGCCGCCGCGCTGCTGCATCCGGCCTGGCACGAGGCCCTCACGCGCACCTTCATCCCATCTCTTCCGCACGCCGGAGTCACCGGTGATCTCGTCTTTCTCATCATCGCCATCGTCGGAACCACCATCGCGCCGTGGCAGCTCTTCTTCCAGCAGAGCTGCGTCGCAGAAAAGCGTCTCCGCTTCGCCGACCTCAAGTGGGCGCGGCTCGACACGCTCATCGGCGCCATCTTCTCCATCCTCGTTGCAGGCGCGATGATGCTCGTCGGCGCCTTCGCCTACAACCACCACATCGCGTTCTCCGATCCCGCGCAGCTCGCCAGCTCCATCGGCGCAATTCTGCCGCACCGCAGCGGCGTCTTCATCCATCACGCGCTTTTGCTCCTGATGGTCAACGCCGCCGTACTCGGCACCACCGCCATCTCGCTCGCCAGCGCCTGGGCCTACGGCGAGGTCGCCGGGTGGGAGCACTCGCTCCACAAGAAGCCCACCGAAGCACCGGGCTTCTACGCCGTCTACGCGATCTGCGTCTTCGCCGCCGCGGGCATCGTGCTCGTTCCGCATCTGCCGCTGCAACTGGTCATCGTCAGCGTGCAGGTCTTCGCCGGCCTCATCCTGCCCTCGGCCATCATCTTCCTGCAACTCCTGCTCAACGACCGCGCGCTGCTCGGCGATCGCTGGGTCAACCGCCCCTGGAACAACTGGATCAACTGGTCAATCATCGTCATCCTGTTCGCGCTCTCACTCGTGCTCGCCGCACAGGTCCTGCTGCCCAACCTCTTCGCGTAATCCATCACGCCAACCACCCGAAAGGAGAAACACCATGGCCACCCTCGCCACTCCACCCATCCACCACGAAGCAAACCTCCACCACCACACGGGCCTCTTCGTCATCCACCCACTCGACGACGTGCAGGAGCAGAAGTGTTCCGCCGAGGGCCTTGGCCTGATAGAGCTCACGCCGACCGTGCGCTTCTCCCTGGGCGCCCTCCGCGTGTATCTCATCGCGATGACGCTGGTCATCGTCTACCGCACGCTCACGCTCGCGCACGTCTTCACCCAACGCGCGCACTA
>Ga0224555_1004959_pt1 | contig 11700 bp, 6 predicted proteins | sample 714S23034metaG_FD_180687 | JGI IMG/M metagenome (GOLD analysis project Ga0224555, IMG submission 180687) | Peat soil microbial communities from Stordalen Mire, Sweden - 717 S2 30-34 | ecosystem: Environmental > Terrestrial > Soil > Wetlands > Peat | place: Sweden: Norrbotten County, Stordalen...
TGATTGCAGCTGTCGGCTTTGCGGTTTCGCTCTTCATCGTTGCCGCACTCAATATTCATCGCAACAAGAAGCTCACCGAAGACACTGAGGATCTTCACGGAAGCGCACGATGGGCCAATGAAAAGGAAATCCGCAACTCTGGACTTGTCGATCAAAAACATGGCGTCTACATCGGCGGCTGGCACGATGAGAAAACCGATTCCCTCGAATATCTCAGGCACGCAGGCCCGGAACACATTCTTGCCTTTGCCCCAACCAGGTCCGGCAAGGGCGTCGGGCTTGTGATTCCAACGCTACTCGCATGGGAAGAGAGCGCAGTGATCTTCGACATCAAAGGCGAAAACTGGGACAGGACCGCTGGCTATCGGATTTCCGCAGGCCACGTCTGTTTTCGTTTCGCTCCAGTCGAAGAGCATAGCGCGCGCTTCAACCCACTCGCCGAGGTGCGCATCGGTACGCTCCGCGAAGTATCCGACGCGCAAAACATCGCGGAAATGCTTTGCAGAAGCGGCAAAGAAAGCGCCCAGGACGAACATTGGATCAAATCGGCGACCAGTCTTGTGACCGGTCTCATCCTGCATCTTTGCTATGTCGCGCGACGGAAGAATCGGTTTGCCACACTTACGGAACTCTCCAACTCGCTCACGCCGCTTTTGTCCGACCTGACGATGCCCATCGACCTCGAAGGGATGGACCCGCAACAGCTCAACGTTGCCCGCGAATACTTTTCCCAGGCCATGAGAACTCCTCACGTCGATTCCACAAGCTATTGGAATCTCCGCGACGGCCAACAGTCGCTCGTACATCCTGTAGTCCTCGAAAAAATGCAGGAAATGCTCAACAGAGAGGACAAGGAATTCTCCGGCGTGTTGTCCACAGCGAAAACAGCACTCATCCTCTACAGCGATCCCCTGGTTCAACGCAGCATCGAAGAGAGCGACTTCACCATCAACGATCTGAAGCACTTCAAATACCCGGTGAGCCTCTACCTTGTTGTGCCGCCAAGCGACATCGAGCGCCTCAAACCGCTGCTCCGGCTCATCTTCACCATGACGGTGAACCGATTGACTGAGGAACTTGAAGAAGTGCGAAATTCCAAGCTCCAACAGGCGCTCAAGCCCGGCGAGACATTTAAGGCCCGCCCAGACCATCGGGTTTTGCTCCTAATCGACGAGTTCCCAACATTGGGCAAAATGCCGATCTTCCAAACCGCATTCGCCTACATCGCCGGTTACGGCATCAAGGCATACCTGATTACGCAGGACATCGAACAGATGAAGGACACATATGGCAACCACGAGAGCATCATCTCCAACTGCCATATTCGAATTGCTTTTGCGCCGAATAAGACTGAGACCGCAGAGGCACTCTCAAAAATGGCGGGAACAGCCACGATCCTCAGAGCGGCTGTCAGCTACAGCGGCTCGCGCACAAGCCCGCTTGCAACAAACGTATCCACCAACGTAGACCACATCTCCCGGCCTCTCATCACCATCGATGAACTCATGCGCCTTCCAGGATCCATCAAGGAAGGCCAGGGCGAAGCCCAGCGTATCGTCGCGCCAGGAGCAATGCTCATCTTCATCGCTGGGCAACCGCCGATATTCGGCAAGCAGCTTCTCTATTTTCAGGACCCGGTACTGCAAAAAAGATCGGCGATCAAGCCGCCGCAAACGCTGTTCGCTATTGAGCATGAAGGCAATATCCTCTCGGCAGGCAAGCTCTACCATTCGGACACCTTGAAATCCACTCGCGGCCTGATTCAAGGCCCTATTCAAGTCAAAACTGCCACTCAACTTGATCGACCTTCTAGACCTCCATCCGCAGCCACCGCGTCGTCAGCCTCCGGAGGCCCGCAGCACATTATCTCCTCCGACAAGCAAACCCTCACTACATCACAAGCGTTCACAACTGGAGATCGCGAAATGAAAGAACAAGGCGAAACCGCAGCTACCATTTCTCAGCAACCGGCGCCCACAGACGAGATGCAGGAAATATTCTCCCAGCTCGACGAAGGCATGGAAGAGATGGACAGAAACTTCCACATCTACGAACTCCAGAGAAGCGCGGGAGCGACCTCCAATGAACGTTAAGCGTTTCGTCATTGTCGCGGTCGCACCGGCCATCGCTGCTTCGTGCATCGTCCTTCTGCTCGGTGTCTTCGGAATCCGGCTCAACATCGCTTCCAACTCCCTCCCTCCGGGGCTTTACCGGATCGTTCCCGCAGGGAAAGGAAGTGACCTTCTCGTCTGTCCCACCGGAGTCGCTGAAACGGTCTCAATCGAAAGAGAGTACAGGGTAAAGAGCTTCGGATGCGGCGACGGATACGCCCCGTTGCTCAAGCCGATCGCTGCCCGAGCTGGAGATACCGTCACTCTGAGCCAAGCCGGTGTGGCCGTCAACGGGAAGCTTCTCCAGAATTCCAAACAGTACCCCAAGGATGGAATCGGACGGCCCATGCCGATGGTCCCGTTCGGAACCTATGCCGTCCTTCCTGGGACGGTATGGGTCATTTCCTCCTACAACCGTTTCAGCTTTGATAGCCGCTACTTCGGCCCAGTCAATCTCGATGAAAAGGTTCAATATGCAAAACTCTTCTGGCTCTTCTAAAACCGCCCTGATGGCCGGTTTTCTCGCACTTGTAATCGGCGCTGTTGCATGGTCCGGCCACCTCTTCAATCTCCTGGTGCTTCTCGCGCTGCCTATGGTGTTCAGGAGCGTGAAAGGACCGGGACAGCGCCTGACAGTTCTCGGGTGCTACTACGCAGCATCGATTTGGCCGGTCATGCCTGGAGCAACCCAATTCTTTGGTGATGACGCCGGAATGCATCCGCTCTCCATTGTGATCCTTTGGCTCATTTCATCGCTTGTCCTGACGTTTCCTTGGGTCTGGCTCTTCCTGGCGCCCGGGATCAAGGCCGAATGGGCTTTGTCTATCGGGCTGTGTCTCACAGCTCTCCTGCCGACCGGCGTCGTCAATCCTCTGACCGTCGCCGGCGTCCTGTTTCCAGGGCTCGGCTGGGCGGGCCTCTTCGCCACCATCATTCTCTTTGGAACCCTGTCGAAGCACAGAGTCTCTTCGCTGCTATCGGCAGGGATGCTCGCCGCAATTTGCTATGTCTCGCACCCAGGCACTCCAACCATTCCCCCGGTCTGGCAAGGCCACGACACCGAACTTGGAGGCGCTGAACTATCCAACCAAACGCCGATGGCGCTCTACAAGGCTGTCGTTTACGTTCAAGAGACCGCACTCGACTCAAATGCCCAAATCCAGGTCTTTCCCGAAGGACTCATCAATCACTGGACACCCGCCGCAGAGGGGTTCTGGCGATCGACCTACTCTGAACTCGAACAGAACCACCAGTCGATTCTCTTTGGCGCAGAAGAAAACTCGTCTCACCGCGGTCAATATCAGAATGAGCTTCTCCTGCGCGGGCAGTACACAGCGACATTCCAACAGCGGGTCCCGATCCCATACGCCATGTGGAGACCTTGGGACAAAATCGGCGTCCCCATTCACTATTTCGGCCCGTCGATCCTCTCCGTCGGCCCCAGGCGCGCAGCGCCCATCATCTGCTACGAGCAACTCCTCATTGCTCCCGTCCTCATCTCCATGGAACACAATCCTGAAGTCATCGTATCGATCGCAAACGACTATTGGACGAAAGGCACCTACATCGCCGAGATTCAGCAATCCGCCATCGAAGCATGGTCAAGACTGTTTTGGATTCCCGTGGTGAGCGCAACCAACAGATGAAACGGTTTCGATCCATCGTCGCAATTCTTCTCGGTATGGCTGCGGTATCCGCCGTAGCGCAGGGCCCCGCAGCCACGTTTCTGGAATCGAACGACCCCTATTCACAAAACCAAATGACTGTTCTGCTCAAGAGCTGCGCTCCCTACGCCGCACTCAATACCATGCTTGCCGTCGCAACAACGGAGTCCGCCTTTCACCCCTATGCGATCAGCGTCAACAGCCCCCAGAAAATCGCTGGCAGGTTTGGACTCACCAGCCAGGCAATCGAGCTTCAAAGACAACCGAATTCCAAACTTGAAGCTGTCCTCTGGATGCGCTGGCTCCTTCAGCATCGCATCTCCATCTCTGTCGGGCTTCTCCAGGTCAGCACCGACAATGCCGCCCGATTTCACCTCAATCCAGAACGGCTCTTCGACCCTTGCACCAACATCGCCGTTGGCGCCAACCTCCTTGCCGAAGCCTATGCCGCCCAAAAGCTGGCGGCACCGAACGACCCCGATGCGCTGCTTCACGCGCTGTCGATCTACAACAGCGGGACTGCGAATTTCGGCCTTTACAACGGATACGTCGATCGCATTCTCAAAAACGCCAGACCATGAAAGAGGGTCGCCATGCTCGCACTACAACCGCAAAATATGCTCAACATGCTCGCCGCATCGAATCCAATGGCAAACGGATTTATTAAAGCAAGACGCGCTGCCGCCGCTGCGGGCTTCATCGTTTACTCCGGCATCCTCTCGACCACGGTTGCATTATGGATATGGATGTCGCGCAATACTACGTTTCAACCGAGAACCATCACCACAATTGCGGCACTCGCTCTGATTTGCTCCTCCGTCTACCTCTATCCGCGTTTGCGTCGAGGTTTCGGAACCTTCTGTCTGATTCTCTCGGCCTCCGGAATTGGTCTTGCCATCCTCTCTCAAAGCCAGCTTCCACTTCTCGGAATCAGTCCCCAGATCTCGGCTATCGCGCTCGTCTCTGCCGGTTTGATCGTCTACCTGATTCAGACCCGCTTCATCACAGGCACCGTACTTCTTCTTCTCGCCTGCCTTGCTGGCATCGGCTTTCTCTGGTTCAATCCAATCTTGTTCAGTCCGCTGATCCTGTTCATTGCTGGTTTGGCTCTGATCTTCGCCGGATGCATCCTTCGCTACCTGGTTCTCCTCAACAGCTACTACTGAGTTCACTCGGCATTACCCCCTCGAAGGCAACATCCCAGACCAGAATCCTCTTTCCGGCTTTGTTGGGAGGGAGCACCCTCCCTCGTTGCGGCCGCTTTGCGTCCTCCACTACCCACCCCAGCGGGGCGAAAGCCCCGCAACGCCCCCACACAGCTCGATACAACGCCAAAGGCGTCGCGTCGCTTTCGATCAAGGCGCTAACCGTTGGGGAGGCTGGAAAAGACAACAGGGTGAGGCAAAATGCGCTTTCCGGCCAGGGGCCGGGTAATGGAGCGAACACCGATGATTCCAAGTTTCCCAAATTGCATTCTTTCCGATGCAATTTTATCGAGTTCGGCCTCCGAGCCCTTATCATGGAATACGACGTGGACTCACTGATTTTTAACGTGTTACGCAACCTGCCTCCCTGCCAGATTCAGGCCGGAGAGGCTGACAAGCGTTATTTTGCTGCGGTTTGCAAGACAAATGAACCTGACCCCTTACCATGCCCGGTATTTCGCCCATGAACTGACCAAGCGCTGCGCTTCCGACAGCGTCGAAAAGCTCGCGGGTGCAGTTGCCAGCGCACAGGTTGACCTTAATCCCCATCAGGTCGATGCCGCCTTGTTTGCCTTCAATTCACCCCTTGCAAAAGGGGCGCTCCTCGCGGACGAGGTTGGTCTCGGCAAGACTATCGAAGCTGGGCTTGTGCTTTCCCAAAAATGGGCGGAACGTAAGCGCCTAATCCTGGTCATTACGCCGTCGAATCTGCGGAAGCAGTGGTATCAGGAGATCACAGAGAAATTCTTCCTTCCTTGCCGCATTCTTGAGGCCAAGTCCTATAACGCGGCAATCAAACAAGGGAGTTTCCGGCCATTCGAGGCCAAAGAAATTGTCATCTGCTCCTATCAGTTCGCACGTGGCAAGGCGGCAGACATCGCAAATACTGCTTGGGATTTGGTGGTGATTGATGAAGCCCACCGTCTACGGAACGTCTACAAGCCCAGCAACGTGATCGCCAACACCTTGAAGTTGGCGCTCGCAAATGCACCCAAACTTCTGCTCACGGCTACGCCGTTGCAGAACTCGTTATTGGAACTCTTCGGTCTCGTCAGCTTCATTGACGAGCGCACCTTTGGCGACCTCAAGAGTTTCCGAGAGCAGTTCGCGAACCTCAGCCAGCAGCAGGTCTTCCAGACGTTGAAAGCAAGGCTACGACCAGTCTGCCATCGCACACTTCGGCGACAAGTGACCAGCTATATTCCCTTCACCAAACGAATGCCTCTCTTGGAGAGCTTTACTCCCGAGGAGAGTGAAGACCGCCTCTACGCCCTCGTCTCCGAGTACCTGACGCGGGACAATCTCCAAGCACTTCCAGCCAGTCAGCGCTCCCTGATGACGCTGGTCCTGCGCAAGTTGCTTGCCTCTTCAACTTTTGCTATTGCCGGGGCTCTCACATCCATTGCCAATCGGCTGAGGGCCAAGCTCCCACGGCAAGAAGCGGCTGAGGCGATTGCCGACGATTTGGGCAAGGACTACGAAGCATTGGGTGAGACGGCTGAAGAATGGACCGATGATCCAGAACCTCAGGCCATTTCGCAACAGCAGCAAGCGGCCATCGAGCAGGAAATCGCTGACCTGGAGAGCTTCGCGCAACTGGCCTCTTCCATCCATCACAATGCCAAGGGGAAGGCTCTCGTCCAGGCGCTCAATATAGCATTCGCGAAAGCCCGCCAGATCGGCGCGGCTGAAAAGGCAATCATCTTCACCGAATCCCGGCGCACGCAGGATTACCTGCTCCGTGTTTTGGCCGATAGCCCATTTGCGGAGGGCACTGTTCTATTCAACGGTTCCAACACGGATGATCGCTCCAAAACGATCTACGCGGCTTGGCTTCAGCGTCACAAGGGAACAGATCGGGTCACCGGCTCCCGCACAGCGGACATGCGCTCAGCTCTCGTGGACTATTTCCGCGAAGAGGGCCGCATCATGATCGCAACGGAGGCGGGAGCGGAGGGCATCAATCTCCAGTTCTGCTCGCTCGTAGTGAATTACGACCTGCCCTGGAACCCCCAGCGCATCGAGCAGCGCATTGGCCGCTGCCACCGCTACGGCCAGAAGCACGATGTGGTCGTTGTCAACTTCCTCAACCGGAACAACGCCGCCGACCGACGTGTCTTCGAGCTCCTGTCAGAGAAATTCCAACTCTTTGAGGGCGTCTTCGGAGCCAGTGACGAAGTGCTGGGCGCCATCGAGTCTGGCGTTGATTTTGAAAAGCGCATCGCCGACATCTACCAGCGTTGCCGCCAGCCCGAAGAGATCAAGACGGCGTTTGACCAGCTTCAATTGGAACTTAGCCTTGAAATCGACGAGGCCATGACCTCCACCCGACGCAAACTGCTCGAAAACTTCGACGATGAGGTGCGCGACAAGCTCAGAATCAGGGACGAGGCGTCCAGGGCAAACCTTAACAGATTCGAGCGGTGGCTGATGCAGGTCACCGAGCATGAGCTTGGGTGCCATGCCGAATTTCTCAGCGATTCGGCGTTCCGGCTCCTCTCCGACCCATTCGCGCCACCGAATGGGGACATCCCCCTCGGCCTGTACGAATTGCCCCGCCGTTCTGGGGAAGCACACCTCTACCGCCTCAATCATCCATTGGCGGAGTCGGTGGTCAATCAGGCTCGCACACGCGACCTGCCGCCGGCCACCATCCATTTTGACTATAACGGGCGCACCGGGAAATCCTCTCTGCTTGAGCCGCTGGTTGGAAGCTCCGGCTGGCTCAGTCTCTCCCTGCTTTCGGTCGAGGCGCTAGACCAGGCCGAAGACCACCTGATTTTCGCGGGGATGACCGACTTGGGCATTGCGCTGGACCAGGAGACAGTTTCGCGTCTTTTCGTTTTGCCGGGCAACGTAGGGGCTTCACTAGAGCCGCCTGAGGCAATCACTGAGACGTTGAAGGGCCGGACCGACGAAAGGCAAAGCGCGATCCAGAAGGAAATCACGGAGCGCAACCTGAGTTTCTTCGCTGCCGAGGCAGACAAACTCGACGGCTGGGCAGACGACTTGAAGCTCGGACTGGAACGCGAGATCAAGGAGCTTGAACGTGAAATCAAGGAAGCGCGCCGGGCTGCGGTATCCGCTCTGACGTTGCAGGACAAACTCGGGGTTCAAAAGCAGATTCGGGCATTGGAGTCGCAACGCAACGACAAACGACGGGCTCTATTTGATGCGCAGGACGCCGTCGATAAGCAGCGCGATACCCTGATTTCGCAGATTGAAGCCAAACTCACGCAACGTATGGATCAGAATCAACTTTTCGTCATCCGATGGAGCCTCGCTTAGAGCCTGGCGTACCGTAACCCAGATGCACTTGAGGAAACTGCCTTGGACGCCCAGCATTTTGCAATGCTTCAGAAGGCATTAGAAGCCGCATACCTTTCGCATCTCCCGGCGCTCTTGCCCACCAACAAGGCACTGGGAGAGCAAGCCACGAAGAACCTGTCTCGCGCCTTCAGCGCATTCGCTCTAAGCGGTCTTTGCGGCATCTCTCCGTCTGATGCTGCCAAGGCAGTTGTGGACGATTTCGACGACTATGGAATCGATGCTGTCTACTATCATGCCTCCACAGAGACACTTTATCTGGTTCAGGGAAAGCTAAAACCAACCGCGAGCTTTGAGCTGGCGGAAGCTCTGAAGTTTTGCCAAGGGGTCCGGAAGATCGTCAGGCAAGAATTTGATGGCTTCAACGCGCACGTGCAGAGCCGAAAAGTTGAGATTGAGGGCGCGCTGGACAACTGTAACCATATCGCTCTTGTCATCGCACACATAGGCTCAGGAATCAGTCAGAATGCCAAAAATGCTCTGATGGCTCTGCTCTCAGAAGAAGAACCAGAAGACGAGCGTCTTGAAAAGGACTACCACGACTTCAACGAGGCTTGCGCAATTGATTTATTGCTCGTGTCGAAGGCGCTGGCGAAGGTCGATTGTACGCTGACACTCCAAAAGTATCGCAGTGTGGATGAACCGCGTCAGACCTACTTTGGACAGATTAAGCTCGGAGACCTAGTGAAACTCCATAGCGACTATGGCACCGCATTGTATGCGCGAAATATCAGGACCTACCTCGGGCACAAGACGGAGGTGAACATTGCCATCCGGGAGACGTTGGAAACGCAGCCAGATATGTTCTTCTACCTGAACAATGGGGTCACAATGCTCGCCGATACCATAGAGCCAAAGGGACCCAAGGGCGGCGGGCAGCGTCTCAAGATGCGGGGCGTCTCTGTAATCAATGGGGCTCAGACCATCGCAACATCAGCACGCTTTTGCAGCGATAATCCGAACAGTGACATCTCGAAGGCAAAGGTGCTCCTGACAATCGTCAAGGAGAGTGCAAATAAGGAATTCGGAAAGTCCGTCACACGCGCTCGAAATCATCAGAACCAGGTTACACTCGCCAATTTCGCGGCGCTCGATGATGAGCAGGAACGATTGCGTCGTGAAGTCGCCCATTTCGGACTGACATACTCTTACCAGGCCGCCGCACCGGACACGACCAACGATCCGACGCGGATTCGGTTGGATGAGGCGGTACAGGCACTTGCCATGTTCCATAGCGATCCTCGCTTCGTTGTGTGGGTAAAGAAAGAACCTGGACTTCTGCTCGATACTGAAAAGCCACCTTATCAGGCGCTATTCAGTTCCCATTTGACGGGGTTGAGGTTGGCGAACGCTGTGCGAGTGAATAGGTATCTCCAGACAAGAATGACGGTGGAGGAATTTACGTCGTGGGGCCATACTCGAACAGTCTACAAGCATGTGAATTTCGTTGTAGCTTGGATTCTTTCGAAGCAAACCCGTGATGCCGCCGAAGGCTCGGGCCTAATCGCAGATGCAAAGCTCCTTACAGAGCTTAGCAAGCCATTTGATGACCTACGGGACATCAGTCTTGACGAGATAAACAAGTTCACCAGAGGCCCTTTGGCAATTTGCCGAAATCAGGGAGAGACGATCCCTCTGCTCGAACGGATTGCGATCCGGCACTACGGCCTTACTGCCGACGCTGTGGTGAACCACAAGAAGGCACAACAGAACGTGACGCAGCCGTACCCGGTTGACCTGTTCAACTATTTGGTATCGAAGGCACCTCAGATTGGAAATCTCGCATGAGTAAAAAGCAAAGACTCGAACTGACTTGGATTGGCAAGGAGAACCGGCCAAAGCTGGAGCCGCGCATTCTCCTTGAGGAGCCGGAGAAGTCGTATCACGCGGCGCATCGGGTGTCGAAGAAGGACATCTTCGACAACCGGCTCATCTTTGGCGACAATCTGCTCGCGCTCAAGGCGCTGGAGCAGGAGTTCGCCGGTAAGGTGAAGTGCGTCTTCATCGACCCGCCGTACAACACCGGCTCCGCCTTTACCCATTATGACGACGGAGTGGAGCACTCAATTTGGCTGTCGCTCATGCGAGACCGACTGGAATTGATTCGGCGATTGCTTTCTGACGACGGCTCTCTCTGGATTACGATTGACGACAACGAAGCGCACTACCTGAAAGTTCTGTGTGACGAAGTATTTGGAAGAGGGAATTTTGTCTCCAATGTAATGTGGCAGAAGAAGTCCTCTCCCCAGGCAAACAGCGTATGGCTTTCTGATAGCCACGATCATGTTCTTGTGTACGCTAAGCAAAAAGACAACTGGCGACCAAATTTACTTCCCAGAACCGATGATGCAGATGCGCGCTATTCCAATCCGGACAACGACCCTCGCGGTCCTTGGACATCAGGTGATTTTACAATCAGCTTGACGGGAGGCCAGCGTGGGGCACAGTTTGCGCGAACTGGTTTCAGTGAGAATATCTTTGAAATTGTGACTCCTTCGGGGCGCAAGCTCAAGCCTACAAACGGAAGATGTTGGGGTGCCTCTCCGACTCGTTATGCTGAATTGAGAGCCGACAACAGAATCTGGTTTGGCGAGAATGGAAATAACGTCCCACGAATCAAGCGGTTTCTCTCCGAAGTACAGGAAGGAATCGTCTGTACAACTGTCTGGCTAAGGTCAGAAGTGGGTGACAACCAAGATGCAAAACGAGAAGTATCAGCGTTTAATTCCGTCAATGTCTTTTCGACGCCTAAACCTGAAAAACTTCTCTCACGAATTATCCAGCTTAGTTCACGACCAGGTGACGTTATCCTTGATTCCTTCGCTGGCTCCGGCACTACCGGAGCCGTTGCACACAAAATGGGCCGCCGCTGGATCATGGTCGAGCTTGGCGAGCACTGTCATACACACATTCTCCCGCGTCTGAAAAAGGTCATTGACGGTGAAGACGAAGGAGGCGTCACCAAGGCCGTCGATTGGAAGGGAGGCGGTGGCTTCCGCTATTACCGCATTGCACCATCCCTGTTAAAGGAAGACAAATGGGGCAATTGGGTTATCAGCAAGGAATACAACGCCGCGATGCTATCTGAGGCGCTTTGCAAGCTCGAAGGATTCACCTACGCCCCCAGCGATTCAATCTACTGGCAGCAGGGCCACTCCACAGAACAGGACTTCCTCTACGTCACGACGGCGCAACTGAATCACGATCAGCTCCAGCAGTTGAGCGATGAGGTTGGTCAAGACAGGACGCTTCTTGTGCTTTGCACGGCCTTTCGCGGCAGGGCAGACCGCTATCCAAATCTGACAGTCAAGAAGATTCCCAAGCAGGTGCTCTCTCGCTGCGAATGGGGTCACGACGATTACAGCCTCCAAGTTGACAATCTGCCGAAAGCGC
>Ga0224555_1004960_pt1 | contig 11696 bp, 9 predicted proteins | sample 714S23034metaG_FD_180687 | JGI IMG/M metagenome (GOLD analysis project Ga0224555, IMG submission 180687) | Peat soil microbial communities from Stordalen Mire, Sweden - 717 S2 30-34 | ecosystem: Environmental > Terrestrial > Soil > Wetlands > Peat | place: Sweden: Norrbotten County, Stordalen...
ACATGGAGCGCCATCAAATCGGGCCGAGCTCGGCATCCTGCCCTTAGCCCGTCGAAATGGTCAAGCAATCGGTAGGCCTCTCGCCAGCCCGACGATAGACAACAAGTTGAAACTCTACGTCTAGTCAACGAGCAGCTTCCCCGACCGCTTTTTCCTGATCCACCACCAGGAAAAGCCGATTGCTGCGAGGACGAGGACGGCTGCCCCTCCAACCCGGGAGTGGTGGGCTATGATTCCGGCTGCGCCGGGGCCCAGCTTGAGCACCAGCAGGGTGAGGAGGAGCCAGCGCACCATCCGGCCGCAAAAGACCGCCAGCATGAAGGGAGCGACCCGCATCTCAAAGACGCCGGAGGCAAAGATGAAGACCTTCCAGGGCGCGGGCGGAGGCAGCATGGAGGGAATCATGACGGCCAGGAATTCCTGGCGTTCAAAGCGCGCTCGGATGGCCTCGAAGCGCTGGCGATTGATGCGCTTGAGCAGGAACAGCTCGCCCCCGGCGCGGCCCAGCGCGTAGGGCAGCAGTCCGCCGATAGCGGAGCCGGCAGAGGCCAGCAGGCAATAGAGCCAGAAATGGCCCTTGTCGTTCCAGATCCAGACTGCCAGAAGCGCGTCCATGGGGACGGGGATAGAAGAGGAATCGAGCAGTGCGACGGCTCCCGCCCCCCAAAATCCGAGCTTGGCCATCGCGGGCAGCAGCACGAACTTCCAATACCCCAGAATACGCAGAAAAAACTGCTTCAAACAGGTTCCCTTTCCGCCTTCTTATCCGTCTCTCATGAAAGAACCATTGTACGAGCCGTGGCGTCCGGCACGAACCGATCAAGCGGGTTGGGACCGGGAAACCGGCTCTGGCTGCCGGTTCCGGCGGGATGAGAGAATAGATAGGAAGGACCGAGAAGCGGAGCCGGCGGGAAAAGTGCATCCCGAGCGGCTCCTCAGGAACGAATGCCCATCCGAGAAGCGCCAGCCGATGTGAACGAGCCCAAGGGGCCGGACGAGCCGATCCTGCATGCAGGTGACCTCGCCGAGGCGGTCCCTGCCTCGGAGCCGAAGCCGGAGCCGGGCGAGTCCGCGTCGCCGGTGCTGCGCGGGTCGCGCTGGGTCGACTACGACACCCACGAACTGCTGGAGATGATCAGCGACCTCGAAGACGAGCGGCGCTGGGCGCGGCTGCGCGAGGGCGTTCTGTGGGCGATCCTGGTGCACCTCGCGCTCATTATGGCCATGTTTCTGCTGCCCAAATACGTCTTCAAAGTTCCGCCGGTGGTTGAATCGAACCTGAAAGACAAAGATTTTACTTATATTGACTCGCCGCAATGGCGGCCCAAGGCTCCGCCCAGGCCGCTGGCCAAGCCGCCGGTAATCGACAAGCAAACCATGGATGAGATGAAGAAGCAGGCGCAGCCGGCCCCACAAGAGGCCGCGCCGCCGCCCCCGCAACAGCAAGCCCCGGTGCAGCCGAAGCCGCAACCTGCTCCGCCTGTACCGCCAACGCCGCAATCGCAGTCGCCGGTTGAAGCGCCGCGGCCGTCGTCGGTTCCGGCGCGGCCAAACTTCGCCATGAACTCTGACAATCCCGCCGACCAACTCAAGGATGCGATGCGGAATGCCATGAAGAACCGAGGCTCGGGGGGGTATGGGGAGCAGCCTTCAGGTGGCCTGTCGATGCATCCGGGCGCAGGCACGGGCGGGGTGCAGGTTCTCTCGAACACTGAAGGAGTTGACTTCAGTGCCTGGCTGGCGCGTTGGCACTATGTGACAGAGCGGACATGGGATCCGCTGATTCCCGATGAGGTGAATCCCCCCATCAGCAAGTCGGGAGTGGTGGCCATCCGCTTCAAGGTTCTGCCCAACGGACAGGTTACTGACATGCAGCTCGAAGGTCGCTCCGGCGATTCGGCGCTCGACCGCGCGGCATGGGGTGCCATCTCCGGCTCCAGCTATCAGCCTTTGCCCAGGAACTTCCACGGTCCGTATCTTGAGCTGCGGGCCTTCTTCTTCTATAACTTGCAGCCGCAATAGAGGCGCGAGAGCGGCGTCAGTTTCCGGCGTCCGGCGTGCGGTGCCAATTCCGCTTGCTAGGCCTGTTGGGGGTCGCGTCACGCGGTTGCGTCGTCTTCAGGCAAATCGGTGGCGAGCATCTCGGCATCGCTGGGCGGTCCGGACGGGCTGAGCGGTATTGACCCGTGGGGCAGTTCGATCCCATCCTGCGCCAGCAGAGCTTCATAAACAGGGGTGTGGCGCCAGTATCGGGCCAGGGCAAAGGCGCTCATGTTGGCGATCATCAACGGCAGCACCAGGCCATAACCTCCGGTCATCTCAAAAACGATCAGGACTGAGGTCATGGGTGCGCGAACAATGCCCGCAAAGACTGCGCCCATGCCCACCACGGCGAACGCGCCGATGGCGTCGGAAGAGTGGTGGAAGATGGTTACGTCGAGGTAGCCAACTGAACCGCCCAGCATCGCTCCCATGAACAGCGCGGGAGCAAAAATGCCGCCGGAGCCGCCGCTCGAATAGGAACAGACCGTTGCGGCCAGCTTGAGCACGCAAAATGCGGCCATGAAGAGCACCGGCATGGTTCCGGTGAGCGCGAGCGTGAGGGTTTTATAGGGGTCGCCGGCAATGCCGTTGAGGTGGAAAAGATACAGCCCGAGCACGGCCATGGCGCCGGTGGCCGCTCCGCCAATCGCCGGATGCACCCAGCGCGGAACCGCGGTGAGCTTTTTGAACCAGGCGCGCAGCGCGAGCAACGAATCAGTGAAAGTGACGGAGACAATGGCGGCCAACAGTCCAAGCAGGGCGTACCAGACCAGCGACGAGGGTTGAGAGAAGGTGTAAGCGCGCTGGATGTGAAAGACCGGATTGTTGCCGAGCATGTAATGCTCAATAACGGCAGATAATGCCGCGGCCACGATGACGCCGGTGAGCATGGTCTGGTCGAGGTCGCCGATCAGTTCTTCAAGCGTGAAGGTGATGGCGGCAATGGGCGCATTGAAGGCCGCGGCAATGCCTGCGGCCATTCCAACGGCGGCGAGGCGGCGGCTGTTTTGGGGGCCGATCCGGGCAGCGCGGGCCAGCATGCTGCTGACGCCGGCGCAGATCTGCACCGTGGGTCCTTCAAGGCCCAGCGAGGCTCCGGCTCCAATCTGCGTAGCGCAGATGATGAATTTACCGATCGTCTCCCGCACGGTGACCATGCCGGATCGAAGGGCGTAGGCCACTTTGACCTGGGGAATTCCGCTGCCGGCGGCGGCAGGGGCGAAGTAGTTGAGGCCGATTCCGGCGAACAGGCCGCCCAGGACAGGGGTGAGGATCGTCCACCAGATCCAGCTATGCCCGGGCGCGGCGTTGGCGCGGTCGATGAACAGCGCTTCGGCCCAGAAAATGCTTTTGTGAAAGGCGACGGCGGCCAGGCCGCAAAGTCCTCCGGCGAGGATGGTCACCGCCAGCAACCGCTGCCGCTCGCTGGGCAGGCGGCGCATCAGCCACGCCAGGAGGCGGAAATACAGGCCTTGAAGGCCAACCCAATAACTCAGTTTTGCCCGATTACTCAGTTTTGATCGATCATCGATCTCCTGTGTCATCTCTCATTCAGTATAGAGGCGGAGTGCGATGGGCAATTGCCGTGCGGCAATCTCGATCGAGCTATGGCTTCGGCTCTGTGGTCCGCGGGGGGAATCGATCCGGTAGTTCTTCCTCACGGCTGCCGCTGTTTGAGTTTCGCGGCCTCGGGTGACAATCCCCAATTTCAATTGCATCGACAACGCCTTCCGCGCTACTCGTCATCCGCGATAGAATTTTAAAGTATCCGATGTGCAGCCTCTTTGCCATTGCCGATTCGCTCCACCTCAAGCGGTTTCGCCGCGGGCGGCGCGACCGTGGACGCTGACCCTCCTGCTGAGTAATCTATCCTCGTAGAGATTTTTGCTTTCCCAGGTCTCAAAAGCGAGATTCTTCGGCAGGCTCTGGGGCGCCCTGCGTCCGGCGGAATCTCCGCGAGCTGGAGACGTCGAGTAGAAATGCAGTTTTTTTGATCCGCCCGTGCGCGGACAGAAAGGATTTCCCCCTATGACCAGTATTTCTAACAGCTTTTCGAGCCGTGCCGTGCTTACCTCCGGCAATCGCAGCTACACCATCTATCGCCTGCCTGCGCTCACAGCGCGCGGATTCAACCTGGGCCGGCTGCCTTTCAGCCTGAAAATTCTGCTTGAGAACCTGCTGCGCCGCGAGGATGGCGTGAACGTAACCGCCGCGGACATCGAGTTCCTGGCCAACTGGGACGCGAAGGCCGAGCCCAGCCGCGAGATTACCTATATGCCCGCCCGGGTGCTGATGCAGGACTTTACCGGCGTGCCCGCCGTGGTTGACCTGGCTGCCATGCGCGACGCCATCAAGACGCTGGGCGGCGATCCGGAGCGCGTGAATCCGCTGGTTCCCGCCGAGCTGGTCATCGATCACTCGGTGCAGGTGGACGAATATGGAACCGAAGGCGCCTACGGAGCCAACTCGCTGCTCGAATTTCAACGCAACCGCGAGCGATACGCCTTCCTGAAGTGGGGACAAACGGCTTTCCGGAATTTCTCAGCCGTGCCGCCGGGCATGGGCATCTGCCACCAGGTCAATCTTGAATTTTTGGCTCGTGTGGTCTTCACCGAAGAGCCAAGCAGCGGAGCTGTTGCCTATCCCGACACATTGGTCGGCACCGACTCGCACACCACCATGATCAACGGCCTGGGCGTGCTGGGCTGGGGCGTGGGCGGCATCGAGGCCGAGGCGGCCATGCTGGGCCAGCCGGTATCGATGCTCGTTCCGCAGGTGGTGGGCTACAAGCTTACCGGCAAGCTGCCCGAGGGCGCGACGGCGACTGACCTGGTGCTGACCGTGACCCAGGCGCTGCGCAAACTGGGTGTCGTAGGCAAATTCGTTGAGTTTTATGGACCTGGAATAGCGGAGCTGCCGCTGGCCGATCGCGCCACCATCAGCAACATGGCGCCCGAATACGGCGCAACCTGCGGCATCTTTCCGGTGGATGCGGAGACGCTGCGCTACCTCAGGCTTACCGGCCGCAGTGAGGACCAGATCAACCTGGTCGAGGCCTACTACAAGGAGCAGGGTCTGTTCCACACCTCCGGCTCGCCGGAGGCCGAGTACACCCAGACGCTGGAACTCGACCTGGGTGTGGTTGAACCCAGCGTGGCCGGACCAAAACGCCCGCAGGACCGCGTGCTGCTGAAGGACGCGGCGGCCAGCTTTCAACAACAACTGCCCGCGCTGCTCTCGCCCACGGCCAAGCCGCTGGGAACGCGCACCGCTGCCGCATGGGAACGCAAGAGCGTCGCCGATACGGCAATCGCTGAGCACGCGCCGCTGCACGTGACCACCACCGTGGCCGCGAACACCGTAAAAGCCCGCTTCAATGTCGATCCCGACCGGTATCTCGATCATGGTTCGGTGGTCATCGCGGCCATCACCAGCTGCACCAACACGTCGAATCCCTCGGTGATGATTGCGGCCGGCATCCTCGCAAAGAAGGCCGTCGAAAAGGGCCTCACCGTCCCGCCGTGGGTGAAGACTTCGCTGGCGCCGGGCTCGCGCGTGGTCACCGACTATTACCAGAAGTCCGGCCTGCTGCCCTATCTTGAGAAGCTGCGCTTCAACGTGGTGGGCTACGGCTGCACCACGTGCATCGGCAACTCCGGCCCGCTGCCCGCCGATGTTTCAAAGAGCATCGACGAGCACGGCCTGGTAGCGGTGAGCGTGCTCAGCGGCAACCGCAACTTCGAGGGCCGCGTGAATGTAGACGTGCGCGCCAACTACCTGATGAGCCCGCCGCTGGTGGTGGCCTACGCGCTGGCCGGCACCATCGGCCACAACTTCGAGACCGAGCCGCTGGGGACCGACCAGGCCGGCGCGCCGGTCTACCTCAAAGACATCTGGCCCACGCAAGCTGAAGTGTCCCAGGCCATCGAGCTGGGCGTGAACAGCGAAGGCTTTCGCAGGGAGTACGCGACGGTGAGCCTGGGCGATGCGAGCTGGCAGGGCCTCAGTTTCCCCACCGGCGAGGTTTACCAGTGGGAGCCGGACTCCACTTACATCCGGCAGGCGCCGTACTTCGATGGCATTACCAAGACGCCGGCGGCGGTTGAAGACATTCTGGGCGCGCGGGTGCTGGCCGTGCTGGGCGATTCGGTCACCACCGATCACATCTCGCCTGCCGGCAACATCAAGGCCAACGGGCCGGCGGGAAAATATCTTGCCGATCATGGCGTCAAGCTGGGGGACTTCAACAGCTACGGCTCGCGGCGCGGCAATCATGAAGTGATGGTGCGCGGCACATTTGCGAATGTTCGCCTGCGCAACAAGCTGGCGCCGGGCACCGAGGGCGGCGTCACGCGCCTGCTTCCCGAGGGCGAGCCGATGTCGATCTTCGATGCCAGCGTGCAGTACGCCGAACGCGGCGTGCCGTTGATCATTCTTGCCGGAAAAGAGTACGGCTCCGGCTCCTCGCGCGACTGGGCCGCAAAGGGACCCAAGCTGCTCGGCGTGCGCGCGGTGATTGCCGAAAGCTACGAGCGCATTCATCGCTCCAACCTCGTCGGCATGGGCATTTTGCCGCTGCAATTCGACGAGGGACAGAATGCGGAGTCGCTCGGCCTCACGGGCGAGGAAACCTACGATTTCGCCGGATTGACAGCGCTTCTCAAGGGCAGATTCACCAACGGCCGCACCATTGCCGTCAAAGCCACAGCCGCGAATGGCAAAGTGACCCTCTTCAACGCGACGGTGCGCATCGACACGCCGCAGGAGATCGCGTACTTCGAGCATGGCGGGATTCTGCAATACGTGCTGCGCGAGCTGGCGGCGAAATAGCCGCATCCGAGCCCGGCCTATCCTCTCGATCGAAGCGAGCCGCAGCGCGGCCCCGCGTCGCATGCGGCTCTCTTCAGTGCTTCGTCCAGCCGTGCATTCCTGCTTCGAAGCTGCGCCGGTCGAGCCGTGACAGTGTCCGCGCCACCTTGCCGGGAACGATGGGATAATGTCTTGCAGCGATCAGCAGCTCCGGAACGCACCACACGTCTTCCTCTGACGTCATCCAGTGCTGGCTGTCGAGGCGCGCAAGGTTCACAGGCGTCGAGTAGGCGCGCAGCGTGTGTTCGCCGCGCAGGTTGTAGTAGTGCTCGAAATAACTGAGCGCCAGTTCGCGCAGCGTGCGGTAGATGGGCGAGCGGGAGCGCAGGCCTGCGAAGTTTGACTTGGCGACGCTTCCCCACAGGCCGTTTTCGCGGTAGATGGCCAGCACGTGATCGTCATCGCGCACCGCCTCCAGGTCCATCAGCAGCGGCGGGTAGCCGTTGAGGCGAAGCGCGGCCGCGGCCAGCAGCGCTCCCTCCAGGCAGTGTCCCTTGCGCTCGCGCAGAACCCGCTGCGGAGACCACGCCGTATCCCCGTACTGGTACGTCAATGCATCAAGAAACTTTTGAATGCGCACCGGTGTCTTCAGCGCGCGCAACTCGCGCAGATTCTCCGAGGTCAGGCCGAAGGTCTCGCGCCGGTCTCGCCGAGTTCGGTTTTTCGAAGCTTTCTTATCCTTCAAAGCCAAGGCCGCAATCCTTTTTTGAAAGTCTCCGGAATTATACAGAAGCGAGTTCTGAACCAATCCACGGCCGGCATTGGCACGGCAACACTGTGTTGATAGGGGGCATGCGCACCGACGTGGTGGCAGTGACTTCAGCGCAGATGATCACCGCCGACATGGTGCCGGATGTTTCGGGCACCTGGCTTTACCACTGTCACATCAGCAATCACATGCTGGCCGGCATGTCGGCGCGGTATCAGGTGCTGGATCGCTGACGCATTGCATTGGCCGCGAAGCAACTGCACCAATCCAAGCCTGTCATCTTGAGCGAAGGCCGCCGCAGCGGCCGGAGTCGAAAGATCTGCGGTTGTTCTTTGGGGGCAGGACTTCCGCGAGCCGCTGTTTACGGGTTTGAAATCTTCGACGGATTCGGCGACGGATATCTCTCGAATTTCAGACGCTTGGGCTTTCCTGCCGGGCTCCGTTTAATCTCGGCTGCGGCGTTCGCCGGTTCACGGTCGTTGGCCATGTGAAAGCGCGCGCCTTCCAGCCGGCTTTCGCCCATCACGTGCAGGCGCATGAAGTTTGTCGAGCCGGATTTGGTGCGGGTTCCGGCCACGATCGCGATCACCTCGCGGGTGCGGACGTAGCCACCCTGCTCGAGCAGGCTCTCGGCACAATCCACCAGGGCCTCGGTGCTGTTGACTTTCGGACATCGAATGGCCGTCACGCCCCACAGCAGATTGAGGCGATTGATGGTGACCTCGACCGGGCTGAGCGCGTAGATGGGCGCCGACGGGTGGTATTTCGAAAGCTGGCGCGCGGTCTGCCCCGACTCGGTAAAAAGAGCGATGCCGCGCAGGTCAAGGTCGTCGGCGGCGTGGGCCGTGGCCTCGCAGATGGTCTCGGCGATCGAGAGCCGGCTCTGCCGCTCGCGCGCCTGGCTGTCGTAGCCGGCCTTCATATCTCGCTCGGCCTCGGAAACGATGCGGGCCATCATGGAAACAGCTTCCACGGGATACTTGCCGACGGCCGATTCCCCCGAAAGCATCACCGCGTCGGTGCCGTCGTAAACGGCGTTGGCCACGTCGGAGACCTCGGCGCGCGTGGGCCGCGGATTCTCGATCATCGACTCCAGCATCTGCGTCGCGGTAATCACCGGCTTGGAGTGCTCGGCGGCGCGGCGGATGATGTGCTTCTGGATGGCCGGCACCATCTCCGGCGGAACTTCCACTCCCAGGTCGCCGCGGGCCACCATGATGCCGTCGGATGCCTCCAGAATGGCGTCGAGGTGCTCGATGGCCTGGGGCTTTTCGAGCTTGGCGATGATCCAGGTGTCAAACCCCAGTGCGGCCACCCGATTGCGCACCATGCGCACGTCCTCGGCGCTGCGGACAAAGGAGACGGCGATGGCGTCGACGCCGTTCTTGAGCGCGAACTCAAGATCCTCGGTGTCCTTCTCGGTGAGCGAGGGAACGCGCACCAGGATTCCCGGCAAATTGATGCCCTTGTTTTCACCCAGTATGCCGCCGTTGACAATGTCGCAGTGAACATCGGCGCCGACCACTTCGTGGACGCGCAGCTCGATGAGGCCATCGGAGAGCAGGATGCGCGAGCCCTGTTCCACATTCTCAGCCAGGGTCTTGAAGGTGGTGCCGACCAGCGAAGCGGTTCCGGGAACATCGCGCGGCGTGATGGTGAGGCGGCCGCCGGGCTTCAGCAGCACCGGTTGGTGATCTTTCAGAGTGGAGGTGCGAATCTTGGGCCCCTGAAGATCCCCCATGATGCAAAGCGGCTTGTGCTCTTCGCGGCTCACCTTGCGGATCAGCTTTATCACCGCCAGCTTTCTCTCGTGCGTGCTGTGAGAAAAATTCAGGCGCATCACATCCACGCCGGCTCGAACCAGATCGCGGATGACAGTCTCGGTATTCGAAGCCGGCCCGAGCGTGGCCACGATTTTGGCGCGGCGCTGGGATGGGGCTTCGTTCAGGCTGATTTCAGAAAACGACATGAGACAGCTCCGGGGTTGATTCTCGTAGGATCGAAAGGTTTTTCGATCGGGTATGAAGGGTGCAATGGGGATGCCGCTGCTTCAATTGTAAATGGGAGCGGCGGAAACCAGCTTGCGGGCGTCCTGGCCGGGACGGGCAAATTCAAAAAAAGTCGGGCCGCCGCAGCGTTTTCGATTCTGGTGCTTACAGAAACTACGATGCCGAGTGGCTTTTTCCTCATGAAAAAGCCACCCTCCACACGGCCGCGATGTCAATATGTGGAGCGAAACCGCTCTGATATGGAGTGACCCTGTCAACCGCTGCACATCTGTGGGCAGGGCCGACGCATCTTAATTGCTATATGAGGTTGTAGCGTAAAGATGTGAGATGGGGGAATGAACAATCCCCTGAAGTATTTCGCCGAGTTGAGCGATCCGCGGGTGGAGCGGACGCGGGAGCATTTACTGGAAGAGATACTGTTGATGGCTATTGCAGCGGTGTTGAGCGGAGCCGGGAGTTGGAACGAGATTGAAGGTTACGGCAACGCGAAACGCCCGTGGTTCAAGGGTTTTCTGAAGTTACCTGGGGGCATCCCTTCGCACGATACGTTCAACCGGGTGATATCGGCGCTGGACCCGTCGGAGTTGGAACAGGGCTTTTCCGATTGGGTGGTTTCCATCGCCAGGCTGACGACCGGCGAGGTGGTGGCAATCGACGGCAAGGCGCTGTGCGGAACCCGTGAGGCTGGTAAGAAGACGCTGGTGCCCATGGTTTCGGCCTGGGCCAGCGCCAACAACTTGGTGCTGGCCCAGCGCAAGGTCGAGGACAAGTCCAACGAGATCACCGCTATCCCCAAGCTTCTGGCCGCGCTGGAGTTGAGTGGGACCGTGGTGACTATCGATGCGATGGGCTGCCAGCGGTCGATCGCCGAGAAGATCGTCGCTAAAAAGGCCGACTATATTCTTGCGGTCAAGGAGAATCAGGGCCATCTGTTGGCTGAAATCAAGGACTCGTTCCAGATGCTGGCCGCCGCCGCAGTCGCTGAAGAAATCGACTGCGGCCACGGTCGGGTCGAGCAGTGCCGCTGCTCGGTGATCGCCGACCTGAGCCTTCTGGAAAAAGCCTCCGAATGGGCCTCGTTACAGGGGTTGGTCCGTATCGAGTCGGAACGCTACCACAAGGCAACCGGCAAAACCGAGAGGGAAATCCGCTACTACATCACCAGCCTCAAGCCCGACGCGGTGCGACTGAATCGGGCCATTCGCCAGCACTGGGGCATTGAAAACAGGTTGCACTGGGCATTGGATGTCAGCTTCGGAGAAGCCCTGGATCACAAACGCGCCGGACATGCCGCGCAGAACTTCTCGCTGCTCAATCGAATCGCACTCAACCTGCTCAAACAGGACAAAACATGCAAGCTCGGAATCAAAGGCAAACGACTCAAAGCAGGATGGGACAATGAATACCTGCTGCAGCTACTCGGCAATTAAGATGCGTCGGCCCTGGGCTTGAGACCGTTGGCACGCCAGATGCGTCCGACCGTAGAGTCCGATATGCCCATCTCGCGGGCCATTGTGCTCCGCGACCAGTGCGTGGCGTTGACCGGACTGCTCTGCGTCGTCTTCTCGATCACCTGGGCAACCACCGTTGCTGGAATCGACGGAGTTCGTCCTGGCCTTGGCGCATCCTTGAGCAAGCCCGCCATGCCAAGCTTGAGAAAGCGCTCGCGCCACCGATTCACGGTGCGTGGCGAAACCTGCATCTGCTCGGCTATTTCGAGGTTTTGAAGCCCTCTGGCAGCCAACAACACAATACGACTGCGCATCACAACCCGAGAAGCAATCGACCGTCCACGAACATTACGTTCCAGATCGCGGCGGCCCGATTCCTCCAGAATTACTGGCTTCGCAACTCGCATATAGCTCTCCTCATCATAAGATGAAGAGCGACGCATATAGGACTCTATTTGTGACGGACTACACTAGCTCACTCGCCAACATCCCACCCTTGTATGTTTCGGGGTGAGGCGTGACGATAGGTTACGTTTCGGCGGAGAGGCCGTTCCCACCCGAGGCCAGAGCGATCTGAGCCTGCTCGAAAGACCGGCCCCCGCCCCTCTCTTTTTA
>Ga0224555_1004961_pt1 | contig 11695 bp, 11 predicted proteins | sample 714S23034metaG_FD_180687 | JGI IMG/M metagenome (GOLD analysis project Ga0224555, IMG submission 180687) | Peat soil microbial communities from Stordalen Mire, Sweden - 717 S2 30-34 | ecosystem: Environmental > Terrestrial > Soil > Wetlands > Peat | place: Sweden: Norrbotten County, Stordalen...
CGATCTGCGAGAAAATGCAACCGGAGCGGGAGAGAGTTGGTCATACTATCCGCAGAGGCATGACCTCCAGAATGAACGCCGCAACCAGCGCCGAGCACAACAGGGCCGACGCGGACTTTGCGGACGCTGCGCGCGTGCTGGATGGCGATGTGAGGGCCTTCGAGGGGATCGTGCGGCGCTGGCAGAGACCGTTGGTGAATATGGCGTGGCGCTACTGCCGTGACCGCGGGCGCGCCGAAGAGATGGCCCAGGAGGCCTTTTTGCGCGCCTGGAGCGGGTTGAGCCAATGGCGGCAAGAGTCGAGTTTTTCCTCCTGGCTGTTTGCGCTGGCCGCCAACGTCTATCGCTCCGAATTGAAGCGATTTCCCACGGAGACGCTGCCTCTGGAGGCCGCACCCGAGCCAGCGGGCCTAGCCACACAGCACAGCGAGCTGGCCGCGCAGTTGAGCCACGATGCTGTCCATCGCGCAGTGCTGGCTCTGCCCCTGCGCTATCGCGAGCCGGTAGTTCTGTTTTATTTTCACGAGATGGATTTGGCCGCGGCTGCGCGCACGATGGGGATGCCGGAAGGAACATTGAAGGCACGGCTCTCCAGAGCGCGGACGCTGCTGAGGCAGCGATTTCCGGGACTGGAAGGAGAGCGAGATTCCCAGCCTGGCCGCAAAATGCCACCCCACGGACGAGAACCTGTCCGCGGGGGCCCCAAAGACGCGGCGTTGGTGGAGCATTCAGATATTCTCAACGATGAGCATGATCAAGAGACGGAAATGGAGGCCGCACGATGAATCGCGTCAGCACAGACCGCAGCGAAGATGAGCACGCGAGGATCGATACGGAGATCGGCCACATTCTGGCTAGCGAAGAGGAACTGATGCCCTCCTCGGGCTTTGCGGCCCGTGTGATGGAACAGGTGCGGCAAGAGGCCGCGCTGCCTGCGCTCCTTCCCTTTCCGTGGAAGAGGGCCGTTCCCCTCCTGCTGCTGGCCTCCGGAGGCATCGGCTGGAGCGCGGCGGAGCTGGTTCGTATCGGCATGCCGGGGTTCGACCTGACCGCGCTCGGCCAGTCCGCACAGAGTTGGCTGACGATCTCCCCGCCGCATCTTTCCGGCAATCTTGTGCATCCCATCGAGCAGGCGGGCTGGGTGGCCCTGGCGCTAGGCATTTCGCTGCTCTCCTGGCTGGTCTCGCGCCGCCTGGCCGGGCGCGGAGGGCTGCTGTAGCCCGCCGCGTTACGCGCGGCAGCCGGCTTCGAGCGAGGGCACGTCCTGGTGCTTGTACATGAGGAAGAACTCGCGGTGGCCCAGGCGCTCAGGTTTGCTGGGCTGGCCTGAGGCCACATCGGCGATCAGGTCCATCAGCTCGGCGGCGGCTTCGTCCATGGTGAGCTCGCCAGAGAGCACGCGGCCGGCGTCAAAATCCATATCTTCAGCCATGTTGCGAAAAGTGCGCTGATTGCCGGTGACCTTGATGAGCGGAGCGACGGCGCTGCCAATGACGCTGCCGCGGCCAGTGATGAAGAGCACGATCTGCGCGCCGGCGGCAATCAGATCCATGATGCCTTCGGTGTCGTTGGGATTGGTGTAGCCGAACTGCATGAAGTGCTCGTCAGGTACGGAATCGAGAAGCCAGAGGCCGGGGTGCGGCGGGCGCTCGGAGACGCGGATGACGCCCTGGATGGGCCGGCTGCCGCCCTTGGCGAACGCGCCCATGCTTTTTTCTTCGATGGTGGTGAGGCCGCCTGCAAAGTTGCCGGGCGAAACGGAGTACTGGCGCACGGCCTTGCAGTAGTTGAGCATTTTGTCGTAGGTCGCGCCGAGCTGGAGCGCTGACTGGGGCGAGGCCGCGCGAGAAATCATGAGATCGCGGAGGCCGATCATCTCGACGACTTCTTCAAAGATGGCCGAGCCGCCGAGATCGACCAATCGATCAAAAGCCCGGCCGACGACGGGATTGCCGGCGAGGCCCGACGTTCCATCCGACCCGCCGCACTCCGCGCCGATGATGAGGTCGGTCCAGGTCATGGGAACTTTGACGGCGTTTTCCTGGGCGCGGGCGCGGAGCGAGGCGAGCTGGTCTTTACCGAACGCAACGCTCAAGCGCGTGCCGCCGTGCTCCTGAATGAAGAAGGACTCGGCAGGACGGCCGGAGGCGCGCACGGCCTCAGCGATGCGGTGCGGCTGCGTGTACTCGCAGCCGAGACCCACGGCGAGCACGCCGCCGATGTTGGGATGCGTGGCGAGCGCGAGCATGAGGCGGATGGCGTAGTCGTTGTCGTAGCAGCCGGGGAAGCCGATGACGTGCGTGTCGGGCTCGTCTTTGGCGATCTCCTGCGCCACGAAGCTCGCGCATTCAACGGTGTAGACGACCAGCAAATGATTGCGGATGCCTTTGCGGCCGTCGGGGCGGAGGTAGCCGGACCAGATGCGATCGGCGATGTTGGCGGAACTGGGATTTGAGATTTGTTTTGCGGCGCGATCAGGCATAGGCGTTGTCTCCCGGCTCGCCGGTGTGGACGTCGAAGTGGCCGGAGCGCTCGTCGAGCTGGCTGCGGCAGTTGTGGAGATGCACCCACTCGCCGGGCTCGATGGGGCGCATGGCGATGCCGATGGCGATTCCAAATTTGACGATGGGTGCGCCTTCGGGGATGGCGGCGAGGGCGACCTTGTGGCCGAGTTCGATGTTCTCGCGCGCAGCGAGGTTAGAGTTGGGCGCGGGACCGACGATTTGGAGCGGCGCGCCTGCCGCGGCCTCGCCGAGCAACGTGGCGACGTTGTCGGAGGCGTGCACCTGAAAGGCCGAGGCTGCGGATTCGACAGGCATTGCGCGGAAAACTCCGTGAGGGTTGGCTGGCTTCGAAGCAGTCGGGCCGCAGGATTCCGCGTGCGGCCTTCGGCTGACACCTATTCTATGGCGAAGACGGCATAGACGGTGGCTTCGCGGCTGACTTTGCGCGGCTCGATGGCGAGGGGCGGTGGAGCTGCCGCTCCGCCGGAGAGTCGGTTCATCTCATACATGACCGGGCGCGACGTCGGAGACGAAACTTGATTTGAGACATAGATCAGCGTGCCCAGACGCACTCCCATGCCTTTGGCCAGCACTTCGCCGTTTTGGCGGGCGCGCGATGCGGCCTCGTCGAGAGCCTGTGCTTCCAGCGCTTTCTCGTCTTTAACGGTCCAATCGATCTGGCCGCTGTCTGTGGCGCCTGCTGTGACGGCGATATCGAGAATCTCGGCGGCGCGCTGGGGCGGCACTTTTACAGTCCATTGCTGGCTGAGCTTGAATTTATGCGGCTTTGACCAATCGCGATCGAGGTATTGCGATTGGCTTTGGATTGAATCCTCGGGAATTCCCGCCTGCTTGATTGCGCTGACGATGGCGTTGGAGGCTCGGGCACCGTCGGCGTAGGCGGATTTTGCATCCTCGGGTTGCGTGTCGAATCCGATGTGCAGAATAGCGAGTTCAGGTTCGACCGAGACGCTCCCGGTCGCCGTGACGGTCAACGTGCGATTCGTCGAGTCGACTTTCAGTTCAGGCTGTGTGATTTGCTGAGCGACAGCAAAGGTGCATCCGGCGAGGAACGCGATCGAAGCGATCATGCATTTTGCAGACATGGAATTGTCTCCTTACCCTTCGAACGCGAAGTATAAGGCAACTTGCAGACGAATTCCCTAAAAGATCTCAGGCGATGGTCCAATCCTCCGTCTTGAGCCCTTCTACGAAGCGAAATGCCTGATCATTGGTGATGAGAACGAGGCCAAGTGAGAGCGCATGAGCGGCAATCATGAGATCTTCCACGCTGAGCGGCCGGCCCTTGCGCTCCTGCTCGGCCCGCAGCAACCCATACACTTGGGCCGCGGCGGAACTCCATGGGAAAATCGTCGTGTTGGCGAGAAAGGACTCGACGGAAGCCCGCCTGCGCATCGCGCCTGGGTTTCGAGCAAGGCCGTAACGAAGCTCAGCTTCCGTAACGGTCGAAATCGCCACAGCGGAGCCACCGACAGATTCCAATTTGCGACGCACCTGGGGAGGGTGATTCGCAACATGGTGGCTGACTGCGTTTGTGTCGAGCAGATAAGCGGCCGCCATGGCTTAGAACAGGTCCAGGTCGCGGGGCATGCTGGTGTGGCGCTCGAAGAAGTCGGCGGGGTAGCTGGTCCGATCGAAAATCCTGGCCATCTGTTCCATCGTCAGATTTTTGGGAGGAGGCGGCAGCTTGGCGAACTCCTCTTCCGGCGCGTCGTCGGGAATCGCGTCATATCGAGCGAACCACTGGTCAAAACTGAGCGCGCGCTTGCGTGCCGATAGCGGAGCGAGCACGACTTCGCCAGTCGCCGGATCGCGGCGAATCGCAACCTCGCGCCCCTTGAAGCGAAATTCCTTGGGCAGGCGCACGGCCTGGCTGCGGCCATTCTTGAACAGCTTGGCGGTCTGCGGCATTTCGGCTCCCTCCTAACCCATAGTATATACCACTGTATGCAGCGGTATATACCACTTCAAGCGGCTCCATCTGCTTTGATGGCGTGCTTTTTCCCGAATTGGCGAAGTTTTTCGAGGGTCGCGGCGGCCTGGCCGGAGTCGATAGCTTCCGCGCCCATGGCGACGCCTTGCTTGAGGTCGCTGGCCAGGTCCGCGGCGACGAGTACGGCGGCGGCGTTGAGCAGGACCACGTCGCGACGCGCGCCGTGAATGCCGGTAAGCACGTCGTAGAGCAGAGCTTTGTTGGTTTCGATGTCGCCGCCGGTGAAGTGGTCGATGGTGGAGCGCTCGAGGCCGGCCATCTCCGGCGTGATGCGCGACGCTTTGAGCGTCGGCTTGCCTTCCGCCGACTCGTCGACGCGCGCCACGACGGACTCGCCGGTTGTGGTGAGCTCATCGATGCCATCCGTTCCGTGGACGACGAAGGCGCGCCTGGCGTCGAGCATGACCAGCGTGCGGCCGACAAGAAGCACGCGGCTGGGAGCGAGTACTCCGATGACTTGCGTGCGCGCGTGGGCAGGGTTGGTGAGCGGGCCCACCAAGTTGAAGATCGTTCGGAAGCCGAGAGCGCGGCGCAAAGGTCCGAGAGCCTTCATGGCCGGGTGATAGAGCGGCGCGTAGAGGAAGACGAAGCCGGTTTCGCGCAGGCACTCGACGGCCAGGTCCGGCGGGAGCTCGATGGGCACGCCGAGAGCTTCGAGCACGTCGGCTGCGCCGCAGCGCGAGGTGACGGCGCGGTTGCCGTGCTTGGCCACTTTGGCGCCCGCGGCGGATGCGACCAGCGCCGCGCCGCAGGAGATGTTGAAGGTCTGCGGGCCGCCGCCGCCGGTGCCGACGCAATCGACGAGCTCGTCGCGCTCGGCGTCAGTAAAGGGCATGGGCACGGAGTGCTGGCGCATCACGTCGACAAAGCCAGCGAGCTCCGGCGCCTGCTCACCGCGCGTGGCGAAAACGGCCAGCATGGCGGCGGTTTCCACGTCAGGCACGTTGCCCGCGAGGATTTCCTCGAGCACCTGGGCCGCCTGCTCGCGGGTTAGCGCGGTACCGACTTCGGCGAGCGGGCGAAGCAGTTCCTTCACCAACGACATGCAAGAAGTATGGCAGAGCCGGGCCTGGACGCGAAAACGCCCGCGGCGAGCGGAATGCGCGAGGACGGCGACCGAGATTCCACCGTAAATCTGCGTGGTAATCTGAAAATTGCTCGAGGTCCCTACCCCTTGAAAATCCACGAATATCAAGCAAAAGCAATCCTGGCGAAGTACGGCGTGCCCGTGCCCAAAGGCGAGATGGCGAACACACTGGAAGAAGCCAACGACGTGGCTCGCACGCGATTTGCCGAAGGCGCTTCGGGCGTGGTGGTGAAGGCGCAGATTCACGCAGGAGGCCGCGGCAAAGGCGGCGGCGTGAAGGTGGCGAAGACGCGCGAACACGCCGATATGCACGCGAAAAATATCCTGGGGATGACGCTGGTGACGCACCAGACCGGCCCGCAGGGACAAAAGGTGCAGCGGCTGCTCATCGAGGAGACCGCGGCCATCGAGCGCGAGCTGTACCTCGGCATTGTGCTCGACCGCGCGACGGGCAGGCTGGTGTTCATGGCTTCGCAGGCCGGCGGCATGGAGATTGAGGAGGTCGCGGCGAAGGATCCCACGGCCATTTACAAGGAGACGATCGATCCGACCGTGGGATTTTGGCCATGGCAGGCGCGCAAACTGGCCTTTGCGCTGGGACTCAAAGCCACGCAGATCAACCAGGCAGTGACGTTCTTCCAGAGCCTGTACACGGCCTTTATCGAGACCGACGCTTCGCTGATCGAGATCAATCCTTTCATCACGACCACGGACGGCAAGCTGTACGCACTCGACGCCAAGATCACCTTCGACGACAACGCGCTCTTCCGGCACGCCGACATCAAGGCGCTGCGCGACATTGCCGAAGAGGATCCGCTGGAAGTGGAAGCGAGCAAGTACGCGCTCAACTACATCAAGCTGGACGGGTCGATTGCGTGCATGGTGAACGGCGCAGGCCTGGCCATGGCGACGATGGACATTATTCAATACGCAGGCGGCAGCCCCGCGAATTTTCTGGACGTGGGCGGTGGCGCAACCCAGGAGCAGATCGAACATGCGTTTGAGATTCTGCTTTCGGACGCGAATGTGAAGGCGATTTTCATCAACATTTTTGGCGGCATTCTGCGCGTGGACCGTTTGGCGACGGGCGTGGTGGCGGCGGCGCGCAAGCTCAACGTGAAGGTGCCGATCGTGCTGCGGCTCGAAGGCACGAACGTGGAAGAGGGCCGCAAGATTCTGAAAGAGTCCGGCCTCAACTTTCAAGTGGGCGCAACGATGAAAGAAGCGGCTGAACTTGTTGTGGCTGCGGCTGCGAGGGCATAAAGATGTCAGTCCTAGTTGATAAAAATACGCGTCTCATCGTGCAAGGCATCACCGGCAAGGAAGGCACCTTCCATGCGATGGCCTGCGCGGAGTACGGCACCAAGGTGGTCGGCGGCGTGACGCCGGGCAAGGGCGGAACCATGCACGAAGGCTGGCCGGTGTTCAATACCGTCGCCGAAGCCGTGGCCAAGACGGGCGCCAACGCGACCATGATCTTTGTGCCGCCGCCGTTTGCCGCCGACGCCATTCTCGAGGCCGAGGATGCGGGGATGCCGCTGATCGTCTGTATTACTGAAGGCATTCCGACGCTCGACATGGTGAAGGTGTGGGCCAAGCTGAAGAATTCCGCGTCGCGGCTGGTGGGGCCGAATTGCCCGGGAGTGATTTCGCCGGGGAAGGCGAAGATCGGCATTATGCCGGGTCGCATACATAAGGAAGGCTCGATTGGAATAGTGTCTCGTTCCGGGACACTCACCTACGAGGCTGTGCACCAACTGACGCAGCGCGGCATCGGGCAGTCGACCGCGATCGGCATTGGCGGCGATCCGATTATCGGAACCACGCACATCGATGCGCTGCGTTTGCTGAATGACGATCCCGAAACGGAAGCCATCATTATGATCGGTGAAATCGGCGGCTCGGCCGAAGAAGCTGCGGCGGAGTTTGTGAAGGAAAACGTAAAAAAGCCGGTGGTGGGCTTTATCGCGGGGCAGACCGCGCCTCCGGGACGGCGCATGGGCCATGCAGGCGCCATCATCAGCGGAGGCCAGGGAACGGCCGCCGACAAGATGAAGGCCATGGAAGCGGCGGGCATTCACGTGGTGGTGTCGCCGGCCGAGATTGGCGCCACGCTGGCCAAGGTGATTGGAAAAGCGTAGGAGCAGGTGTCAGGTGTCAGTTCATTAGGAGCCGAGGAGGGAAATGCGGACAGGCCAAGCGGTGCCGCCGGCACCCGTGCAAGCCGCGCTTGTGTATCGAATCGAGACACTTTTCAGTAACCTGCCTGGGATTACTTCGGGCCTTAATTGTTTCTCAGAACTTTCCTCCACAACAAGAGAAGCCGAGAGATAATCGACGTACCGATTACGTCATCGGGCTTTTAGATGGATACTGCAATCGCTGAACGTGCGTCCGGAAGCAACCCAGCCGCGGACTTTATCCGCTTGCAGAAGCTGACGACCGCGCAGACAGAATATAAAAGCCATCGAAAGCCAGGGGATTGCGGTGATTCTCCGCGTGGGAGAGCGATTCCGTAGAAGGTGAACGGGAGATCATGCGTTCGCACCGTTCCTCGGCCGCGGCTCCGCTCATCACCATCGGGAAATCTTATTTGCTGTTGTGAAGGCTTTGCCTTACCCCGGATAGAAGTGTTGTGAATCCTTGCCGGCCCAGCCGCGGATGAACCGCCATCTGGCGGGTACTATTGCGAACCGGGCGGCGAAACGAGGATTTGCAGAACTGCGTTGGATTCTATGGATCGCTCTTTGCTGCCGCCGGCGGGAATCAGGCCGGTGGGTTATCGGTTTGCGGAATTCCGGCTATACGCCGACGGGACGCTGTTGCGCGGAGAGACAGCGCTCGAGCTTCCCGGGCAGGAGCTGGCCCTGCTGCGCGCGTTGCTGGCGCGGTCGGGCGAAGTGGTTTCTGCTGGCGAGCTGACCCGCGCCGTGTGGGGTGAAGCGCGTTCTTCCAGCCATCGGCTTACGGCGTGTCTCAAATCGCTCAAGGAGCGCCTGCAACCGGCGGATTGCATTGAGCGCGTGCACTGGCGCGGCTATCGCATTTCAGCCATTGCGGAGCCCGGCAGACATTTGCGGTCCAGCGCGCTGCCGCTGCTGGCGATTCTGCCTTTCTCCACCGGGTATGACGTTCCCGAGTATCTCGGCCTGGCTATTGCAGAACAAACCATGGAACAGCTGAGCCGCGCCCGTCCCGCGGTGGTATCGATCGCCGCCCGGGATTCGGCGTTTACCCTGGCGCGGCGCGGCCTGAGCGCGCAGGAGATTGGCAAGATGCTGCACGCGGAGCTGCTTCTCACGGGCCAGGTTCTTGCCACGCCGGGACGGAACCGGCTGCGCGTGGAGACGATCCGCGTGGAGGACGGCGCGTCCCTTTGGGTGGAGGACGTGATTGCGGAGCGCGAACAGATCGCGGAGCTGGCCGGCGAGCTGGTAAACCGTGTGACATCGCGGTTGCGCGCCGAAGAAATTCCCATCGCAGTCGAAGCCGCGGCCGAGCCTGCGCCCGCCGTGAAGCGCGCAACGTCACAGGCGCAACGCGAGGCTCATGACCTCCATCTGCGCGCCCACCACGAATGGCAGAACATGGAGCGGCACCGCATGCAGGATGCCATGGGCCGGCTGCTGCGCGCGATCGAGTTGGATCCATCGTTGATGGCGGCACGCCTGGAGCTTGCGCAACTGGTCATCTTGCAGTGCATCTACGGCTACCTGTCTCCAAGGATCGCGGCCGCCGCTGTGCGCCGGGCGGCGGATGGAATTCCGGAATTGAACGAGGAGGCCGAAGCCCTGCTGCCGGCGCTGGGCTGGGTGGAATTTCATTTCGATCGCGATGCGCGTTCGGCTCTCCGGATGATGGCGCGCTCCGCGGGGCTGCCTTACGAAGTAACGAACACGCGGGCCCGCAGCTGGCTTCTGCTCAGCCGGCAACGGTTCGGCGAAGCCATTGAGCTGCTGCGCGCGGCTATTCAGCTCGATCCTTACTCGCCGTGGCTGCAGTCGTCCCTGGCATGGGCGCTGCACCTGGCCGGCGAGCGGGAGGCGAGCCTGGCGCAGATCCGGAAAGCCATCGACTTCTCTTCGGAGTACGACAACGCGCTTTTCTTTGGCGCGATGATTCTGGGATATAACGGAGAAGCCGCGCGCGCCATCGAACTGGCGGAGACGCTTGCGGCGCGCTCTTCGCACTACGACCTTGCGATTTCAGCGCAGGCCTATGCGCTGGCCTGCGCCGGCCGCGCCGAGGAGTCGCACAGCCAGTTGGAACGGATGCAATGGCTGAGCCGCGAACGCTTCGTGCTGAATACGCTGAACGCCGCCACGCATGTGATGCTCGGCGAGGCCGATGCGGCCCTCGAGGAGCTGCGCACTGCCAATGAGAATCGCTGTCCGTGGTTTTTCCAGATGCTGGCCGATCCGCGACTGAAGCCTCTCAAGGGACGGCCTGAGTTCGCGGCGCTCGAGTCCTCGCTGGCGGCGATGGAGGCCGGCGCGAAGAAGGCCAGCGAGCGCGGCGAACCGGCGTTCTGATCACTTCGCGAACAGCGTGAGGTCGATGCCCTCGCCCATGGCTTTGTATCCCTCGTCGCTGGGATGCAGGTGATCGCCCGAGTCGTAGGGCGGATTGAAGCGCGTGGGATTCTGCGGATCACTCGTAATCTTATCGAAATCGACAACGCCGTCGAAGACGCCGCTCGAGCGGATCCAGTCGTTGACCGCTTCGCGCACCTGCTCGCCCGCGTCGCAGTAGTAGGCGGCGCCGCCGTACGGCGTGAGCGTGGCGCCGAAGATCTTGAGGCCGTGCTGGTGCGCCTGGTCGGCAATCTGCTTGAGTCCCCACTCCAACTGCGGCGCGGTGATGGCGTCCCACGGAACCTGCACGTGAGCCAGCCGCCCGATGTCGTTGATGCTTTCAAGGACGATGACGTAGCGCACGCCGCTTTGGGCGAGCACATCGCGATCGACGCGCGAGATCGCACTGGGGCCCGTGGTTTCATTCAGGACGCGGTTGCCGCCGATGCCTTCATTCAGCACGGCGACGTGGGCGAGATTGGGGTCCTGCCTGAGGCGCGCGGCCAGCACGTCGGGCCAGCGGCGATTGGCGTTGTGCGTGGAGTGCGCGCCGTCAGTAATGGAATCTCCGAGCGTGACAACGGCGCGGGAGTCTGGCGCAGCGGCGATGGGGCCAACAGCCGCAGAAACATCGATGCCGTCAAAAAAGTACCAGGAAGAGAGCGTGGTGGTTTGAGGCAAGTCCGGCGCGGCGGGCGAGTGGCCGTCGGCGAGGTAGTTGTCCTGGTCCGCGAAGAGGTGCAAGGTTTCGGCGCGCATGATCTGCGGAGGCAGATAGAAGCTGACGGCAACATCGGAGAGCGGCGCGACGGCGAGCGCCACGGGATCGGAGAAGATGGCGCCGCCGGGAGGAATGTTGACCGATGCAGCCCCGCCAAAGCTGACCGCGCGATCGCTGCCGGGCTGGATGGATGCGCCCCCGGCGCTCAGCGCGACGTGGGCGTCGGCGACGGTGAGGGGATCGAGGCCGAACTCATTGGTGAAGCGCAGACGAATCTGCTCGCCGGCGGCGGAGATGTGCACGATCTCGCGCATGGTGACGCTGGAGAAGAGGCGGATATTGATGCCGTCAGCCTGCATGGGAGACGCAGCCCAGGTTCCCACCCATTGCGGATGCGGCATGGACTGGGCGCGGCATGGCGCCAAGGCGACGACGATGAACGCAACGGGTGCAACAAGATAAGTACGAAGCTTCAGCATGTGTAGTCTCTCCCCGCTCCAACGAATAAAGGTTTGGCGGCAATGCAAACCGCGCTTGGCGATTCATCGCCCCGTACAGAATTCTAGATGGCGGGAAGGCGTTCTCTGCAATGCTGCATGCTCGCAGTGCCTCCGGAATTGTAAGCCTTTGTTGTAATTTCTTGACGTACTTACGGACTGTACTTACAATAAAAGATAAGGAGTCCTTTCGTGCCCCACGCCAACATTGCCATGAAGGAATCTACCCTGAATCTGCGCATCGATCCCGCGCTCAAGGCGGAGTTCACGGCCGCTGTAGAGGACGAGGATCGTCCCG
>Ga0224555_1004963_pt1 | contig 11694 bp, 10 predicted proteins | sample 714S23034metaG_FD_180687 | JGI IMG/M metagenome (GOLD analysis project Ga0224555, IMG submission 180687) | Peat soil microbial communities from Stordalen Mire, Sweden - 717 S2 30-34 | ecosystem: Environmental > Terrestrial > Soil > Wetlands > Peat | place: Sweden: Norrbotten County, Stordalen...
TCCAGATCGACGCTGGTTTTCATCCGGTGCAACACAACCGAGAGACGGTTGACCATGCACACCGTTCCATCGCCATCTTCGATCGTGTAGTTGCCCGGATCGAGTTGGCGCGGCTGGAAGTATCCGGAGAAGTCGATATCCGGATAGTTGGGGAAGAAAATATCCAGTTCGGGAGCCAGCCAGGTGCGATCCCCGCCCGAGTTCTGCCAGTCGCCACTGGCATAGAAGGCCTCGGCCGTTGCCGCGGAGGCGAGCGCCGGATGGGTCCAATAATAGTTTTCTTCGTCGCCCGCGCCAAACAACCCCAGCACCCGGCCGCCGTGCGGGAGAAGCAAAATCCGCGCGCCTCCCGGCATCTCCACCGTGCGCGCCGGCTTGCCGATTGCTTCCAGCGTTCCCGTCAAAGTTTCGTAATTCATCGGTTCTCCTCTAAACGCCGGGCACGTAGCCGATGCCGCACTTCGCCGCCGATTCATGGCGAAAATCGCGGATCAGCGACATCAGGGCCGTCGTGCCGCCATCGGCCACAATGGTCTGGCCCACAATGTACTGTGCATCGTCCGAGCCAAGGAAGCAGGCAAGCTTGGCGATATCGGCGGGGAATCCGGGTCGGCCCAGAGGCACGGTGTCCTTTGCGTCCTCGATGGCCGATTCAACCGTGTACCCCTCAAAAGCGTCGCTGTGGCTTTCCACAACCACCCAACCCGGTGCGATGGCATTGATGCGAACGCCCTTGTGGGCCAGTTCGATGCCCAATGTGCGCGTTTGCGCAATGATCGCGCCTTTGGTCCCCGCGTAAACCGAGTGCTCGGGCGCTCCGGAGATGCCGTGTACCGAGGTGAGGTTCACGATGGCCCCGCCCCCGTGCTCGACCATATACGCCACCGCCTTTTGCATCATGAAGAACTGCGCACGGACGTTGACGTGGTAGATGAGGTCGAACTGCTCTGGAGAGACCTTCAGAAGAGGCTTGTTGAAGGTGATGCCGGCGTTGTTGATCAGGCAATCGACGCCGCCCAGAAAGGCGATGGCGCGATCCGCAAAGCCAAGAACCTCGTCGATCTTGTCGAAGTTCGCCGCAAATGCCTCTGCCTTCCGGCCCATCGCCTGTATCTGCTCTACCGCGGACTTAGCTCCGCCGCCGCTGTGCGCGTAGTGAAGCACTACGTCCGCGCCCTGGCGTCCAAATTCCAATGCGACCTCCCGGCCGATACCGGTGCCCGACCCGGTGACGATCACTTTCTTTGCGGCAAATCTCAGATCGCTGCCCATCGCTCTCCTTAACCGATTGCTATTTGTCTTCCACTTGGCGAAGCGGCCGCAGTCAAGGACTGCGCGGCCTCCATCCCTCTGAATGGTAGTGTTTGCACGAGTGCGCGGCCCATTCGGACGATCAGACTCTCGATATCGAATGGATTGGCGCTCAGAATATACCTATCTTCAAGGAACTCATGAATCGGCGAACGGACTGCTTCCTCCTGCCATTCCAGAGACGCCTCCCGAACGCCGGTTAGACCGTTGTCGGTATGCAGGCGCAGAAACTGATAGTTCCGCTGTCCGGCGTTACGGAGAAATGTTTCTACTTTAGTTAACTTCATTCGCTTATCCCTGATTTCCCATGCTAAGCACGCAGACCGCGACAACCAACAAACCAAGCGCGGCAAAGTTCAACCGCAAGGTTAAAGAATCCGAGTTGCGCCACTCTCCGCGGAGCAGCCCCCAGAGCGAAGAGCTCACGATCATGGTGGCTTGAAACACGGGCCAGCCGATTACCGCTCCCAGGCTTCCCAAAGCGGTTGCTCCCCATCCGTAAAGAAGCACGCCACCGATCCATAAAACACCCATAACCGAGGCCAAGAACCAGTGATTCAAGGCATCCTTCCTCCCGAACCCGCCCCAGGTTTTTCCGCGGGTGAGTTTCACGATGCAATAACCCGCATTGCTAATAAATCCACCAATCAGAGCTAACGCCCAGACCGCATTGGTAGCGACGGCCGGATGGGTGCCGTGTTCTATTGCGGATGTCACGATATCGGAGCCAAAAGCAAAGCTGAAATTCAGCATCGGTGCCAGCGTTCCCGCTATGACGCAGAGCAAGAGTCCTTCTGCCATTGCGGAACTTTGCTTGATTTCAAGATTCTTGGGCGCCTCCGCTTTTTCACGGCGTCTCCCCGCCACGCCCAAAAGCGCCACTCCGCAGAGCGTTAAAGCCACCCCCAAAAGCACCAGATGCCCAGATCTCTGGTTCATGCGCTGCGGTTCCAGCATAAGGAACGGTATTAAGCAGCCCAGCGCGGCGCTCATGCCCACAACAATGGCAATGCTGATTGCCATGCCGATCGAATCAATGGCCAATCCACACAAAACGTTGGCAACGCCCCACGCGAAACCGAAGAGAATCGTCAGCAACAACCTTTCCGTGGCGACGGATCGGTATACATCCAATAGATTGGGCACTGAAACGATTGCGGCGATCCAGGGAACGATGAGCAATGCGACTATGCTGTACACAGCCCATGAATTTTCCCAGCTCCAGCGCCGGGCGTACTTGAGCGGCAAAGCGAAACTGCCCCCCATAAACCCGCCGAGAAGGACAACAAGCGCACCCAGCAAAACTCCAGTGGTCATCTTAGTATGGACCGGCAGGTCTGGGTTTTAACCCGACCGGAACTTCCCGGCGCTCTCCTATCGCACAATATTCGCTCTTTGGTATCGGATCAAAACGCTTTTTGGCGCCGTGCCGATTTCGACGCGCAGATGCTTGAGTTGTTCCCCGTTTATGGTGCACTTCTCCGTCACGTCGCAGGTCTTGGCGAACGGCCTCGAATTCGCGAGTGAAGACCTGGCAGATGATTGCTTTGAATCGCATGGTCAGAGTGCGTCTTCGATTGCGAGCGCATGGCAGCGATCGATCCGCGGATGGGCGGAAACAAACAGAAGACACGCTCCGGCGCTGGCTATAATCCATAGCTCGCTTTGTCGTAGAGGTTACCATATTGCGATTCCAGCTCGATCGTCAGCGCCTTTTCGTCCGCTGGAAATGCTCCCAGCGCATCGTCGATGCGCGTTAACCACTCCTGCTCCTTCCGGGAGAGATGGAGTTTCTCAAGCGCAACGCCGTCCTTCAGCAGTTCAACAGCGGCCCGGCCGGCGGCGATGACGCGATGGTAAGGCGTATCAGCGGCGACGATTGCACTGGCGATACGGATGGTGGCGTCCGCCGATAATACCGCCGCCTGCGGGCTCAGCCACTCGTCGGATGCGATCATCCAGTTGCGCATTTGCAGAGCGCCGCCTTGACTGGCGGCTGCGGTATTCATTAGACGGCAGTCGTAGGCAAGCAACTCGGTGTAGACTTCTGGAGCATTGCCGGAGAGCAGACGCACATTCTGTACCGACTCGTTGCTCCAAAGATCGCACATGGCGGCGGCAATGTTGCCGAGTGGACTGAAGTGCGCACAGCTGGCCGACTTGCCTTCCATGGAAATCGGACAACCGGTGATCGCCTTGATGACCGGCCCCTCGTAGGCGCAGTCCTTTGATGGGCCGACAGCCCCCTGCTCGAAGGCTGACAGGCTGCGGACGGCGCTCATGGCGCGCACGACCGCGGCCAGCACCTCGGGCAGCATTTTCTGGTGTGCAAGCTGCATGGCGGTATTGGCGAATCCGCAGGCAGAGTCGCCGCCACTCACAACCCCTGGATGCGCGGCACATATTGAACCAATCTGGGCCCACAGCCAGGACATGTCTCTGGGCGCAAGCACTCCCAGCGCAAAGACGATGCCCGAGAAATCTCCATACATCAGGGCCTGGTCGTGGACTTCTTTGCCACCGATGGACTCGATGGAGAGGATGTCTGCGCCGGCCTCTGCGCACAGTTCCAGCGAACGCTTGAGCCGCTGCCACGGCTCGCCGGTGCGCATCAGCGGTGGTTTCTGCTGGTCGCGAATGTCGGTGGGGGTGACGCGGAGAGCAGAAGGCAGATGGTGTTTTTCGTAGCAGGCTTTGAGGTGCCTCTTCAAAACCGCGGTAATCTCCGCACCCCACTCCGGATTATCTGTCATGGGCGGCAGAAGCTCAAACTCCAGCACGATGCCGGGAACGCCCAGCGAGACCGCCCGACGCAGAATCTGCGCGGCCATCTCCTCATAGTGATCTACGACTTCAGTCCACGTGCCCCGCTCGATATTCATGGCGGGCAGGGTGAAGTTGACTTCGGGGAAGACCATGCCTGCACCAATCGTCAATCCGAGCCCGCAAGCAAGGGGATTCGGGCTCACGCCATACAACAGGCCTTCTGAATCCGGAATCGCAAGAGTGGAATACTTTCGCACTTTCTGTTTCATCATGGTTTTATATCCTTGCAAGAAGATCGCCAGCCGCAACTGCTGCTGAACCAGCCATCATCGCATCCACTTTTCTTCTGATCGTTTCCTGGGCTTCAGGCACGAACAGAACGTCGCACTCCGAACCTACGATATGTGGATGGCCGCAGGCTTTCATATTTGCAACCAATTCGTCTCTGCGGCGAATCACTTCCTCGATCGGCATGGCGCCATCGGAGTAGAACGACTTGGTCGGGAGATTGCCATAGAGTACAACATCCTCAGGTACAAGGCGGGCATCCTCCCAGAGCTTGCGCGAGCTGCCCAGACTGAGGATGACGGGATGGAGCTGGTTGGCGAAGGCTTCCACCATCGGATCGATCAGTTCTCCGCAGTCGTGGAAGATCAGGTCGCAGCCGGCGTCTTCAAGCGCGGCCTTCAGGCGCAGGTTGGGTTCCATTACCAGGCGCTCGAACAGGTTTGAGCCTGCCTTGAGTTGCCGGGGCGAGATGAATGCGCTGCATGCTGTGGGCTCGCAGATCATGATGGCCCTGGCGCCATGCAGGATCTGGCTGCGCAGGGACCGCAGAACCGCGGCCTCCGACACGCGCAAGCATTGCCACAGCAGCTTTACTTCGTCCGAATCCCCTGCTTCGACTCCCGATCCAGCCATCGCCGTTAACGTTATGGGGTCTGCCAGGAGGCGCGTCGTTAATGAGAAGGGCCCGATTGCCATTCCCACCGGGACCAAATCCGGCAGAGTGTCAATGTAGGCGAGCGCTTCGTCGCGGGCGGTGCTTCCGGCGCAAAGTGGCACAGCCTGTGCACCAAGCAAGGTGGCGAGGACCGTTTCGTCCAAAGGCGAAGTAAAGTGAAAGCGCTCTGCCTCGGTTTCAGCAACTCCCGCGAGCGCCAGCAGATCGATCTTTTCCAGTCGCAGGTCCATGAGTGGAACCGCGAGCGGCGTACCCCAGCGCCGCGCTGCCCGCTCAATCACGCGTCCCAGCGCCACACCATCGTTACGAACCATTTCGGGCTCGCGCTCTTCATGCATTACCAGGTCAGTGCCGATGGGCATGCACAACCCGCGCGCTGCAAGATCAAGATAAAACTGGCGATTCATCAGGCTGCTCCTTCCGCTTGACAGGCCCGCGGATTGCAGCCTTGACCGGCGGTTATTTTGATGGCCGGAAGCGCAGTTTGTGAGGCTTCCGAACGGTCTTTCCAATTTCGCTCCAATGCCGTTTCAGGCTGTAGCGAGAAGTGTCTTGACTAAGCTAACTGCTCCGCTTGCGTTCTCGCTGTAGCCGTCCGCGCCGATCTCTCTCGCGTACTGGCTAGTGACGGGCGCGCCGCCGATGAGCACCTTCACATTGGTGCGCACGCCTGCATTTGTGAGTGCGTCGATGGTCGTCCTCATGGCGGGCATGGTCACAGTGAGCAGCGCCGACATGCAGACGATATGGGGCTCGCGCTCCACAACCGCGGCCACAAAGTTCTCGGGCGAGACATCGGTGCCGAGGTCGATGACCTCGAATCCGCTGCCTTCCAGCATGGACGCGACAATATTCTTTCCGATGTCGTGCAGATCTCCCTTCACCGTCCCGATCACCACACGCACCGCCAATCTCTGTCCCGAAGCGACCAGAAGCGGCCGGAGCAGTTCCATCGCGCTTTTCATAGCACGACCTGCCAACAGTAACTCGGGAACGAAGTATTCTTCCGCTTCGAACAGGCGGCCCACTTCGTCCATTGCCGGCACCATGGAGTCGGCAATTAGCTCCATCGGCGGGGTACCCGCCGCAAGCGCGGCCTCGGTAGCGGCGTGCGCCTGTTTCGCATTGCCATTCAAAATTGCGTCGTAGAGTTCGTTCAATTGCGCCATGTTTTCCAATCCTCGGAACTGCGTTGGATTCAAGAGCAGGTACTCTGCATCTGTTTGGCCGGCATGAATGCTTTGCCGTACTGGGCGACAGCAAAAATCAGCAGGCTGAATACTGTTTCGGAGACAATGCTGTTACAGAAAAACGGCAGCGCGGCAATGTAGCAGGTCCAAAGACCGCTCCATGTCTTTGGATACATGCCCCATGCAGTCCACACGGCGAGGTTGCTGGCCAGGAAGAACGACACCGACGCCAGCAGTGATGCACCCATGACACGTGGAATGGAAACAAAAGTCCCCAGCACCGCCGCGCCGAGCAGCATCACCGCCAGATACCAAATCCAGGTCACGGCGTGATCGCTACTGAGCGCAAAGCCGTACCGGTGCGTGGTAAGAAAAATATCCGTTCCCACCAGGGCAAGGAATGGTATCGGAAACTCTCGCTTTGGTCTGCTCGCTCCAAAGAAGAGTATGCAGGAGAATACGGGTATGGAATTAAAAGGTTGACTCACCGTGAGGCGCAGGACCGCTGCGACCAGGATGAGAAGGTACGGCCATAGAATCGAGTTCCTGTTTTGCGTCCATTTCATGGATACGCCTCCTGATTTATCTCATCGAGAAGAAACTGCAATTGCATCCTTCACAGTTATGCATTTGTATTTGCCTCACCGTCTTTGTGGCTTCTTGGCACGTGGTCAAGGCCGTGATTACGTCTTCGACTAAACCTCTTTGCATCACTTCTACTGCGGCGACATTTCCCAGTATCACTTGATAATGCATTTGCGACCGGGCTTCCGCTATCGAGACCATCGCATTCACGTCCGTTATCTCGCACCTAAGTTCTCCTGTTTCTTTCAATATCCATCGCGTAATTCCGCGGCAAGGAAGATCGCGATATTACGGCATACAAAATACCTCTTGCATCATAGGAAGGCGCTCTCCAGCACGTAGGCCCTCCGGCGGTGCAAAGAAGGGCGCCATCGCTTGTTGCCAGCGCAGGTTCACGGAATGACTGTCGAGTTGGCTCCAGGTCGCCTCAAAGTCAGCCGCCCTCGGCGCGAGGACCGGCAGTTCGTCCCTTCGGTAGATTGAATACTCGCTGATACCCACACTCTTGAGCAGCGCCATCATCTCGGGCCAAACCCCACGGTGAGCCTTCTAATAAGCTACTGCCGCGCCAAGGCGGAGGCATAGGATGAAGGCGAAGCACTTCAATGGCTCGCCGTCAGGAGATTGAGACTTCAGATCGGTATTCATCAACGCCCCATTATGCGTCTGAATATAGAGAACTGTCAACAATTTTGTTCACTATATTCTGAAACGCGATCTGACCTTGCAGGAGCATCATCCGATGACGGCGCTCCTTCGAGCCAGCACGGGATCGAAGGAGCGTTGGACGAAGCTCCACACTGCTTGCTGTACAGCCTACTAAAGGAGGAAGAAATCTTGTCTAAGCTTCCTTCTCCTCTCCTAGCCGAAGCCGATGCTTTAGGTCCGAACTCCCCCGTTCCGGTTCCTTGTGCAAATAGGCTGAGGTCGGGACACGTTCCTACTGAATTTTGAAGCTCCCGCGTTTTCCCCAAGAAACTCTGCGTTGCCCTAAAACAAAGAAGCCAGCGACTTGCTAATTAGAATGTCGACATGTCTGTTGACAACACAGGATGAAGTCCGTAAAGTTCTTACGGTGGTCAACATCGTCCGGTGTTGACCCTTTGTGCGCAACCTTATTTCCCAGGCGGAGGAGCGATGAATCGCCGTGATTTCACCAAACTGTGCGCGTCTGCAGCTATGGCTAAAGTTGTACTCGAGCCCACTGCTCTGACGCAGGTTACCGGGGACGGGAAGAACGCCGATCACCAGCAGGTCGACGCCTACGTCCGGCGTGAGGGGATGACGTGGATTATGGGAACGTCCATGGCAGAGCGAACAATCGCGCTGCGCGATGGCCGGCTCGTGCTCACTTCACTCAGGAATAAGCTCTCCGATCGCGAATACCGTGAAGCAGGGAGGGATCCGGAGGAGATCCGGATAACAGTAGATGGGGTAACTTTGAGCGAGCAGATCGCGAATTGGACGCTGGTGAGTGAACGCACCCGGCAACTTAGCCAAGGCGAGATGCAGCTGGATATTAAGCTAAAAACAGGGTCTGTGGAAGTGACAAAGCATTGGGTCATCTATCCCCACACCGCTATCGTTCGCGAATGGCTCTCGGTTGAGAACATGTCCAGTGGTGAGGTCAGGATTTCGGATCTCTTTTTTCTCAACACTCGCCCGCTGGGAGCGAACCCGGATCGGCTGGAGCTCGATTACATTAGCGGGGGAGGCAACTTCAACGGGAGCCAATTGCTGAAAACGGAGAGCGTTCATCGCAGCTATGAGCACATGTTCGACTCAGCGGCTGGCGTTCAGACGGGCAATTATAGTGCCTATCTGCCCCTTGTTCTGCTCCGCGACTCTTCTTCTGGAGATAACCTCGCGGTGGGTTGGGACTATATGGGCCATTGGTCGCTTAAGGTGGGCGGCGAAGCAATGAGTGTGGCGCTTAAGGTGGCCGGGTATGATGCCCAGCTAAAACCAGGCGCTCAACTTGACACACCGAAAGCCTTTACAGCGGCTCTGTCGGGTGATCTGGACGACATCGGCAACCATCTTCTTGACTGGCAGTTCCAATACTTTTGGGAATTCACCAACCCAGAGTATTTTGGAAAGACCCGCTGGGCTGTGGATTGGCCCTCGCCGTGGGTCGGCGACGGAGGAACCCCCAGCGCCGACAATTGGGGGCGCCGTCTCGCTCTCGATTTGCGCTACACGGATCTCCTGAGGGAATGCGGTGGAGACATCTTGTGGGACGATGCCGGCTGGTATGACGCGTGGGGGAGTTGGAATGGTCCAGATTGGGCGTTGACGACCGCCTATCTTCGGAAGCACGGGATGAAGTGGGCGCTCTGGCTTCCGACCTTCCTCGCGACGGAAGAAAGCGCGATTGGACTCCAGCATCCGGACTGGCTGATATCTCCGGGCAAAATGGTCCTTGAACAGTCGATCAAAGATACAGTGATATGGCAGAAAGCGGTGATGGATAAAAGTGTAGCCAACTGGGGAGACTTTCAATACCGCTACGACATTGCTCCCGCGGCCAGCGGGAACGACACCAACCTGTTGGCGGCTGACCAGAATTTCCGCTCTTTGCTGGAGCAGTTCAAAACTGCCCATCCTCGGAGTGGAGTAGATGCATGCGATGGCGGCGGCCGTTGGATCAGCTACGATCTCGCCAGGCTGGCGGAATCCGGAGAATATACCGACGGGGGCGTTGGGCCTTACAGTGGTTACTATACATCGCTGATTATTCCTCCTGACAAGGTACATAACGTTACCGATTTCGATCACACCTACAACAACCCGTCGAGTGATCGGACACACCTGGCGCTAGATCCAACATGGTATCGCGATCCAGGGGACGGCCCTGACCTGGAGTTCATCCGCAAGGATTGGGATATCTACCATTACCTGATTGCCAAGGGCGTGGCGGGGCGTGGGAGCCACGTCTTTCGGCCGCGCGTGACCAACGATGATCCCATTTGGTATTTCCAGAGGATGGATGCGGAAGGTAACAGCGGGATCATCATCACCAAGCACGCCAAACGCGGCCCGGCGTATTTCCTGGTAAGTAAGCCATTGTCGAACACTTCAGGCGACCATTATGAAGGCGGCACATGGTCGATGACACAGATCTTTACCACCAACGCCGCAACGCCGGATACCGGGATCTATGCTGATCCTATTGATAACGAGTACCGGTACTATGGCGTTCCAGGCGAGACCTATGGTCCAATGAATTTCCGCTATCAAGGGCCTCGGGGCGAAGAATCGTATGTCACTCAGATAGGCAAGCACGGTGCGTTAAGAACAGTCGAAACGGCATTCTTTGGATTAGCCTTTCAGGTTGGCGAAGAGCCGCTGATCATCTACGAGCTCGGGCAGTATGATCCGGGTGGACGTGACGGGTTCAGCGAAAACAGCAATCAAGGTGTGTATTCATTGATGCTGATCCGGGCGAGCGATAAGAATGTGGTGGCTTCGGTTACGTTAGATATGAGCCGCGCTCCGGCGGATGCGCTGGGTTTCAAGTACGCCAAGCTGGCAACGCCTATTCGCCTTGAGGCAGGCCCGGACAAGCCAGTAGTTATCTTCCCAAAGGGGCTTCAACTAGACAAAATATACGAGTTTCAGACTTACCACGCGAGGACCCATGGACGCGGATCTGGAAAACAACTCATGGCGGAGGGTATCAGCCTTCCGGAAATATTGCCAGGGGAGCTATTCTTTCTGAACCTGCCGAACTATCCTGGATCGGGAGCGGACAAGGTTAACCCTGAGCCACCCTCTGGTGTAACCAAACGGGTGGGAACCAACCTTGGGACCCAGGGCATTGAGGTAGCTTGGTTGCCCGGACGCGATAACAACTGGATCTCTTACTACGAGGTCTTGCGGAATGGGGCACTTATCGGCAAATCCGCCAATGGAACGTTTTACTTTGACTACCAGCCGGGCCACGAGCTTGCGGCGGAATATCAAGTGAGAACCGTTGATGGAGACGGAAATCGCAGTCCCCTTGTCGCCGCTCAGGCGGTGCCTGGAGATGGGGAAATGCATCAGGCCCTAGGGGAGTTCTCGCCCACTCAAGGCGCGCATGGTTGGAAGTACGAACAGGCGAGCGACAGTCAGAAGTATGAGGAGCTGAGCTGGCGGACTGAAGGTTATGAGGGCCTTTGGGCGGGCTCCGATCTCGGTCGCATAGGAAGAATTTGGGCGCAGCCCTCGGCTGGGGCCGAGCTGGCAAGGAGCTTCACCATTCAGGCGAAAGGGCTGGCCAGCTTGTCTGGGGAGATACAAAAGGATCCCTGCGCGAACTCAGATGCGCCCGTCGCAGTGAAAATTGAGCACAACACGAAACAAATCTGGCCATTGTCGGGCTGGCTCGAGGTGCCACATTTCGGCGCCCCGGCGAAGTACGAACTTAAGGACATAGCTGTGGGTAAAGGAGACGTGTTGCGCTTCGTCGTCAGGCGTAATGGCGCAAATCGGCCTCAGCCAATCATTTGGAATCCGCTTATCGAACTCAAGCGCGCCAACTAACTTCTTTTCACCAGCGAGGTGCCCCGTCGACCAGGCATGACGAACCGGACAGCGGAATAGTACCTATTGTCCTGAGTCTGAAGTTTGCATCATAAATGGCCTGTCATCCTGAGCGGAGATTGGCGCGCATTTTGCGCCAATCGTAGTCGAAGGATCTGCGGTTCGGGGCCTCAACTTATGAAATGAATTTCTGACTCACCACACTATGAATCATTCGAACAAAGGTGAGTTTTCGGCAAGCCTGCGTGACGCGATTTAGCTCACCTTGTTAAGTTCGATCAGCCGCCAAGGACGGCTGATATTGAACATCCATAGCAGATCGCCCATCCCCGCGCCCATCGAGCAGTTACA
>Ga0224555_1004964_pt1 | contig 11693 bp, 15 predicted proteins | sample 714S23034metaG_FD_180687 | JGI IMG/M metagenome (GOLD analysis project Ga0224555, IMG submission 180687) | Peat soil microbial communities from Stordalen Mire, Sweden - 717 S2 30-34 | ecosystem: Environmental > Terrestrial > Soil > Wetlands > Peat | place: Sweden: Norrbotten County, Stordalen...
CGGAGATCGGTTATGAGGAGAACCTCGAGGCGCTGCTGAGCTCCCCGCCCGACTCGATCAGTCCTCTGAGCGGCAGTGCGCTGGTCGCCCAGAAGGTCAAGATGCTCGTCGTCACGGGCGGCCAGTATCCGAGCAGCGGCACGTCGGCGGAGAACAACTTCGCGGGCAACACAGTCGCCGCGGCGGATGTCGCCGCGAGCTGGCCGACGAAGGTCGTCTACTCGGGATACGAGGTCGGCGAGCACGTGCATGTGGGGGACACGCTCGACAGCGCGCAGCCGGCGCGCTCACCCGTGCGGGCCGCGTACGACGCGTACAACCCCGGGCAATCGATTCCCGCGTGGGATCTGACGACCGTGTACCACGCGGTCCGCCCGAGCGATGCGGCTCTCACCGAGGTGGGGCCGGGTGCGAACGTCGTCGATGGGTCCGGGAACAACGTGTTCACGACCGGGTCCGGGAGCGAGTACTACCTGAGCCTGACCGATGACAGCGGGCTCACGTCCTCGCTGGAGTCGCTCCTCGACGTCGTGCCGCCAGAGCTGGTCCCGGTGGACAGCTCGCCGCCGACGATCAGTGGTGTCGCGACTGAGGGCCAAACGCTGACCGAGGTCCACGGGTCCTGGTCCAACAGTCCGAGCGGCTACGCCTACCAGTGGCAGCGCTGCGACGCCACGGGCGCGAACTGTCAGCCGATCACCGGCGCGACCGGCCAGACATACGTTCTCGCCGCGACCGACCTTGGATCGACGATACGCGTGGTCGAGACCGCGAGTAACGCCAGCGGCTCGGGGACCCCAGCCACGTCGGGAGCGACGGCTGCGGTGAGCGCGCCGGCCCCCGTGAACGTTTCGCCGCCGTCGGTGACGAGTATCGCGACTTCCGGGCAGTCACGTCCGTTGGCGCACCTTGCCAAGATTCGGATCAGCTCGAAGCACGGCAGCGCCACGTTCCACTTCACGGCGACGGGCGACGCAACCGGATTCCTGTGCGCCATCGTGCGTCAGCGGTCTGGCAAGCACAGCCGTACGCCGGTCCCGAAGTACTCGCCCTGCAGCGCCACCAAGACGTATAAGCACCTCGAGGTCGGCCACTACGTCTTCTATGTGCGCGCCGTCGGCCCGGCGGGCGCGAGCAAGACGCCGGCCATCCGCAAGTTCAAGATCACCTGACTTCCGCAGCAGTAGACGGCGACGTCCAATCTGAGCGGCGCCGGCACGCCTGACACCAATCGTGGCGGCGACGTGCGCGCTCGTCGAGCCAGGCCAGCAAGCGCGGCATTCGCTGCTTAACTGAGTTGACGTTCCAGGTCGCGAAGCGCATCGCGGAACCTAGCTCGCGGCGTTCAGCCGCCGCCAGACCCGCCCAAGCGTCTCGCGCTCGCGTGCGGTCGTCGCCGCGAGAAAGCTCGCGCAAGCGTCGCCTCAGCCGACGTTCGTAACCTCAGGGGTTGGTCCCACGCGCTCGTCGGATAGAGCCCAGAAGCCGGAAGCACCCGGAAGTTTCTACCCGGCATTTCCCCGCATATTGCGCATTCACATCGGTCGTTTGTCCACCTAGGTGCAAGACTAAGATGCAGAAGGAGGATCGTGGGGGATTGGTCATCGGACCTCCACGGCCAAATGCTAAGGGGCAGCGGTCGGGGTTTGGCGCCGCTTGGTGGTATCCAGTGAGTGGAACGAGATCGTTCCACTTCGTGTGCTGATCGCGAATGAGCGACGCGATCGGCTTGCCTTGCTTGCCCGGGTCGTTGGCGGTCTCGGGCACGTCGTCGTCGCAGTCGAGATCGACGTCAAGGATGTCGGTGCCGCGACGATACGAGAGCGCCCCGATGTCGCGCTGGTCGGGCTCGGTAAGTCATCGCAGCACGCGCTTGAGTTGATCGAGCAGATCGTCCGCGAGTCCAGTTGCCCGGTGGTCGCGTTGCTTTCCGGCGAGGATCCCGTCTTCATTCGCGAGGCGGCCAAGGGCGGTGTCTTTGCCTACGTCGTCGACACCGCTCCCGAGGAGCTGCAGAGTGCGATCGACATCACGCTGCGGCGCTTCGCCGAGTATCACGATCTGCAGGACGCGTTCAAACGCCGGGCGATGATCGAGCAGGCGAAAGGGATCCTCATGGCGCGCCACGCGATCGACGCCGAGCAGGCGTTTGCGATGCTGCGCGAGCACTCCCAGCGCAGCGGCGACAAGGTCACCGAGGTGGCGGCCGCGATCGTGCACAGTCACTTGCTGCTGCGCTCGCCGTCGGGCGAGCATTGAGCATCATCCTCAGGTGATGTCGACTGGTGTGCCGAGCGCGATGAGCCGCCATAGACGAGTGATCGCGCCGTTTCGCACGCGCACGCAGCCGTGGGAGGGATCGCCGGGGATTAACTGAGGCTGGTTGGTCCCGTGGATGCCGATGATGCCGCCTCCGGGCCACTCGCTGAGCGGTGACGACGCGTAGGCGCTGGTCGCGATGGCGTAGGGCCCATATGCGGGGCTGCCTATCGCACGCAGCTTCTCGCGCACGTAGAACTGGCCGGCCGGCGTGGGTAGCGACGATCGGCCGATGCCAACGGGCGCACTCCAGATCACCGTGCCAGCTTCGTTGTATAGCGTCGCGCGAAGCTCTGCGCGAGATATCACGAGGCGACCACCGACGAAGTGAAGCGGGCCGAGCGCGCTCGCTGGGACCCAACCGGTGACGCCGTTGGGACGCTGTGGCAGCGAGACGTCGATCCAGATCACGCCGGTCGGCACGACGCGCGTCTCGCGCAGGGCCAGGTAGACCTCGGCCTGACCGTCCGGGGTCAGGAAGTGAAGCCGCCCAACGGCAGGTGCTCGCCACGAGGGACTGCGTCGGACGACCGTTGCCGTATTCGCATGCGCCCAGCGCGAGTTCGTGCGCAGGTTGCCGAGCGAGATCGTGCGACCGGCGGTAAGAGCGATGCCGCTAGGCATGGCCCGCGAGGCCGGCGACGCCGACGCTCCCGAGGCTCCGGCGGTCCCGGCGGCTGGCCCGAGGGCCAGCGCGCCAATGCCGAGACTGACTGGGAGCAACCGGGCGAGGTGGATCGCAAGACGCCACATAGCGCCACCGGCACCATCAGCCGGCGAACGTCGGGGGAAGCGAGTCGGGCTTGACGTGGATGAACGTTGCCGCCGCCTCGCGCGCGCAGCTCGAGCTGAGCATCGTCACCTTGGCCTTCAGCCGATGGACGCCGAAGCTGAGCTTCCGCGCGTCAATTGCAATCGAGAATCGCTGGTGCGACGGCTTGGCCAACGTCACGAGTTTGCGACCGTCGAGGTAGAACGTCACGCTCTTGACGCCAGGCGCTGGCACCCACACGGACAGCGAGTTCCTCACGGTCTCCGGAACACCGCCCAGGGCGGAGTGCGAACTGACACAGGCCGGGTAGGCGACCGTTGACTGCTCGGTAGGGTCGTTGCACGAGCCCGACAGGCTCTGGTTGTTCTCGTCGCCGCTGTAGCTCGCGACCCATTGGTAGGACCCGGCGCTCGCAGGCGTGACCGCCGGCGAGACGTAGGTTCCGTCTCCACTGACGACCACGGTGACGGCGCTTAGCACCCCCGAGCACGTTGAGTCGCTGGCGGAGTAGAGGGAGTACGTGATCGTGCCCGTGGGTGAGGACCCGCCAGTCAGCACGGCCGCGTCACGAATTGCGCCGCCGGGCGTCGCGGCCGACGATCCGCTCGTTGATAGCGCCAGCGTCGCAGCGACAACGGGGGTGGGGGGCGCAACAGGCTTCGGCGCAGCCGCCGCCGTCACGGCAGTCGGTGTCGCCGGTGTCGCCGGTGTCACGGGAGCCGGCACTGTCGCGGGACGCGCCGGTGTCACGGCAGCCGGCGGTGTGACGGGAACCGCGCAGTCCGCGATCGTCAGGCTCGTCGATCCCGAGTCGGAGCCGCCGTCGCGCGTCTCGGCCGAGGACCACGACGAAGACGCCGTCACGACGCCATTGCCGCTCGGGATCGGGACGGCCAGCGAGAACGAGCTCCCGGGAAACGACGCGATGCCATGCAACGTCGTAACAGGACCGACGGTGGGCTTGAACACGATCACCCATTCGGGCGTGTTCAGTCCTCCGTTCCCGTTCCCATACGAGCTGAAAGGCGCCCAATGAAAGGTCACTGACGCACAGGTCGCGGTCGCGGTTACCATGCACGCCGACGCACTCGCGGCGAACACCGCGAGCGTTACTCCGGCAAGCGCGATTGCTTGCCGCGAGCGTCGAGCGGTCGCGCGTCTCCTACCGACATGCGTTGCGGCGGGGCGAAAACTCTTGGTGGTCATGCTGGCACTCCTCTCGCGCGGCAGAGTCCTGGATCTGCGCCGCCGCGGCGGGGAATCCGCGCGAGGCGACAAGCGGCAAGGCGTTATGCCGCAACGGGCCGCCGACTTCGGCGAGCGCCAGATGGGTTCCCGGCGCGAGCGTCAGGTGAACAAGGCCGTTTGGGCCCCGACACCGCCGGCTGGGTGTATTACAGCCGGTCCAAGTCCACCCGCCCACGTATAGGGCAAAGTGCTGGATTTGAGTTACGACCTCCGACTGCGATCCGTCAACCGAAACGGACGAATGTACTAGCCGGTCTCACTCGCGATCTGGAGCCAGGATGGAGCCGTTCGGCCGATCTCGGCGCGCTGCCGGGTAGGTCGATGAACCCTCGATCGCCAGCGAATCGCGGCAGTGGAGCTAGTCGGGCTCGAACCGACGACCTCTTGCATGCCATACAACTCAGGGGTCTAGCCGTTGCGGCGATTCTCCAGCGTTTGCAGGCTAAAACGGTGCAGGGTTCGGCGCCGATTAGCGCCGATTTGCGGAGTCGTGTGCATCCTGAGTGCATCGCCGAGCGGGTATGGCCGCCTCATACATTCGTTGTCAAGCCGTGTTGACGAGGCCCATGATGTGCTTGCGATGTGCTGAGATCGTCCCATCGCAAATCGCCCCGGCCGACGTGGAAGCGCCGCCGGGGCTGGACACCGAAAGAGGCTTCGATGCCACGCAACACGATAACCGGAACCGTCTGGACCTCGCGACCGATGACGCTTACGATCGGCGAACGTCGCCCCGACGGGCTCTTTGAAGCGCGCCAGGACAACGGACACGCGACGGTCATCGACCGCGGCAACCTGTTCCAGTTCTTCACGAACCCTGAGCATGAGGCGGGGCGGCAGGCGGACGGTACGGCCGCACTGGCCGAGCAGCTGCTCGCCGAGGAGCTGGCGGCATGACTGCGGCTACTGAAGTCGCAACCGACGAGGAGCTGCGCACGCGCGTGATCGCCCTCCGCGAGGAGACCGTCGAGCTGTACATGGCATACGCGAAACGACGCGCCTCCGAGCTCGGCGTCTCTCTCTACGGTTGGGAGCTTTTCAACGATCCGGCGCCACGCCCGATCGAGAGGGCGCTGCTCCATGCGGGGCGACTGCTCGAGGGGGTGACGCGATGACCGATACGACACCCCGTCCCACGAAGCTCACCCACGAGCAGCGCATCGAGAGCGCATCCGCGGACCTCGGCGGGTACTACCTCGGCCAGCCGCGCACGATCTCGCGCGAGTTTCAGGCATGGATCGCCGGATATCGCGACCTTGGAGCGGATGCACTCGTGCAGATTGCCACCGAAGCTATCGAGAACGCGTTCGAATGCGAGGAGGATGACGACGACGATGCCGATGGCGACGATCCCGTCGTGCGCGCTCTCGCCGAGAAGCGCCGCAGGGACTACCCCTAGTTGAGGTTCGGCGGGGGGTCCTCGCGCTGTCTCAACCTGTAGGCCGCGTGCCAGCGAGCGAAGGCGCCGTCGGGATCGACGATGCCTTCGCGGATGAATGCCGCGAAGGCTTCGTTGATGATCGTGCAGAGGATGAGCGCAGCGGTCGCATCGCTCGCGCCGAGTTGCTGGCCGAGACCATCGGCTTCTGCGGCGAGCAGGCGCAGGCCCTCAAGCTGCGTCTCGAGGATGACTACCGACGGCACTAGCCGCGCCCTCCGAACCCGGAGCCAGTGGCGGCAATGCGCTTCTCTAGGACCGAGACGAAGTGCTGATCGTCGGCGATCGTATCGCCCTGATTGAGATGGACGTTGACGCTCATCGCTCGCGCGTGGGCGGCAGGCGACGCGGTGGCAACGTGCGAGCTGGGCGCTGGGAGTCGTGCCGCTAGCCGGTGCCAGTCGACGCCAAGCTGCGCGAGGGAGCGGATGAGGCTCTCCTGAGCCGAGGCGCTGACGAGCTTGCCGCTGGCCGACCCGCGCCAGTGCCCCGTGCGCAAGACCTCCTCGATGCTGCGAATCGCCTCAGCCTTGCTCGAAGCGTTCGCCGCATTCATTGCGCTCGTCGGGCCGCCCACCGTACCGCCGAGAAGGCTGTCGATCCCCTTCGAGATCCCGAGCTTGTCGTTTAGGACCGTCCCGATGCCATAGCCGGCTGCGCCAGCAGCGAGCACAGAGGCACCGACAGCGAGGCCGCCGCCGACCGCGCCGCCGCCCGTAAGGAGACTCCCAAGACCGCCGATCAGGCCCTTGCCGCCGCCCTTGAGGAGGACCGCCGCGAGGAGGCCGCCGCCAAGCAACCCACCGCCGGCGCCGATCCCGAGCGCCTTGCCGACCGCCTCCGCGGCGAGGGCGAGCTTCTCGAAGATCGTAAGCAAGGGCTGGAAGGTCTTGACCAAGACGACCGCGAAGCCGAAGACGGACTTCAGCTCGTCCCACCACTTCTTCGTGGCGGCGATGCACTTGACGATGAAGTCCTTGACGGCGTTGTGCTTGTGCGAGATCGTGGAGAGCTCGCCCGCCCAATGGCCGATCAGCTTCAGGAGCATCGGCATCGCCGCGGAGCTGATCTGGCCGAGGATGCGGAAGACGGCGCCGAGGTAGTGACTCATCTTCTCGGTGAGACCCGCCGCGCCGCGAATCACCGACTCGAGGATGTGCATGTTCGCGGGCTTGACCATCATCTTGGCCCACCACACGAACGCGCCGCCGATCGCCTTGCCGAGCGTGAGGAACGCAGGCTCGAGCGGCTTCAGGCCCTTCGCCATGATGACGAGCGCCTGCTCGATGCCGCCGAAGACAGCCTTCTCGGCCGGACCGAAGACCGTGCCGAGCGTTTTCTTGAGATCCTTCCACGCCGTCTCGAAGGCCGACGCCTCGGCCGCGCCGTGGCGAATCGCCTGGACCCGCGCCAGCTCGGCGGATGCGACCTGATCCTCCGCGCGCTTGAGGTTCTGCGTCGCCGTCGTCTGGGCCTGAGTCGCCGACAGGTAGCCGGGGAACGCCTTCAGCCCGAGTTGCTGGTACTGGTTGACGAGCTGCTGCGCCTGAGACTGCTGCGCCTGAGCGTCCGTGACCTGCTGCGTCGCGTCCTTCTGCTGCTGGAGCGCCGTCTTCACGCCGAGGATGTCCTCCTTGTACTGGAGGAGCATCTGCTGGAAGGCGAGCTTGTTTGAGCCGACCTGGGTCTGACCGAGGTTGCCGCCGACCTGCACGCTCTGAGTCGCGCCGGCCAGGTTGGACGGTGACGTGCCGAGACCGCGCAGCTCGAGGTCGAAGCTCGCGAGAGTGAGGCGCGCCTGCTGGACCGCCTGTGCGGCGCTGAGCGCGCCTAGCTTCGCATCGTTGAGCTGATTCTCGGCGTCCTTCAGGGCGTTGACGGCATTGATCTGGGCGTTCAGCGCCTGTATGCGCTGGTTGCCCTCGTTGACTTCCGCCTGCTGAAGCGCGGTGACAGCCTGCTTCTGGGAGTCGAGCGCAGACTTCAGGTTCGCCGTCGCCGACGCGAGCGTCATCTGCCCGCTCACGATGTCCTTGATCTTCGTCGCGACGATCCCCAAGAGGACCGCGATCGGGCCTAGGGCAACGAGGAACCCCACCGCGAGAGCGGCGACGCCGATCAGGGCCATGCCGAGCGACGAGACGAGCGCGGCCAGCGCGGCGACGATGATGCCGAGGATCGTCCCGACGCCGGCAAGTCCTGCGGCGGCAGAGACGAGCCCCGTAAAGCCGCTCGCAGCCTGCGGAAGAAGTGACGTGACGAGTTTGCCCGCGCTCTTTGCGACCTTCTCGAACATGCCGCCGATGAGCGGTACCTTCCCGAGAGCGTCAGCGACGAAAGAGACGAGACCCGTGCGAGCGCCCGTAAGGCTGCCCGTCAGAGATTTGACGGCACGATCGACTCTCGACACTCCGTTGCCGCCGCTTGACCCGAGCTTCTCAAGGTCACTGGCGAGGCCCTGGATCCTCGACTGCGAGCCCTCTATACGTGACGCGAGTTGACCCATGCGGATCGCGGTCGAGTTGGGGATCTCGCCGCCGACACCCGCCTCGGCGGACTGTGCCTTCAGGGCCGCTAGCTGCGCCTCCGCCTTGTCCAGGGAGGCGGTCTCGGCCTGTATCCGAATGCGGATCGTTTCTTCGCGCGGCGTCGACTCGATCTTCGCTCGCACCTCGTCGAGCTGACGATTCGCCTCCTCGTTATCAACGCGAATAGAGACAATCGTCGCCTCGGCCTCGGCCTTGAGCTTTTTGATGTCGTCGATAGTCTCGTCGACTACGAGCTTCGCGTCGTCGTTGTCGCCCGTGAGCTTCAGGAGAATATTGCGCGCCATCTATGCCTCCGAGTGCGTGCGCGGCGCGCTGGGTGCAGTCAGCGCGCCGCGCGGGTTAGCTCCAGGGCGCGGAGGAAGTGTGGGTATGTCTGCACCTGACATTTCCGTGCATTTTACTCGACGCACGCGACGGAACGCACGCCTAAAGGCCCGGCGCGGTCGAGAACTTCAGGGCCCGCGGCGTCAACGACCGGAGTACAAGGTGCATGCGTAGTTCATCACCGCGAAGATCGACATCGACTTCTCGGTGCGTCGGGCCGCAGTTCGACTGATATCTCCGCCGCTCGCCCCTTGCAGCGCGCGTTGCAAGTGTCGGAACATGTTGCGCGTCGCTCCAGTTCCGTCTCGGTTGCCGCGTAGCTTCGAAGTCGGGATGACGAAAAACTCACCAACCGGTCGCGGCGCGCTCTCGCCTTTCGAGGTTCTCAAGCGCACATCCAGCATCAGCGCCGATGCCGGGTTTCGTCACCCCTCCGCTGGGTGTGCGCTTGAGAGCCCCGAGGGGCTATGTCAGCTCAGATAGGCGCATGAGCGCGGATGCCGCGCCGCAACCGTCTCGAAGCCGGTTTCCTCGCGACCGAGGAGATGGAGCCGACCCTGCGCCTGGTGTACCTGGCCGCGCTGAGTTACGGCGACTACGCAACCGGCGATCACTGCTGGGCGAGCGCCCGGAAGCTAGCCGACCGGGCCGGCGTCGGCGACCGGACCGCCGAGCGCAAGCTCGCCGCATTACGCGAGCTCGGACTCCTCAAGCCGACCGGCTGCCATACGCCGGTTATCAACGGGGCGCCGCGACCGGACCGCATGACCCGCGAGTACCGCGTACTGCTGCCGAGCGAGACACAGAGCGGGGTGTCACAGTGACGCCCCGCTTGTCAGTCCCGCCCCAGAACGGGGTGTCACAGTGGCACCCCGACGGGGCGTCACTGAGTCCAGAACGGGGCGTCACAGTGGCGGACAACCCACCCCAGTTAACCCAATGCACTTCTACCCACCCCACAAGGACCCTAAGCGGAGTAGTAGCGCGAGGGATGGATTTACGTCTCCTCGTTGCCGCGCAGCACCGCAACCGAACGGCGGGCGATTAGGTGACCACCCGTAAGCGCCCCGACGACCCGCGCACTCCGCGTCCCCGTCGCCCCAAGGCTGAGCCCGAGCCCACGCCGCCACCGCGGCAGCCGTCCATACACCAGCGCCGGTTGCTCGAGTACGCCGCTCGCCTCGCAGGACCGGGCGAGCCCGGCTTCGTCGCCGGCCAGGCGCTCGCGTCTGACGCGCCGCCGGCAGGAGCCTTCCACGACAGCGATCCGATGGCGCTGATGACGCCTCGACCGCGACCACCGCAACCGAAGGAGCCCACAAATGGGCGTGATTGAGCGAATCAGCCGACGCGCGACGACGACGCACAGCCACAACGTGCTCGGCGTGCTCGGCCGGCCGGACCACGAGACCCACGCCGAGCATCGGCCGACCGAGACGCTCGAGCGCAAGCCGAGCGGTCGCGTCGGCTCGCCGGCGCTGCCAGGTAATCAGCGCAAGCCGAGGAGGCACCGATGAGCAAGAAGTCTTACGAGCAGCGCGCCGCCGAGGCCGACGCTGCGTCACGCGCTGCCCTCAAGCAGCTCGCGCAAGAGCAGCGCGACGGTGAAGCGCTAGCCGCTGCCCGCGAGGCGCTCGCCGGCGTCCGCGGTGCTGCCGATGTCGAGCGGCTAGGCGATGTCGCCGAGCTGAAGGCGCTCGCCCCGGCTGAGTTCGCGGCGATGCGCGAGCGCGTCGTCGGCAGCCTGCCGGCGAGCAGGAAGATGGCCGTGCGCATCAGCGATCAGCTCGCCAATCCGCGGGTGCCAGGGCCGCCACCAGCACCGGCAGACGACGAGCTGCGCCTCGCGATCGAGCGGGCCGGCTCGAACGGCGTGCTACCCGCCAGCGTTCTGGGCAGGCTCTCGGACGGGCAGGTTCGCGAGATGAAGGCGGGCGACGGCGCGGCTACCTACTGGCGCAGCATGCGTCAGCTCGCCGACGACAGCGAGCGGCCGTTCGCAGTGGTGCAGTCGTGACCTCCCCCGAGACGACAACCCCCACGCTCGCCACCCTGCTCGCCGACGTCGACGAGCGGCGCGAGGAACGATTGCGCCAGCGGAGCGACATCAAGAGCGAGGCCCACGAGGCCAAGCGTGCGATCTTGCGATTCGCAGCCGAGCGCGAGGCCGAGCTCCGCGCCGCCACGACCGCGAATCGCCGGCCGAACGTCGCGAAGTTCGACAAGGCAAAGGGAGAGAACGAGCGGGTAATCGCGGACGCGGCGATCAGGCTCCGCCAGTGCGAGACCGAGCTCAGCAAGATTGATCGCGAGCGCGCGGCGCTCGTCGACGACCGCCGTGGCGAGCTTGTCGCCGAGTTCGTCGGTGAATGCGGTCGGACGCGGGAGCTGCTTGAGGTCGCGCTGGCCGCGATCGACGGTTTCGAGCGCCAGCTTTCCGAGGCCGAGAAGGCCGGCCGACGCGCGTTCCACGGTGTCAAGCGGCCGGCCGACGATCCGCTCGCACGGGTCCATGTCGGCAACGTCCTGAGCGACGGGACGCTTCCGTTTCACAGCGCGACCGACCTCGTAGCGCTCTCGACGCAGGCCACGTACGTCGGTGGCGGCGAATCGCGCTGGAGCTTGCCGGCGCTTCTGAAGGAGATCCGCCAGAAGCTCGCGGACGCCTCGTGCTTGCCGGCGGCGTTCATCGTCGGCCGCGATCGAGGCAACGGCATGCCTGGCGTCTATCGCGATATCTCGACGGGAGCGACGGTCGAAGTCCATCCGGATCAGCTCGCCAGCGCCGCGCCTCTGATCACGGTCGACGAGCTCGGCTTCTGCCGGTTGCGTCGCGAGCGCGATCTCACCCGCGAAGAACTCGATCGACACGAGCGCCACCGCCTGGCAACCGGCGGCGGCTATGTGGGCCCGTATGACAGGAACCGTGGCGGCATCGTCCTCCCGGACGACCTCGAGCGCGACAAGCACGGCGGCGTAGTGCTCGATCCCGACGCGCCGCCCGAGCCGTCCGTGTCGTTCATCCGGTGATCGGTGTCTGCGC
>Ga0224555_1004965_pt1 | contig 11688 bp, 12 predicted proteins | sample 714S23034metaG_FD_180687 | JGI IMG/M metagenome (GOLD analysis project Ga0224555, IMG submission 180687) | Peat soil microbial communities from Stordalen Mire, Sweden - 717 S2 30-34 | ecosystem: Environmental > Terrestrial > Soil > Wetlands > Peat | place: Sweden: Norrbotten County, Stordalen...
GATATGGCGAGCGGGCGCAGTTCGGGCTGGCAATCAACGATCTGGTGAAGAAAGGGAAGATCAAAGCGCCGATCGTGATTGGCCGCGATCACTTGGATTGTGGCTCGGTGGCGTCTCCGTTTCGCGAGACTGAGAGCATGAAGGATGGCTCCGACGCAGTCGCGGACTGGCCGTTGTTGAACGCTTTGCTGAACACGGCGGCGGGCGCGTCGTGGGTGTCGATTCACAATGGCGGCGGTGTGGGCATTGGATATTCATTGCATGCTGGGCAGGTGACGGTGGCCGACGGCACCGACATGATGGCCAAGCGCATCGAGCGGGTGCTGACGACCGATCCGGGGATGGGCGTGATCCGGCACGTGGATGCGGGGTATGACGAGGCTAAGGAGTTTGCGAAGAAGAGTGGCGTGAAGGTGCCGATGGCCGAAGAATGAACACCCACCACGGAGACACGGAGGCACGGAGTTCTTCTGGGCTGCGGAGGCTGGGTGCGTAACGTATCGGCGCTGTTACTCTCGAATATCGGACAGCTTCTTACTCTCAGGTCTCACGCAGACAAGCCCGGTCCGCGCCGCGGCCCCGCCCTAAAAGAACTTGGCATCATCGAAGACGCTGCCGTTCTGTCCCTGGGGGGCAAAATCGTTTCCGTCGGCGCTACCAAAGACGCCCTCCGTGATCCCTGGCTGAAGAAGAATCGCAAGAAAATCACCGAGATCGACTGCTCTGGTAAAGTCGTTCTCCCTGGATTTGTAGATTCCCACACACATCCTGTCTTTGTCAGCCCGCGGCTGGTGGATTTTGAGAAGCGCATCGAGGGCGCTTCTTACGAAGAGATTGCTGCGGCTGGGGGCGGTATCCGCTCTAGCGTGGACGCGGTGCGGGGGGCAGGGAAGCGGGTTCTGGCCGAAAAGGTTCTCGCCGTTCTGCGTGACATGGCTTCTCATGGGACTACTACGGTCGAGGCTAAATCTGGGTACGGACTCACAGTTGAATCGGAGTTGAAATCCCTGGGGGCGATCCGCGATGCGGCTTCGTGCTGGCCAGGGACGGTCATCGCAACGCTGCTGGGCGCCCATGCCGTCCCAAGAGAATTTCACGGGCGCTCACAAAAATATGTTGAGATCGTCTGTACAGAAATGGTTCCGCAGGCGGCGAAGCGGAAACTGGCGCAGTTCGTCGACGTTTTCTGCGACCACGGAGCCTTTACGGCAGCGGAGACGGAGCAGATTTTTGCGGCCGCGGCGCAGCATGGTTTGAGTGTGCGGGCGCACATGGGGCAGTTGTCGGAGACGGCGCTGCTGCCGTTTCTGCGCTTCAATCCGGCTTCTTTTGATCATATGGATCATGTGAGTGAGGAGGATATCGCCCAGTTGGCCCGGCACGATACGATTGCCACGCTGGTGCCGGGAGCCAATTACTTTTTAGGATTGAAGGAATATCCGAATGCGCGGCGGTTGATTGACGCGGGCGTGCCGGTGGCCTTGGCCACAGACTACAACCCCGGCACATCGCCGACGTTGAGCATGCCGATGGCGATGTCGCTGGCTTGCACGCACATGAAGATGTCGCCGGCGGAGGCCGTTGCGGCCAGCACCATCAACGGAGCGTGGGCGCTGCGCGTGGCCGAGCAGAAGGGATCGATCGAGCCGGGAAAAGATGCCGATTTCGCGATATTTGCGGTGGAGGATTACCGCGAGATTCCGTACTGGTTTGGGGAGAATCGCTGCGCCATGACGGTGATCAACGGTGCGGTAGTGGATGGGTCGTGAACTTTTGGCGTCGGGCTTCCGTATAGAGGGAGTGGCCCCTGCGATCCTTTTTCGATAAGCAGTTGTTCTGCGTATGACTGGAGAGAGTCTCATAGAGCGGCAGAAGCGGATCGACGTCCCTTGCCGTAACTTCCAGGAACTCCCAAGTCGAATCGTTGCCGAAAACGCATTGAGCGAATCACGAGGAAAATTTATGAAGCGAATTTTGGCTGTACTGACGTTGGGATGGATGACAATGTCGATGGCGACCGCGCAGCGGCTGCCGGAAGTCGCCGTTCCAGAGAATTACAAACTCGCCTTTACGCCTGATCTCGACAAGGCCACGTTCGAAGGTGAGGAAACGATTGCCGTGCGGGTGCTGAAGGCGACGCAGGAAATTACGCTGAACTCGGTCGACATCGACTTCCATGATGTCACCATCAGCAGCGGCGGCAACACGCAGAAGGCGACGGTTACGCTGGAGAAAGATAAAGAGATGGTGGTGTTGAAGGTCGAGAAGGCGCTGGCGGCAGGGCCGGCGACGATTCATATTTCTTACAGCGGCATCCTCAACAACGAGATGCGCGGTTTCTATATGGGCAAGGACGATCAGGGCCGCAAGTACGCCGCCACACAGTTTGAGGCCACCGACGCGCGTCGCGCATATCCATCTTTTGACGAGCCGGCGTACAAGGCCACCTTCGACATTACGGCAACTGCGGACAAGGGTTTGGTTGCAATTTCGAATTCCAAGGTGAGCTCCGATACTCCGGGGCCTGGCGATAAGCACACCGTGAAGTTTACGACCTCGCCAAAAATGTCTTCTTATCTGGCGGCGCTGGTGGTGGGCAATTTCGAGTACATCGAGGGCGAGGCCGACGGCATTCCAATCCGCGTCTACGCCACGCCGGGCAAGAAACAGATGGGAACGTTCGCTCTGGAGACGGCGGAGCACGTGCTCAGCTATTACGACAAATATTTCAATATTAAATATCCTTACGGAAAACTCGATCTGATTGGACTTCCGGATTTCTCCGCGGGTGCGATGGAGAACACGGGTTGCATTACCTTTCGCGAAGTCATTCTGCTGATCGATGACAAACAGGGATCGATCGATTTGAAAAAGCAGATTGCTTCGGTGATTGCGCACGAGATGGCACATCAATGGTTTGGCGATCTGGTGACGATGAAGTGGTGGGACGACATCTGGCTGAATGAAGGTTTTGCGACGTGGATGTCGAGCAAGCCGATCGAGGCGTGGAAACCGGAGTGGAATGGCAAGCTGGATGACGTGAGCGATACGGGCCGGGCGATGAATGCGGACTCGCTGGAAAATACGCGACCGATCCATCAGGAGGCGAATACTCCCGCGCAGATTCAGGAGCTGTTCGATGGAATCGCTTATGGCAAGGCAGCGGCGGTGCTGCGGATGCTGGAGGCGTACCTGGGCGAAGACACGTTCCGGGCGGGCGTGAACGCTTATCTGCAAAAGCATCAGTATGCCAATGCCACGGCGGATGACTTCTGGGATGCGCAAGCGAAAACTTCGAAGAAGCCGGTCGACCAGATCATGCCGACTTTCGTGAAGCAGCCGGGCGTGCCGATCATCGATGTGAAAACGCAATGCTCCGGGAGTTCGTCGAACGTGGTACTCGATCAGCGTCGCTATTTTTCTGACCGCGAAAAGTTCGACGCGCCGAATGATCAGATTTGGGAAGTTCCGTTGTGCATGAAGTCCTCGACTGAGGCGCAGAAGTGCGAACTTCTTACCAAACGGCAGGAGACTTTCACCTTGCCGGGCTGCTCAACCTGGGTCCTGGTGAACGCGGGCGCTAGCGGATATTACCGCACGGGCTACCAGCCAGAGGCGGTGCGGGCGCTGGCGCAGGATGCGGAGACCAAGCTATCTCCGGCGGAACGGATTGCATTGCAGGAAGACATTTGGGCTTCGATTCTGGTGGGGCGCGAGCCCGTGGGTGATTACCTTGCGTTCGCGAAAGGGCTGCAAAGTGACCGCAATCGCGCGGTGATGGAAGATGTTCTCGGCCAGTTGGATTACATCGGCCGATATCTGGTGAGCGACAGCGACCGCGGCAGTTATCGGGCGTGGCTACAGCAGTATTTGACTCCGATGCTCAACGATGTAGGCTGGGAACCGAAGCCGGGAGAGAGCGATGAGCAACAAGCGCTGCGCTTGCGGCTGTTCCGGGCGGCGGGCTACGACGCGCGCGATCCTCAGGTGTTGGCGGCGGCGCGAAAGCTTGCGGACAAGGCTCTAGCTGATCCCTCTTCGGTGGACCGAGAGATGGCGTTCGGTGCGATGTCACTGGCGGCGTTGAACGGCGGCGAAGATTTTTATGACCGGGTGATGGCGGGGGTGAAAACCGCGAAGTCGCCGGAGGAATACTACATGCACCTGTTCACGCTAGCGGAGTTTACCGATCCGAAGGTTTTGCAGCGAACTCTGGACTATGCCATTTCTCCGGATGTGCGTTCTCAGGATGCGCTGCAGCTGATCGGTAGCGTGATGGACCATCCGGCTGGCGAGAAGCTGGCATGGGACTTTGTGCTGGCGCATTGGGACGCGGTGCAGAAAGCCGGCGGACCCTTTGCCAGCGCCGAGATTGTGGGCTCGACCGGCTCTTTCTGTGACGCCCACATGCGAGATCAGGTTGAGCAGTTTTTCGCGGCGCACAAGATCGAAGCGGCCGAGCGGACCTATCGTCAGTCGATCGAAAGCATCAACAACTGTGTCGACCTCAAGTCGCAACAAGAGCCGAAGTTGGCGTCGTGGCTCGGCCAGCACGGTTCTTCGGCGGGAGGACAATAAGCCGATATTGATCGCGGCAGTTTTTGACGGCGTTCCTGGCGGTGCACCAGTTTCGGCTGGTTCACTGAAGGAGCGCCGTAAAATTTTCAACCGTCCTAAAGTCCGAAAGAAGTCCGAAAGATTCTGTCGCCCGACCTCACTTAAGTTGGGCTATCCCATGGTCAGAACAACGCGGAACTGCGCGTTGCCACTTAGCATACGCGCGTAAGCCTCGGCCGCTTTTTCGAGCGGATAGGTTTCAATCATGGGGCGCACGCCGGTGAGTTCTGCAAAGCGAAGCGTGTCCTCGGAGTCGGCTGGAGTTCCTGCGGCCCAGCCCTGAATGGTTTTACTTCCGCTGATGAGTTGTATCGGAGTGACCTCAATGGGATCGAAGGTCGCGCCGATCACCATGAGCTTGCCGTTTGGCCCCAGACCGTTGACCAGCTCCGACATCGCTTTCGAGTTGGGAGCGGTGGCGAGAATTACGCGCGCGCCACCCAACTTCTGCAATTCCTCGGCAGCGTTGGTGGCGCTGCTATCGATGTAAATGTTGGCTCCGAGTTTCTTTGCCAGGGTTGCGTTTTCAGATCCGCGCCCGATGGCCGCGACTTTATAGCCAAATTTCTGCGCGAATTGAACCCCGAGGTGGCCCAGACCGCCGATGCCCTGCACCGCGACGAGGTCGCCAGGCAAGGCGTCGCTGTGCCGCAGAGCGTTGTAGGTGGTAATGCCGGCGCAGAGCAACGGTGCTGCGTCGACGTCGCTGAGAGTTTCGGGTATCGCCGCCAGCGCCTCGATGGGAGCGACCATGTATTCCTGGTATCCGCCGTCATAGCTGATGCCGGCAATTTTCAGATTCTGGCAATTACGAAAATCTCCGCGCCGGCACTCGCGACAGGTCCCATCCTGACCGCCGTGCCAGCCGACGCCGACGCGTTGCCCCTTCTTCCAAGCGGAAACACCCTCGCCCACTTCATCGATAATGCCAGCGACTTCGTGTCCTGGAATGCGGGGGTATTGAATGCCGGGCCAATATCCTTCAACCGTGAGCACGTCGCTATGACAAACGCCGCAGGCTTGCACCTTGATGCGCACCTGCCCTGGGCCCGGCTCGGGGATCTCGCGCTGGACGATCTGGAAACCTGCTCCGGGTTTAGAAATCTGCGCGACCGTCATCTTCTCTACCACGGGTACGGGTACTTTCATTGCTGCCATACATCCTCCTATAAATCATCGATGGTGTTGGTAACTGCCTCACGGGCCAGGCTGTTAGTTTTATTCGATGCGAAAGTCAATCAGCAGAATCTTAAAATTAAGGTGCGTAACCAGATCTGATTTTGTGTAATTTGAGCCAGCAGCACAGCTTCGTAGATTTTTCTGTCACTGTTTCGAGTAACGAAAGCGCAACGCATCCCGATTTAAAACCTTCGACTCAATCAGTTTTAGTTGCAATCTCTCCCGCAGGCTGACACTTCCAACAACCGTCTCCCCTCTCCGGCAACGATTGGCCCAAGGTCGGGGCGAGCCAGGCATGTGGCGCACCTTTGCGTTCACCAAATTCCCCTGTCGAGTTCTGACGATGCTTTTACACTTCCATGACAACCGGCCCTGTGTTCGTTGCTATTGTTTGCTGGCGCCAGAAAGGCGCGATCTCTCCAGGAGGAAGGACTAATGATGAAAAACGTCGGCGTACTCGCAGCAGCGGCCTTAGCAATTGTGGTTTTCGCACTCGCGCCCAACCGCGCTGCGGCGCAGAGCTATAGCGGCAACTTTCCGATTACTTGGGATGTCACCTATCCCCAGCAATTCAGCAACACCTACACGTACTGCCTGAAGCTGACCGACAATGGCAGTATGGGCTTCCCGCACAGCGGACCGGCCACCCTGACAAGCACCGGCAGTCCCAATGTGACGGGGGTTTTCCAGGTGATCAACGGCGAGTTCGTGGCCACCTTTCTGGAAGGAAGCGACACCGGCGAACTCGATACCCAGATATTCGTCGCCCCGGCCAGCAAGGGCACGATCGGCAATGGCTTTGGCGAGGAATCCTCCGTCACCCTCACTGGCACGGCGGACTTCGGCAAGAAAAACAGCTGCCCAGCTAATTAACCGGAATGAAACTGGGGACCGGGACGTTCGCTTATCCCTTATCGCAATTGGTGACAAGCGGTGCGGTTTCTCCGTTACCAAATCGTCTTTAGATTGGTAGCGCGGATGCGCCTGTCTCGGCTGATAACCGGCACATCGAAATAGACACCCGTTGCCGCCACCATGCGGTCTGGCATGTCCGGCACTTCGGCGCGTGACACTTGCCGCATGCCTTGGACAATCGCTGCACTAATAACGGCTTCGGTAAAAATGTGTTCAGGATCGGCCAGCGCTTGCGTCAGTTCATCATAAGCCGACGCTGGCAGACGGTTTTTCTCGACCAAATAAACAACCTCCGCCAAGCTTATGGTCGAAATAGCAATCTTGCGTCTTGCCTTCGCCGCTTCGTTAATGAAGGCTGCGGCGGCAACGGACAGTCTCTTGTCGTCGAACAAATGCCAAAGGGCGGTGTGCGTATCGGCAACGCCGGCGATCGTCAAAAATGTTCACCGAAGTTCTGGAACATATCGGCGCGGTTGGCGTCGATTTCCTCGGCCGATGGAGCCTGCCCGTATTTGGCGAACATGCCGCGTCCCGTTTTGAAGGGAGCGCCCGACGATTGGCCTTCGAGCGCGGACGCAAGATCACGTTCAAGAACCTCGCAAACATAACCGGCGGGCGAAACGCCATGTGCGTTGGCCTGGACTTTCAGGGCCGCTTCAAGCTTCTCTGGAAGTTCAATCATCATGGCTGATTTCCTTTCTCCATGGCCAATTGTAGCGATTTCCACGGCGTGGTCAAACACTCATATTTAACGATCTTTGCGTGCACTATTCCCACTGTGTTGGTAATGCCCGCAAGATCAAAAGCCCGGGGCTTTGTATGACACCTTCGAGGGAGATGAATTCAAGCACAATAATGTTTCTCATGATTGAGTTTCCTTCCATGGGTGAAGCGCAGATTGTTCTGTCACTGTTTCAAGTAACGAAGCGCAACACATCCTGATTTAAAAGTCTTTGACTCAACGAGTTTTAGTCTTGGTTTCTCCGGCAGGCTAACGCCTTCCATCAACCGTCGCCCTTCTCCAGCAATGATTGGCATAACGACAAAACGATATTCGTCAATCAGGCCAAGCTCCGTCAGTTGTGAAGGAATATCTACACCGCCGACCAAAATACTTTTGCCTTGTTCTTGTTTCAATTTAAGCATTTCGTCGCGAAGGTTGGTACGAACAATTCTCGTATTTTTTCCTTCGACGCTATCCAATGATCGCGAGAAGACAACAAGTTTCTTGGAGACAAAGGTTTGAGCAAATTCGATATCCGCTTTTGTCTCAGACTGGCTTTTTGCGATATCAGGCCACACCAGCAATTGATAGGTTTTACGCCCAAAGACGAGTAGGTCGACACCACGCATGAGGTGCGTAAAATATTCATGTGTTTCTTCATCGGGATTGAATTTGGTATGGTCGCAGCAGCCATCCAGGGTAAGGTTGATTGCGTAGATTACATTTCTCATTGGATTGTCCTCTCTTGTGTACCAGCGCTTATGCGCCTTTGCACAGTCCGGTTTAGTGACCTTCGGTTCCATCTGACCAGCGTTGCACAGGAATCACGAACTGCGTCAGGTGCTCCACGGGGTCGCTCATACCGACGACGGGGGAACCCGGCAGATTCGCTCCCCAAATCGCGGGGTCGGTGTCCGAATAGAAAAACATGAGGTGGGGAGGCCAGTGGGGGGTGCTGTCGCCGCCGTAGCCTTGCTTCGACAGCATGTAGCACATCGCCCCGGATTCCATGGGCGGCAGTTCTTTTTTGGCGAGGGCAGCGGTGATGGACTCGGTCATCTGAGCTGGCGTACGCCCCGCCAGTCCCCACTCGGTCTCTTTGGTGAAGCGCAGAAGGTAAGAACGTGAGGCTGCCGCGTTAACACACATGGGAACCCGCACTTTCGGATTCCAAAACTCAGCATCCGGAGCGGAAGTCCACGAGCGTCCCACGATACACACGAAACCGTTCGTGCCTTTGACTGCCGTTTCGAAACCATGACGTCCAAGAACCAGGACCTCGGCATCGCGTGAAATGGGCTCCGGTGCTGCACTTCGCGCCAGGGCTATTTCCGCACCTTGATCCGCCATGAGGTATTGGTCGATCGGGGCCATCTTTGTCGGGGCCATCTTCGGATAAGGTGTCGTGGCATCCTGGGCCATCGCCGGGTTCGCCGTAGCGAGGTACGCCGTACCGAGCACGACAAGCAGTGCCAAGCTCATGATCAAGATTGCGATTGCGCCAACCTTCTTTTTCCGCATCGTTTTCCTCCTGAGAGTGGGACAAGTCCAATACTGCCGTTCAGTTACTTTCGTCGGGTCCTCAGTCAGCCGCTCGACTACGCCCGTCCTTTCTTATCTGCGACTGAAACGGACGCACCTCGACCGGCGCCCGACAGGCGACGGCAGCCTTGCGCCCCCACGCCAGTGCCTCGTCCAGGTCAGCGGCTTCCAGTATCCAAAAACCGCCGATATGTCCTTGGCCTCTATGCAGAGCCCGTCGGTGATGAGCACCTTGCCATCGGGCTGCGCCCGCAGCGACGTTCGAGGCGTCGCGAAATCGACAAAGCGCGGAGAGTTTTTTTGCTACTGGCTCATCTCAGCGGCGACGCCGTCGCCGAACTTCTTTTGGATCTCCTTTTGGGTCTCGGGATCGAAGTCGGTTAGGTCAAACATCCGGCGAACTTCGACCATTTCGTTATCCTTTCCGGGGATGCGCGAGGCCCATTCGAGCGCCTCTTCGCGCGACTTCACCTGGATGATCCAGTAGCCGCCGACCACTTCCTTCGCTTCGGTAAACGGGCCGTCGGTCACTTTCGATTTTCCGCCTTTGAAGGTGACGCGCGCGCTCATCGTCGCGGGCGGGGTCAGCCCGTCGAGCGCGAGCAGCACGCCGGCTTTCCCGAGTTCCTCGTTGTACTTGCCCATTGCCTCCATCTCTTTGAAGTCGGGTACCCAGCCAGGTTTTGCGTTTTCGTAGTCTTTCGGAAACATGATCATCATGAAGCGCATGGCGTTCTCCTTGTTTAGTGAGTAACGTGTAGTGAGTATCGAGTGTTGTGCGGACACCGTATCCGGGCCGCTACTTTTATATAAGAGCTTGGACCGCGCTGGGCACATAAAATTGCGAGTTGCGGGGCGCCCAGTGCGCGGTGCGGCTCTACTTACTAGTCGAACGGGGTGGGGGGAATCGACACGCGATTTACAGATTTTTCGCGTAGCGTATCACCCGGGAAACACTTTCTGGCGGGCCGGTTGCCCGGCCTTCACCATATAGTCGAACGGTCCCACCGGAATTCGACAGATCGGCGAAGAAATTTTGTTTCTTCCGGCCGTTCTGGCAGATTCGTTTCTATGATTTAAATCTCTGAGGCGAGCAGAAAGAGGTTGGAAAAGCTGAAGTAGACGCACCGCAATCCGGTGCTGCGCGGACTGGCCCGCTGGATTTAGGCTCAGGTCACGTAGTTCATTTGTAGCTTGAGTTCATTTAAGCCGACTAGCCCAATACTCAGGCCGTCTGCTGCCATGCGCGACGGCCCAAACAATGATCGCGCCTTCTTGCTCAGAATAAATAATGGAAAAAGGAAAACGCCAAAGAAGGAACCGTCGAGTCTTGCCTTTTCCCAACGGCCATCGTTCCGGACCTTCGCGGATCGTCGCGACCGCTCGATCTAACTCGGCGACGAAGTCCGAGGCGGCCTTCGGGCTGCCCTTGCGATACCAAGCGACCGCGCTCTTCACGTCCGCGCTTGCGCCTTGATGGTAGCGAACACTCTTAGCGCCCATTCAACATCGCCAACAACTCCTGATGCAACTCTTCCCAAGGGACGGTCACCGCCTTGCCAGCTTGCAGATCTTGCATACGGCGCGCGACCTCTTCATCCCAAGCCTCTTGAACGGATCGGTCGCTCTCTTCGAGACTGTCGAGCAGGGTGTTAGCCAATGCGCTGCGCTCGTCCACCGGGAGGGCAAGGGCGCGTTTCAGGAGATCGGAGACCTCTGGACTCATGGCGTTATTTTACCCCGGTTTCGTTCCGCCGGATGCCGCAAATCGCCTGCCGCCGTCGCAGGCAACGCAAGGCCGGCTCACCGCAACCTCAGCACACAGCCAGCGAAAAGCCCCCCTTCTCGACTTCGCCCAGGGGAGGCTTTCTCGCAAAGGACGCGAGAAATGGGGCACCCGGCGGTTCACAATCGGGAATCGGGAAAGCGATCCGACTATTCGTGTGTTCGAGAAAGGGGGTGCGCATGATTTTTCGTAATTCCTCAGCAATTCCTTTGCTAAGATTCAAGCACATGAAGCTCCGCCCTCGTAACGCCACACCTTTTTTGATTGGTCTCGGGATACAGCCAGAAAACCCGTGGATGACGTGTCTCCACCGCCGACGTATAAGGGGTAAGAGTGAATTGGTGACGCTTGAATTATGTGCTGGCGCTGGTGGACAGGCAATAGGTCTAGAACGGGCGGGTATCGCTCATATCGGTCTTGTAGAGATCAACGAGAGAGCATGCGCCACACTCCGTCAGAATCGTCCAAACTGGAACGTGATCACCCGTGATTTGAATACGTTTGACGCGGCACCCTTCGCCGGTGCAGACATTGTCTCCGCAGGACTGCCGTGCCCGCCGTTCTCGGTCGCGGGAAAACAGCTCGGCAGTCTGGATGAGCGTAATCTCTTTCCTTCGCTCATCCGGGTAGTGGATCAGGTTCGTCCCCGCGCCGTCGTGAACTCGAGGGGGATTTAGAAGGCTGGGTCAGCCGCCCCGATGCTACTCCTGAGTGCCGCTGCCCTGTTTCAGCTCGTCACTGACCTCTTCGTTGTAATAATCCTTAGCGCGTTCGAGCGCAGAGTCGAATCTTATCGCTTCCTGCAGTTCGGAATTGGACCGCTGAACATCGCACCAGTGCATGAGATCGGCAAGAAGGTCGCTAAGCGCGGTTTCCAAGTCGGCATGCGCGTCCTTGGACCGGCTCATTACCCTCGCGAAGTTGG